>Ga0187868_1000303_pt1 | contig 42087 bp, 30 predicted proteins | sample June2016WEW_13_4_FD_133014 | JGI IMG/M metagenome (GOLD analysis project Ga0187868, IMG submission 133014) | Peatland microbial communities from SPRUCE experiment site at the Marcell Experimental Forest, Minnesota, USA - June2016WEW_13_40 | ecosystem: Environmental > Terrestrial > Soil >... | reverse complement strand
CGCCGCCCGCGCGAAATGGTCACATACCATTGTTTCGCGTTCGTCGCCGGCTTAACCGTCGAATCAGAAAACAGGACATAATCCACGGTTTTGCCCTGTGAACCGTAGGACGTGACCGCGTAGCCGGGAAGAAATTCACGGAATGATTTGTCCAAGACGCGGCCATCCGTCAGTTCAACGCCGCCATCGGCGCGAACAGATTTCACGGTCACGAGTTCACCGTTGGTGACGCGCCCGCCTGAAGCCAGTTTGCGATTGGCCTTGAGATGCAGACGGTCCCCATCGGCGACGAAAATCTCGCGCGCCTGGCAGACCGTGATACGGTCAAGCAATTGGTTCGAGACCATTACGAATTTCCCGCCGACTTCTATAAGCACGCTCGATTTCAAAATTCCCGCCAGCTTGCCTTTCGCGCCCGGTTGGGCATTGCGGACTTTCTGATTGAAAACAACGACGGCATCTTGCGGATAGAAACGCATATCGCGCTTCTGTGCGTTGGTGAGGTCCATTCTCTCCAGTGCTTGAACAGCCGAATCAGCCGCGCCAAGCAATCCTTTGCCTTTCAACGCCTCACGCACGCGCGAGTTGACGTGATGCACTTCACCCCAAGTTTGCGAGACGACGACCGCCGAAGCGTTTTGCTTCGCGAGCCGGAGATATTCGTCGGCGAGCTTATCGGCTTGTTCCCCGATGCCACACGCGACAATTGCGCCCATTTTGTCGAGGCGTTCAAAAGAATCGCCCAACTTGCCAGCCGCAGCGGCTTCAACTGCTTTTCGATACATTCTGATGCGATTGCGTTCCTCGACATCACGACCGAGCGACGGGTCTTGCCGTCGAATCTTGTGCAGTTCAACTGGTTTCACACCGGCATGACGTTCGATGGCAAGCAGGGCATCCGAAGCTTCAACTGCGCCGTGTTGCCGGGTGTCGCCGGAGAGAACCAGTCGTCCGTGTCGCTCATGGATCAAACGGATAAGCTCCAACATTTGCCGCCCGCCAATCTGTCCCGCTTCGTCCACCACGATGACGGCGCTGTCAGCCAGTTCACGCTTGATGAGAAAATTGGCGACCGTCGTTGGCGTCGGAAACCCGGCCTTGTCCATTTCCACGACTTGCTGACGTTGTGGCGCGAGAACGACCACGCCCCGGCCCGACTGCCGCAGTTGCTCCACCAGTTCGCGCAGAACAAAACTTTTGCCCGTGCCTGCACCGCCGCGAAAAACAGAAACGCCATTTGTTGAACGCAGCAAGGATTCGAGAGCTTGGCGTTGTTCATTGTCGAGTTGCGGATTCACCGGACGGGGATTCGCCACCAGCGGGAGACAGTCACCGACGCCCTCTTTCGCAGTCTGGACGATTTCCCATTCGCGGAGGAGAACTTCACGCAGAGTCACTTCGCCTGGCCGCGCTTCGTCCCGGATATAGCCACGCCGCTGGGTGAATTCCTTGAGATCGGAAACGGAAAAACTTTCACCCCGCGCCCGGCCCAATGCCTCCTGCCACACCTGACATTCCAACACAACCGAGTTCCGGTCGAACAAATGTTCCTCCGCCCATTGCACGGCCTCATTCACGGACGTGCGATTTTCACTAGACGCAGTTGGCATGGGTTGGCCGCAAAGACGGCTGAAGATTTGTCGCTCCTCTCGCGTCAATTGCGACTCCCACAATCCGTTCAATTCGTCACGGCTCAAGTCACGCTGCTTTCGCGCCCTCTCCGCCGTTGCCAACAACCTGCGCGCGGCCATCACATCGCCACCTGCAAGTTCCGGCTTTTCGTCCAACAATTTTGCCATTGCCCGGTCAATCTCGGCACGCCGTTTCGAGAATCGTCTGCAAAGTTCGTCCGATACTCCTTCGATTTGAAAATCACCACGCGCACGGTTTTGAATCCGATACCCGAACCCCCGCAACTCACGAGCGAGTTCGTGATAATAGGCGTTCTCGGCAAACTTTCTGGCACGCAACAGTTCATAATTCTGGAGAGCTTTCCAGCGGTTTTCGACGGGATCAAAAGTTGCATTGAAAACAATGCAATGCGTGTGGACGTGGGGATCGAGGGCGCGTGACGTGTCGTGGGTGAACAGCGCGGCGGCAAAATTACCAGTCAACCGGTCGGTTTGCGCACCATCAAGACGAATGCGGGTTGCTGTAAATGCCTCAAACTCTTGCAAAGCCGAACGCACGGCGCGGGCATGTGCTTGGAGTATTCGTTCGTCTTTGCCGAGAAACGCCGCAAGCGAAACCGACTTTGGCGGTGAGAACGTGAAATCGAAGAAAATCCGCCGGTTGGCCGTGCTTTGGCCGCTTTCAGTCCGCGTCGTGTTCAACCGCTGTGTCAACGTCTCACCGGAAGACGGATGCTGATTTTCACACAGCCGCAGGAATTCCTCCGCGCGGACTTTGCCGGCCAATCCAAGTTTTTCCGCGCCCAATCCAATCCATTCGCCGGATACCCGTTGGCCTTCATCATAGTAATCACCAACGCAAAGATGTTCTTTGAAATAATCTTCGGCGTTTTTGAGATTGTATTGCGTCTTGGCCGTGACCATGCAACGGACATTATCAGGACTGTCCGCGAATCATGTGTTGCTGATACATCTTCGCGCACTTGATTTCTGATGAACTGTCGCCATGAAAACGAGTGCGACACTGAAGTCTGGCAAGCGACTCTGGGGAATTTACCACACCGACCGCGAATACGCCCGTGAGTTGGGTGATCCACTTCGCACGGTCGTTGAAGCGCCCACTAAACTCATCGCCGAGGAATCCGCCGCGCAACTTGGTTTCGGTGATCCGTGGGCGCATCCAGTTAATTCAGTAGAGGCGCGGCACGCACAGTGGCTTCACAAACGTCGCCCAGGACACCAACAAGAACTCGCACACAAACCATCTCACAGCATCCACATCTGATTATGCAAACACCAACCACCGCACAAATCCGCACCGCCATCGAGGTGCTGAAAAAACTTGGCGAACGTATCAATACCCATGCCGAAGATTCCGTGATGCAATTATCGGAAACTGCAAACGGTGCTAACCACGCCGGGCACATTGAAGTGGGAGCGATTGAACAAACCACCCGCATTGAAGCAGTCGCCACACAACTGAAGCAATGGCGAGACGAGTTGGGCCAGGATAGAAGGCAGTGTGTTTCTCATCATGTTTAAGACAAGGCACGCGTTACCCCTTGATTTCTCAAGGATTTCAGTCCGCGCGCTAGTCGCGACAGATGCTCGACATAACCACACAATATGAATTGTCCACAGCCACAAACGCGGCTCATCCGCGAACTTGAACAGTCCCCATCCGGGACGCGGAAGCGAATTGTCCGTAACCACAAACAATCCGCGTCCGCAAACAGTCCGCGCCAACAGGCGCATTCGCAAACAGTCCGTGGCCTTGCACAAGCACCGGCTTCAATCATCCGCGAACGCGCGACGGCAGCGAACTTGAATTGTCCGCAGACAGTCCGCAGCCGTGAACAATCCACGTTCGCAAACTGGTCACGCACGCAATTTGTCCGCAATCGTGGCCCGGCAACGATTGATCCGCGTCACCGGATTGTCGTGTCCGCATGGGTGTCGGCCAATTTCCCGGTTTTCATCCAAATCATTTCGCCCTATGAACACGTTTGATCCAGCCGAAGTCCGCAAGGCGGTCGCAGAATTTACACCGCGCCGGCCACAGAAGTTCCAGGATTTGGTCCCGGCGAAAGAGGTCATCGTTGAATTGCGACAGAAAGGCGGATCGTATCGCTCCATCGCCGAGTTGCTAACCCTCCACTGTTTGCCGACCAGCAAGACGGCCATCGCCATGTTTTGTCATCAGGTTCTTGGCGAAAACATCCGGCCACGCAAACGGCCAACACGGAAACGCCCGCCCGCCTCGGCACCAGCAAATGGGGGTGCAGCAACCACGGATTCAACGCCTGCGAGCGAATCCAGCACACCGGCAGAACCTCTGCTAAATTCAGATGGCCAAGAAACATCGCTCACCCGTTCACGCGGCCCGCGCATCGCTCAAGTCCGCAAACTCAACCCACAATCCAATGAAAAGACTGATTCTCATCCTTAATGGCAAAGGCGGCGTCGGCAAAAGTTTTTTCGCCGTCAATTTCGTCCAATTCCTCAAAGACAAGGGCATCGCCCATGTCGCGATTGACAGCGACAACGAGAACTCGACGTTGAAACGGTTTCATCCCGACACGCGGTTTCTCGATTTGAGCAAACGGCGTGACCTTGACGCGATTTTTTCCGCGCTGGCAAAGACAAATCTGGTCGTCGTGGATTGCCGCGCCGCATCCACCGACCTGTTTATTGATTTCTTCAACGAAATTGATTTGCCCGCCATGCTTGCAGCGTTTGATGCCAAGCTCACCCTGGTCATGCCGGTGAATCATGAATCGGACAGCGTTGATCAAATTCAACGAATGACCGATGAATTCAAAAACCGGTGCAATTACATTGTCGTTCGCAACGCTGCGCACAGCGACAGCTTCGCCATTTTTGAATCTAGCGAAGTCCGGGCGCTTCTCGCCGACAAACTCGGCGGGCGTGAAATCACCATGACCCGGATGCAGGACTGGCTAGTCGAGGCGCTCAACGCGGAGAACCTGACGATTTCGGCAGCATCGAAACATGCTTCGTTCAGCCTGCTGGACCGGCAACGAATCCAAACGTGGCAGCGGAAACTTTTCGCTGAAATTGAATCAGCCGCAAACCTGCTTCTGCCAGCAAAGTGATGTCCAAGCCCATCACACAATCACCGGACTTCGACGAGGAATTCACCAAGGCCGTTGCCGAGTGGCGCGATAAACATCGGCTACGAGAAGACGACGCGGTGATATTGCTTGTTGAATTGTTCCGAATCCACCAAAAGCATTGGGACGCACTTCGCCGCCGTGAAATTCCCGCATTTTCCGAATTTCGGGCGGACATTGGCAAGTTGGCTGAAGCTGCGCGGACATTTCAGGTCCAATCATCGGCCTTGTTGGAGGCGATTCGCGATCAGCCGATGGGCAACCATTCGGTTCGGATAACCCGCACCGCCTCAATTTTTGCCGCGCTTGCCTGTCTTCTCGGCGGCTATCTCATCGGGAGGGCGTGGCGATGAAATTTCACCTCATTCCGTTCGACCCGATAATTCTGCCCCCAGACATCATGCTCGCGTTGCGGCATCCGCAATACTTCTTGGCGGCTGGCGGAATTCTTCTGGCCCTCATCGCAGTTTGTCTGTTGTTCATTCCTCGCAATCCCAATGCCTGCGTCGCGCGACTCGGCGGTCTGAAGTGGAAACGTAATCAGTTCTGTCGCGGCTGGCTCATCACCGGCGACACCGGCTCTGGCAAAACCAGTTCCGGCATCAACCAACTGGCGCATCAAGTTTTTCAAAATGAGCCGACCTGGGGCGGCTTATGCGTTGACGAGAAAGGCGTGTATTGGGAAACGCTCGCGGCAATGGCGCGTCACTACGGCCGCGATCACGATTTGATTCATCTGCAAATCCGCGCAGACGACACCGATTCGCAGTGGACGCCGCCGAATCGCTACAACCTGACCGGCGACCGCAGTATTCCGTTCTCCACATACGCTAAGTTCATCGTGGACACCGCCACGAGTCTCGGACAGGGCGGAGACAAAGGTTTTTTCAAAAGCCAGGCACAGACCCACATTGCGCACGCGCTTGAAATGCTTTTTGAATTGAACCGCCCCGTGACTTTGCTCGACGCGTATGAATTGTTGTCCAATCGGGATTTGCTTGAAGAAGAAATGGAAAATCTCGAAAATCTCCTTGAAACGCCACGCCGGGCCGCCGTTTACGCACACTTTCTCGACCGTTTCCTCACCCAACCTGCCGAGCAATTTGGCGGCGTCCGCGAAACCATTGGCAATTACCTGCAATACTTCCTGACACCGGAAGTTGCCGAAGTATTTTGCACCGGCGAAAGCACTTTTAATTTTTCGGCGATTGACCAGGGCAAAATCGTCCTGACGACCATGCCGCAAAAGTTTCAGACCGAACGGCGTTATGTGAACACATTTCTGAAGCTGCTTTACTACAATCACGCTTTGCGCCGCTTTGACAAAACCAAATCGGACCGTGCGAAGGACAACTTGCTCGTCCTCTGGGCCGACGAGGCGCAGCGGTTTATGACAGCAAGTGAAGACGGCACGAGCGATTACAATTGCGTGGATGTGATCCGGGAGGCCGGCGCCACTGTGGTTGCAGCCGCGCAAAGCACGACTTCGCTTGTTCCACCGCTCGGCAACGACAAATCAAAAGTCCTGACTTTGAATCTTCGCAACCGGATGATTTTTCGCTCCGCCGACGAAGCCGATGCCGTTCAAGCCGCTGATTTCATCGGCAAAAAACGGGTCGTAAAACGCTCATGGGGTTACAGCGCCGGCAAACGCAACGTAAATTACAACGAAACCGAGGAACATAAAATCAAGCCGCACAAGCTACGCAATCTCCGCGACCACGAGTGCGTCCTTGTCCACTGCGAGAGCGGCTTTCGACGTGTAACACTCCCGCCGCTTGAAGCTGACGGGTTGGTTGCGAATTGGTTTCCGTGGTGGAGACAAATGTTTTGAATTTGGGCTGCCGTGACCAACGCGCAATTTGCTGCGCTCCACGGGCTGCCCGTCGCCCCGTATCCCTCTCGACGGCGGCCCGTTCCACTCCGCAAACCGCGCGCTCGTCACGAGCGAGCATCCGCAAAGTGCCGCAGGAGCGACGGGCTTTCGTCTGCGGCTCGGCGGCGGGCGTTGCGCTCCGGCTGCGATTCGCTAGACGCTCCTCTCCGCCCTCCGCTCCACTTTCCCCGCTCACCGACCGCAGACCAAAGCCCAATGTTGACCGCTCATGAAGCCACACATGTTTGTCCACACTCCCCCTCTGGTCGGATTTGAAAACATTTCCTAGAAAATCAGGCTCTTTTCGTGTAGAACGTTCCAACATTATGGGCCGTCAGTTCTTCGAGCAACCGATTCTGAATTCGCCCTACGCGTATCCCGGGCGACACTGGGAGCTCGACGCCGACGGCCAGCCGACCAACATCATTACGGAATCGCGCCGCAAATCGGCGTTTATCACGCCGGTCCCAAAACCGAAAAAGCGTCGCCGGGGCGACGGCCAAAAACAGGTTGATCTTGTGTTTCCGGAGCCGGAGGGCATTTCCACTTCGGAACAGCAATACGATCCGAACACCATCATCAATGAAATTCGGGGCTACGTTGACCAGTGGCGGAAGTTGCCCAACCCCGAACAGTGGCAGGTCACGCCGGAAACCTCGCGCTTGCTCCAGCATTGGCGCAGCTATCCGTTTCAGGACATCCGCCCGTTTTTCTGTCAGCTTGAGGCCATTGAGACGGCCATCTGGCTCACGGAAGTCGCTCCGCATCAGGGCGAGCGCGGTCGCAAATTTCTCGACTACCTGAAATCCGCCAACGCGCAGGCCAACCCGGAAATTTTCCGCATCGCGCTCAAACTCGCGACTGGTGCTGGCAAAACGACTGTCATCGCCATGCTTGTCGCGTGGCAGACTCTAAATGCCGTCCGTCGCCCGGCCAGTAAAACATTCACGCGCGGATTCCTGATTGTCACCCCTGGCATCACCATCCGCGACCGCCTTCGCGTCGTGCTGCCCAGCGACCCGGATAATTATTACGAACATCGTGAGTTGGTGCCTGCCGACCTCTTGGGTGAAGTGAAACGCGCCAAAATCGTCATCACCAATTTTCACGCGTTCAAACTGCGCGAGCGCTTGGATGTTTCCAAAGTCGGCCGCGCGCTGTTGAAAGGCCGTGGCCCGGAATTGGAAACCACAGAGACCGAGGGCCAGATGATTCAGCGGGTCATGCCCGACCTCATGGGCTTGAAAAGCGTTCTCGTCATCAACGACGAGGCGCACCATTGCTATCGCCACAAAGTCGCGCCGGCAGGCGAGGAGGATGAAGAACTTGATGCCGAGGCGAAGGAGGAAGCGGAAAAAAACAGCGAGGCCGCGCGCCTGTGGATCTCCGGCATTGAGGCCGTCAAACGCAAGCTCGATGTCCGCACGGTGTTTGATTTGTCGGCCACGCCGTTTTTCTTGCACGGCTCCGGCTATGCGGAAGGCACCTTGTTCCCGTGGACAGTCTGCGACTTCTCGCTCATGGATGCCATTGAGTGCGGCATCGTCAAATTGCCGCGCGTTCCGGTCGCCGACAACGTGCCCAGCGCGGACGTGCCGATTTACCGCGAGCTGTGGGAACACATCGGCAAGAAGATGCCAAAAAAAGGACGCGGCAAGTCCGGCTATCTCGACCCGCTGAATCTGCCGGTGGAATTGCAGACCGCGCTGGATGCCCTCTACGGCCATTACGAAAAAACCTTTGCGCTTTGGGAAAAGGAAAAAATCGCCGTCCCGCCGGTGTTCATCATCGTTTGCAACAACACGTCCACGTCCAAACTCGTTTATGATTACGTTTCCGGCTTCTATCGGCCGGGCGAGGACGGCAAAACGCCCGTCCATCACGCGGGCCGGCTGCCCTTGTTTCGCAATTACGATGAATCCGGAAATCGGCACGCTCGCCCCCGCACGCTACTGATTGACAGCGAACAACTCGAATCCGGCGAAGCCCTCGACAAGGATTTTCGTGAAATGGCGTCCGATGAAATCGAACGCTTCCGCCGCGAAATGATTGAGCGCGGCGATGTTGAGAAGGCGCGCAAAATTACCGATGCCGACTTGCTCCGTGAAGTCATGAACACCGTCGGCAAGGAAGACCGGCTTGGCGAACCCATCCGTTGCGTCGTTTCTGTGTCCATGCTCACGGAAGGCTGGGATGCCAACACCGTCACCCACATTCTCGGCATCCGCGCTTTCGGCACGCAGTTGCTTTGTGAGCAGGTCGTCGGGCGCGGCTTGCGCCGCCAAAACTACGACCTCGACGAAAACGGGCTGCTGGCCGTCGAATATGCCGATATTCTCGGCATCCCGTTCGACTTCACCGCCAAACCCGTCGTCGCCCCTCCCAAACCCCCGCGGCCCACCGTCCGCGTTTGCGCCGTCCGGCCGGAACGCGACGCGCTCGAAATTCGCTTCCCGCGTGTCGAGGGCTACCGCATCGAATTGCCTGACGCCGGCCTCACCGCCAAATTCAGCGCCGATTCTGCACTCCGTCTGACCCCCAACCTGGTTGGCCCGTCCATCGTTCGCAACGAAGGCATCATCGGCGAAGGCGTTACCCTCACGGTCGAGCATTTGAAAGACATTCGTCCGGCCACCATTGTCTTTCATCTCGCCCGTCATCTGCTTTTCACCAAATACCGCGACCCCGGCGAAGAACCCAAGCTCCATTTGTTCGGCCAGCTAAAGCGCATCGTCCGCCAATGGCTTGATGCCGGGCAGTTGCGTTGCGCGGGCAGCACCTATCCCGCGCAGGTCCTTTACCGCGAGATTGCCGACATGGCCTGTGAGCGCATCAAAGCTGCCATCACCGAAACCCTCAAAGGGGAAAATCTCATCAAGGCCATCCTCGACGCCTACAATCCCGTCGGCTCCACGGCCCATGTTAATTTCACCACGTCCAAGCAGACGCGCTGGAAAACCGATCCCCGCAAGTGCCATATCAATTGGGTGGTGTGTGACAGCGATTGGGAGGCGGAATTTTGCCGCGTCGCCGAGGCGCATCCGCGCGTCCACGCCTACGTCAAAAATCAGAGTCTCGGTTTGGAAGTCCCGTATCTCATGGGCAGCACGCCGCGCAAGTATCTGCCCGATTTCATCGTCCAGTTGGACGACGGCCAGCCCGATTGGTTGAATCTCATCGTTGAGATCAAAGGCTTCCGGGGCGAGGACGCCAAGTATAAAGCCACCACCATCCGCAACTGTTGGGTGCCGGGCGTCAACAATCTCGGCAAATTCGGGCGTTGGGCCTTTGCCGAATACACCAGCGTTTTCGACATTGACCGCGATTTCGACAAGCTCATCAAATCATTAGTCGCCACCAAGCCGGCCGGAAATCGTAAACCGTAAATCGCAAATTTCTATATGCCCGCGAAACCCAAAAAGCCGACCCCAAAGCCCGCCAAAGGCAAAACCGTCGCCACACTCCGGCACGACGCCAAGCGCAAGAATCTTCCCACCGCCGAGTATGAATCCCTCATGCGGCAGGAGGACAAGACGCCCATCCAGGTCGCCTACGAACATCGCAATCGCGACCTTGACCCGCAGCTCATCTGGCGCGGCAAGGATGACGCGGACTGGTCCGATCTCGTTATTCCCGCGCCGCCGCTCTACATTCAGGAAAAGGTCCACCCCAAAGCCTTGATTGATGATTTGCTCCGCCAGTCCAAGGCCCGCGCCACGGCCACCGCGCCGCAGATTGACCTTTTCGGTGATTTCAACGGCCTGCCCAAAGACGCCCGCGCCACCGAGTTCTATCAGCATGACGCCAATTGGACGAACCGCATGATTCTTGGCGACAGCCTGCAAGTCATGGCGTCGCTCGCCGAACGCGAAGGCTTGCGCGGCAAAGTCCAGTGCATCTATTTCGATCCGCCCTACGGAATCAAATTCAATTCCAATTTCCAGTGGAGCACCACCAGCCGCGATGTGAAGGACGGCAACGCCGACCACATCACCCGCGAACCGGAACAGGTCAAAGCTTTCCGCGATACCTGGCGCGACGGCATTCACAGCTATCTCACCTATCTTCGTGACCGCCTCACTGTCGCCCGTGACTTGCTCGCAGACTCCGGCTCAGTCTTTGTTCAAATCGGCGATGAAAATGTCCATCGCGTCCGAGGGTTGTTGGAGGAAGTTTTCGGTGAAGACAATTTCGTGGCACAAATTTCAACCAAAACATCGGGAGGCTCAACCGGCGTTTTTCTTGCGGGCGTCCTTGATCATGTGCTTTGGTTTGCGAAAGACCATGAAAAGGCCAAATACAGAGAACTTTTCAACAGCAAAGGTCTAGGTGAGGAGGGCGCGGAGAAATATAACCGAGTGCGTTTAGCCAATCTGGAAAGTCGCAGCATTCTCGCATCGGAACGTGAAGGTGAAACGCAGATACCTAAAGATGCTCGCGTCTATCGCCAGGATAATATCACAAGCCAAAGCGTTGGCCGCGACAAGGGCGAGGGTGCAGCTTCGTGGTTTCCTGTTAGCATCGCTGGCCAAGAAATCCGGCCATCAATCAAAGTGCGATGGAAAACGAACGAGCAGGGAATGGACCGGCTATTGCACGCGAACCGCGTTGAAGTAACAGGCAATAGCCTAGCCTACGTCAGGTTCCTCGATGACTTTAGTGCCGCAACGATAAACAACGCTTGGGTGGACATCGGAGGCATTCAGAGCCGAGCTGACCCGAAAATTTATGTTGTCCAAACGCCAACCACTTTAATTCAGCGTTGCATTCTCATGTCCACCGATCCCGGCGACCTTGTGCTTGACCCGACCTGTGGCAGCGGCACGACGGCCTACGTCGCCGAGCAGTGGGGACGCCGCTGGATCACGATTGACACGAGTCGCGTCGCGCTGGCACTCGCCCGCGCCCGCATCATGGGCGCGCGGTATCCGTTCTACCTGCTCGCCGATTCCCGCGACGGCCAAATCAAAGAAGGTGAAGCTACCAGAACCATTCCTTCGGAACAGCCCACCCACGGCAACATCCGCCACGGCTTTGTTTATGAGCGCGTCCCCCACATCACGCTCAAATCCATCGCCAACAACGCGGAGATTGATGTCATCTGGGAAAAATGGCAGGCCCAGCTTGAACCGTTGCGCGAGCAATTAAATAAGGCGCTGAAGAAGGATTGGCCGGAGTGGGAAATCCCCCGCGAAGCGGATGAAAAATGGCCGGATAAAACAAAAAAGCTGCACGCCGACTGGTGGCAGACACGCATCGTCCGGCAAACAGAGGTGGATAAATCCATTGCCGCCAAGGCCGAATTTGAATTTCTTTACGACAAACCCTACGACGACAGATCCAAGGTGCGCGTCGCCGGCCCGTTTACCGTCGAAAGCATCTCGCCGCATCGTGTCCTCACCGTGGATGAAAATGACAACATCGTGGACGGCTGGAAACTTTCCGAAACCAAGGCCAAGACCGCGATTGCCGGCACGCCGGATTTCGCCGCCGTCATTCTCGAAAACTTGAAACTCGCTGGCGTGCAGCAGGCGCACAAGGAAGACCGCCTCACCTTCACGTCGCTCGTCGGCTGGCCCGGCGAATACATTTGCGCCGAAGGCCGTTATTTCGAGGGTAAGGGCGACAACGCGCCGCAAAAACGCGCCGCCATTTTCATCGGCCCGGAATTCGGCACGGTGTCGCGTCCCGACCTCGTCACCGCCGCCCGCGAAGCCGCCGACGCGAATTTTGACGTGCTCATCGCTTGCGCCTTCAACTACGACGCGCACTCCGCCGAGTTTGAAAAACTCGGTCGCATCCCGGTATTGAAAGCCCGGATGAATCCCGACCTCCACATGGCCGACGAATTGAAGAACACCGGCGCCGGCAACCTGTTCGTCGTTTTCGGCGAGCCGGACATCGAAATTAAACCCGCCGGCAAGGACCAGTTCCAAGTCCAGGTAAAAGGCGTGGACGTGTTCAAGCCGCAGACCGGTGAGGTCGTCAGCGCCGGGCCGGAAGGCATCGCCTGCTGGTTCATTGACACGGATTACAACGAGGAAAGTTTCTTTGTGCGCCACGCCTATTTTCTCGGCCAGAACGATCCGTATCAGGCGCTCAAAACCAGCTTGCGAGCGGAGATAGACCAGGAGGCATGGTCATCGTTGCACAGCGCCGTCTCGCGCCCGTTCCCCAAACCCACGACCGGCCGCATCGCCGTCAAAGTCATCAATCATCTTGGCGATGAAGTGATGAAGGTGTTTCCGGTGTAAGGCATCGTCGAATTCACCAATCCGAATTCCCCGTGAAACCCGCCATTGGATGGACAATGCTGTCGCGCGAGGAAATGCGGCAGGTGGAACGCTCGCTGGCCAACAGCGAGCAGGATACCCGCGATGAGATCGGTTTTCTCCTGATTCATCAGGGCTTTGCCGACCGCTTTTTCCCCGGCACTTCGGTGCTCCATGAGCGGATTCGCTATGCTCTGTTCGTTCCCTGGCTATACTTGCGCGCCGCCGAAAATCCTCGTCGCGGCAGTGACTTGGAGTCAACCATTCGCCATCTGCTCATTGAGTTGGCCCTTCGCCTCAAGGTAATTGGCGGCGAACCAAAAAATGTTATCGGCGGCGAAAAGCTCCACCAGTTGACTTCCCAGCCGCCCGACCGCGTATATTGGAGCGCTCTGCGCCAGTGGCGCATCTTGCTCCCCGAAGCGGATTCGCGCGCCGAAGCCCTTCGCCGATTGAAGTTGGCCGGAAAAACTCTTCCCCAAGATGATGACGGCGGCAGGTTGATGGATGACCCCACCGAAGTGTTCTGCAATTTGCCGCCGCTACCGCCACGTTGGGACGACGCTAAGGGACCCTTGCAATTCAAAATGCCTCGGCCCGAGCGTGTGTTTCTGCGCGACAAACTCAGTCTGCTCACCCGGCCGGATGGTAAACCCACGTTACTCGCACGCCTCGTCGCGTCGGAAAAAACCTTTCCCCAAGCGGCGCTGGGCCTGCCCCCAGAACTCGATACTCACGCCGCTGACGATTTGGACACAACCGCCCTCCGGGTCGCCCGCGATGCGGCTGCTCTCGCCGCCATCGGCCGCGCGGTGTATGGGGCGCTGGTCGAGCAACTCATTGCCACCGACGGTGGTGATGAAAACCACACCTATCGCGACCAGCTCGACACCCATTTTGAACAGTATGCCGAGCCGGCGGGGCGTTGTGACCTGGACGCCGCCGAAAAATTGCTTCCCGAACTTCCCGTTCACGTTCGGAATGTCCTTCGCGAAACCCAAGCTTACGTGCGGGCCGGTCAGCCCGGCAACTTCGCGGCCTTGCGGGCAGCCTACGAAAAATCTGAATACCAACGGAAGAAAAGCCGGGCGCGTTTGCTGCCAACGGAACGCGCCAAAGTGCGCCGCGCCGAATGGGAACCAGACCGTCACAATACGACGCCCTTGCACTACCGTTGGCAAATTGTCTACCAGATGTTGGAGGACTTGAGGGACGAGCCATGAAGCACGAAAGTTGGCCCACATTTTCCTTCACCGATTTGCTCCGTCCCCCTGACGGCTGGCAGGTCGAAAATGCCATCCTGACGACCTATTCCGCCGACTTGGTGGTGGTTGTGACTGCTCTGCTGGCTCTCACCGGATGTGATCTGGATTACCGACGCACAGGTAGTCGTGTCGAACTCGTGAAAGCAATCGAGGCGCTTCGCGGTCGGGTGCGCATCATCGCCCAGGCGAATCGTGTCGCTGTCCCCCAAAAAAACCGCCCCATCCTCAAGTTGCTCGATAATTTTTTGGCTGTCGTTGAGACCGACGAGAACGAGAGTTCATGGCATCCCAAGATTGCGCTGGTGCGTTACTATCGCACCAATGATAAGACGGACCGCCAGTGGCGCGTTTGGCTCGGCAGCCGCAATCTCACCCATGCCATGAATTGGGATGCCGGTTTGACCCTCACCAGTCGTGCCGATGGCTGCGGACAATCAGTGGCCGGTCTCGCCGATCTCGCCGCCGCATTGGCCGCCCGCGCGAAACTGGCCGCGATGAGTTCCACCGATGTCCAAAACGAACTGGCGGCGTTGACCTGGGAGTGTCCCTCCGACTGCGAGGTGCAGGAAATTAGTTTGCTCGGACCAAATCTCGCGGCTGGCTTTCCCACGCCACCCGCCGACACGGACCGCGTTCTCGTCGTCAGTCCTTTTCTTGACCCGACTGCGGATTCAAGCATCGTGCGGGAAACTGCTCAATGGGGCGGCACCCAAACCCAACGCACGCTGATTTCCACGGCGTCGGACTTGCAACGGTTGTGGGAGACGGATTCGAATGTATTTAATGGTTTTGCCAAAGTTTGCACGCTCCCGTTTCCGGAATTGCCGGTCGAGGGCACGGAACTGCTAGCGGAGGACACCCCTGACGCCGCTGTGGAAACGGCGGAGGGTGAGGAATTGCCGCCTGCCGGTCTTCACGCCAAGCTGTTTCTCGCCGCCAATCGAACGCATCGTCAGCTCTGGATTGGCAGTGCCAACGCGACTCGGCGCGGTTGGGACGGGCGCAATTTCGAGGTCGTCGCCGCGACATTGATCGGACGCGATGCCGCCGATGCGCTTTTGGAATTTGCCGCCAGCGGCGAGGAGTTCAAGCCCAGTTCGTCGCCCTCCGTCGTGGACGAGCACGAAAAAGCCATTGAACACGCGCGGAAGCTTCTCTCACGTGGTTGGTTGCTCCGCCAAGAAGTGCGCGAGGATGAATCGTTGATTGTCGCCTCATCGCCCCCGCCGATGGCTGGTCTCGCTGTCCGGCTTGAGGTCGCGGCTCTCGGCGGAACGTGGACCGTCTGGCCCGACGGCGACAGTCGTTTGTGCCTTTCAGGCCTGCGCCGGACAAACCGTTCAAATCTGCTTCAGGTCCGCTTGTCCTCCGGTGACAGAATGTGCGAGTGGCTCCAGATTGCGCCATGCGATCCGCCCCCGGATGAAGCGCGTGATCGTGCCCTCATCGCCCAATATCTCGACCCGCGAACTTTCCTTCTTTGGGTGCGCAGCCTGCTCGCCGACGAAGACACGCATCCAAACGACGCCGATTGGGATGATGATGGCGACGGCCACGGTGGAAAGGGTGGTTATGCGGACAACCGGCCGGAAACAGGTCTGTTGCCGACCGTGGAGGAAATTTTGCGGGCATGGGCGCGCGACGAGGCGGCGTTTCGCGCCGCCGATGAAAAAGTCAGAGCTTACCTCTCGGACTTGGAACGTCGGGCGGCTGAAAATAATCAGCCTGCCGATTTGGAATTGCTCCAGACATTCCAGAAAACCTGGAACACGCTGGCGACGGAACTACGATGAGCACACGCCAGATCAGCGAACCCAAAGGTTTCCAGCGCGCTACCGCGCAGGCTGCGATGGCGACTGTCACCGCCCCCGAAGGGCCGAAACGATTCTTGATTGCCGACGAGGTTGGGCTCGGCAAGACAGTTGTGGCTCGCACAGTTGTCGCTGAAATGATGAGGGGGAAAAGAACCCCTTTGGTTGTCTTTTATTTCGCCTGCAATCTTAACATTGCTCGCCAAAACCGAGCCAAGCTGCTGGAGATTCTGGAAACCGAGGCGGATCAGAATGCGGCAGCAGCCTCGGCTGACCGTCTGACCCTCGCGGCCAATTCAGCCAAACGCCCACGCCACGAACGCTTGCAACTTTATACCCTTACCCCGGATACCTCTGTTCCGCTTTATCGCCGTCGGGGTGGGTTCGGCCGCATGGAGGAACGGGCGCTTATCTTCCGCCTCCTGTCTGCACGTTTCCCGTCTCTTGACACAAAAGCTTTTTCGGATTTCTGCAAAGGCACACAAGCCGGCAAAACCGGCTGGACGTGGGCGCTTGCTCAGCAGGAGGCTATCGCTGGCGTTCGTGAAATTCAGGAAGCTTTTCTCGAAGCACTCGACGGCGACCAAATCCTTAATCTGCCCAAGGTGGACGCCGAATCCATTGCTGAGGCCATCAATCAACATACGAGATCACGCCTCATGGGCAGCTTGCGCACGGCCCTCGCCTTGGCGGCACTCCGGAGTGTCCAACCAGATTTGATCATTTTTGACGAATTCCAAAAATTCCGTGAGCTCCTGATTGACCCGCAACCAAAGCCCAGCAAGCCGAAAGTTTCGCCCGATCTGCTCACCCTCGCATTGCGCGGTGGAGTTAAACGCAACGACCCCGCGTTGCTGCTTCTCTCCGCTACACCTTATCGCCCGTATTCCACCCGTCAGGAGGAGCGCGAGGGTTTCTCGCCTCACAAGGAGTTTTTCGAACTGATAAATTTTCTCTTTGGGCCGGATAGCCAAGAACCGAAAAAAATCGAAAAGGCACTGCGGGAATTTGGCGTCGAGATACTCGCCAAATCGCCTGCGTTTGATCGGCTGGCCGCCTTGAAGACCGAAATCCAGAACCGACTCCGTCCAGTCATGAGCCGAACCGAGAGGGTTGATCTGATGTCCGCCGTTTCATCCCCCAAAACCAGCCACCCGCGATCCGAAATCCTCCCGGATGATTTGCGGTTGTTTAAGCATTTTGTGGCCCGATTGCGGGAAACCTCGCGACGCAGACGGCGGAAGTTCGATACAATGAGTTACGCCGTGCCCTTTTGGCTCTCGATTCCATATCCTATCCAGATGCTGGGCCGGAGTTATGTCGCTTGGAGACTTGCTGCCAAAAACAATCGGCGGAGAAACGAGCCAACCTTCCGGCAGTCACACCGCGATAATCTGCAAATTCCAGCCACGCTGCCGCACCCGCAACTTCGCGTTCTTTCAAAGATTGTGGATTCTCCACGCTTGGCGTTGCCCTGGGTTGCCCCCTCCATGCCGTGGTGGACTTTGCAGGGGCCATGGGCTAAACCGGAAGCAAGCGGAGGCAAGTTGCTCGTATTTTCCCGCTTTAAGGCAGTGCCGACCGCGCTCGCCAGTCTTTTGAGCTTTAATCTTGAGGCTTCGTTCGCCCACCGTCTTCGCCGCAATTACCGCTTGGCTGGCAAGGCTCAACCCCTCCAGTTCAAGGATGACCGGCCATCGCTGCCCGCGCTATTCTTCCCGTCGCCGACCCTCATCGCGTTCACCGACCCTCGCCTCAAACCGGCCTCCAGCCTTGGAGAGGTCCGTGCTTCCATGCGTAGCCAGGTTGGCCGGTTAGTGCGCCAGCAACTCGGTTTCACAGTTCGCAAGCGCGGAGGATGCCGTCCGCTATGGAAACTCATTGCGGCGTTGGAATATCGCCGTTCCCAAATCATGGAGAATCAGGACCTACCGTCTTGGGACGAAATTCGTGAGCATTGGCTCAATGCCGCCGAAGAGCAACGGAACATCATGCGGGAAGTGCTCAACCAATGGAGCCAATTCGCTAGGCAGGAGATCGATTCGTTTACGGAAAGCGAGGTTGCCGCCCTTGCCGAATTTGCCTTGTCCGGGCCGGGGGTGGTGTTGGGGCGGGCGCTTTACCGGTTTGACAAAACCTGTCTCAAAAATTCCCGTTACTTCAATCTGCTCAATGCCAGTTGGAATGGCTTGCGCTCCTATCTGAACCGATCCCTCTTTCTTGCCGCCCTCACGCGCCGTGGCCAGAAATACACCAAGGCCATCCCGGAGGCGGTCGTCGCCGGCAATCTCGAATCGGTTCTCGACGAACATCTCTGGGTGACCAGCCGGTTGGACGCCGATGCCATCGCGCGCTTTTGTGTCAACTTGCACAAAGTCCTCGGTTTGCGTGACGGTCGTCACCAGGTTCACGAACCGGGAGCGGATGGCTTTCATCTACGATGTCATGCCGCTATGCCGTTTGCCGACGCCAAGGTCGCGAGCGCAATCCGCAACGGCGAAGACCGTTTGCGCACCGACGATCTCAGGCGCGCTTTTAACTCGCCATTTTGGCCGCACGTCCTCGCGACCACGTCAACGGGTCAGGAAGGATTGGATTTCCATGTTTGGTGCCGGCAACTCTTGCATTGGGATCTTTGTTCCAGTCCCCTTGATCTGGAACAGCGGGAAGGCCGCATCCAGCGTTTCGGTGGATTGTCTGTTCGCACCGCGTTGGTGGATACGCTCCGCACCCACGCGATGGATGCCGACGGGGCAAATTTCAGCCCGTGGTTAAGGCTCGAAACACACGCCGCGGACAAATTTAAGGATGACCCGTCCGGACGCAGTCCTTGGTGGTCATGTCCCGGCGAAAAAATTGATCGCCTGTTCGTCGTCCTCCCGCAATCACGGCAGACCGCCCGCTTTGACCAACTCAGTCGCCAGCGGTGGTTCTACCGCCTTGCCTTGGGCCAACCCCACCAGCAAGATTTCATCGAAACTGTTTCTCAGCTTCCCGATGATGGACGCCATCAATACGCCTTGTGCCTTTCGGCCTGGAAAAACGAACCTGTTTGAATCATTCAGTCCATTTATACCGCATTTCATGTTAGATGGCTGTCCAACCGAATAATTTCCACTTCTTGCCGCGCCGAAATCAAACGAAAGCGGCTTACGCCGTGACCAACGCGCGGTTTGCTCCGCTTCAGGGCAGCAGTCGGCCCTGTTCCCCTGACGACCACGCCCGTTCCGCTTCGCAAACTGCACGCTCGTCACGAGCTTGTCAGGCGCAGGACGCCGCAGTAGCAGCGGGCTTCCGTCAGCGGCGCGGCGGCGGGCGTTGCGCTCCGGCTTCGTTTCGCTAGGCGCTCCTCTCCGTTCTCCGCTCCACTTTCCCGCTCGCCGACCGCAGACCGAAGCCAAGTCAGAACCCATTGGGGATTGAGGTTCAAATTTTCTTGTCATAGTCACAAAAACTAGGCAGTTTTTGTGACAGTTAAGAATGAAAATAACAGCCCAACCAATTGATGTTTCGATTCTCCGGGCCATGCGTTCGAGCCGGAGCGCCTCGGTGTTTTCGCCAGGACACTTTGATGGCCTTGGCAATGCTGCCGCCATCCGTAAGGCATTAAGCCGGTTGGTGAAAGCGGGCACAATCCGCCGGATTCGCCGGGGACTCTACGATTTGCCGCGCCAGCATCCCATCATCGGCCAAACTGCACCGGACATCATGGCAACGGTGCGCACGTTGATGGACGGGAGCCACGCACAGTGGCAGTTTACCGGTGCTTACGCAGCAAACGCACTTGGGCTGTCAGATCAAGTGCCAGCCAAGATTGTCATCCAGACGGACGGGGTGCCGCGCCGGGTGTCATTGGGGAAGTTGACACTTTTGTTTCGTCGGGTCGCCCCGCGAAATTTATTTGGAGCGGGCCGACAAGCAGGTCTCGTTATTCAAGCAATTCGACATTTGCGGAATGACCCGGACATTCCCCGCCACATCGCACGATTAAAAAAACGGCTGGATGCGAAAACGAAGACGGATTTGAAATCGCTCATACCCAAAACTCCGGTTTGGATGCACTCGCTTTTGCAGCAGATTATCGAGAAGTGATTTATGGATTCCGTTCTACAACTCACACCGAAACAGCGCAGCGAACTTTTTATCGCCGCCGCGCAGCAAAGCGGGATTGACGTAGTGGTTTTAGAAAAAGATTTTTGGGTTTGCTGGACATTGAAGGAATTATTCGGGCTGCCGACAATGGGTGAGCATTTGATTTTCAAAGGCGGCACATCGCTGTCGAAAGTATTCAAAATCATCAACCGTTTCTCCGAGGACATCGATGTTTCAATTGACCGTGGCTTTCTCGGTTACGGCGGTGTAAACGAACCGGAAGCGGGCGCGAGCAACAAAGAAAAACAGCGGCGCGTAGAAGGCTTGATGGCGGCGTGTCAGCAAAAAATCGCCGACGAACTCATGCCGGCGTTGCGGGGTGCAATTAAGGGGAAAATTTCCCGCGCAGATAACTGGTCGTTGCTGCCGGACGAATCTGACCCGGACAAGCAGACGTTGCAATTCGCTTATCCGTCATCCCTTCCGGCAGGTGAATCCGACTACGTCCGGCGTTCGGTGAAGATCGAAATGGGGGCGCGATCCGACCACTGGCCTTACGAAACCAAATCCGTGACCCCTTATGTGGCGGAATTGTTTCCCCAAGGATTCAAGCAGGTGTCGTGTGATGTGAAAGTGTTGGCAGCGGAGCGAACATTCTGGGAAAAGGCGACGATTCTGCATTCAGAATTTCACCGACCGGTTGAAAAACCAACGCCAGTCCGGTTATCCCGACATTATAGCGATTTTTATGAATTGATCCGAAAAGGAGTTGCACTGCGTGCTGTCGAACAAATTGAGTTGCTCAACCGCGTGGCTCAACACAAGAGCCTGTTTTTCAAATCGTCCTGGGCTAAATACGGTGAAGCGGCAAAGGGGACTTTGAAAATTGTGCCGCCCGAATACCGCATCACGATGTTGCAATCCGATTTTGCAAATATGCGGGAAATGTTTTTCGATGAGCCGCCCAAATTCGATAGCATTCTCGCATTGCTGAAAGATTGGGAGCACGAATTCAATGGCAAATAGATTTTTGGGGCACAATGACTAAACATCTCGCATCAACACGTCGAGAAGGCGGTGAAACATGAGCCGACTTCAATTCGAAGGTTTTTTTCAATCTGCCACGGGCAACTCGCCCTATGCCTATCAATCCCGTTTGGCAGGGAACGATTCTGGCACGACCTGCAATTCTCAATTCATCAACATTCCAACGGGTCTTGGTAAAACCGCCGCTGTCGTTCTCGCTTGGCTTTGGAATCGTGTTCAACTTCAAAATCCAAATTGGCCGCGCCGTCTAATTTATTGCCTGCCGATGCGGACGTTGGTGGAGCAGACACGAGACGAAGCCAGCAAGTGGGTTAAAAATCTTGCCAACGCGTTTCCAGAAAATAAAGAACTTCAATGGCTGTCGGAACATTCACCAGTAATTCTCATGGGGGGTGAAGACGCCAGCGATTGGGACATCCACCCGGAGAGACCCACAATTCTTATCGGCACGCAGGATATGCTTCTTTCGCGTGCGCTCAATCGTGGTTACGGCATGAGCCGTTACCGCTGGCCGATGCACTTCGGTCTGCTGAACAACGATTGCCTGTGGGTAATGGACGAGACGCAACTCATGGGAGTAGGTGTGGAAACGAGCGCGCAGCTCGACGGCTTTCGGCACGATGAAAAAATGCCGACCTGCGGCGCGTGCCCGACATGGTGGATGAGCGCGACCCTGGACGAAGCGCGCCTCGCCACGGTAGATCATCCGAATCCCGTCGGTGGCTGGCCTGTGGAAAAATTGAGTGATGCCGAACAAACTAACGGCCAGCCGCATAAACTAATCACCGCGCAGAAAAACCTCTCGCCTGCTCCGCTCGCGCTCAACTCGACGACGAAGGGCAGTTACGCGAAACAACTGGCCACTCTCATTAAAGATCGCCACCAGTCCGGCACACTGACGCTTGTCGTCGTAAATCGCGTCTCGCGGGCGCGGGAGATATTTGAAGCACTGACGGACAAGAAGAAACCGTTTGACAACAAAGACCGCATCGCCCTCATTCACTCGCGCTTTCGTCCGTTTGACCGCGAACGACACGCGCGGCTCCTTTTCGGCAATGGCGACCGCATCGTCATCGCCACGCAGGCCGTCGAGGCGGGCGTTGACGTGTCGGCCCGGCTGCTCGTCACAGAACTAGCCCCGTGGTCTTCGCTCGTCCAGCGCATGGGCCGCTGCAATCGGCGTGCGGATATTGACGACGCGCAGGTGTTGTGGGTGGACATCCAGCCAAAGGACGAGAAGGACGATTTGTTGCGACCGTATTCCACGCCGGAACTTGGCAAGGCACGCGCAGCAGTTGAACAACTTACCAACGCCAGCCCACGCGTTTTGCGCGATGTAGTCGTGCCGCCAGAACCCGTCGTTCGCCCCGTTATCCGACGCCGCGACCTCGTGGACCTTTTCGACACAACGCCGGACATCTGCGGACAAGACCTCGATGTCTCGCGCTACATTCGCGACGGCGACGACAACGACGTGCAGTTTTTTTGGCGCGACATCATGGGAGACGCTCCACTCCGCGACGACAAGCCTCCGCAACGCATCGAACTATGCCGAGTTTCCATCGGCGATGCCGTCAAGTTTTTTGATAGAAAGACGACGCACGCATGGCGGTGGAATCCTTTGGGAAAAAAGTGGGAGACAGCCAAAAAGCCGCATCCCGGCGGAGTCTATCTCCTAACGACGACTAGCGGCGGCTATAACGACGACCTCGGTTGGACTGGCGAGCCGAAGGACAAGCCAACGCCGCATCCTCCCGATGCCGGTAATCCCGACACCTACGACAGTGAGCCGGACACGTTTTCCGGATCGTGGCAAACCATTGCCGAGCACACGCAACTCGTCGTTCAGCAGACCACCGCACTCGCTGCCGCGCTCACAGGCAATGCCACATTTGCCACTACGCTCCGCATCGCCGCGCTGTGGCACGACATCGGGAAGGCTCACGACGAGTTTCAAAAAATGCTTCGGAATGGCGATGCTGCGCGCGAAAGGCAGCTTTGGGCAAAGTCTGCCGACAAAAACGGCAAATGCGACCGCCACGGCTTCCGTCACGAACTTGGCTCTGCTCTCGCGTGGCTCCTGAAAGGCCCGGCTGATGCAGTTGAACGCGACCTCGTCGCCTACCTCATCGCTGCGCATCACGGCAAAGTCCGCCTCTCCATCCGCTCGCTGCCGGACGAAACCGGCAACCCACAAAAACCTGACACGCTTTTTGCCCGTGGCATCTGGCAGGGCGACGCACTACCCGCCGTTGCGCTCGGCGAATTCACCACGCCAGAAATCTCACTCGACCTCAGTTTCATGCAAATGGGCGAAGGCCAGCACGGTTCCTCATGGCTCGCCCGCACTGTCGCCCTGCGCGACCGCCTCGGCCCGTTCCACCTCGCTTTTCTCGAAACCCTGCTGCGCGCCGCTGACGCCCGTGCTTCGCGTGAAACAACAATCTGACGCCATGCCCACTATCACTCTTAACGGCTGCGTTCCTATCCCGCTCGCCCACTATTTGAAATCGCTTGGCGTGCTTCGTCTCATTACGGAATCTGAGCACGGTGACGCGGCGGCGACTGCTTTCTGGCGTGCTGATCAGTTGCTTTTCAAATCCCGGTTCGATGCAAACGGGCTGGTTGCTTTCTTTCTCAATAATTACCAACCAACACCCGTGCTCGCCCCGTGGAACGGCGGAGGCGGCTTCTTCCACCGTGAGGGCAAAACTAAGGAAAAGGATACCACAACAGGAAAACTGAAAAAGACTGGCATCCGCGACCAAGAAACGGCTGCAACCCGAGTGGTTGCAACCATCGGCGCTTCAAAAGCGCTAAATCTTGGCGCGCTACGCGCAGCGATCACGACAGCAAAAATGATTTTGGCTGACATGGAAGTAACCGAAGCACCGAAAGAGGAACTGAAAGAACAGGTATTGACTCGATTACGGAACACACTTTCTGATGTCGCTGTTGGTTGGATGGACGTGACGGTCATTTTAGGGATGAATAAAGTGGGCTATCCTCCCTTGCTAGGAACAGGTGGAACCGACGGAAACCTAGATTTTACCAACAACTTCATGCAGCGCATCACCGAAGTCATTGACACGGAGACGGGTCAGCCCATGCCGGAGTCGGAGCAATGGTTGCGAGCGGCATTGTTCGGCAACGCAGCTCCTGGACTAACGACGAACGCACCTATCGGGCAGTTTTTCCCCGGTGCGGCAGGCGGAGTCAATGCAACGTCCGGCTTCGACGCTCCATCGGCGGTGAACCCTTGGGACTTCATCCTCATGATTGAGGGCGCAATGCTGTTTGCGGCAGCGTCGGTGAAGCGACTGGAAAGCACGGACGACGGCTCGCTCGTATATCCATTTTGCGTGCGCCAAGCTGGCGTCGGCTACAGCAGTGCAGCGAGTGCGGACGAAATAGAGGCGCGCTGCGAAATGTGGATGCCACTTTGGACTGAGCCGACGACGCTGGCAGAACTGCGGGCAATTTTCAGCGAAGGCCGTGCGCAGGTGCGGGGGCGCGCAGCACGCAATGGATTAGATTTTTCACAAGCCGCAGTGACGCTCGGTGTAGATCGCGGCATCGCGGCATTCCAGCGATACGGCTTTCACATGCGCAACGGCAAAAACTTTTTTGCCACGCCACTGGAGCGCGTCATCGTGCGGCGCAACGCACGAGCCGATTTACTTGCCGACATCGAGCAATGGTATGACCGCCTGCTGCAAAAGGCCGGGCCGCAGGCTAATCCCGTCGCTCCCGCATCAGTTGCGCGTGGCTTGAATGGCTTTGAGCGCGCCGTTCTTGATCTTTGTCGTGACGGCTCCGTTGATTCAGTTCAAGCGGTCATCATTTCACTCGGCCAAACTGAACGTGCTTTGGCCAAAAGTTTGAAATGGAGTTCTGACAACTATGTTCGTCCGCTGTGTGGCCTTCGCCATGAATGGCTCAAAGATGCGAACACAAATAGCGCAGAGTTCCGTCTCGCTGCATCCCTCGCCGGAACGCGGGCGTGGTTTGGCAGCGGCAAGGAAACGCTTTGGCTCAGGCAGCATCTTGAACCTTTGGAAATCGTAACCGTAAAAGATCGCTCATGGGCAAAATGGGCGGAACAGCCCAGCAACGATGTAGTCTGGCACGATGGCAACTTGACAGATGCACTCAACGACATACTCGCCCGACGCATCATCCGCGTCGAGAAATCAGGCATGGAATGTTGGCCGGACTGGTCGCCCCGTTACGCCAGTCTAAAAGACATCACCGCTTTCATTGAAGGCCGAACGGACGACACCTTGATTGCCGATTTACTCTGGGGACTCAGCCTGATTGATTGGCAGATGGTTAAAAAGGAAACATTGGAAACAACCAGCGAATCCGAATTCGTGCCCTCCTCTTTCTACGCGCTGCTGAAGCTGTGTTTTCGTCCCAAGGGTGAGAACCAGACAATTCCGCTCGTTCCTGCCATCCACCATCGCGCCCATTCCGGCGATGGATTGGCTGCATCTCAACTCGCCGCCCGGCGCTTGCGTAGGTCTGGCTATCCGCCGCTCGTCGAAGAACTGCCAGTGGCGGCTACAGTTGCACGTCGCACCGCCGCTGCATTGTTATTTCCAATTAGACCCCGTGACTTTTCTCTGCTCGAACAAATCACTATTAACCAGTCAAAAAGCCAAAACACATGAACCTCGATAAATTAAAAGACCAACCACGCCTGTTACTCCAGGCTAAACTCAAACCTGTCCAGGGCTCGCGTTTTCAGCCCACCGGATTTCCCGATCTAGGGGCCGCTACTTTTGATGGCCCCGGTGGAGCGAAGATGCTCCTGGTAGAATCCGCCCAGAGCATGGCCAACCGTCTCGAATCTGTTTGCTGGGACGCTACTGCGAACGACTGGGTCGCAGCCCTCAAAGGGTTGCCCGCCGTTCTCGTTGTGGACAAAGACAAGAAGCCTTTAACAAATTCTGTGCTTGAGGCGCACCGGATCAACAGTCCCTACATAGCCACGGCGAAGGGATTCGATACGATCAAAGAAGCTATCGCTTTTGATGAGAAACGTCCATTCGACCGCGATCCCTTCCTCAAAGCACTTCTGAAATTCGACGTGAATTCACTCATCCATGGCATCTTTCTCGAAAAGATTGCAGGAGTTATCAGGCTACCACGCTCTCTAACCGCCTTTATCGAAGCGACTGAAGTGACCACCGTAGCCAGCGGTGGTGTTAAAAACGACCGGGTTCGCGCATCAAAAGGCGACGAAGGTCAAACCGCGAAGGAAGGTTTTGGCAATGTTCCGTTCCATCGCGAAGAATTTACCGGCAACATCACCGCGTTCTTCAATCTCGACCTCGCATTGATTCGCGGTTTTGGCCTTGGTGCGGATGTGGAAGCCCTACTCATCGCCATTTCGTTGTTCAAGATTCAGCGGTTCCTTCGGGATGGTTTGCGTCTTCGCACTGCCTGCGATCTCGACCTAGAAGGTGATCTCATCATCCAGCGCCCGGCTGGATTCAACATTCCTTCGCTGGATGAACTGGAGAAAGTCTTACCCGGCCTGATCGCAAAAGTCTTTGGTGGAAAAAACAGCTTCACGACTGTGACTTACGAGGGGTAATCGCATGATTGTTCTCGAACTCCGCTTCCCCGCTGGGCGTTTCCATGCCACGCCTTGGGGACGTCATGTGAATGAGGGAGCCGTCGAGTGGCCACCTTCGCCGTGGCGACTCCTCCGCAGTCTGATTGCCACATGGTATCTCAAGGCTCGCGCCGAAGTGTCTGAAGAAACTCTGCGCGCCGTCATCGCCAGCTTGGCAGCACAGTCGCCATACTATTATTTGCCCAAGGCAACCAATGGGCACACCCGACACTACCTACCAATCATTGAAGGCAAGAATGAGAAAACAACCAAAGTTTTCGATACTTTCATTCAGCTCGATCCAAACGATGCTGTTCTTATTGCGTGGGATGTCCTTCTTCAGCCAGACCAGCTCGCTGCCCTGCAAACTTTGGCCGTGCGAGTCGGCTATTTCGGTCGCGCCGAAAGTCTCGTCGAGATTCGCGTGCGTGAGGACATCGCACAGATTAAAGCGAACGCCTTGCCGCTCGCCGATGGCGCGGACATGCCCGCCAACCTGGAACTTATTCGCCTCCTCACGCCATTGCCTGTCGCTGACTATGAAAAATGGCGTGCTGACTTTCTCGCAAAAAGCTCATCCCCCGCAGAAACTCCGAAAAAGGCTACCGGAAAAAAAACTCCACCAAAGAAAGTTAAAGCCCCAGGAGTCCCCATTGATCTTTTTGCTGCTTTACATGCCAACACTGGCGAACTTCAAGCCGCTGGTTGGAATCTCCCGCCCGGTGCGGCTTTTGTAAATTACACACGGCTGGCAGATGCCTTTGCTCCGGCACCTCGTGTTTCGCATCTTTCCGACAAACACAAACCGACCGTCGCTCATTACGCAGTAGTCAGCACCGTCTCTCCGCGACTCACCCAGGCTGTTTCTGTTGCCAACCGAGTCCATGATGCACTATGTAGGTGGTCCGACCAAGGCAATGGCGCGGCCAGCGTCTTCACGGGGATTGGTGCGGGTGGAAAGCCTTTGGAAGGCCATAGTCATGCGCACATTTTTTGCGAAGCCAACGGCCCGCGTGACGCAATCACACACCTGACAGTTTGGTCTGCGAACGGCTTCGATGAACAAGCCTGCCTCGCGCTTCGCCGCCTTAACAAAGTATGGGGACACGGCGGCCATGATCTGCGCCTCGTTCTCATCGGTCTCGGTCAGCCAGAAACATTCCCCGACTGCAAATTGTTTGGAGACTCCAAAGTGTGGCGTTCCGCTACTCCATTCGTGCCCACCCGCCACGCCAAAACATTCCGTGATGGCCGACCCAAAATAGATGCGACAACCGGCTGGCAAATTGGCTCCGCAGCACATGATCTCCTCCGCATGTTGGCGTTGAACCCTCTTACTGCCAAAGCCTCGATTCGTCAGGACAAATTCATTGCCGTTGGTGAATCGCCCAGCACACGCACGCTGCGTTGTCTCCAATTTCAAACCAAGCGCCATGAAGGAGGTGGTAGTCGCGGTCATAGCGTGGGCGCTTCTTTCACAATTACATTTCCGCAGAAAGTCGCCGGCCCGTTGGCTTTTGGTTACGGTGCTCACTTCGGTCTCGGCCTGTTTCTGCCGATTATGAATTCGGGTGCCGCGCAACCCAACGAGTCCGTCCGCAACCAATCAAGATTATGAATGACCAAGACCCATCGGCTCCGTCCGAAAATCGTTTGAGTGAACCGGAATCGTCACTGACGCCGAGGGGTCTTTCGCCCGGAACTTCCGGGGCGAGGTCTGGCCGCAACCGCCAATCGCGCCAGTCCGCGACCGAGCCAAAGCAATTGAAGATCGTAGTGCGCATTGCACCAGCCGAAGCGCAGCCGAGCAGTTCTCCGACAGAAGAAGTGAAAGCCCCGGACTCACCGGCTTTGAACCCGACGCTGTCTGAAGAAGCAAAATCATTGGCTGAACCATCATCGGAAACCGTCGGGCAAAAAGTCCGCGCTGAAGCCGAGCCGCAACAGATTCCGGCTAGGATGATGAACGAGTTTGTTTATTGTCAGCGTCTCTTCTATTACGAATTTGTTGAGGGCGTATTTGTCGAGAGCGTGGATACGTTGCGTGGAGCCGCCATTCATCAGCGGGTTGATTCAGGCAACGGCGCGTTGCCAGCAGCCAAGTCAAAGAAGAAGACAGAAAAAACGACAACAGAGGAGAAACCATCAGAAACTGCGGATGTTTCCGCCAAAGAAGCCGAAGCACAGCACAATGAACCCGAAACAATCCACTCACGTTCCGTGCAAATGGGTTCAGAGCGATTGGGTATCGTAGCCAAGATGGACTTGGTTGAGGTCCGTGCCGGACTGGCCACCGGAGCCACACGGGCTGATGATTCATCCGGCGATTTGTTCACTGCGTTGGAAGTTTGTCCGGTGGACTACAAAGCGGGCGCGCCCAAAGAGGGCGAGGAAGCCAATGAATTGTGGGACACGGACAAGATGCAGCTTGGATTGCAGGCGCTAATTCTGCGGGACAATGGATACGCTTGTAATGAGGGCGTCATCTATTATCGCGCCACGAAGCAGCGCGTTCGTTTGCCAATCACTCCCGAACTGGAAAATTGGATTCTTCAGAACATCGCCGACGCCAAGCGCGTCATTGCCGGGCCGATTCCCGCACCATTGGTTCATTCCTCAAAATGCGTGCGTTGTTCGCTCGCGCCAGTTTGTTTGCCGGACGAAACACGGATGCTGTCACAAACCAAGGCGAAGATTGAAGTCGGCGTCGAGGTGAAAGCTTCCGAAAGCTCGCAATCCACGGGCGAACCACCACGAAGACTGATTGCCGCACGGGACGACACCCGTCCGCTATATCTGAACACACCCGGCTATCGCGTGGGCTGCAAAGACGAGGTTCTGACGGTCAAAGACAAGGACAAGCTCATAGACGAAGTGCGAATGCGGGATGTCTCGCACGTAGCATTGTTTGGCAACGTCCAGATTTCGACGCAGGCCATTCAATCGCTTTGCGAACAGGAAGTCCCGGTCACCTATTTTTCTATGGGCGGCTGGTTCTATGGAATCACACGCGGTCATGCAATGAAGAATGTGTTTTTGCGTATGGAACAATTTCGTCTGGCGCGTGAAGAGGAAACTTGTTTGGCCCTAGCGCGCCAATTCGTGCATGGGAAAATTCGCAATCATCGCACCCTGCTGATGCGAAACCACCTTGAGCCACCGGAAGCGATCATCGGTAAACTGAAGCGAGCGTCTGAAGATGCGTTGGCGGCAAATTCCATCGAGGAATTGCTCGGCATTGAGGGCGCGGCGGCGAGCCAGTATTTCCAACAATTCGGCGGCATGGTGAAAGTCGAGGACGATTTGCCAGGCCTCGGTCTGTCCGTCGAAAACACCAAGCAGCGCATGTTCAATTTTAACTTCAATCATCGCAACCGCCGGCCACCAACCGATCCTGTCAACGCTATGCTTTCGCTGGCTTACAGTATGTTGGCGAAAGATTGCACGCTGGCCGCGCTCGCAGTTGGTTTTGATCCTTATCTGGGATTTTACCATCAACCACGCTTCGGTCGGCCCGCGTTGGGTCTGGATTTGATGGAGGAGTTCCGACCGCTCATCGCGGAATCTACTGTGTTAAGCTGCATCAACAATCGCGTCGTCACGGACAAAGATTTCGTGAAAGCGGGCCAGGCAGTGAATCTCACCGCGCCTGGACGAAAGCGTTTCTTTCAGACGTATGAGCAACGCATGAGTTCGCTGATTACCCATCCGTTGTTCGATTACAAGGTCAGCTATCGCCGGGCGCTGGAGTTGCAGGCACGGCTGTTGGCAAAGACGCTGACAGGCGAAATCAATGAATACATTCCTTTAATGACGAGGTAAACCATGCGCACGACCTATCTAGTTTGCTACGACATCGCCGATGACAAACGGCTGCGAAAGGTGTTCAAGACCTGTGGAAATTTTGGCGACCACCTGCAATTTTCGGTGTTCGAGTGCGACCTAAATCCATCGGAAAAGATTGAATTGGAAACCGCTTTGTGCGACATCATCAATCACGACGAAGATCAGGTGATTTTTGTCGGGCTGGGTCCTTCGGAAGGGCGAGGTGACCGGGTGATCACCGCGATTGGATTGCCCTACATGAAGCTGGACGCGCCGTGTTACGTGGTTTGAGACGTTGACGATCTTTGACAATTTAACCCGCGAGCGGCAGGGTGATGCGGAAACCCCCTTCCGCGCTCGCATGGCGTAACCACCGTAAAACAAGCTGATAATGACGATACAACCAGACATCGCAAGCATACAGATACTCAAAACAACGCAAGCTCTCGCAATTCAAGTATTGCGGGCCTGCGCCACAAGGAGTAACAGAGAAGCTATTTCCGCCCCCGCGCGGGGGCGGCCCCGTTGAAGCTGTCAGGGTGGAATCAAAAACCAGATTCGGGCGCGAATTTCCGCCCCCGCGCGGGGGCGGCCCCGTTGAAGCGGCCGCCGGGGAAGCTGGTGCCGCACGCGCCCGAACTATTTCCGCCCCCGCGCGGGGGCGGCCCCGTTGAAGCGAGAGCTTGTTCCCCAGGCGCACTGGACCCTGCCAAATTTCCGCCCCCGCGCGGGGGCGGCCCCGTTGAAGCCAGCCAGCCACGGATGGCCTCGCTGTCGTGCGCTTCATTTCCGCCCCCGCGCGGGGGCGGCCCCGTTGAAGCCAGATGATCGGCGGCCTGGCCGGTCCAGCGCAGGGCCATTTCCGCCCCCGCGCGGGGGCGGCCCCGTTGAAGCACTCAGCCCCGAATATGTCGTTGATTGACCTTGGGACTTATTTCCGCCCCCGCGCGGGGGCGGCCCCGTTGAAGCCTTTAGACTTTGTTCGGCGTCGTGGACGCCCTTGGGGTATTTCCGCCCCCGCGCGGGGGCGGCCCCGTTGAAGCAATTTCGTAACCCTGTCCTTTGGCTTGCTCAATGAGATTTCCGCCCCCGCGCGGGGGCGGCCCCGTTGAAGCCTCAGGGGGAAATTCAAGCTTGGGGGAAGCGGTATGATTTCCGCCCCCGCGCGGGGGCGGCCCCGTTGAAGCCTCGGACTTTTTTAACATCCATGTAATCCGCGGTTAATTTCCGCCCCCGCGCGGGGGCGGCCCCGTTGAAGCATTACGATGCTGGAGTTTGTCATTTGGTTGAGACGAAATTTCCGCCCCCGCGCGGGGGCGGCCCCGTTGAAGCCGAATAATTCCGAGATCGTCTTTGGCGAGGGAATTTTTATTTCCGCCCCCGCGCGGGGGCGGCCCCGTTGAAGCACACCGGCCACGATCTGCCCAAAATAAAATAATGCGATTTCCGCCCCCGCGCGGGGGCGGCCCCGTTGAAGCTCTTGCGGCTTCTTCTTCGCGCTTTTTCTTTTCCTATTTCCGCCCCCGCGCGGGGGCGGCCCCGTTGAAGCAATTTTCATCTGCAAAGCGTTGCCGAGTTCGCCCATTTTGTTAGAATCTCATTCCGCTGTGGAAACACGATTGAACTCAAACCGCGCACATAACCAAAGGCGATCATGAAAATCAGCTTTGGCATGGGGTTTGATGGCTATGATACGGTTCTGCCCAGACAGACGCTCGCGATGCCAATCTGCGGTCCATTGGGGTTGTTGCAACTACTTGAGACGCGGTTAGGGTTGAAAGCTAAAACAGTTAGTTCGGCTCATCGAGTAGTTGAATTCCGACAAATTCTCGAACAAATTTCAATCGAACGTCCCGCCTTTTACAACGAGTCTTTCAAGAAAGACCCCTATGCTGTCGCGGAAGCCTTGCTGCAATGGCGAGATGCTTTAATCGAAGCTGGTTGGGATGGCTTGGCGTCTGCAAGCGACACAGCAAGAATTCAAGACATGGCCGCTGTGGAAGCACAGACGACAAATCGCTTGCCACCCGGTATTGCTGACCGGCTTCGCTCGGTTCTGATTGAACTCGACTCGCGTTCACCAAAACTCGATTCCCTGACGGTGCGTGATCCACAGAATCATCTGCCAAAGCTTTGGCGGCTAATCTGTGAAAAACTTAATGCGCGGTATGAAGCTGTTGCCTTCAGTTCGGCAACCGATGCGAAAGGCGAAACGTCTGACCTCGTCCAAATCCAGTCATTGCTTCGCGAAAGCCACTCTTCGCAGCGTCTCAAGTTAAGAGGTGACCGGTCAATATTGTGCCTCACAGCGTTTTCAGAAGTCACGCTTGCGAACGGTGCTGCACAGTTGCTCCAAAGTCTTCAACACATGTCCAACGCGACGACCACGTTGGTTGCAGCGGAAAGCGCCAGCCTATTGGAACAAGCTCTTTCTTCGCTAAATGAGCCGACAGTGGGGCTTCAACCTGGTTCGACCGCGCGCCCGATACCGCAGGTGCTGCTGCTTGCACTGCGATTGTATTGGAAACCTGTTGATCCCCGTGCCCTGCTGGAATTTTTGGCACATCCCGCTTGTCCAGTCGCGGGTGTGCTGCGGTTCAAACTTGCGAATGTGATTGCGGAGTGTCCCGGCATAGCCGGACCTCAATGGCAGGCAGCAGTTGCCGCAACCAAGGAGAATATTGAAAACTACGGCAAGCTCAACGCGGATGAAAAGCAGCAAGCAATTCAGAGAGTTGAGCAAGATTTGAAGAACTGGCTGGTGGTTGCCGAGTTTGATGCCAAAGCAGGGGCAAGCGGTTCAAAACTTTCAGAATGCTGTGCGCGGGTGGCACGGTGGTCGGCTCTCCAGTCCATTGCCGATGGCGTATCAATTATCGAGGCGTATCAATTCCGGGCGCTTGCCTCACTCAGTTCGGAAATGGCCGAACTGCTCCAGTCACATCCCGCCATCACTCGAAGTCAGTTGGAACGGTTGTTGTATCAAGTCAGCGGAACGGGCTGGCCCGGAGGATCAGCAATGGAAGAACTCGGCCACGTTCACCGCGTGGCGCATCCAAGTGCTGTAAATGAACCGGTGGACAATGTGGTATGGTGGAATTTTAGCGAGCCTGCTCCCTCGGCCAGGTTGCCGTGGGCAATGCAGGAACTGGAACAACTGCGCGCACATGGCGTCGAATTCCCGAGACCGGAAATTTTGGCAATAATGGAGACCGCGAGATGGCTTCGTCCAGTTCTGGCCGCTAGAAAACAACTGGTTTTAATTTACCCGCGTGAACGCGCCGGAGAGCCAGTCGCCCACCATCCCTTGCTTACCCGTTTATTTTCGCTCCTTGATAAGGAGAGCAAGCCGTTGCCGATTGTTGATTTGGATTATTTAATTTCTACCGGCAAAGCCGCCGACCCATGGCATTTCGCGCAGGCGAACCATCGTCCGCTGCCAGCACTGCGCCGCTGGTGGAAATTGAATGCGTCCAAGCACCTTCAACCAAGAGAGTCTGAATCATATTCGAGCGCCGAAAAATTCATTTACAATCCAAGCGCGTGGGTGTTGCACTACAAAGCCGGGTTGAAAGCTGGGCCAGTCGCTAGTCTGCGTCTGCAAGCTGATTATCGGCAAGAAGGCACATTGCTTCATCGTGTGCTTGATCTTTTACTGGCCGCCACTGGAAAACCAGTGAACTGGCAAACTTGCTCGCAATCAGAATTAAATTCGTGGATGGAAAGGATATGGCCGCCACTGCTCGAACAGGAAGGAGCAAACCTGCTGCTTCCGGGGAAGCGGGCGGACGCTTTGAAGCTTCTGGAATTGGGCAAACAGGCTATCTGGGAACTTTTATTTCAGTTGCGCCAGGCAAAAGTGGTGGAAGCCCGTGCGAATGAAACACTGCAATCGGTGTCATTTGTCGGAGGGCAGATTGGCGGCATTATTGATTTATTAGCGCGAAACCAACAGAACCTTATCGCGGTAGTGGATTTGAAATTCGGCGGAATGGATGTCCGGGAGCAAGAGCTTCGAGAAAACCGATCGTTGCAATTGGCGATTTACGGTCATCTCTTGCGTTGTCAGGGTCAAAAGGAATGGCCGGCAAGCGCATTTTTCCTGCTTCGGCGGCGACGGCTCATTGCGACGACGAAAACATTCTTCCCAGATGCGAAAGTTGTCGCATCCAAATTTCCACCCGGCGAGCTTCAGCAGTGCTGGACGGACTTCGAGCAAGTCTGGCGTTGGCGTCGGCAGCAGCTCGACACGGGTTGGGTTGAACTGACACCGGTTGCCTTGGATGTGTCCGAGAGTCATGATGAAGCGCCCGATTCAACTCCGCCGCTCGCTCATTGGGCTGCCACCGAAGACCATTCCAGGTATAACGACTTTGACGCTTTGACAGGCTGGAGGGCGGACGCATGAAAACGAATATCACGTTTATCAGTGCGAGCGCCGGCAGCGGCAAAACCCACCGCATCACGGAGGTCATTGAGGACCACCTCTCAAAAGGGTCGTGCCGACCCGAAGGGTTGATCGCGACCACCTACACCGTCAAAGCGGCGCAGGAACTTCGCGAGCGAGTGCGACGTCGTCTTTACAACTCCGGGCATCCTGCTTTGGCCGAACGCTTGCACGAAAGTCTGATGGGAACAGTTCACGGCGTTTGCGGTCAATTGCTCCAGCGCTTCGCATTCGAGGCCGGCATCTCGCCCCGCATTGAAATCCTGTCCGAAGAAGACGCCGCCTCACTGCTAGTTCAGGCAATTGAGACCGCAATAGATTTCGACACGCTCAATCGGTTGCAACGCCTCGCTGATATTCTCGGCCAGAAAAACGCCCAGACTTTTGAATACTCATGGAAAAAACAGGTGCGAGGGTTGCTTGACGCAGCGCGGGCGAACGATTTTTCACCGGCGGCATTGGCTGACATGGGACGGCTAAGTGTTGACGAACTACTGGCATTTCTCCCCGCTCCGACTACGGACAACCTCGACGAGCAGTTGGCTGCGGCCATCAAATCGGCCATAGAACGTATTTCCAAGAACGGTGATGAAACCAAGACAACAGCAGACTATTTGGAGTTGCTTCACGATACGCTGCGGGCGCTTGAAGCACGTCGGTTACCTTGGAGCGATTGGATCAAGTTAGGCAAAAAGCAGCCTGGGAAAAAAAGCCAAGCTGAAGCCGTCGCAGTAACCGCCCTGGCCGTGCGAGTTGAAACTCACCCGCAACTGCGCGAACACATCCGGGATTACACGATGCTTCTGTTTTCCGTGGCGCAGATTTCGTTGACAGAATTCCAGCGCCTTAAAGAAGAGCGTGGACTGCTTGATTTCTCCGACCTTGAGCAGCGTGCGTTTCATCTCCTGCGTGACCAAGCGCATGTGCGCGAAACTTTCGGCCGCGAATTGGATCTTCTGGTTGTGGATGAGTTCCAAGATACGAGTCCTCTCCAACTCGCCTTGTTCATGCAACTGGCAACACTTGCCCGCGAGACCGTGTGGGTGGGTGATGTAAAGCAGGCGATCTATGGATTTCGCAATAGTGACCCCGAACTAATCAAGGCCATAGTTGATCAAGTTAGAAAAGTAGGAACTCTGGCCGAGCCTTTAGCCAAATCGTGGCGCTCCACACCCGAACTGGTGAGATTAGCCAGCGCGTTATTTGTGCCCGCTTTTGAAAAGTCACTCGGCCTACCCGCCAAGGAAGTTCAGCTTGAAGCCCAGCGTGCTTCTATTTTGGCATCGCAGCCATCGCTGGAGTTTTTTGAACTCTCAAGCGGTCAATTTAACAAGGGAAACGGCGCTCTGAAAAAGCTCACCAATGAACAACGCGCCGCCACACTCGCCGATGGTATCATTCAATTGCTTGGTCGCGGGAAAGCACTCATTGTCCAGGACCGACAAAATCGGGAGCAATCTCGTCCGATAGAACTGCGCGACGTCGCGGTGTTATGCCGCACCAATCAAGCCGCCGCGACCGTCGCCGAAAAGCTGACCCAACGCGGATATGCAGTAACGCTCTCGCAAGCTGGGTTGCTGGCCACGCCTGAAGCCAGACTCGCCTTGGCTTGTCTTCGACGGTTGGCAGACCCAACCGACTCCCTTGCGTCAGCGGAAATCGTGGCGTTGGAAGCGGCCCAACAACCGGAGGAATGGCTTGAGAACCGCTTGGAATATGTAACGCGCCACAGGCAGGAAACGGAGAGAATCGGAAATGACCGTTGGGGACTCGAAGGAGATTTCGTTCACCCCGGGATTGTCGCATTGGAACAAGCCCGTGCCCGGTTAAATGTGCTCTCGCCCAGCGAGGCACTGGATGTTGCCCTGCATAATGGCGGGGTTTTCGCAACCGTGTCCGCTTGGGGTGCTACAACAACGCGGGCATTACAACGCCGTGCCAATCTTGAATCACTGCGCGCTATTGCGGCGAAATACGAACAGGCTTCGGCAAAAAATCACACTCCGGCCACAATCGCCAACTTTCTATATTGGTGCGATTTTCTGGCTGATTCTGAAAAGGATTTGAAGGCCACGGACGAACAGGTGAATGCCATCTTCGTAAGCACATACCATCAAGCCAAGGGGCTTGAATGGCCCGTGGTCATCTGCACCGACTTAAATACCGAGCCTTGGCCGCGCCTTTGGGAAATTACCGTGACGCCAGTTGACCCGGCAAAACCATTTGACCTCAATCAGCCGCTGGCTAATCGCCGACTCCGATTCTGGCCGTGGCCCTTCGGTCAGCAAGAAACCGGAATCCCGCTGCAAACGAATGTGGCGGCTGGTGACATCGGTCAAGCCGCCGCACGCAAAGCTGTGGAGGAAGAACTCCGATTACTTTACGTCGGCTTGACCCGTGCGCGTGACTTGCTGGTTCTCGTGCGCGAGAAGGATCAGCCCACGCCTTGGCTGGACGGCTTGCAAGCTCAATGGCTGCAACCCGGCAACGGCCAACTCATTTTGCCCGACAAGACAACAATCGGCTTGCAAACCCTGCAACTGACTCCTCCCGCTGAGTTTGCTGCCGCCAAGACTGATTCGCACTACGCTTGGTTTCCCGCGCCTTTGCAGCCAACGCTAAAACTACCGGCCCGATTGACACCGTCGAGGCAACCACAGGCTCCAGGCAGTCGCGTCGGAAAAATCATTGATGTTGGTTCGCGCCTGCCTTTCTCCGGTGCGCTGGAAGAAGCAGACTTAGGAGACGCGCTGCACGCCATTTTTGCTACCGAGTTCGTCAATCCCGGCCACGCCCGAAGTCTGGAAAATATCGAGCGCAACCTACGCGGATACAATTTGAGCGATCAGATTAAAAGTGAAGATGTTCTTCAGATGGTGGAGCGGTTTCGTGCCTGTCTTGGTCAGCAGTTCCAGCCAAAACAGGTGTTAGTGGAAATCCCCATTGCGACCACGAATGAGATGGGCCAGCGTATCGAAGGCTTCATTGACATGCTGGCGGAAACCAGCAACGGCTGGATTCTCATTGACCATAAATCATTTCCCGGCAAGCGCTCGGAGTGGTCAGCCGAGGCCGTTTCATACAGCGGCCAACTTGCATTATATCACGAGGCGCTAAACAAGCTGAAATTGCCAGTCACAAGTGTCTGGATACACTTCGCCGTTGGCGGCGGATTGGTCGAGGTGCTGCTCGATGACAAAATATAGCGTCGGATAGCTTTCAATCGCCGTGACCAACGCGATTTTTGCTTCACTCCACAGGCTTGCTGGTCGCCCATTTGCCCTTCGACCACGCCTGTTCCGCTCCGCAAAAAATCGCGCTCGTCACGAGCTACATTTGCGGATTGCCGCAACAGCGGCGGGCTTCCGTCTGCGGCTCGGCGGCGGGACGTTGCGCTCCGGCTGCGTTCCGCTAGACGCTTCTCTCCGCTCTCCACTCCACTTTCCCCGCTCGCCGACCACAGACCGAAGCCTGAAATCCGCTTACGCGGGCGAGGCGCTGAATTCGCCAATCAGTGATTGGCCAATTTCAGATTTTCCAATTACTGATTGTAAAATTGCCGAGCCATTCGGCTCGTGGCCAGGACAGCGCGAAGAAAACCCTCTCAATTGTATGGCGTCGTCGGTCGCGTCAAGGATACTACGGCTCGCTCGCTTAAACGCTCGCGCTTCCGTTCCTCCTTTGACCCGCCCGCCGCCGCCGGGGAAGTTTTGCCTCTAGGTTTTCATCGCCGGAATCTGTCTGCTCGAAAGAAGATTTAACTGGAATGACATAATTCTGCGCTGTTATTTCTTCGCAATTTTTGGTTGAATGAGTTTATTGCTGAAAGAAACATTGCACGGTTAGTGAAAAAAACTGTTGAAAAAGCGTTTCATCGGAATGGCCAACTGCGTGAAGTAGTGCCTTTGCGAAACGGTCGCAGACATGGCGTTGTCCGCGTCTGGCACAAGAACGGTGTTCTGGCCAACGAAGAACGCTATGTGAACGGCTTGCTGCACGGCGTCTGCCGCCAATGGAATGAAGCCGGACGATTGCTGGGCGTATATCGGATGGTTCACGGCACGGGTGTTCAGCGCACCTGGCACGAGAATGGCCGGTTGCAATTGGAATTTTCCACCGTGAGCGGCGATTTTTCCGGGCGTTATCGCTTGTGGTTGAACGACGGGAAGTTGATGTCCGAGGAAATCTATCTGAATGGGCGTCCCGTCACTGCCGAGCAATACCGCGCCGCCCGCGCCAAAGACAAATCACTGTTCAAGTTGACCGGCAAAGTCGGAAAGCCCTTGCCGAACACCGTCGCCACGGAAAAGCACATCCATGAAGTTTTTGTCCGTTCACTTTTGGCGCAGAAGAATCGCGCCGAAGTGCGGAAATGGCTGGAAAACGGCAGCAAGGCCGTGCGCTCGCTCGGACGATTCAAGCGCGTGAGTGATGCCCTGAAATTCGTTGAATCGCTTTACAAAGCAGGCGCGACCGGGGTGATCGCGCCTGATATTTACGCTGGCAAAGCCGGTGATCAATTTGCTGATTGTTTGTTGGTGAAGCTGCCAGGCATTGCCGCCAAGCGGAAAGCCATTCGCAAAGTTTGTGCGCAATTGTCGAAGCGCAAACTCGGCGCATTCCAGCCGGACAAGGACATCGGCGAAACGCACCTGTATCTCTTGCTGGCCTGATTCATAGCACAATCAGGCAGTCCCGCATTTCGTCCAAGGTCAATGCGCCACTGGTTTGACGCTCTTGCAACAAGCATTCCGACACGGCATCGCCGACCAACTTCTCAACCGCGTCGCGCATCGGACGCGCTCCCAGCTTCGGATGAAAGCCTTTGCGCACCAGAAACGGCAAAACCGTTTTGTCCAGTTCCAGTTTGTGTCCGCGCTCCCGGAGGAATTCGATTTCACGCGCAATGAATTTCTCAGCAATTTCCAACTGGTGTTCGTAACCCAAACGACGGAACACCAGTTTTTCATTCACGCGCGCGAAAATTTCCGGCCGCAGGGATTGTTGCGCCCGCGTGAGGACGTGGCGTTCCAGCGTCGCGTCATTGGAATGTTGCAGGCTCATCAATTCCGCCGAGCCGATGTTTGACGTGAGCCAAATGTAGTAGTTGCTGAAGTCCAGCGTCTGACCGGTCGCCACCGTGATCCGCGCCGCGTCCAGCAGTTGCAGCAGGATGTCCAGCACACGCGGGTGCGCTTTTTCTGCTTCGTCAAACAGCAGCGAGCCTTCCGCCGCGCGCTCGCGCACTCCGCCCAAATAACCAACTTCGCCAAGCCGTGCGCCGAGCAGCAGGCCGAGCGATTCTTGATTCTGAAACTCCGACATATCGAAGCGGAATAATTGCCCCGCGCCGAAGATTTGATTTGTCGTCACGATGACCGTTTCCGTTTTGCCGACGCCCGTTGGTCCCAGCAGCAGGAAACTGCCGCGCGGACGGCCCGGTTTCGTCAGGCCGAATTCGCCGCGTTGCACCGCCGAGACGATGCGCGGCAGCACTTGGGACTGGCCGCGGATTTCGTGTGGCAGCAGCGTGTTCAGTTTCTGGAGCTTGTTAAGTTTGTTCGTGTCTATTGTTTTATTCATCCCTGAACTTTATTCGGACTGCCCCCGCACCTTGTGTCGCACCTACACCGATGAATTTTTCCTTCTGTCAGAGTGGGCGCGTAATGCAGCGAATGAATCGCTGACCGAAACAAAAAAATAAAACAACGCGTATGAAGATCATCAAACACATCCAACCGAAAAACCGTTCGCGGCTGCCGTCGCTCCTCGTGGCTGCCGCCGTCCTCGCCCTTAACACCATCCCGGCTTGGGCACAGTCCACCACGTTCAGTTCCACCGACCTCAAAACCGGCATCAGCAACAGTCTCGCCGTTATCATGATGTTCGGTTTCGTGCTCGGCATTTCGTGCGTCATCTACGGCGGCTTCGCCATCCGGCGTGGCGACGTGGACCAGGGCAAGATGTCCATCATCGGCGGCGCGATCATCGCGGCTGCTCCGGCGGTCATTTTCGCCTTCTTCAAAATCTTTGGCCTCGATTCCAACAGCGCCGTCGGCGTCGGCACCTTCTGAACCTGCACCGCACCAACCCCCAACCGCCCACGAGCATGAAATCCGAACTCCGCTTCACCGATACCAACGCCGCGTCCGATTCCAAAGGCCGCACCTGGGGTCTCGAAGGCGGCTTGTTCTGGTGGCTCGTGGGCGGTGTCGGCGTGGCCATCACGGTGTTCTTCGTCCTGCTCGTGATGATGAACACCTCCTTGCTGACGGCCTTCCTCGCCGCGCTCGTGCCGCTCGGTATTTGCCTCGCCTACATCTTCGGTTTCCGTCAAGGCAAGCCGCCCGGCTACGACCGCGATTGTTTTGAACACTGGTTTTCCGGCGGCGGTTTCGCGCCCGAAATTCAAACCATCCACTCATCCAAACATCCATTGGTGGAGGCCAGACCATGAATGCCGGCGCACTGAATCATCTTGAATTGCTGCGGCGGACGTTGCTCGGACAGCTTCAAACTGCCGATGTCAATCTGCGCGCCGGGCTGCACCAGCACGGCATGGATGCCATCGTCCGTGCCCATCTGGAACGGGCGCTCGCCCACATTCGTGAAGCTTCCATCGCGGTCAACGAGCAAACCAAAGTCCGCACCGTTCAGGAACTGGCCGACCAGCTCGCGCGCATTGAACAGATGCAGGCTGACCTGCGCGCCGAACAGAAGCCCGCCGACGAACCCTCAACCTCAATCCATGTCTGACCTATGTTTGAACGCGCTCCCAACGGTTTTTTTGTCCGCAATCTGATTGTCTTCAATCTGCTCCGGCGTGGTGGTTATGTGGCGAAGGGGTTTGTCTTTGAAGCGCCCGACCTTACCAACAGCCAGGTCGCCGACCTAAACGATTTCCAGGATCAACTCTGTCTCCTGCTCGCCTCGCTTCACGAGAACCAGCGGCTGCAAGTGCAATACTTCTGCGATTCCGATTACAAGGGGGAATTGCTGCGCTACCAACAGGAGACGGAGAAGTTTTCCAATGTCTGGACCATACGCACCCGCAACGAACGCTT
>Ga0187868_1000299_pt1 | contig 42306 bp, 40 predicted proteins | sample June2016WEW_13_4_FD_133014 | JGI IMG/M metagenome (GOLD analysis project Ga0187868, IMG submission 133014) | Peatland microbial communities from SPRUCE experiment site at the Marcell Experimental Forest, Minnesota, USA - June2016WEW_13_40 | ecosystem: Environmental > Terrestrial > Soil >... | reverse complement strand
GCCTCGGGGGCTCCCCGGCTGCCGGCCACGGTCGAGAATCGCACGAACACCTCGGTGCGCTTGCCGACCTCGGACAAGAACCGAGCTCGCGTCCACCGAGAGACGTCGGATGTCAGCTCGAAATGCCCGTGAGCCCCGGAGCCTCGGGCGTGCACGATCCGCTCGGGAATGCGCTCGCGGTTGAACCGGGCCAGCTTCTCGATGAGGTGCTGGTCCTGCAACAAGACCGGCCCGTCAACCCCGGCGGTCTGGGAGTTCTGGTTGTCGGCGACGGGGGCACCGGATTCGGTGGTGAGGATGCGGCGATCGGGCATCGTCAGTCTCCTTGGCTGATGCGCCAACGATATCCAACCCTCGTTCTCTCAGCGCCCCGATGCTGGCGACGATTCTCCGTTTAGCAACGGCCGCGGACGATCGGCTAGGTGTTGGGGCTACTCGTGGACACCAAAGCTCGTAGGCGACCTCGGGGACGGGGGTGACCCGGGGCGGGGGTCGGTCACGTGGCCGCTCTCCGCAAGATCGCGACGATCGCCTGAGAAGACGATCGCCTGAGAACTGCCTCCTTCGTGATTTCCGACAGCTGCCATGAGCGGGCACGACCGCTCGTGTGGGTGCCGGCGCCCTGCCACATGTCCCCCTCCGAGACCTCCACTTGCCCCCTCGCCGTGTCGGCGCCGAGCGGGAGGTAGGGATGACGGTCCTGGCGGGGGGACCCGTGAATTTCATCTTTCAGTGACATCCACAGCGTGAGCCTGGGGGTCGCGCCATTGGGCCCCGACGGCTCCTTACTCCGGGGTGCTCATCGCTAATGCCACGTACTCACACCGACAAGCCGGAGATTGTTCCTGTCGTGGAGCGGCGACGGTCAGACTCGCGCAGCAAGCGCTTGCGTGCGCGGATCGATAACGGCGTGATCTCCACCAGCTCGTCGTCGCCGATCAGCTCTATCGCCGATTCGATCGTCAAACGGCGTGGCGGAACGAGCTTGATCGCCCTGTCCGAGGCATGCGTTCGGACGTTCGACTTCTGCTTTTCCCGCGTCACGTTCACTACCATGTTGCCGGCTCGGGCGCTCTCGCCCACGACCATGCCTTCGTAAACGATCTCACCGGGCCCGATGAACAGATCGCCGCGAGGCTGGAGTTTGTCGAGTGCGTAACTCGTCGCGACACCCTGGCGATCGGCCGTCATGGCTCCGCCCCGCCGTTGCGGAAGCTCTCCTACCCACCGCGCCCATCCCCGGTGACGCATGTGGAGAAGCGCTGTGCCGCGCGTAGCCGTGAGAAGTTGCGAGCGGAAACCGAGCAGCCCCCGTGACGGGGCCTCGAAGCGCACGATGCTGCGGCCCGGGCCACCGGCACGCACGTCCAACACCGTGCCCTTGCGGGGAGCCAGGGCCTGGGAGATCGTTCCAACGTGTTCGTCGGGCACGTCAACCACGCCTTCCTCGACCGGTTCGTATCGGGTCGTGCCGATTTCACGGGTGAGAACCTCTGGCCGGCTGACCTCGAGCTCATAGCTTTCGCGTCGCATCGATTCGATCAGGACCGCGAGCTGCAGTTCACCACGACCGGATACCTGCAGGACGTCAGGCGACCCGGTGTTCTCAACAGCAATTGACACGTTGCCGAGAACCTCGAAGGCGAGCCGGTCGCGCAAGTGGCGGGACGTCAGGTACCGTCCCTCCTTGCCGGCCAGAGGTGAGGTGTTCACCCCGAAGGTCATGCGCAGTACAGGCTCGTCCACTTTGAGACGTGGCAGCGGGTCCGGATCCTCGGGATCTGCCAGCGTGTCGCCAATTTGGACCTCCGGAAAGCCGGCGAGGACGAAGAGGTCACCGGCTGCCAACGCCCTTGCGTCCGTTCGACCTAGGCCGTCGATGGCGAGCAGCTGAGTCGGCCGCCGAGCGACAGCTGTACCCTCGGCGTGCACCAGTGTCACGGCCCGATCCGAGCGAAGCGTTCCCCGAACTACACGCCCAATGGCGAGACGGCCCACGTACTCCGATGCATCGAGGTTGGTGACCAGGGCTTGGAGCGGCCCTTCGGGATCACCTATCGGCGCCGGAACGGTGCTCAGCACGGCGTCGAGCAGCGGAGCCAGGTCGGAGTCGACCGCTGGCATACCGACTCCCTTCCTTGATCTACCCTCCCTAGCCAAGGCTGAGATCACCGGGAACTCGATGTGGTGGTCGGACACCTCCAGGTCAAGGAACAGTTGGTAGACCTCGTCGAGGACTTCGGCAGGGCGTGCGTCGGAGCGGTCCACCTTGTTCAGGACCACGACAGCGGGGAGATCGGCTGCCACCGCTTTGGACAGCACGTAGCGAGTCTGGGGTAGCGGACCCTCTGCTGCGTCGACGAGGAGAAGGACCCCGTCCACCATTGCCAGCGCCCGCTCAACTTCTCCGCCGAAGTCAGCATGCCCGGGCGTGTCGACGAGGTTGATCTTCACCCCCCGCCAATGCACCGACGCTGCCTTAGCCAGAATCGTCATGCCGCGCTCGCGTTCCTGGTCAGTCGAATCGAGGACTCTATCGACGACCGTCCGCGTGCCGAACACGCCGGTCTGACGCAGGATCGAGTCGACCAATGTGGTCTTGCCGTGGTCCACGTGAGCCACAAGGGCAACGTTGCGGATGGCGACCATGTCCATAGGACCATGATGGTCCATCTGCGCGCAGCGCCGGTCACAGGTTGGAACGGCTGTCACCTGCTTGGCCAAGTCCCTCTACAAGCGTCATTGCGAGCCCGAGAGAGGCAATGGGCACCGGCTGAACGAAGACCGTTCCTTCCTACCGAGCCCGCGGAGGCGAGTGATCGGTTTCCCGTCACCATTGGGTTTACCGGCCAGACAGACCAGATCGTGGCTTCGAACAGGTGGTCGGGGGCACCACAAGCGGCCACTCGGACGACACTATGGGGCAGACTGGATCTCTGACAGAAGTCGAGAAGACCGGCCGCAGCCGGCTACCAGTGATCCCGAGCGGTTGTCTGACAAGGCCGGAGACAACGAACCTCGAGCGACTGGGCACTCGCGTCTGTTACCTGCTGATGGCGCTGTCAGGAACACACCAACCCAACAGACAAGACAGGGCGCTCGACGGCTTCGATGCCCGCCTCGGTTGGTGACTTCCGGAGGGAGTGGGGCAGACGCCACGCCGCATGGAGTACACTCTTGAGTAGCGCTCGGTTGAATCACGCAGGCCGCGCGTTGTTGCCGGTCACCTACAGGTTCTTCCCGCAGGTTCTCCCGCAAGTATCGAGCGTGGAGAAACGAGGCAACAAATATGACCGAAGGTATCGTCAAGTGGTTCAACGCCGCAAAGGGATACGGATTCATCACCCCGGACGACGGCACTTCTGACGTCTTTGCGCACTTTTCATCCGTGGAGGGCTCCGGCTACCGCGAGTTGATAGAGGGGCAGAAGGTGTCGTTCCAGTCTGAACAAGGGCCCAAGGGTCCGCAGGCCAAGAGCGTCCGAGTAGTCTGACGATGATCATCGCACTGTTGGGCCTAACGGCCCTACAGCGCGACGGTCACGCTTGCTCAAGCGTGGAGCGCCGACTTGTCATGAGTCCTGACGCTCAGGTGAACGCGGCTGCGCGACAGTTTCCACCAGTTTCTCTCTTTTTCCAGCAGGAGGATCACAGCAAGGAACTCCTCGACCTTCCGTTGTCGCGCGGGAGGGTCTTGAGCGTTGCTTCTAAGGTCCGAGCATGCTGGATACTGAATGCCGGATACTGAATTGGGAGAGAGGATGCGATGCCGACGGGCACTGTAAAGAAGTTTTTCACCGAGCGGGGTTTTGGCTTCATCACTCCTGATGGTGGAGGTGACGATGTGTTTGTCCACGTCAGCGCCATCGAGGGGACCGGCTCCCCAGAGCTGGTCGAGGGACAACACGTGGAGTTCGAAGTCGAGCAGGGCCCGAAGGGACCCCAGGCTAAGTCGGTGCGTTCTGCCTAGGCGCGCAGAACGCTCCGGGGAGAAACACCCGGCTAATGAAGGACGACGAAGGGAGAGTTCTTTCTCGCGCCGGGAGCCGAGGCGCAACACCGACGAGGAGGCGCTGGCGCTGCGTGAGGAGAACCGCTCTTATGCCTGGGTGGCTCGATCGTTGGGCTTCAAGCGGGCAAACGACGCTCGGCAAGGTTTTTTGCGGGCGTTGGCGAAGCGCGAGGGCGCCGAACGAGATGCCCTGCTTCGACGAGAGCTCAAGAGGCTGGACGAACTGGAGGCCCGGATCCGCAGCCGCGATGAGAGCGAACCCGACAAGCTGGCTGGCCGACTAGTCGCCTTGGAGAGGCTCCGCCAGGAACTTCCCGAGCAATGATACGGAAGATAGGCGTTCTACGGTTTACGGAAGTATCGGGATAGCACCAAGGGATGGCGCCAAGCCGGAGATGAGAGGTCAGTAGCAGCGTGGTAAAGGCACGAGTAGAGCGCGACGAAGAGTATCTGGTACGCCCTTATCTCTCCGACATCGGTTAGCACCCCGCGTAGGTCCGAAAACCCGATCGCGTCGCTACAAGGGGGTTTCCAGAATTCGGCACCTACACATCAGGCTGCAAGCCCATACTCGTGGATCATTCGACCAAGCCCGTCGCGTCGGCTTACTCGACGTGGATCAGGTGCTCGATGGGCAAGGTAGTCTGGTAGTGACTCCAGCCCCGAGGGCAGCGCGTCTATCTTAGGCGGCCGCGTCTGGGCTGATCTTGAGGTGGATCGACACCCATGGCGGACAACCGGTTTTTCCTGCTTGGTCGCGATATGGCGGTCGACCTCGGCACGGCGAACACACTCGTGTACGTGCGCGGTATTGGTATCGTCCTGAACGAGCCGTCGGTCGTGGCGGTGAACGTCAAGGACGGCCGCCCTTTGGCCGTGGGCGCCGAGGCCAAGCGCATGATCGGCCGCACTCCCAGCAACATCCAGGCCATTCGCCCCTTGAAGGACGGGGTCATCGCCGACTTCGAGATCTGCGAGAAGATGATCCGGTACTTCATCCAGCGCGTCCAGCAGCGCCGCTTCGCCAAGCCCCGAATGGTCATGTGCGTGCCCTCGGGCATCACAGGTGTGGAGCAGCGCGCCGTGATGGAGGCGGCTGAGTACGCGGGTGCCCGCCAGGCTTACATCATCGAAGAACCGATGGCAGCGGCAATCGGAGCGGGACTGCCGGTCCACGAGCCGACCGGCAATATGGTCGTGGACATAGGTGGCGGTACGACGGAGGTGGCGGTGGTTTCCCTCGGCGGCATCGTCACGAGCCAGTCGGTGCGCATCGGAGGTGACGAGCTCGACGAGGCAATCATCTCCTACATCAAAAAGGAGTACAGCCTCGCTCTGGGCGAGCGCACGGCCGAGGAGATCAAGATCGCGCTGGGCTCTGCCTTCCCACTCGAAGAGGAGCTCCACGCCGAGATACGCGGTCGTGACCTCGTAACGGGCCTTCCGAAGACCGTTGTGGTCTCAACCGAAGAGATCCGAAAGGCCATCGACGAGCCGGTGTCAGCGATCATCGACTCGGTCAAGACCACCTTGGACAAGACACCGCCCGAGCTCGCCGCCGACATCATGGAGCAGGGCATCGTGCTCACCGGCGGTGGCGCTCTCTTACACGGGCTCGACACCCGCTTGCAGGAGGAGACAGACGTGCGGATCGTCGTGGCCCGCGACCCGCTGAGCTGCGTCGTCATTGGCGCAGGACAGTGCCTCGAAGAGTTCGAAACCCTCAAGCAGGTCCTCGTCACCTCCTCCGCCAGGTGATGAGCCTCTGTGCTGCGCGCGACACTGAAGCCCGTGATGCCCAGATGTTCGATCGCGCCGTTGAATACGGTGTGGGTGCATCACCTAACCCTGCAGGTTGAGGGCATGCTTATCCACTAGCGGACATGAAGGCGGTAGACATGGGACCGATCATCAGGGTGCCCGACGACGTGGCTCAAAGGCTTGAGGAGACCGACCTCGTTGAAGCCGTGGTACAGCCGGATGCGGTAGATGAACCCGACGTGCAGCTGGGGACCACGCCTGGGGTCTTCCTGCTCCTCACAAAGACGCCGAAGGATGGATTTGGGCGTCTGGTGAGCCTGATCACGACCTCCGACTACGCGAAGAGCGCTCCAGAACCGTTCGAGCTGATAGTGCGCGACAAGGACAGCGTTCCGCACGCGTTTCCCGGCACTGCCGTGAATGGACAGTCGATCCCGGATCATCTGAAGCTGGCCTACTTCGGAGAGCCCGGAGATCGTCGACCGTTGGTTTCGTAGGAACCGGATCGCTTGTCCACCCTTTGGGCGTCTTCCGACAACCTGAAACGCCCGTGGATGTGAACCTCCACCCATGGCCTACAGCACGCCTTCCTTATGTTGTCCATCGACGTCGGAGCGAGCCTTTAGGGACCTGCAGGATGTCACCGTCATGCTAACCCACGGACTGCGCTACGGCGCGACCGTCAACCTCCCATGGGCGCTGGGGTCCGTTACACGTTCCAATCACGCCAACAGACCAGAGCTGATTGTCCGAGTCGACGAAGCGGCGATGCTCTAACTGGGTGTTATCACTAGCCTTGTTCGATATCTCAGCTGAAGGATGGGGATATGGCTGACGGCAGTGCCTACGACAAGACCCTCCTCCGACTTCAGGAGGAGCTCGTGAAGATGCAGCAGTGGGTCCGCGACGAGGGCAAGCGAGTGGTCATCGTCGTAGAGGGTCGTGACGCCGCGGGAAAGGGAGGTGTGATCAAGCGCATCACTGAGTACCTCAACCCCCGCTGGTGCCGGATCGCCGCCCTTCCCGCTCCTAGCGACCGGGAGAAGACCGAATGGTACTTCCAGCGCTACATCGCCCATCTTCCAGCCGGGGGGGAGATCGTCCTGTTCGACCGCAGCTGGTACAACCGGAGCGGAGTCGAGCGAGTGATGGGGCTCTGCACCGACGAGGAGTACCACCGCTTCCTCCGGCAGTGCCCGGCATTCGAAAGAATGCTCATCGACGACGGCATCGTATTGGTCAAGTACTGGTTCTCGGTGAGCGACGAGGAGCAGGAGCGTAGATTCAAGGAGCGCCTCAACGCGCCGCTCAAGCGGTGGAAGCTGAGCGAGATGGACATCGAGGGCCGCAACCGCTGGGTCGCGTACTCCAAAGCCAAGGACGAGATGTTCGCTCACTGCGACCTGCCGGACTCGCCCTGGTATGAGGTCGAGGCCGACGACAAGAAGCGAGCAAGGCTCAACTGCATCGCCCATCTCCTGTCGGTGATCCCGTACCAGGACCGCAAGCTGGCGAAGATCAAGCTGCCCCCGCGGCCCCCGGTAGGCAACTACCAGCGACCACCCCGCGACCGGTACCGCCACGTTCCCGACTACGCGCCGACAATCACCTGACCCTCTATCGAGTCAGCTGGTGTGCACGACCGCTTACCGGATGGGACGGCCAGGTGATAGCACCTTCCGGCCTACCCCGGATCCGGCGGGGATCAATATCAATCGGTCAGTCGTCCCGCGACTTCGACCCGTCGCGCGCTCGCGAATGTCAGCAGGGAGGGTCCGCCAGGACACGAGCGCGTCGCCGACGCGGTCGTCGGGGCGTTTCGGTGCTCGAACCAAGCTCCGCTTCTTCCCTCTCCACCAGCATGTATCAGCGCGCTCGGAGGCCTCTGGCACTCGGAGCTCTGCGCGCTCGGAGCTCTGCGCGCTCGGCATCTGCGCGCTCGGCGGGACTCGAACCCCCAACCTCTGATCCGTAGGGGTGCTGCTTCATCGCAGAGCGTCGCAGACCGGTGCAGTGCGGCTCATCGGGGCAGGTGGAAGCGGAAGCTTGGGCCGATCTTCCGCGCATGCTGCGACGCCGTGCGACGGGATGCGACGCCATTGTTGGGTGACTTGTTCGGTGGGTGGTCGAGCTGAGTAAGCAGGCTCGATCGCTATCGGCCGCCCACGCCTCGTAGCGGAGAACCGATTGCCTTGCCCGTCCGTTTGCCATCCGCCAGCGCCTCCCGCACCGTGGTCGGGACCCCGCTGCCATCTGCGCTCGAGCCCCGTTCTGCCTCGTCGTCCTCTGCAGCGCCGGCCTGGCGACCGGCCGACAACGCCCTCGCACGTCGTGGTGGCGACGCGGCCCCGGAGGTCACGGGGGCCGGCAGCTGACCGGATCAGGCCTTCTCCGCCAGCTCCCTTTGGCCTTCCTGCATCCGGGTCATTCCCGACCAGTGCGCGAACTCGATGCCCTCCTCGTGCGCCGCGGCGGTGAGGACGCTCATCGTCTCCTCGGAGACGAGTCCCTCGCCCGCCAACGCGAACGACAGACCCAGGCGCTGGTACTTGCCCTCGCAGGTGTTGTTGAACGCTAAAAGGTCGTATCTCTCTACGGTCGGCAGGGCGTCTCTTATGAAGCGCGCGATGGCACGGATGCTCTTCTCGTCGTCGGTGTAGCCGGGGATGATGGGGGTCCGGATCCACATGGGCTTGCCCATCTTGGCTATCTCGGCAGCGTTGTCGAGCACCAGGTCCAGGCGGATCCCCGTGTGCTGGCGGTGGGCGCGGTGATCGAGCACCTTCAGGTCGTAGAGGACCAGGTCTGCCAACTCCACCAGGGGCCCCAGTCGCTTCCAGGCGATCCCCCCGCAGGTGTCGAGTGCGACGTGGATTTTCTCATCGCGCAAGGACTGCATAAGAGCCCGGGCGAACCTCGGCTGCATAGATGGTTCGCCTCCCGACAACGTGGCGCCCCCACCGGACACCTCGTAGAACGCACGGTCCCGGAGCACCTGCTCGACGACTTCGGCCACGGTGGCACGCCTCCCCATCACCTCCAACGCTCCCGTCGGACAGGCTGCTACGCAGATCTGGCAGAGATCGCACGTGCTCCTGTCGATCACCATCCCTTCCCTGCTGAGAGAGAGGGCGACCCCGGGGCACTCCTCGACGCACGCCCTGGTGCCGATGCAGCGTGCCTTGTACCAGACAAGCTGACGCCCCTTGTCCATCCCCTCGGGGTTGTGACACCAGGGGCAGCGCATGGGACAGCCTTTGAGGAACACCGTCGTGCGGATCCCCGGCCCGTCCTCAGTCGAGTGACGCTGGATGTTGAAGATCAAGCCGGCCAGGTCCCTGTTAGACGATGGCATCGGGCACCCCTTCGGTCTGTGGTCAGTCCGTGGTCCGGCTCCGCCTACACGTCGGCAAACTCTGTCCTGGCGATGATGTCGTCCTGGAGCGGCTTGGATATGTCCACGAACAGGGTCGAGTAGCCCGAGACCTTCACCATGAGGTCCGGGTACTTCTCCGGATGGGCCTGGGCGTCCTTCAGGACGTCCAGGCCCATGGGGTTGAACTGCACGTGCCGCCCGCCCAGCCGGAAGTAGCCCTCGACCAGTGACGCCAGCTTCTCCACGCCTTCGTCCGACTTGATCGTCGCGGGGTTGAGGTTCATGTTGCAAGCGCTTCCGTTGCTGACCGGGGAGGCGCAGGCTTTGGCTACCGAGCAGAGTGCCGCGGTGGCGCCCGTCAGTTCGGTGCCGTTGGCCGGCGAGATGCCATTGGAGACGGCTGCCCCGGCAGGCCTTCCGTCCGCACTCGCCGCGCGGGAGCGACCCTCTCTCGTCTGTGACCCGGCGGAGATGATGCTCGCGCGGTACGTCCCGCCTAGCGCGTGCTCGTGCTGCCTCACGTTCCGGCAGAGCAAGTCGGTGACCCATGTCGCTATGTCATCGGCCTCGGGATTGTCGTTGCCGTACTTCGGAGCCTTGCGCCCGAGCCGCTGGCGGAGGTCCTCTGCGCCCTCGAAGTTGTTGCGCAGGTGGCCAACGAGCTCCTCCAGGGTCAGCAGCTTTTCCTCGAAGACCGCCCAGCGAATGGCCGCGAGGGAATTTGCCACGGTAGCGAGCCCCTGCAGGTTCACGGAGCTGTGGTTGTAGATGGCTCCGCCCTGGGTGATGTCACGGCCGGACTCCACGCATCCTTCGATCGTGGAGGAGAGGAGCGGAGTCGGAAAGGCTTCGGCAAATGCCTGGTCCTTCACCTCCGCGCGCCTGACGCCGAGGTCGATGACGAAGGCCGCCTGGTCGGCGAACGCCTTCTTCAGGTCCTCGAAGGTCGTGAGGTCCGCGACCGGGGGCGTGGCCACCCCCAGGCGACGGGCCCCGTCGGTGAGCGGGCGCCCCTCGTTGAGCGCCATCTCCAGGGCGATCACCAGGGTCGCCGAGGTGCTCGCCGTATAGCCGTTGTTGTTCCCTGTGCCGGTGAGCTCGGTACAGCCGACGACGGAGTAATCGCGCGCGTCCGGTAACGAGTACCCGTCCAGCTGGAGGTCCCGGATGACTACGTCGTCGTTGTAGAAGGCCACTCCGGCCGTTCGGCGGTGCGTCCTGCACGCGGCGATCAGGAACTCACGCGGGGTCTTGGGGGAGATCCTCACGGCAAGGCCGTTTCGGACACCGCGCAGTTTCTCGTGGGTCTCGAGGAACAGGTACGAGACCTCGTTGGTGGCGTCGTTCCCGTCCTTGTCGACTCCGCCTATGGTGACGTTGTTGGGCCCGAAGGCGATGTTGTAGGCGAGCTTCAGGTAGTACTCCTCTAGCGCCTCTGCCGCCGCTTGGCGCGTCAGAGTCCCTGCCTCCAGGTCCTTCGCGTAGCGCGGGTATACGAACTGGTCGGCACGTCCAGGGCAGAGGATCCCGTCCTCGCCAACGCTTACGACCGCGGTCACCTGGGTCATCAAGATGGATTGCAGCGCTTCGACGAAGTCCCGTGGGGGTAGGGCCGGCACTCGTTCACAACGGCGAGCGATCGCGAGCAGCTCGTCCTTCCTCTGCCCCTCGGTCTGCTCGGCCATCTCCCGTGCGAGCTTCGCGTAGCGCCCGGCATGCTCGCAGACGGCGTCGGCTGCCACCTGGACCGACTCCAGGAAGTCCTTGCGCCGCGGGTAATTGGGGCTGCTCTCGTCGAGATCGGCGAGCGTCGCGGCGGCTTGCTCGGCGATGCCTCTGTACCCGATGTCGAGGACCTTCTTGATGCCGATGGTCACATGGCCCTGCAGGTCTATGGTGCCCGGGAGTTCGTCGATGTGCTCGTCCCTGAAGGACCTGAGAGCCTTCAGCACCGTGACGACACCGGGTGGCAGCTTCTTGACGAGCTCTGCCTGCTCGGGGCTCAGCTCGCCGGCGCCCTCAGGGGGCTCCGGGTAAAGACCCTTTTGCTTCAACATGTCGAGCTTCAGGCTGCGGAGATCCTTGCCCTCCCAGTACGGAAGGATCTCCTCCTCCATCTCCCGGCATTCTTCATCGGAGATCAGATAGGGCCGGTCACCGTCGAAGACGATGCTGTTCCCGATCCCGTCTCCGGCGCCCTGCGCGCCCTCGGAGTCCTGACGGCGGCCGATACCGTGATGGCGAATCAAGTCGAAAAGAAGCGTCGGGATGGGCCACCTCTCGATCCCGATCGGACCGGCCAGCCTCTTGAAGGTCTTGGTTCCCACCAGCTGGTCGTCGTCGTCGATCCTGATCGACATGTTGCGGAGGGTCTCCTCCAGGGCAAGCGCAGCACGCATGGCGGGGGGAGTGCCCTCGGTGCGCTTCCAGGCCCGCGTGTAGTAGCGCGCACGCTCGATGTCCGCCTCGAAAGGGCTGGCAAGGAGGCGCTCCTTCAGCCTCGTTGCTCTCGTGGAGGGCCCGCTTTCGGTCATGACCACGTCCGCCTCTCCTCTCCCCTTGCAAAATGCAGGCTGGATCAGGCCAATTGGCTAAGTAACAGTATGTCACCAACGGCTCTCCACTGCAATGCCCGTCGCAGCCGGCACCGAAGTTGGTGCCTTTAGTGGACCCTTTCGCGCGAGGGCCGACGGGCCAGGCAGGGAGCTTCCTGCCGTGGTGGGGGCCCGGGATGCTTAGGGGCTCCTCAGGGGAAGCCTTAGGTGATCGTTAGGTAATCCTCAGGGAGCCGAGCCGGGCCGTTCCTTCACCGAGGCTGTGGCACCAGAGGCCGAATCGACGCGTACGCCCCCGCAACCATGCCCATGTAGATGTCCTCCAGCATGAGCGCGTTCTCGACGGTGGGACGAAGATGCCATTGAGCCAACACGGAATCGATGGCTCCGAGGAGAACGGACGTGATCGCGGTGGCACCCTGACGCCTGAGGCCGTAATCGCGGGCCGCCCGGGCCGAGAAGGCTCGCATCGTCGCGCGATCGCGGGACTCGTGCTCGGCTCGCACTTCGCGGTTCCAAACCCCGGCAGAGCGAAGGGCGGCGAAGACGTGACCCTTCTCGGCGGCGACGCGCAGCGATCCACGGATGAGCGTCCGGTACATCTCCTCGATGGTCCCTGCAGCGGTCACTTCGGCGGCGAGCTCCTCGTGGAGCAGGGCTACCTCACGCCGGTAGACCGCGACCAACAGCTCGTCGCGGTTGGCGAAGTGCTTGTACAAAAGGGGCCTGCTCACGCCGGCTTGCTCGGCGACGCTGTCCATGGAGACGTCTTGGACGTCACCTGCCTCGATAAGCGAGACCGCTCCATCGAGCAGGATGTCGCGCCTCACCGAGCGCCTCAGCCGCACGGGCTGGAGGGCTTCGGGCCCGATGCCACGCCTACCCCTTGACCCCGGCTTGCTCACTGTGTCATTGTCGCACGCCACAGGTGACGCAATGTCACCTCGCCAGGGTAGGGGGAACGGACAATGACCTACGCAGGTCACCTCAAGGTTCTGGACGCCGACAGCCACGTGATGGAACTTGCCGACTTCCTGGACGATTTCATCGATCCCGAGTACAGCGGCCGGCTGAAGCGCCAGCAGATGGAAGCGATGGCTCGCGTGATCGAAGAGGCCGTCACGAAGGCCGAGGCGCGCAGATCCCAGGCAGAAGAAAGAGCGTTGGCCGAACAGCGCCTGATGGAGGACAAAGGCTGGAAGGCCCTGGGAGCGTTCGACCCCAAGGAACGCAGCGACGTTCTCGGTCTGCTCGGCTTCGAAGGTCAGATGATCTTCGGAACCTTCGCGGCGTCGATGTTCACCGGAAAGGACGTGGATCTCCTCTATGCCGGCAGCTCGGCAAAGAACAGGGCCATGGCGAGGTTCTGCTCGGTCGACAAGCGGTTGCATGCCGTAGCCTTCGTCCCGCTCGTCGATCCCCCCCGTGCCGTCGAGCTGGCCACGGAGGCCATCGAAGCGGGCTGCTCGGCCGTCATGGTCCCGTCCACGGCGGCAGGCGAGCGTTCTCCGACCCACCCGGAGCTCGACGGGTTCTGGGGCGTGCTCAGCGAGGCGAACGCACCGTTCGTGCTCCACGTGGGCGGGGGCGGGCGACTGCTGGATCCGGCCTTCCACAACAACGGCATGCCGGTCACAGACCACCTCGGCGGTGAGAACAACGTCAGGTCCAAGGACTTCCTCGCCATCAACCACTCGCCCGCTCTGTTCCTCGGAGTCCTCATCTACGACGGGTTGTTCGACCGGTTCCCCAAGCTTCGTGGGGGGTGCATGGAGCAAGGTGCCGGTTGGCTGGTGTCGTGGATGCGTCTCCTCGATATGGGCGCCAATGACTTCCGCCGGACCGAGGAGCCGCTTCGCAAGCTTTCTCTCGCCCCGTCCGATTACGTTCGCCGCAACCTGAAGTTCACGCCGTTTGCCGGCGAGCCCGTGGCGTGGATGATCGAACAGTGCGGCTCGGAGCTCTTCATGTTCTCCACAGATTTCCCGCACCCCGAGGGAGGCAATGATCCTCTCGGGCGCTTCGAGGAGGGGCTTACGGGTGCGAGCGAGGAGGCTCGCAGGCGGTTCTTCCACGACAACATGTACGAGCTGCTACACGGCACGCAACCGGGCTGACACCTCCGGGCGCGCCGCCCGCCCCGTTCGGTGCCGGCGCTTGCCGCAGCAAGCAGGTGTACCCCGACCTCTCGACGAAGACGCCTCACCTGGGGATTCTGCTAAATGACAGTATGTCACCTACTGTGACATACTGTCATCAACGCTGTTCGTTTGTCACGCCTCGAGGCTCGCTGGACGGCTCCGAGGCGGCCTGACGACGAGGTGAGCGGCTGTCATGTGAAAGGGGGGGCGTATGTCGAGCCCGCAGTCCGCCTTGTCGGTAGAGCCAGGACCATCACCGCTGCGGCGCTTCTGGTACCGCTCGTTGGACCGATATCCCCACACCGGGCCCAGAGTCTTCTATCTGGCGATCGTGGTGATGACGACAGTCTTGGTCTATTACGAGCTCTTCGCCCCGGGTGCCGTGTCACCGACCATCATCTCGCACTACGGGATGACGTTCCGCTACTACGTGTACGCGACCGGTGTCATCTCGGCCATGGTGGGCGCGTTCTCCTCGATCATCGCGGGGTTCGCCGACCGCTTTGGCAGGGCCAACATGGTCACCTACGGCGTAGGGGCAAGTGTTCCCCTGGTCCTCTTCGGTTTGCCGAACGCTCCGAACGCGATCAGTTGGGTCGTCCTCTTCTGTGGAATCGGGTTCCTGGAGGGCTTCATCCTCGTGGCGACTCCCGCTCTGGTACGGGACTTCTCCCCGCAGTTCGGAAGGTCGAGCGCGATGGCATTCTGGCTCCTCGGCCCCGTCATCGGCAGCGAAGTGGTGACTCAGGTATCGAGCCACACCCTCTCGCACCTGCATCCCTGGCAAGATCAGTTCACAATCTGCGGCGTCGTCGGCCTCGTCGTCTTCCTGATCGCCTTGTTCGGCCTGCGTGAGCTGTCCCCGAACCTCAGGGACCAGTTGATGGTGAGCATGCGTGACAGGGTGCTCGTAGAGGCCAAAGCCAAGGGAATCGACGTCCGCTCCACGACGCGCAAGCCCTGGAGACAGATGATCCGCTTCGACATCGCCGGGCCGGCCTTCGGCGCCGGGACCCTCCTGTTCATGTACTCCACGTTCGTGGGCTTCCTCGTCATCTTCCTTGCGACGACCTTCGGCTACAGCGAACAGCGTGCCAATGCCCTCGGCAACTGGTTCTGGGCGTTCAATGCGGTGGGTCTCATCTTGTCCGGGCTCCTGTCGGACAGGTTGAAGGTGCGAAAACCCTTCATGGTATTCGGCGCCATGGGCGCGATGGTCATGAGCATCGTCTGGGCGTTGCGCACGATGAACCCAGCCACCAGCTACTACACGTTCGTGATCATCGTGAGCCTTCTGGGGTTCTTCCTCAGCAGCGCCTATGCACCCTGGTTCGCCAGTCTCACAGAGACGATAGAGGCACGTAACCCTGCCCTCACAGCAACCGGCCTGGCAGTGGCAGGGTGGGTCAACAAGATCACGATCGCGCTCATGGCGCTGATCCTCCCCTTCGTCGTGGTCGCGATGACCCCCATCGTGAACTTCGCAGCTCAGAGCGCGCCGACCGCCGCAAAGTACGCGTCCGAGATTTCAACCTCGAAGGCTATGGACGCGGCGACATCGCGCGCATTGACCGCCAACCCGGCCGACCCTGTCGCAGGGGCGAAAGCGGTTGCCGAGATCTCCGCGAAATTCCACACCAGCTCGGCCAGCGCTCTTCAGCGGCTCATCGCGCTGGGCAAAGCGACGCAGCAGAAGGATTTCAGGTCGTTCCTGTCGCGCGCTGCTGCCGTTGCGCCTTCCGTGAAGCACAACGCCAGGGACTGGCAGCACTGGTGGTGGGTGTGTCTCGGTGGTCAAGTCCTCTTCTTGCCGTTCATCTTCATGATGGTGGGGCGCTGGCGCCCACGTAACGCCAAGCGCGACGCCGAGGAGCACGACCGGACGATCGAGGAGGAGCTGGCGAAGCTGTCGCTACGGCGCGCCGGCTGACCGGGCGCGAAGATGTCAAGTAATTCGTCGGTTTCGACCCACACCGCCGCCGGAGCCACAGTGCAGTCAACAGACAGTCGACAACGATTCGAAAGTGACCCACCCCATGCTCAGTGAGTTGCGCATCAACCTCGAGTTCTTGCTAACCGATTGGCTGAAGATCGACGAGCTGCTCCAACGGCCTCGTTTCGCAGATCATTCTTGGGAGTCGATCACCGACCTCTTGCGCGCCGCCGAGCGCATTGCCGCGGATAAGTTCGAACCCTACAACCGGCTCATCGACACCGAGGTGCCGCGTTTAGACGGCGAACGCGTGATCTTGCCTAAGGCGACCCACGACGCCTGGGACAGCCTGGTCGAGTTCGGAATACTTCCGGCGTCTCAGGACCATGAGAACGGGGGGATGCAGCTGCCCCAGATCGCTGAGTTCGCCGTCCACACCCTCTTTGCTGCTTCGGCGGTCGCAATGTGCCCCGACGTCCTGACGGAGTCGAATGCCTCGCTGCTCGTGGCGTACGGAACCGACATGCAGAAGAAGATCTTCGCCATCAATGAGTTCGAAGGACGGTGGACAGGCACGATGGCCTTGTCTGAGCCACAGGCCGGCTCATCATTGGCCGACATCACGACGAAGGCGCTCCCTGACGGTGATGATTTCGAGCGAGATCCGTTCGGGCCGAGATACCGTCTCACCGGCACCAAGATGTGGATCAGCGCCGCCGAGCACGAACTCACCGAGAACATCATCCACCTCGTCCTGGCCAAGACACCAAACCCGGACGGCACAATTGATCCGGGTACGCATGGAATTTCGTTGTTCATCGTTCCGAAGGTCCTCGTTGACCTCGACGGCAAGTTGGCCGAGCACAACGATGTGGCACTGATCGGTCTGAACCACAAGATTGGTTTTCGAGGAATCCCGAACATCTCGCTCAGCTTCGGCGACGGCAGCTACCAGCCACTGGGCAAGAGCGGAGCCATCGGTTACCTCGTCGGACAAAGCGGAGATGGTTTGCGGCAAATGTTCCACATGATGAACGCCGCCCGGATAAGGGTCGGCCTAGGCGCTGCAGCTCTCGGATACGCCGGATACGCCGCGTCCCTCGACTACGCCCGTACCCGCACCCAGGGCCGTCCGATGACGCTCGAGGGCAGGGATCCGAGCAAACCGCAGGTGCCGATCATCGAACACGCGGATGTCAGACGGATGCTGCTCGCACAGAAGGCCTACAGCGAGGGGGCGATCGCGCTTTGCCTGTACTGCGCCCGGTTGCTCGACGAGCAGAAGACCGGCGGAGCCGATGAAATGCGGAGGGCTTCCATCCTCCTGGACACGCTCACCCCGGTCGTCAAGAGCTGGCCGAGCGAATGGTGCCTGGAAGCCAACAATCTTGCGATCCAGGTACTCGGCGGGGTCGGTTACACCCCTGATTTCCCCGTTGAGCAGTTCTGGCGCGACAACCGGCTGAACATGATTCACGAGGGCACGCACGGGATTCAGGCACTTGACCTACTCGGGCGCAAGGTCGTCATGCATGAGGGTGAAGGCCTGACATTGCTCGAGGACGAGATCGCTGGAACGGTCGGGCGCGCCCGGGAACGCTCTGAGCTCGCAAGCTACTGCGACCAGTTGAGTGTCGCTGTGCAGAAGGTCCGGGAAGCGACCGCCGGGGCGTGGAGCACAGTTAACCGCGAAGAAGCGCTCGCCAACGCGACGCCGTATATGCAGGGTTTCGGGCATGTCGTTCTTGCGTGGATGTGGCTCGACATCGTCGCGGCGATAATGCCGCCCAACAATCCGATCGCCGAGGGCAAGCGGGCGGCGATGAAGTACTTCTTCGCCTATGAGCTCCCCAAGATCGATGCGTGGCTTGGCGTCGCCTGCGATCGGGTGCCGGTATGTACCGAGATGCAGGACAGCTGGTTCTAGCTCAACACGGCGCCTGCCGGCAGATGCAGGAACTGGCGCCAGGTGGGTGCGGTGCGCCGCGGAGCGGGGTTGATGCCGTGGGTCCTCAGCACTCTGGCGATCGTGCTTGCTGCCACCCGATTCCCGAGGTTCGGTAGCTGACGCTTGATGCGCTGGTAACCCCAGGTCGGGTTGTCGGTGGCCAGCTGCACGATCAGCGTGGTGAGCTGGTCGGCGATCGGGCGCCGGCCGAGGTGGCGGTGGGTATCCCTCCAGCGCCCGGGCAACGAGGCGCCGATGCCAGCGAAGCAGCGTCTCAGGTCGCACGCGAAACGCCGACCACCGCTCCCGCGACAGAAGTCGGCTCAGCGCGACGAGCCAGGCCCGATCGGCCGGCTCGAGGCGAGGCCGCGGCTGCTGGCGGCGCAGGATCTCGAGCTCGTGGCACAGCACCAAGATCTCGATCTCCTTGCGACAGGACCCAAGACAGCGGTGCCGAGAGCAGCGTCTATCTGAATGCTCGTTTGCTGGATCCCGGCGGCGATGGCCCCGTTCCGGACCGGGAGCAGCCCAGGATGACCCTGAGCGGCTCCCGTAGAGCACCCCTTGCAGCGGCGGCTGGTCGCTGTGGGATACCCGATGCGGCAAAGGGCTGGCCGCTCAACGAGGACCTAGTCCTCGACTAGATCGAGCTTCACCTTCGGTGGCTTCGGATTGCGGGTCGGTCCCCGCCAACTAATACGCCCCTGGGTTGCCGGGCTCCTGCGTTTGTTCTGCTCCTGCCGAGCATCTGATCGTCGCCGAGCTTCACGTCGTCGTCAGGTGTCGCAGGCCGTCGCATCATGTCGCCGTGTGTCTCGGGCCAACGGCCGCCACCGGCAAACCCAACACGGAACCCAACAATCTGGTCGTCGCGCGACCCGACGCGAATTCCACCCTGACCTGGACTTTTCAGCGCGCTCGGAGGGACTCGAACCCCCAACCTTCTGATCCGTAGTCAGATGCTCTATCCAATTGGGCTACGAGCGCGTTCGGCTGACCCTAGCGGACACCAACGGGATCCCGGGGTGTCCGTGGCCCACACCGACCTCTGATCCTACCCAGCCACGAAGCGCGCCGAGCCCGCACATTTGGCCGTACCGGCCCGCCGGATGCGGTTCTCCAGGACACCGTGAGGACTATATTTCCGAGCTCGACGTGCTCAGCTTGAGCGCCCGCGTCGTGAGCGCCAACGCAGACGAACGGCCCGTCTGATCGCCAGCTCGGCCAGCCCACCAAGAACGACGCACACGAGCGCCAACCAGAGAAGGCTGACGTGTTCGGTCACGAACCAGAGGCGAACACTGACGGCTTGGCGGTTCTGAACGACGAAGGCGATGGCCAGGGCAAGCACCACCAGCGCGATCAGAGCGCGAGCCGGACTCCCCTTGCGACGACTCGACTTGGGTTGGAGCTCCGCGTGCGATCCCCTGTTGGGCTCGCGTGGCACGAATGAGAGCCTATATGCCGCCCCTGCTCGCATCCGCTTACGCTCGGCTCAGAGCGCAAGTTGATGCCCCTCCCACAGCTTGATTCCCCCCAGGATCCCTGCCGAGTTGTCCACGATGCTCACGTCGGCACCCAGGTCGATGTCGATGCGTTTGCTGTTGCCTCCGCCTACGTAGCACCGGTCGAAGAAGGTCAGGGCACGAAAGACCCCTACGGCCTTGCGAACCCGTCGATTCCACCTCTGGTTGCCGATCGATTCGCGCGCCCTTTCGCCTATCTGCTCGTTGTACGTCTCGCCCCTTCGGAACGGCGTGTGCGCGAACTCGAAGTGGGGGAGGATTCGCCCTTCGTAGAAGAAGGCGGTGCCCACGCCCGTGCCGAGCGTGAGGACGAGCTCCAGCCCGATGCCTTTTACCACCGCAGCTCCCTGCATGTCCGCGTCGTTTGCCACCCTCGTGGGCTTGCCCAGACGCTTGCGAAGAGCGCCGGCGAGGTCGAACGCCGCCCACTGCTCGACCAGCGCGTCGTCGACGGCGGTCCCGGGGCCGGCGACGGTGACGAAGTGGGGCGCGGACAGGACATGGCCCTTGCGGACCATGCCGGGGAAGCCCGCGGACACCCGGGCCGCGTCGGGCAGCGGGGCCACGAGCGAGGCCAGGTCGTCCACAAGCTTCGCCGGGGGGCACGGATAGGTGGTGTCCACACGTACCCGGTCGGCCACCATCGCTCCCGAGGCATCGAGCACAGACGCCTTCAGGCCCGTCCCCCCGATGTCGATCGCCAGGGTGAGAGGCCTCACAGGTCCGGCTCGAGTGCCGGTCGCGGTGGTGGTGCTCAGGGTCGCCATGGCCCCGCCACCTTACTTACGCCTGGCTGAGAATCGCGAACGGGTCGCCGCCGGCGCGTAAGCCCTTTCGGCAGGCGCCCACCTCGGCGAGCTCGCGGTGACGCGCGCGCTCAGAACGGGATCGTCTTGCCATGGACGCAGCGACATCCGCACCGGAGGCAGGTGGCCCGAGACGAGCACCGCGCCGCCGGGCGGCACCCGGCGCAGGGCGTCGGCGGGGAGAAGGCGCTGGACGACCGACGTCTGGGTGGTCGACGCCGCGTTACGACCGTCGAAGGTGGTCGCGAACGTCGCGTGCTCGGTCTCGCCGATCAACTGGCTGGCATGCTCGAGCGTCTGGGGATCGGCGATCCCCGAAAGAAAGACCTTCGCACGGTGGTTGTTCACGACGCTGCCGGCTCGTGTCCCGTAGCGCGCCGCGATCTGTCCCAGGTCCTGCCACACCGTGACGAGCTGCACACCGTGACCCGCGGCGGTGGAGACGAGCACGTCGAGATCCGCGACGGGCGCGACGTTGGCCGCCTCGTCGAGCACCACCAGAAGGCGGGGATCGAGCGCCCCGCCTCGTCTGTCGGCGCGCTCGTAGGCCGCCTCGATCACCTGCGTGACCAAGGTGGCGAAAAGAGGGCGCAGCCGGCGCTGGTCGTGCGCGGGCGCGCACAGATAGAGGGTGCCGGCACCGTCGAGAAGACCGCTCGGGTCGATCGCTTCACCCGGGCTCACTTGCGTAGCGGCCGACGCAGCTACGACAGGGTCCGCGAAAGGCTCGATCACCGTCTCCGCCGTGGTGTACACCGAGCTTCTCTGGCGTTCGTCTCGTCCCCAGCATGCGTGCAGCGCCTGTAGGGCCCCGACGGCCCCCGCCGTCTCGAGCGCCTCGACCACCTCTGAGGTCTCCTGATCGTCCAGCCAACGCACCACGTCCGCCATCGTCCGCTCCGAGACTGCGGCCCCCATCAGGAGCGGGCCGAGCAACTTGGCTGCGTTGGCGTACCAGAAGTCACCGTCGCCCAAGTTGCCGGCCGAGGAGCGCGCGACCTCGGTGAGCGACCCCGCCACGCGCCGCGCACCTGCCCACGTCGCCGCCTGGCGAAGAGGCGACCACGCAGAAGCCTCCAACCCGGTCGCCCCCGCCGGGTCGTAGACCCACACCCTGCCCAGGCCCGAGCGCCAGGCGAGCGTGTGGCGCGCCAGGTCCGACTTCACCGACGCGGCCACCACCGGCCCTTCCCACTCGAGCACCGCCGGCACGGCGAACCCGCTCGTCTTTCGGCTCTGGGTGGGTCCGACCACGAGGACGGAGCTTCCTTCCTCCGCCGCCAGGAGCCGGCCGCCTGCGCGTCCGAGCGAGAGCCTCCCGGTCTGTGCTCCTCGCACCGACAGCACGCGCAGGTCGGCACGCGTCGCCCAGCGTGCCCCCGGGCTGCTGTTCGCGTGGCGGGCTCGCTCCCGTAGGGGCTCGAGCCTCAGGCGTTGATCGGCTGCCGCGGGCGCAGACGACCGAGGGCGAAGCGACAGCACGCGCCAGGCGACCCCCAGGATCGAGAGAGCCAAGAGGAGACGCAGGAGGTTCATCACGCCCACATCGCCGCTCGAGGTGGTGCATCCGCGCGAGTCGACGTCTCCGCGTGATGCGCTCGGGGCTCGCTGGCGGATCTTCCCTCCATCGGCGCGTCGGTGTCGACGAGATCTGTTTCGTACGCCGACAGCTGGTGCCGGACGAGAAACGACCTTCGTCCCACCTTCCACAAGGCGATGCCGCGCCCGAGGTGTGGGACGAGCTCGGCTTCGGTCGCAGAGAGCCCGAGCAGCGGCACCGCGCGCTCGACCTCTCCGGGCGGCTGCCCGTAGACGACGCGGGTCTCCGAGTCGGCGAGCAGGCCTTGCGCCAGCCCCACCTGCTCGGAGCCGGCCGACCCCGCCGCCGCCAGGTCGGACACCCGGTGGAGCACCGCCACGTTGGACACGCCCCATGCTCGGGACAACTTCCACGCGCTCTGGAGCCAGCGCGCCACCGCCAGGTTCGCGAGGATCGCCCATGCCTCGTCCACCACGAAGATCGTGCCCTCGCGCGCGTACGAAACGTCGGTGAAGGTGCCCTCGCTCTGTGAGCCGGGTGAGCCGGGCCCGAGAGGCCCGCCCGCCAACCCCGCCTGCAACCAGGCGACGGCGCAGGTCATGAGCACACCCAGCGCCGCCGAGTGGTACACCGCGGAGAGGTCGAGGACGACGAGCGGCCCGTCGAGGCCGACACCCGGCGTGGTGGGCCCGTCGAACATGCCGCGCAGGTCACCTGACACGAGTCTTCGTAGCTCGAGTGCGACGTTCCTGCCGTCGGCGGCGAGCCCAGCCACATCGGTGCGAAGTGAACGCGCCGCGCGGGCGCTTGGTCGCAGTAGCGCCTCGACCACCTCCGGAAGAGTGGGCGCCGTGCCGCCACCGTCGCCCACCTCGGCCACGGCGAGCTCGATCGCGGCACGCTCCGCGGGGAGCAGGGGGCGGCCGAGGCTGGCGGCAGCGAGCGATGCGAGCAGCTCGGCTCGTCGCCGCATCGTGTCCTGCGCCCCGGCGGCTGCCGTCACGGCCGGGGCGTCGAGGGGGTTGAGCCTGATCGAACCTCCCGGCCGCAGCGACAGGGGCTCTGTCCCCCACGCCCTCGCCAGGGGGGCGTACTCGCCCTTCGGGTCCACGACCCACGCTCGGCGGCCGAACACGGCCTCACGCCACAGGTACGTCTTCACGAAGGCGCTCTTGCCCCTACCTATCTGGCCGAAGACGACCACGTTCGGGTTCGTGATCACGCCACGGCGATAGAGGACGAAGGGGTCGAAGCAGAAGGAGCCTCCGAACAGGTCACGTCCCACGAACACGCCTGTGGCCCCGAGACCCGGTTCGGCTGCAAATGGATAGGCCGCTCCGAGGTGGCGCGTGGTGGTCTCGTGCGCCGGTACGCCCATGTGACGGAGCTTGAAGTGGCCACCTTGCAGGATTCTTCGCGCGCTTTCTCGCGCCGGCCTGCTCAGAGCCCGGCGTGAGGCCGTTCCACGTGTCCTTCGACACCTGGACCCGAACGCACGCTCCGACCATTGCCGCATCGGCCTGCGACTGGCAGTGCGTCGTCGTCGACCGCTGCCACCGGGCCCCGTGGGCGCGATCAGGAGCGTCTCGTTCCCGATACTGCGACCGTGGCAGGTGAAAAGCCCGTATACGTCACCGTCGCTGTCACGGGAGGAGCGGTACCGGATGCGAGGACCTCCGGACCTATCAGCCTCCCGTAGTAATGGCCGGCCTTCGGCCGCCATCCGTCCGAGTACAGCTCCCACAGGACGCCGGTGACCACTCCGGGACCGTAGAGGGAGTGGGTCACGATCATCACGCCCCCACGCGGAACGACTCGCTCGATCCTTGCCGATACCGAGGCGACCTGAGGGATCATCGGCCACCCCTCGGCCCTGACTTGGGTGTCGTCGAGGGAGTGACCGGCGATGACGGTGTCGCTTGCAACGGTCAGCGCGCCCATGACAGCGGTGAGCCCGAGCACGAACCACCGGAGGGCGCGGATGCTTGGAACGAGACCCTGTCTACGGGAGCGGTGCCGGGCCGCAACCCGCCGAGCCGCCCAGACCGACAGCTCGGCGAGGGCCCAGAGCCCGGCGAGCGTGACGATCATGCCGACTGGCCATGACGCAGGGTCGAGATACGAGATGTAGAGGAGCTGTGCGCGCGGGATCGACGAGAACGTCAAGACGAGGGTCCCCGAAAGCACCAGCGCAACAAAACAGAGGGCCGCGAGGTCGTGTCGACCGGTAGACGTCGATGCCACCCAGATGCAAAGGAGCCCGACGAGGATGGCGATCCCGAGCACCCAGGAGTTCGCACCGATGGTGGAGACGATTGCCAGGAAGCTGGCGTGGTCGGCCGCGCTCGCCCAGATTGGATGGAGGCCCACCACGGCCGAAAGCGACCTCAGGCCGAACATCGCTCCGGTGCCCGGCGCGGTCCGCTCGGCGCGAAGCAGATACGTGACGTTGCCGGTGCGGGAGGTGAGCTCTTGAACGAACGGCGCCAGCCAGCACCCGACACCGGCCAACAAGCCGACGGGCAGCCACCAGCCCGGGCGTCGTGCCTGTCGGAGACCGAGCACCGGAGCCAGCACTGCGCAGGCGACTGCGCCAGCGGCGAACACGAGGTTGCACTGGGCCGCGAAGGAGGCGGCAAGAACGAGCATGGGCCACCACCGGAGGCGACCGACCGTCACCGCGTAGGCGATCGCTGCCGTGCCGATGAACCAGATGAGCCCGATGTGGGCGTTCCAGACAGGATCCAGAGCGAGTGCAGGGTATTCGGCGAGTATGGCGAGGACGACGGCCACTACTGCTACCGCTGCCGGCCAGCCGCGTGCCGACCACGCAGCTTCCACTGCCAGGGAGACACCCGCAGTGCACAGGACCGCCGCGCCCCACAGGGCGCCCTGGGCGTGGTCGAGATGGACGGGGATTGTCAGGAACCAGAACAGCAGCGGACCCGGGTCGTATACCGCGTGACCCGAGGTGGCCGTGAGCCCGGCGTTGAACTGACCGACCAGGGTGGAGTGGGATGACGTGACCGCCCATGAGCGGAACACGATGAACGCGTCATCCCCATTTGGTCGCCAACCTCGCGCCATCTCGAGCCCGGCAGCCACGAGAAACGGTGATACGACCGCGAGATGACATGCGATCCGAATCGTCTGGAGGGAGAGCAGCGGCGCGAGCCAGCGCCTGCCACGCCCTTGCGGTGTTCTGCCAACGGCCTCGTCAGGCATCGGGGTCACCTGTGGCGCAAGAGCAACTTCCCGGAGAGGTCCCAGGTCCACCGGATCGAATCCTCTTGTCGGAGCGCGCCGTCAGTTCAGTCCATCATCGGTTGTCGAGTTGATCGCAACCACGCCGACGAATAGGAAGCACGGACAAGCGAAGGCTCACGGTTGACTCCGGGTACGAGCCACCTATGGGGCCGCAACGATGACCGTGACGTCCTGGTACGTCGGCCCAAGCGAAGTTCGCCCGTAGTAGCAGTCGACACTGAGGAAATACGGGCCTGGGTGAGTGCTCGCCGGTATCGCAAGCATCGTCGACCAACTCCCTGAGCGCTTGTCTGCATCGACGGTCAACGCGGCAGAGAACGATTCGCCCACGGTCTGGTTGTTGGAGAACACGAGGTAGACGGTGACGTCATAGTAGAGATCCTGCGGTGAACCAGCTTGCGACACCTGGCACGGGGCTGACGGCGAAATGTCGAGGACGGTCCCTGCGCGAACGGTGGTGCCTGGGCTGACCTGCAATGACGCCACCGGTGCAGTGCTCGCCACCGGAGACTGCGGGGTGGTGGTGGTGGTGGTGGTGGTGGTGGTGGTCGGGATGCGTCCGGTCGGTGTTCTCGCCGCAGCGCGTGGTGCGGTCTTGTCGGCGCAAGCCCCGACACCCGTCCCCAAGGCGGCGAGGATAAGCCACGCGAGCCCTTTGCGCATCGGCCTAACCGATCGTTGCCCGGCACCAGGTATCGGCGAAGCCTACTCGCCGAAGGTCGAGGCGTTCGGTCTCGTGTCGGGCGGTCAGCGGCGCAAGGCATCCAGGACCCGCTATCCAGGCGGATTGAGTGCCCCGATGGTGCGTTCGAACGCCTTGGCTATCGCGTCGCCACCAGCGGGATTCGGGTCGTCGCCGAACCCTTCTGCCTGGCCGGCTTGGCAAGTGATGTCGAGGAGCGTGCATGCCTGCTCTACGGCAACGGGGATCTGTCCCCACGACGACGCGACGGTTGTCGAGAGGTCGGTCGACCGGAAGGCGTCCTGTACGTCGGCCACCTGCGCGTCCGCCGCTTCATAGGCGTCGCTTAGGAGGCCGTTCAGCTGGGTGAGAAGGGGCACGCTCCCGACCGCGGCGGCACGATCAGCACCGCCCGCCAACCAATCGCCGAGGAAGGGATCGTAGTAGGTCATCCCGACGATCCGTACGGAGGGTCCCACCGCCTGTCGAAGGCCGCTCAGGATCGCGTCGAGGTTGGTGACCATCTTTGCCTCGACTTCCTGGATGCAGCTCGTGCTGAGACTCGTAGCGCTGGTGACGCACCCCAGGATGTCGTTTCCGCCGATGTCGATCGTGATGAGAGCGATCGAGCCTTGGTGTGCATGAAGAAAATCCACCGCTTGTTGCTGTTGTGAGCCGGCACTGCCCATCGGGGTATGCAACATCGAGGCCGACGTCGCTCCCGACTGGGCCAGGTTCACGAGCTCCAAACCGGGGATGCTTGCTACGTAATAGGAGGCGATGTGATTGGGATACGAGTCAATCCCGTTCCACATCGGCGCCGAGTCGCCCAGGGCCAGGTAGATCGGGCCCCTGGCGCTCGCCGGCGGCGTGGAGTCGAGCGTGGTGCCCGGCTGTGTGCTAGCCGATGTAGTCGTCGGCGAGCGGCCGCCCACCGTCGTGATCGTCCCACACGACACCAGCGCGGAGGCGGCAGCCACGATCAGCAACGCCGGAACTGGGCGCAACCAGCCAGGTCCCTCCATGTGCGCATATTGTCACGTCTACCTGCGGACCGGTCGAGGCGGATCACTGTGCTCGACACGAGGGCAGCCCGAGCTCACAACGACGAATCTCTGCCGACGAAAGGGGTGGGGGAAGGACGTAGCCTTGGGATGGTTCCTAAGGGGGTTCCCACGATGAAGGAAACGAGTGAGATCGAGTTGACCTTCGAGGAGGACGTCGACCACACCAACGCGCAAGCCTCGATTGTCATCCGAGGGGCCACGTTCACCGGCTCGGGGCGGGCGCGTCGCAACCCCGTCGATGCCAACCTGCCGATGATCGGGGAGGAGCTTGCGACTGCTCGAGCCCTCTCCGACCTCGCGCACAAGCTCGTCGAAGCAGCCACCGAGGCGATCAGCGAACGAGAGGGACGACCCGTTCAGTTGCAGGATTGACGCGAGGCCTCGTTACCGTGGCAACACGGTCGGCACCGACGCCGTGGAGTCGATGCGGTTCAGCCGTCGGCCGCCGCACCGATCGCGTGCCGGGCGATGATCACCTGTTGGATCTGGCTCGTTCCCTCGTAGATCCGGAACAGCCGAGCATCGCGGAAGAAGCGCTCCACGGCGATCCCCCGCATATAGCCGGTCCCTCCGTGGATCTGCACGGCTCGGTCGGCGACACGGCCCACCATCTCGCTGCAGAAGTACTTGGCCGTCGACGGTCCGATCTTGCGGTCCGAGCCTGCGTCGAACGCTCGAGCGGCCTCGAGCACCAGGCCACGTCCGGCATGGAAATCGGTCACCGAATCGGCGATGAGACCTTGGATTAGCTGGAAGGTGGCGATCGGATGGCCCGACTGCTTCCGGTCACGGGCGTAGTTCACCGACTCGTCGACCAGACGCTCGGCCATGCCGACGCACAAAGCGGCAATGTGGAGCCTTCCGTGAGCCAGGCACTTCATGGCGGTGGCCCAGCCGGTGTTCTCCCCCGCCTCTGTCCCCACCAGCGCGTCAACGGGCACTTTGACATCGTCGAGATACACGTCGGAGGTCCAGGCTCCGAACTGCCCCATCTTGTGGTCACGTGGCCCGACCGAGAGCCCATGCGTGTCCCGAGGAACCAGAAACGTCGAGATACCCCGAGTCGCCTTCACGTCAGGGTTGGTTCGTGCGAAGACCATGAAGACGTCGGCGACCGGCGCGTTGGTGATGTAGCGCTTGGCGCCGTTCAGCACCCATTTGTCACCGTCGCGCCGTCCACGGGTGGTAAGGCCGGAGGGATCCGACCCTGCCTCCGCTTCGCTGAGGGCGAAGCAAGCAACTACTTCGCCAGAAGCGAGCTTCGGCAACCACTCCTTCTTCTGGTTCTCCGTACCCCCCTCCATCAGCACGTGCCCGGCGATGCCGTTGTTGGTGCCGAACATGGACCGTAGCGCCGGCGTCGTGTAACCGAGCTCCATGACGAGCCGGCACTCTTCGTCCATCGACAGTCCCAAACCGCCGTAGGCCTCTGGAATTGCAAAGCCGAACAGGCCCATCTCCTTTGCGGCATCGCGGATCTCAGGTGGGATCAGGTCGTTCTCGTCGATGTCGTTCTCGGCCGGAACCACGGTGTTCCGCACAAAACCTCTCACCACGGACCGAATCTCTTCGAAAGCCTCGCTGTCCACGCTGCTCGCTCCTCTTTGTGGTCTTCGTGTACTCGTCGCCCGAGACTGATCACGACACCTGGGAAGCAGGGCGCGCCGCTCGGTGCGCCGAGAAACGATACTCCGAACAGGTCATGTTCCACGAAACGCGAACGCTCCGAAACCCGGTTCTGATGCAAAGGTCTAAGACCGCCCCGAGATGGATACGGTGGCCTGCTGAGCGGGCACGCCAATGCGAGGTTCACGAGAGCCCGCGACCGAGTGGAAGCGTGGTCAGAAATGCGCGCGCCTGGTCCCCGTAGCACAGGCGTAGCTCGAGCCCGCAACGAGCTGCTGCCTGTTCGGTCTGCGCGCACGCGTCCTCCAGTTCGCCCAGATCGGTTGCGCTCACCGTCACGTACCCGGAGAAACGAAAGGGGGCATGCCCGTCAGCGAGCTCGACCTCGCGCTGGACCAGGAGCTCCTCCTCGCGGCGGCGCCTGGCGGTAGCCAAGAAGCCCCCGCGGCGACGCAGCTCCGAGTCGGCGATGTCCGCTGTGCGCGCCTGCTCGATCCTTCGTGCGGCCTGTGCGGGGCCCAGTGGCTCCATGACGACAGAAGCCGCGCGCCGAACCTCGGGCAGGAGTAGGAGGGGTCCCAGGAAGTCAGGGCCTACATCGATCCGTGGCCATTCCGAGATCCAATAGGTGGCATGCCAGGTACTGTCCACGTGCACCCGGCCCCACTCGCAACGCACTCCCATCGGCCAGGGCCACTGGCACCCACCGTGGGGGAGCGCGCGCAGCGGCCTCGTGCCTTCGTCCCTCGATGCCGCGAGCAGCGCGCTGTCCCAGCTCTCCCCGCGCGCCGCGCCCATCGCGCTCCAGGTGTCCCCTCCCGGCGCGCGAACCACTTTGGATGTAGACGCGGGTTCGAAGGCGCGCCGAAACGTGCGCGCTAGAGCCTCGGGCCCGAGGACGTTCCCGGCATCGATCCCGGCATCGGCGAGGCGCCTCCGCAGCGTCGCGGTCTCGCGAAGCACGAGAGCGCACGCGCCCACCTGACCACCACCCGCAGCTTTGACGAGACGCGCGGCCTTTCCCACATGGACGCTGACGGCTATTAGGACCTCGTGGCGTTCGGAGGCGGCGGTCTGTGTGTGCACTAGCGCTGTGTACGAGCGATACGCCGCGGCGCGCCCGTCCACCGCGGACGCTGCCGTCTCGAGCTGATCGGCGATCGCCGAGTCAGCCTCGGGAACGTTGCGCTCCACCCACTGGACGCGGTGCACCGCGGATCCCTCACGCGCCAGGGATGACAAGACCCCGGCCCAGGCTCCGATTCGTTGCACCTTGTCCTGTTCCCCGAGAAGCACGAACCCCGCACCCGATGCAGCCAGCACGGCGGTGTAGGTACGAGATGCATCGTCAGCGACGACGCCCACCTGACCCAGAGCCGTCCCAGCTGCCGGGAGCGAAGCTGCCCGGGGAGCGCCCGGGGTCATGCGAGCGCCGCGGTGCGGCCCTCGCGATGATCCGATCGGGCCGGACGTCGCCAGGTCCACCGGCACTAGACGCAAGGTGGCGAACGGATCCGTGCGCATGTGACGACGGCGGTTGGTGCCGGTCGCGTGCCGCAGCGCGTCAGGTGCCCATTCCTCCACGGTGCGGCCGCCAACCGGCCACGTTGCTGCAGCCACCGCCGTGCCGACGAGCCCAAGCGCCACCAACGCCCCGCTCAAGGAGCTGTCGGCGCGCAAGACGAGAACGGCGGCCACGAGCCCTGTTCCGACCGTCGCGATCTGCCCTCCGCGCCATCCGGCCACCAGTCCTCGCCGCTCGAGGGGACCGAAGCGGTAACGCACCGGGGGGCTCTGTTCAGGGCCCACCGACACCTCGGTTCCCCGGCTTTCCGCTGCTGCGTCGGCTCGAACCGCCCGTCGACGCCGAACGAGCGTGCCCCTCGGATCGCGCTGAGCTCCGGTCGGTCTGATCGCGATCCTCGTCGGCGCTCGGGAACCAGTCGGAGACGGACGCCGGAGGCGGGCGACCGTCGTTCATCTCGGGGTCAGCCGCGTCCGAGCTCCCGGCGCCCTGGGATGCCCCGGTTCCCCCGGCCCGAGACACCTCGGCCCCGTCTGCGATCGCCCCTCCCGTTGCAGGTCCGGAGCCCGCCAGCGCGACCACGTCCATCGCGAAGCTCCTGGCGCTCGCCGGCGTCCGTGCCGCGCCCGCCAGCCGGTGGCGTACCGACTCGAGATGGGCCACTGCTCCTGCCTCCACCGCCGGAACCAGCTTCAACAAGGTGAACGGGCACAGCGTGGCGATCAGCAACAGTGCGATCCCGGTGACCACGGCGGCGAACCCGCCACCGTTCGCGCCCTCGGTACCGAGACCTCCGGCAATGGCACCCGCCGCCAGTGAGAGCACCGCGGCCACGACGAACTTCGAGAGAACCAGGGCGGCGAGCGTGTCGGCAAGCCGCCTGCACCAGTGCGAGACGGCGGGCCAGACGAGTGCCGCCAGCGTGAGCGGCAGGAACAGGGTGGCTGCTGCAACGGCGGCCGCGCGAACGACGAGCTCCAGCCACAACGTCAGAGCCGAGATGGCGACGATGAGCGCCCCGACGAATACGACGAACCCCGGAGCACCGGCTGTCGCAAGTCCGCTCGCCCCGAGGAACTCGGTCACGGGCGCAAGTAGTTGACGGGTGTCGACCCCGCCTGCTGAAAGCACCTGCGCAGAGAGCATGTCGGTGATCGCGAGCGCCAGACGAACCAGCTCGACGGCCACGCCCGTGAGCAGCATCGCAAGCGGGAGGTGCACCAGGAACGCGCGCGTGAGCACAGCAGCGTTCTGACGGTAGATCGCCTGGATCGCACCGACGAACACCATGGGAAGCACCACAGCGCCGGCCAGTGTCGCCATCACCGACTCGCGGACGGCGAACCACTTCGTCCCGAGTCCGACCGAGGTGCTCGACGACATCAGATGTCCGACCTGCCCGAGAAGCCATGCGGCCCCGCTGGCTACCCACTGACCCGCGGCATCGAAGACCGCACCGACGCTCACGCCCAGCACGGAACCCGCAGCGCCCGACACGGCACTCCCCACACCACCGCCCACCGCGTTGCAGACGGCTCCCACCACAGGCATACCGTTCGTCGGGCACGACAGGAAAGGTGCGGCGTCGAAGTTCACGGTCGGCGAAAGGCTCACAGCGCCCAGGCGTGGCACTCGGTCGAGGTCGCAGGCTTCACCGAGTCAGCGAACACCCGTGCCGGCGTGGAAGAAGAAGTTGACGAGCCCGGGGCCCGCGCCGATCAAGAGGGCCGCCAACCCCGAGACGAGCACGGTCCTTCGCCCCGCGAAGGCCTGGTGGTAGTTCTGCGAATGAGCGCCCAGCGCCCACGCCGCCGCTCCGATCACGAGGCCCACGAGTGCCGCCACGAGAGCCCAGCCGCCCAAGCCGTTCGTGAGCCTCTGAAGCACGTCCCCACCGGGGAGATTCCCCACCGAAGGGTTGAGGGTGACATCGGCCAATGCCGGAAACGCTCGCATCAGCATGGCTCCTCCTTTCTCTGGGTCACGGTTCGATGCCCCGCCGATGTCCCCGCCGTTGAGCCCGTTGAGCGCGCTCCCGAGAGACTATTGGGGCGTTCGAGTATTTTGCAAGCTGTTTCATGATTTTTCATGTCCACAAACCGGATGCCGAGACCGCAAAGGGGGCACTGACCAGGCAAACTGTCGCCCGCCAAAACGGGCCGGAGGAGGTCTGGACGGCCAACGGCCGTCCGCCGCAGTGACCGCGCGGCCTGCCATGCTGTTGGCGTGTTCGGCACGTCGGGGGTGTCGCAGAGCACCGTGGAAGTCGGCTTCGCCGCGCTCGGCGCGTTCGCGATCGTCGCGGTGGTGGTGGCCACGATCCTTGGTCGGCGGTCAGGGCGCCGCTCGTTGGAGCAACGGCTCTCGGCCCTGGCCTCTCGACTCGGCACCGACGCACCTACAGGCGCGCCCGAAGGAGTCGAGCCGGCCCTGCACCACCTGGAGGTAGTGACCGACCGCGCAGCCGAAGCGGTGGCCGAGTCGTCGGCGGACGCGATCCGCCTGAGACACGCTCTGGACACGCTGCCTCAGGGCGTGATCGTCTGCGACGAGAGCGGCGAGGTCGTGTTCCGCAACACGCGTGCGGTAGAGCTGATGGGGGGCCGCCACGGCGACGCGCTGGCGGCACAGACAGTCGTCGACCTGCTGGGAGAGTCCTGGGAACAGGGCTCCGCGTCGCGGGCCCTCGACCTCTACGGGCCCCCGCGCCGGACCCTCGCGATAAGCACCCAGCTGATCGACGACGGGCGACGGACGCTGGGCGCCATCGCTGTCATCGACGACGTGTCGGAGCGCAGGCGGCTCGAGGAGATACGCCGCGACTTCGTCGCCAACGTGAGTCACGAGTTGAAGACACCCATCGGTGCGCTCGGACTGCTCGCCGAGACCCTCGTGTCGGACACCGACGCCGCCGTCGGGCGGCGTCTGGCCAACCGCATCCACACCGAAGCCTTCCGGGTGAGCAGGATCATCGACGACCTCCTCGACCTGTCGCGCATAGAAGCCGAGAAGGCCCCTCCACGCGAACCGGTGCTGGTCAGCCTGCTGATGGCCCAGGCGGTCGAACACGTGCGCGCCGCCGCCGAGCACCGGGGCGTGAAGATCATGATGGAGGAGCCCGAACCACCCGTGTCCGTCCTCGGTGACCGCCGCCAGCTCGTGTCCGCCCTCTACAACCTGCTCGAGAACGCGGTGAAGTTCTCCTACGACGCAGGCACGGTCCGATTCGAGGGACGTCGCACGAACGGCGAGGTGGCGATCGAGGTGGCCGACCACGGGATCGGCATCCCGGCACGTGACCTCGAGCGCATCTTCGAGCGCTTCTATCGCGTGGACCAGGGCCGCAGCCACATCACGGGCGGCACCGGGCTCGGCTTGTCCATCGCCCGGCACGTCGCCACCAACCACCACGGGCATATCGAGGTGGATTCGCGCGAAGGTGAAGGCTCCACGTTCCGCTTGATCCTTCCCTCTCAGCAGGAAGCAGACTGACGATGGCCCGCGCCGCCCACCAGCCACAGCACCCACGCGCGGAGCCCGACGTCCACGAGGACCGGATCAAGGTGCTTCTGGCCGAAGACGAGGAGTCGTTCGTAGAGGCCCTGGCGGTAGGCCTCGATCGTGAGGGATTCGACGTGACTGCGGCGCGCGACGGTCCCGAGGCTCTGCGCTTGTTCGAGACCCTCGATCCGGACCTCGTGCTGCTCGACATCATGCTGCCCAGGCTCTCGGGCATCGACGTCTGCCGCACGATCCGCTCCCGCTCGTCGGTGCCCATCATCATGGTCACCGCCAAGGGAACCGAGATCGACACGGTGGTAGGGCTCGAGATGGGGGCCGATGACTACGTGGTCAAGCCCTACCGGCTGCGAGAGCTCGTCGCCCGGATGCGCGCCGTGCTTCGCCGCTCGCCGCGTGACGCAATAGCTCCCGGTGCGGGTGAACACGCGCATGAAGGCAACGTCGTCGAGGTCGGGGCTGTGCGTCTCGACACCGACCGCCACCGCGTCTTCGTGCGCGGCAGCGAGGTCCACCTGCGCCGCAAGGAGTTCGAGCTGCTGGAGCTGTTGATGGAGAACCCCGGGAGGGTCCTCACGCGCGACACGTTGATCGACCGTGTCTGGGGCACGGACTACGTGGGTGACACCAAGACGCTGGACGTGCACATAAAGCGGCTCCGCTCTCACATCGAGGAAGACTCGTCCTCGCCCACGGTCATCACCACGGTTCGTGGCGTCGGCTACCGCTTCGAGGTTGCCGGCGGCGGCTAGAGGGGTCAGCGCGGCTCGATGACCGTGTTACCGCCGAGATAGCCGGCTAGCGCTTCGGGCAGGCGCACCGACCCGTCGGGCTGGCGACCGGCCTCGATGAGCGCAGGCCATATACGTGACCAGGCGAGCGCAGAACCGTTCAAGGTGTGAACGAACACCGCCTGGCCCCCGCCGGTGGGCCGATACCGGATGTTCGCTCTTCGCGCCTGGTAGTCGCCGCACCAGCTGACAGAGGACACCTCGAGCCACATGTCACTTCCCGGCGCGAAGACCTCGAGGTCGAACGTGCGCGCCGCAGCATTGCCGAGGTCGCCGGTGCACAGGTCGACGACCCGGTACTCCAGGTCGAGCGACTGCAACAACGATTCGGCGCGCGCGACCATCTCCTCGAGCTCGACCGGCGACTGTTCGGCGGTGGCATAGGCGAAAAGCTCGACCTTGTCGAACTCGTGCGTCCGCAGCACACCTCGCGTGTCGCGCCCCGCAGCCCCTGCCTCACGGCGGAAGCACGCCGTCGACGCGCACAGACGCAAGGGGAGATCGACCTCCTCGAGGAGGTCCCCCCTGTGCATGGATGTGAGGGGCACCTCCGCAGTTGGGATCGCCCACAGGTCGTCGCGCTCGACGTGGTACGCCTCGTCGGCGAACTTCGGGAGATGGCCCGTCGACAACATCGTCTCGGTGCGCACCAGCGTGGGGGGGCGGATCTCCTCGTAGCTCTGCGCGTGGTGGTCGAGAGCAAAGGCGCCGAGCGCCCGGATGAGGCGCGCCCCGAGACCCCGGTAGAGGGGGAACATCGAACCCGACAGCTTCGCGGCACGCTCGAGGTCCAAGATGCCCAGCTGCGCGCCGACGTCCCAGTGGGGAACCCGCTGACACTCCGAGTATGAGCGCGCCTTCGCGGGCCAGCGCCTTACGACGACGTTGTCCTGCGGGCCCTCGCCGTCAGGTGCGTCGGGTGCGGGGAGGTTCGGGAGCCACAACAACAGCTCGCGCACCTCTCCCTGGGCGGAGGTCGCCTCTGAGTCGGCCTGGCGCTCCTCGTCGCCCAGAGCGCGGCTCTGCTCGGCGAGCGCGGCGGCTTCTGTCGTGTTGCCCGAACGTCTCGCCTCGCCGACCTGGCGCGACAGATCCTTCACCCGGGCGCGAATCTCGTCACGGTGGCCGACTGCGGCGCGGGCGCGCCTGTCCGCCTCGAGAAGGCGGTCGACCTCGGTCGGGTCGACCTGTCGTCGGGAGAACGCCTTGCGCACGGCATCTGGGTCGTCCCTGACCAGACGGATGTCGATCATGTTGCGCTCAAAGGTAGTACCCACAAGTAGCCTCGCCGTGAGTGGCCGTGCCTGCGATCGACTGCCGTGGACTCGTCGTGCGCTACGGAGCGCTCGTGGCGGTGGACGGCCTCTCGCTCAGCGCCGAGCACGGCCAGGTGCTCGCGCTACTGGGCCCGAACGGAGCCGGGAAAACCTCGACCGTAGAGACCCTCGAAGGCTACCGACGCGCCGAGGCGGGATTCGTACGGGTGCTCGGATGCGATCCGATCTCGCAGCACAGAGCCCTCTCAGCGCGTATCGGGGTGATGCTCCAGCACGGAGGTGTCTATCCCACGATCGGCACTCGCAGGGTGCTGGAGCTCTTCGCCAGCTACTACGAGGACGCCGAGGATCCCGACGCGCTGCTCGAGCTGGTCGGGTTGAGCGGGTTGTCCGCCACACCGTGGCGCCATCTGTCGGGGGGAGAGCAACAGCGCCTCTCCATGGCCCTCGCGCTCGTCGGGCGGCCTGAGGTGGTGTTCTTAGACGAGCCCACGGCCGGCGTGGACCCCGAAGGGCGCCTGGCGATCCGGGCCGTCATAGCGTCACTTCGAGATCGAGAGACGTGCGTCCTTCTCACCACGCATGAATTGCCCGAGGCCGAACGTCTCGCAGACGAGGTCGTGATCATCACGCGTGGGCGGGCTGTCGCCAGCGGCTCGGTGGCGGAGCTGGCAGCTGCCGGAACCCGAGGCGGCATCTACTTCTCGGCCCCGCCCGGAGTCGAATTGGACGGGCTCGCCGCAGCGCTCGGGGTGGACGCAAGCTTCGTCGTAGAAGAAGAGGCGGGCCGCTACGTCATGAAGGAAGAGGCCACCCCCGCTCGGCTGGGGAAGCTCGCCGGGTGGCTGGCAGAGCACGATCTCCCGCTCGCGGACCTCCACGCCGGGCGACGGTCGCTCGAAGAGGTGTACCTGGAGGTGACTCGCGCGCGCTCTGTAGACGAAGGACCTGACGGTGAGAACGAACGCGCAGGCGAGGAATCAGCTGCCGGAGGAGCAGACGATCCGAAGAAGAATCGTCGCGCGCCGGACCTCGGTGAAGACCAGCTGGAGGTGCCAGACGGCGAGAACCCCACGTGCTCGTCGGTCGGGCCCACGGCCCGTGTGCCCGCGCACGCTCTTGGTCGGCTGGTGGCTCAGTGCGCGGCTGAGGTGGGCATGACCCTCGGACGCGGTGAGTCCCTGCTGCTCACCATCGGGATCCCGGTCGTGCTCCTCGTCTTCTTCTCGGAGGTCCATCTCCTCCCTGTAGGGACGGCTCACCCGGTCAGGTTCCTGGCGCCGGGGATCCTGGCCCTCGCGGTGATGGGGACCTCGATGGTGAACCTCTCGATCGGCACCGGTTTCGAGCGCTCTTACGGAGTGCTCAAGCGTCTCGGGTCGACCCCTCTCGGACGCCCGTCGCTGCTCGGGGCGAAGATAGCGGCGATAGTCGTCGTAGAGGTGCTCCAGGTGGTGGTGCTCGTGCCGGTCTCGCTCGCCCTCGGCTGGCACCCGAGCGCCGGGGGAGCCGGTGCGGCTGTGCTGGTCGTGTTGCTCGCCACCGCCGGTTTCGGCGGCATAGGCCTGTTGCTGGCAGGTGTGTTGCGAGCCGAGGTGAACCTGGCGGCCGCCAACGGTCTGTGGCTGCTTTTTCTCCTGGTGAGCGGGATGCTCGCGCCGCTGTCGAAGCTCCCCGGCTGGCTCGAGGGAGTGGCGAAGGCGCTGCCCTCGGCAGCTCTAGCCCAGGCGTTGCACGACTCGTTGGGGCTCAGGGTCGCGGTACCGGCGTGGTCGTGGGTGGTCCTCGCCTGCTGGGCCGTGGCGGCACCTGCTGCCGCCGCCCTCACCTTCCGCTGGCAGTAGTGCCCGCCTGGCGTGCAACCACCATGCGCGCAGGCTCTTGGGACAAGATCTGGAGGTGCCCAGGCCCCTCTACGTAGCGGTCGTGGGTGGCGGCAACGCACCTCCAGCCGAGCGCGAGCTGGCGAAGGCGGTGGGTCAGGGGCTCGCCGAGGCCGGCGCCGTTCTCGTGTGCGGCGGCCTCGGTGGCGCGATGGAAGCGGCGTGCGAAGGAGCACGCGAGGGCGGTGGGCTCACGGTGGGGATCCTGCCCGGGACGAAGCGCAGCGATGCGAACGCACACGTCGACATCGCCTTGCCGACCGGGATCGGCGAGGCCCGAAACGCTCTGGTCGTGCGCGCCGCGGACGCCGTGATTGCGGTAGGTGGCGAATTCGGCACGTTGTCGGAGATCGCGCTGGCGCTCGCGACCGGCGTAGCGGTCGTGGGGCTCGGCACCTGGGAGCTTGCGCGAGCTGGCAAGCAGACAAGTGCCGTAATGCGGGCGAGCACCCCCGAGGAGGCCGTCACCCTGGCAATCGGGCTGGCCGGGGAGCACCGCTCCGGAACGCCCTGAGCCGTGCTCAGTGAAAGCGGACGATGACGTCGGTGGCGAGAGCGACGAACAACAGCGTGAGATAGGTGATCGAATACCGGAACAGCGCCATGGCTGCTGCGGGTGTCTGGGCCCGGCGCAGGCGAAGCGCGTACCCCAGCAGCAACGCTCCCAGGATTGCAGCGGCGGCGGTGTAGAGCAATCCCATGTGCGCGACCGGGATGACCGCCAGCGTCACCGCGACGAGCGCGAGCGTGTAGAGGAGGATCTGCCGAGCGGTGCGCGCGAGGGGCGCGACGACCGGGAGCATCGGGATGTGAGCGGCCTCGTAGTCCTCACGACAGCGAACTGCAAGCGCCCAGAAATGCGGGGGTGTCCAGAGGAACACCACGGCGGACAGCACGACAGGTGTCCACCCGAGGCGGTTCGTGACCGCAGCCCACCCCACGAGAACGGGCACGGCTCCAGCCGCCCCTCCGATCACGATGTTCAGCGTCGAGGACCGCTTCAACCACATCGTGTAGACGAAGACGTAGAACGCGGTGGCCGCCAAGGCCAGGAGAGCCGACAGGAGGTTGACCGCGAACCACAGCTCGGCGAACGCGACGAGCTCGAGGGTGACGGCGAAGACGAGCGCTGAAACGGGCGTGAGCTCACCGGTGACGAGGGGACGATGCCTGGTGCGGCGCATCACACGGTCGATGTCGCGGTCGACGACCATGTTGACGGCGTTGGCACCTCCCGCGGCCAGTGCCCCACCCGCGAGCGTGGCCACCATCAGCACGACCGACGGAACGCCCCGTCGGGCCACGAACATCGTCGGCAAAGTCGTGACGAGCAAAAGCTCCACGATGCGTGGCTTCGTCAGCACCACGTAGCTGCGCAAATGCATCGCGCGGGAGCGAAGGCGCTCGACGGCCGGCGCCTCTTTCAGGACGGGGGACACGACAGACATTGAGTGCTGAGCATACGGCAGCGGCAGGTACGATTGTGCGCCGGTGCAGGCTTCCCGTGCCCTCATGCCCCCCACGGTCACCCCCAGGGTCTTCTTGCGCGTCGCCCAGGTGACGCTCGGGTTGACGGTCCTCAACATCGTCTCGGGCGGTGCCGTGCGGCTGACCGATTCAGGGCTCGGGTGCCCGGACTGGCCTGGTTGCTTCAAGCAGCACTTCACGCCTCCGCTGGCACTTCACCCGGCGTTGGAGTTCGGCAACCGGATCGTTGTGGTAGCGGTGTGCACGGCCGCCGTCGTGGCTCTCGCCTTCGCCGTGTTCCGGGTCCCACGTCGTGGCGACCTCGTCGCACTGTCAGCGGCACTGATAGGCGGCATCGTGGGCGAAGCGCTGCTCGGCGAGATCGTCGTGTACTCGAAGCTCAATCCCTACGCCGTCATGACCCACTTCGTGGTGGGCATCGCGCTGCTGACGGTGGCGTGCGCGCTCGCTCTGCGCTCCGGTCGGGCACCCGGGCGCGGCGTCGCCAAGGTGGACTCCCGGGAGATGTGGATGACCCGCCTCGCCTGGGGTCTGCTCCTGCTCGCCGTCGTGGCCGGTACCGCCACCACCGCGGCAGGTCCCCACGCGGGTGGCGTGGGGGCGAAGCGCCTTCCCGTGCCCTTGGCCGACATGGCGCGCACCCACTCGGGGATCGTCCTCACGCTGGGCGCCCTGGTCCTGGGACTGCTCTATCTCCTCGAACGAGGTGGGGCGCCGCAGTCGGTGCGCAGGAGAGGACGCGCGATGTTGGCGGCCATGGCGGCACAGGGGATCGTCGGGTACACCCAGTACTGGAGCCATCTGCCTGCGTTGCTCGTCGGCGTGCACGTGCTCGGCGCCACGGTCGTGTGGAGCGCCATGTACTGGTTCGCCGACGGGTTGTGGCATCACGACCCGGAGGCTGTCGCCGTCCGCGCAGGCCCGGCTCCCCGTCCCGCGGCTCATGAGCTGGGTGCGGAACCGGCCGAGGCAGTGATGCGAGGATGACCGGTTCACGCATGATCACGTCGGACGTCGGCACCTCCACGGTCACAGCTACGCTGGCCCGTTCGGCGGCTCCGGCCGGACCTCTGACGGCGCCGGTCGAGACCGAACGGCCCTCGGGCGGCGAGGACATCCGACCTGACCGGCCCTGGCTCGTGATCGTGTGGAACGACCCGATCAATCTGATGTCCTACGTCACGTACGTCTTCCAGAAGCTCTTCGGCTACAGCCGCGAGAAGGCGACGCGGCTCATGCTCGACGTCCACAACAAAGGCCGGGCCATCGTGTCCTCGGGGCCACGCGAGCGGGCCGAGCTGGACGTCATGCGCCTGCACGAGCACTGTCTGTGGGCAACCCTAGAACAGGCCCAGTGAGAAGAAGCGTGCGGTCGTGATCGGGCGGCGCCGTTTCAGGCGCGACCGTCACGGCCGTTTCCGCAACGGGCTCGGTGGCGACGAGCGGGAGTTGCTCAAAGCGCTTCCACTGCAGGCACGCGGGCTGCTCGAGGCACGCGATCCCAGCGCAGCGCGTGTCTTTCCTGTCGCATACCCGCAAGAGACCAAAGCCGAATCCGACTACCGGCAGATGATGGGCGCGCACCTCCTGCACCGGCACCGAGACGCTCTCGACACCCTGACGGCGACGGTGGACGAACCGAGCCTCGACGAGGAGGAGATCCACCAGTGGCTCGACGCCCTCGAAGTGCTCAGGCTCGTCCTGGGCACCCAGCTCGATGTCACCGAGAACGAAATCATCGTGGAGGAATCCGATCCACACGCCCCGCAGGTGGCTGTGTACCGCTACCTGAGCATGCTCCAGGGCGAGATCGTCGACTCGCTCGCCGAGACTCTCCCAAAAGGCGAAGTCACAGAGGGCGAAGGAGGTCCGGCGTGAGAAGCCGGAGTCTTCCGAGGTTGCTCACCATCATGGGGTCGGGCGAGACGGCACCGACGATGGTCAAGGTGCACCGGGGCGTGACCGAGCAGCTCCTTGCAGCGCAAACCGCGACAGAGACCTCGGCCGGACATGAACCCGGTTCGGCGTCGGTGCACGGGCTCCTTCTCGACACACCGTTCGGCTTTCAGACGAACGCTGCTGAGATAGCCGCACGCGCCGTGTCGTATTTCCGCGAGAGCGTAGGGACAACGCTCGAAGTGGCGGGCATGCGATCGGCCGCCGACCTGGAGGGTGATCGCGGACAAGAGATCGTGTCGCAGATGGCCGCTCTTCCGCTGGTCTTCTCCGGTCCGGGAAGTCCCTCGTACGCCCTGCGCCAGTGGAGGGACACTCTCGTCCCTTCCTTGCTCTCGGAGAAGCTGATGATCGGTGGGGCCGTCACGTTCGCGTCGGCCGCCGCGCTCACCCTCGGCGTCGCCACCGTCCCGGTGTACGAGGTGTACAAGGTGGGCGAAGAGCCCCACTGGCTCGAGGGCCTGGACCTGCTCAGCCCCTTGGGGCTGCCTGCAGCGGTGATCCCCCATTACGACAACGCCGAGGGCCAGACGCACGACACGCGCTACTGCTATCTGGGAGAAGACCGCCTCTCGCTCATCGAACCGAAGCTCCCTGACGGGACGTTCGTGCTCGGGGTCGACGAGCACACCGCCTTGTGCGTGGACTTCGACTCCGCGCTCGCGACGGTGGCAGGCCGTGGCGGGGTCACGGTGCGCGTACGCGGGCACTCGGCGCGCTTCGAGGCCGGCACGACCGTGCCGCTGGAACGCGTCCTCGAGCTCGCCTCCGATCTCGCCTCGGCACCTTCCTACGAGGGGGCGCGGGCGACGAGCCGCGTCACCGATGGCGCGCGGACCGGCGACATCGCGAGTGACGGTGTCGGTGCCCTTGCGGTGGGCGACGTAGCCGAAGGGCGCGAGCAGCCAGCTCCTCAAGGGTCCGAGGGCGCGGCGCAGACCGTGGCGCGCCCAGGCGGCTCACCGTTGCTTCAGGCCATCCGCGTCCATGAGTCCGCTTTCCGATCGGCGCGTGAGAGGTCTGACGCACCGGGGATGGTGGCCGCCGTGCTGGCGCTCGAGGAGGAGATGTGGGCATGGCGAGCGGACACGCTCCAATCCGACGAGATGGACCGGGGCCGAGCAAGCTTGCGCTCGATGATCCGCGACCTCGGCCTTCTGTCCGAGATGGGTGTACGCGATCCCGCAGAGTTGATCGGCCCATACGTCGACGTGCTACTGGATATCAGAGACTCCGCCCGGCGAGAGCGGCGCTTTGCCGAAGCTGATTCCGTTCGCGACCGGCTCGAGCTCCTCGGCGTCGCCGTCCACGACGCTCCTGAAGGCTCCACGTGGGAGATGAGACGCGGCAGCAAGGTGGGCGACTGAGCGCCAACAAGATCAGCAACGTAGAGGGGCTGCTAGCCTCCTTGTGCCCCGATCGGTCGAGCCCCCATCGTCTAGCGGCCGAGGACGCCGCCCTTTCAAGGCGGTAACACGGGTTCGAATCCCGTTGGGGGTGCGTTCTGGCCTAGACCCCATAGGCCGAGCCAGCGATATAAGAGTTTGGTCGTGAGCTACCAGGAGGTAGTCCATGCCCAAGCGTTATGCGAGGGAATTCCGCCGGGCGGTCTGTGAGCGCCTGGTTGC
>Ga0187868_1000284_pt1 | contig 43157 bp, 39 predicted proteins | sample June2016WEW_13_4_FD_133014 | JGI IMG/M metagenome (GOLD analysis project Ga0187868, IMG submission 133014) | Peatland microbial communities from SPRUCE experiment site at the Marcell Experimental Forest, Minnesota, USA - June2016WEW_13_40 | ecosystem: Environmental > Terrestrial > Soil >... | reverse complement strand
GTTGCTGCCCAATGGGCAGGTGCTGGTCGCGGGGGGCGATGGATCAAGCGGTGTTACCAACAGCGCGGAGCTGTACAATCCGGCCACCGGGACGTGGACGGCGACCAACTCGCTGACCACCGCGCGCTGTTCGCACACGGCGACCTTGCTGCCCAATGGCAAGGTGCTGGTCGCGGGGGGCGATGGATCAAGCGGTATTCTTTCCAGCGCGGAACTGTACAATCCGGCCACCGGGACATGGACGGCGACCGGCCCGCTGAACACCGCACGCTATGTTCACACGGCGACGTTGCTGCCCAATGGCCGGGTGCTGGTCGCGGGAGGTTATGGATCAAGCGGTATTCTTTCCAGCGCGGAGCTGTACAATCCGGCCAGCGGGATGTGGACGGCGACCGGCCCGCTGAACACCGCACGGTTTGTTCACACGGCGACGTTGCTGCCCAATGGCCAGGTGCTGGTCGCGGGGGGTTATGGATCAAGCGGTGCTCTTTCCAGCGCGGAGCTGTACAATCCGGCCACCGGGACATGGACGGCGACCGGCCCGCTGAACACCGCACGGTATGGACACACGGCGACGTTGCTGCCCAATGGGCAGGTGCTGGTCGCGGGGGGTTATGGATCAAGCGGTGCTCTTTCCAGCGCGGAGCTGTACGATCCGGCCACCGGGACATGGACGGCGACCGGCCCGCTGAACACCGCACGGTTTGCTCACACGGCGACGTTGCTGCCCAATGGCCGGGTGCTGGTCGCGGGGGGCGATGGATCAAGCGGTATTCTTTCCAGCGCGGAGCTGTACAATCCGGCCACCGGGACATGGACGGCGACCGGCCCGCTGAACACCGCACGGTATGGACACACGGCGACGTTGCTGCCCAATGGCAAGGTGCTGGTCGCGGGGGGTTATGGATCAAGCGGTATTCTTTCCAGCGCGGAGCTGTACAATCCGGCCACCGGGACATGGACGGCGACCGGCCCGCTGAACACCGCACGGTATGGACACATGGCGACGTTGCTGCCCAATGACCGGGTGCTGGTCGCGGGGGGCAATGGATCAAGCGGTGTTACCAACAGCGCGGAGCTGTACGATCCGGCCACCGGGACATGGACGGCGACCGGCCCGCTGAACACCGCACGGTATTATCACACGGCGACCTTGCTGCCCAATGGCAAGGTGCTGGTCGCGGGGGGTTATGGATCAAGCGGTGTTCTTTCCAGCGCGGAGCTGTACAATGTCGGCCTGGGTTTTAATGCGTCCTGGCAGCCGCAGATTGCCACGGTCAACTCGCCACTCAGTCCCAGCAGCAGCGTGATGCTCACCGGTTCCCAATTCCGGGGCATTTCCGAAGGCTCCGGCGGCAATGGTTGCCAGGATTCACCGGCAGATTATCCAGTGGTGCAATTGCGTCGCTTGGATAACGAGCAGACCTTGTTTCTGCTGACCACCAACTGGTCCACGAATTCGTTCACCTCCGCGCCGGGGTGGAATTTACCGCCCGGCTATGCGCTGGTGACGGTGTTCGTCAACGGCATACCCAGCCCGTCGAGCATCCTCATTATCAGCAGTAGTGCCCTTGGGCTCGCCTCGTCGGTCAACCCTTCACCCTACGGCGGCGGCGTCACCTTCACCGCCACGGTGCAGACCAATGGGGCCATCGCCGGCGACGCCACTGGCCAGGTGGTATTTGCTTCGGCCAGCGGCCCGTTCAGCACCAACGCGATGAGTGGCGGCAGCGCCACCAGTGCCTCAATTACTAATCTGCCGGTGGGCACGGACCTGATCACCGCCATCTACTCCGGCGGCAACTATCCGGGCGGCACCAATACGCTGAACCAGGTCGTCAACGCCCTGGTATTCGCGCAAGGTACGGTGGACTGGAACACGGTGTATCAACGCATTGACGGCTTTGGCGCTTCCTCGGCATGGCAGAGCAGTTTTAGCACCGCACAGTACGACATGTTTTTTTCCACCAACACTGGCATCGGCCTTTCGCTCTTGCGCAACCACATTGTGTACGCCGGTTCAACTTCATCGAACGCGACGCCGAGCACGGGTGAAATCAGCATCATGCAGCAGGCCCAAGCCCGTGGCGCCACGGTGTGGAGCACGCCGTGGACGCCGGCAGCCGGATTTAAGAGCACCAACGACATCTATGACGGTGACCAAGCCACCGATGGAGGACTGGATGGCGGTAGTTATCTCGGCGCCGGCAATAATATCACCAATCTGAACTATGCCAGCCAGTTGGCCAACTATGTGTACAGCATGTCAAACAGCTATGGCGTCAACATCTACGCCATCTCGGTTCAAAACGAGCCGGACGCGGATGTCACCACCTACGAGGCATGTCAGTGGACCGGCGGGCAGATTCGTGATTTTGTCACCAATCTCTACGCTGCTCTGGTGGCCAAGGGCGTGGGCTCCACCAAAATCATCATCCCCGAAAGCGAGCACTGGTCGAGCGATACCGCGCTCTTCACGCCGACACTGAATAATCCAGCCGCGGCGGCAGACGTGAGTATTATCGCCAATCACAATTACGACGGCATGAATTTTGAAACCGGTGACACGACAATCCCGGCGGCATTATCGGTTAACGGCAAAGCGTTGTGGGAAACGGAAGTGTCCACCGGAGACTCTTATGATGGCAGCATCGGCAATGGACTTTACTGGGGCCAGCGAATTTATCTTTTCTTGACGGCAGCGCAGGCGAACGCGTGGCATTATTGGTGGTTGATTTCCCAAAACCCGGACAACGAAGGGCTGACGGACACCTCCGGCAATCCCGCCAAGCGCATGTATGTGCTCGGCCAATACAGCCGGTTTGTGCGGCCGGGTTATTATCGCATTGGTGCCAGCACCACCGGCAACGCCCTCATCAGCGCCTTCAACGACGCCAACACGGGTAATTTTGTCATTGTCGCCCTCAATAATACCAGCAGCGACATCATTCAGACGTTTAATCTCACCAATTTTCCCGGTGGGGTCAGTTTGGCGACGCCGTGGATTACCTCGGCCACCCTGTCGCTCTCCAATCAAACGCCCGTCACCGTCAGCAGTTCATCGTTCAGCTACATCCTGCCGGCCATGAGCGCGGTGACGTTTGTGGGCCAGGTAACTGCCATCACTCCCACGCCGCCGACGCTGGCGCCGGCGCCAAATCAGACCATCAACGCCGGCCAGACGCTGTTGGCGACCAACGCGGCGACCGATCCGAATGTGCCGCCGCAAACGCTGACCTTCACTTTGTTGAGCACCCCGTCCGGCGCCACGCTCACCAGCTTGAACGCCACCAACGCTCTCTTCACGTGGCGGGCGCCGGTGAGCCAGGCTAACACAACCAATTTGGTGACGGTGGTGGTGACAGACAACGGGACGAGTTTGAGCGCCACCAACAGTTTCAATGTGATTGTCAATCCGTTAAGCTCGCTGCCATCGGTGAGTTCGATCAGTTCCGCGGGTGGTCAGTTGACTTTGGTGGTGAACGGACCTCAAGACCTGGATTACACGGTGTTGACTTCGACCAATCTCACCACTCCGCCAGCCAACTGGCAGGTGTTGTTGATGACCAATTCGCCGGTGACGCCGGTGACGCTGGTGGTGCCCATGACCACCGGTCCCGGGCGCTTCTATCGCATCCAAATCGGGCCATGAACTACACTCGGAAAAATTGAAAAATTGTCACAGGCATCCCCTGGCGATCTGAAATGGGAGTAAAGGTTTGGATTTTCCACGAAAAGCAAAGGCTGGTTCGGGGAAGTGCTGGGTTTGATTCTTCCTGCCAACCAAAAGTTTCAAGCGGTGCAGGCAAGTGCATTCTGTTTGGCAGTGGTCGCGGCCCATACCGCTGGCGTGAACTCCTTGATCTCGGTAATATCGACTGAGGAACCCGTTCGCAGTTTGACGGCATTGCGAATGGCAAGTAATTTTCCCACATGACCGATGTCGCAGAAATCCAGCCGCGCAGCACGATGCCACGGGCCAGATTCGAGCCGCTGGCGAAGGAAATTTTTGCGCTCAAAAAACAGCTCCACGCCGTCATCCTTGCCCACAATTACCAGGTGCCGGAAATTCAGGACGTCGCGGATTTTGTGGGCGATTCGCTCGGCCTCTCGCAGCAGGCGGCAAAGACGGACGCGGACGTGATTGTTTTCTGCGGCGTGCATTTCATGGCTGAGACAGCAAAGATTTTAAACCCAAACAAAATCGTCGTGCTGCCGGACAAGGACGCCGGCTGTTCGCTCGAAGAAAGCTGTCCGGCGGACAAACTCGCCGCATTGCAAAAGACCAACCCGAATTTCTGGACCATCGCCTACATTAATTGCAGCGCGGCGGTGAAGGCGTTGAGCGACGTGATTTGCACCAGCGGCAACGCGGAGAAAATCGTCCGCGCCGCGCCGAAGGACAAAGACCTGCTGTTTGTGCCGGACGAAAATCTCGGCGCGTGGGTGATGGAACAGACCGGCCGTCCGATGACGCTTTGGCACGGCGACTGTTATGCGCACGTGGAGTTCCGGCGCGATCAGGTGCTGCGATTGCGTGAAAAATTCCCTGACGCGAAGGTTGTCGTCCATCCGGAAAGCCTGCGCGAAGTGCGCGATCTGGCCGATGCGGTTTGCTCGACGGAAAAGATGATTGCCTGGTGCAAATCGAGCCCAGCCAAACGGTTCGTGATTGTGACCGAGTCGGGCATCATCCACCGGATGCAGAAGGAATGTCCGGGCAAAGAATTTCTCTGTGCGCCGGTTTTCGATGTGATGCGGATGCCGTCGGACAACTGCCGGTGCAGCGAGTGCAAATACATGAAGTTGAACACGCTGGAGAAGCTGCGCGACTGCATGAAAAAACTCGCCCCGCGCATCGAATTACCGGCGGAAATTTTGAAGCGCGCCCGCCTGCCGATTGAACGGATGCTGGGAATTTCAGCACGGTAAGGGCGCGTTCTCCAAAAACGGCCTTCGTTCTCCTTCTCGTCCTCGTCCTCGGAAAGCCCGGCAAATCGAGGACGAGAACGACGACGAGGACGATTCTCCCGCACAACACACATTTTCAGACGCACTCTTACGGAACCGAAGTTTTGTCACCGAATTGTAACCTTCCCGCCGTGTGATTGTAACAGCGTGGTTTCATCGTGTCGTTGTTATTGAAACAACGACCATGAAAAAACTTAAAAAACAAAATCACACGAAAGTCGCCCTGTTCGCCGGAGCCACGGCGCTCATGGCTCTCACCCCGAACATTCACGCGCAAACGTCCGTGGACGCGCTGCTCAACAAGCTGGAGCAGAAAGGCATCCTCACGGTGGACGAAGCGAAGGAGTTAAAGGCGGAAAACCAGCAGGATTCCGTTGCCGACTTGAACAAGGCAATGAACTCCAAATTCCAGATGCCGGACTGGATAACGAGTTACAAACTTTACGGCGACTTCCGCGGGCGGTTTGACGATCAAGCCAGCACTGATGGCAACAAGACTTTTGACGACCGCATCCGCTACCGTTACCGGCTGCGCGCTGGCTTGATAGTTTCAATGAAGGACAATTTGGAGGCGGGATTTAGCCTGACCTCGGGCGATGCAGCACCGGGCAGCGGTTATGGCGGGCAACCCCTCTCGAACAACAGCACGCTTCAGGATAACGGCACGAAAAAGAACGTCTATTTTGACACCGCCTACGGCAAATGGACGGCTTTGAACAGCGACGGCTGGTTGCTTTCAGCGACCATTGGCAAAATGTATAATCCACTCCAATTCACGCCCATGGTGTTCGACCCGGATTGGACGCCGGAAGGCGCAGCGGTGCAAGGCGGCTACACATTCAATGATCAACATTCAATCATGGTTACTGGCGTGGCGTTTGTAGAGGATCAGGAAGTCGGCGGCACGGACAAAGGATCCGTTCGGGCCCCGGGACTTTTCGGCGGGCAGGCAGTTTGGAATGCGAATTGGACCCGGAGAATCGGAACGTCGCTCGGCATCGGTGGATATGCCATCGTCAACTCCACAAACCTCACGACCGCCAATGTGCCTTACGTCAACCAAGGCAACACCCGCACAGCCGGCGGGGCTCTGGTCAACAATTACACGCCCATCATCGCTGATGCCAGCGTGACCTATAAACTGGACTCGTTTCCGTTATACCCCGGCGCATTTCCCATCAAGCTGGCCGGCGAATACATCAATAATGTGGGTGCGATTCAAAACAACAACAACAACCAAGGCTACTGGGTGGGCATCACTTTCGGCAAATCCGGCAAGAAACACGCCTGGGACATTTCCTATCGCTACGAATATCTCGAAGCCGACGCGATATATGACCAATTGGTGGATGACGATAACGGCGCTTACTACCAAAACGCCTCCACAGGTGGTGCGGTTGGCTATTATGCCGGCACGAACATAAAAGGCAGTTTGATCAAGGCCAACTACTCGATAACCGACTCGTTGACTTTCACATTCAGTTGCTTCCTGAATGATTTGATTAATCCTGGTTTGAACGCTTCTACTGGTGAACCAAAAAGCGGCGCCGTCCACGCGATGGCCGACCTGATGTGGAAATTTTAACCGGAATGTAACGTGATTGATTAACGCAAACTGATTAAATTCCCAATATGAAAAAACTCATCCTCTTTCTTCTCGGCGGCGGCTGTCTGCTCGCCGCGCAAACCGGCGCGCACGCGCAATTGCTCATCAACGGCGCGGGCGCAACCTTTCCCTATCCCATCTACTCGAAGTGGTTCGATGAATACGCGAAGGTGGACCCGTCGGTCCGCTTCAATTACCAGTCCATCGGTTCCGGCGGCGGTCAAAAGCAAATCACCGCCCGGACCGTGGACTTCGGCGCGTCCGACGGACCGATGAGTGATGAAAATCTGGCCAAGGCGCCAGGAAAAATCCTGCACATTCCCACCGTCGCCGGCGCGGATGTCATCACTTACAACCTGCCGGGCAACCCGAAGCTCAAATTGGACGGTGACGCCATCGTCAACATTTACATGGGCAACATCACCAAATGGAACGACCCGAAAATCGCCGCGCTCAATCCAGGCGTGGATCTGCCCGACCTGCCGGTGATTGTGGTGCATCGTTCCGACGGCAGCGGCACAACCTATATTTTCGTTGATTACCTGAGCAGCATCAGCCCCGTATGGGCGGATTCGGTTGGCAAAGGCACTTCCGTCAAATGGCCCGTGGGGATTGGCGGCAAGGGCAATGAAGGCGTCGCCGGCCAGGTCAAACAATTGTCGGGAGCGGTCGGCTATGTTGAACTGATCTACGCCAAGCAAAATAAAATGCCTTACGCGGACGTAAAGAATGTGGCGGGCAACTTCATCGCGCCTACGATTGAATCGGTCACCGCGGCGCTCGCAACGGCGAAGATTCCCGACGACTTCCGCTTCTCGATGGTCAACGCGCCGGGTGACCAGGCGTATCCGATTTCCGGCGCGACCTGGTTGTTGGTTTATGAAAAACAAAAGGACGCCGCCAAGGGCAAAAAATTGGTCGAGTTTTTGAATTGGGCCTTGACCAAAGGCGAAGGCATGGCCTCATCACTGGATTACGCGTCGTTGCCGGAAAACGTCCAACAGCGCGTTCTGGAGCGGATCAAAACAATAAAATACTGACTTCGCTCCGCCGCCCTATCATTTTATGGGCGCGAGCCGGACGAAGGGCGTAGTTCCTCCCGCTCTTCGTCCCTTTGCATTAAAAGTTATGAACATCGAACATCCAACATCGAACATTGAACATCCAATGTTTGGAATCCGCGCTCTGCAGTATTCGATGTTGGATGTTGGATGTTGGATGTTGGATGTTGTTTCGCTTCAAGTTCCGCGCCTTTGCGCCTTTGCACTGCTATCCGTCAGAACCCTCGCACACCGCGAGGATTTTGGACTGCGGTGGCAGAGCACAGCGGCGACCCCGCTTTTCGACTGCGGACAGAGCTTCCAAAGCGGCGTGGCGCTTCGCTTCCCGCCGCAGTCCAAAAAGATTTGGTGGCTTCGCCACGCTGTGCCTTTGTGTTAAAAATGGAAACGACAACCGCCAAAGCCGGGCCGCACTTCGGCGACCGCGCCTTCAAATGGCTTACACTGCTCATGGCGCTCACGGTCTTCGCGTTGATTGCGCTCATCGGCTACGAGTTGACGCAAGGCTCCGGCATCGCCTTGCGCCGGTTCGGCTGGCATTTCCTCGTCAGTAGTGACTGGGACCCGGTCAACGAACAATACGGCGCGTTGCCGTTCATCTTCGGCACGCTCGTCTCGTCAGCCATCGCCCTGCTCATCGCCGTGCCCATCAGCATCGCCACCGCCGTTTATCTCACCGAACTCGCCCCGCTCTGGCTGCGCCAGCCATTGATCATGTTCATCGAACTCCTCGCCGCCGTGCCGAGTGTCATTCTCGGCCTTTGGGGAATTTTTGTAATGGTACCGTGGCTGCGGAGCCACCTGTTTCCGTGGCTGCAAAGCGCATTTGGTTTTCTGCCGCTGTTTCAAGGGCCGATTTACGGCGTCTGCATGTTATCGGCCGGCATCATCCTTGCCATTATGAGCATTCCCATCATCACGTCGGTTTCGCGTGAAATTTTGCGCTCCGTGCCCGGCCTGCAACGCGAGGCCGCCTATGCGCTGGGCGCGACGCGCTGGGAAGTCACGCGCATTGCCGTGTTGAGCTATGCCAAAAAAGGTTTGTTCGGCGCAGTCATTTTGGGGTTGGGCCGCGCGTTGGGTGAGACCATGGCGGTGACCATGGTCATTGGAAATTCGCCACGAATGTCCCTGTCGCTCTTCGCGCCCGCCGACACGCTGTCCAGCAAGATCGCCAACGAATTCAACGAAGCCACCGGCAGCCTGTATCCCAGCGCATTGTTTGAACTCGGCCTGGTGCTGCTCGGCGTGACCGTGCTGGTCAACATCTTCGCGCAACTGCTGTTGAAAACCTTCGCCGGCCCGGGTGTGAAACCACAACAATGAACTTAAATGAAACCACGGATGAACACGGATGGACATGGATTAGCCGGCGCTCGGAGTCCCGGCTTCAGCCGGTTTGCTTTATCGTCCTCGTTCTCGTCCATCGTCCTCGTCCTTGATTTGATTGTTTCGATTACGAGGACGAGAACGAGGACGAGGAGGAATTTCAGCCTTCAGCCTTCAGCCTTCAGCCTTTCATAAGCATGACCGCCCCCAACCACAACTGGCGCAAGTTCAAGAATGCCTTGATGCAGGCGGTCACGTTCACGTGTGCGATCCTGGTCGTCGCGCCGCTGGTGTTGGTCTTTTATCACTTGGTAAAGGAGGGCTTCAGTTCGATGAACTGGGCTTTCTTCACCCAATTGCCGAAACCCGCCGGCGTAACCGGCGGGGGCATGGCCAATGCCATCGTCGGCACGTTCATTTTGCTGGGCCAGGCCGCCCTGCTCGGCGTGCCCATTGGTGTGCTCGGCGGCGTGTTTCTTTCCGAATACGGTTCGTCACGCCTCAACTGGTGGGTCCGTTTCGCGGCGGACGTTCTCAATGGCGTGCCGTCCATCACTTGGGGCATCGTCGTTTGTGGATTGCTTGTCGTGCCGCATCTACCCGGCTTTTCCGCGCTGGCCGGCGGCGTTGTGCTCGGCATGATGATGATTCCGCTCGTGATGCGGACGACCGAGGAGGTGTTGCAGCTCGTGCCCAACGGTTACCGCGAAGCCGCGTTCGCGCTGGGCATCGCCAAATGGCGCACCATTGTTCAAATCGTCATGCGCACCGCGCTCAAAGGCATCGTCACCGGCGTCCTGCTCGCGCTGGCGCGCGTGGCGGGCGAGACCGCTCCGCTGCTGTTCACCGCCTTGGGCAACCAGTATTGGGCGCACAGTCTGACCGACCCCATCTCCGCCCTGCCGCTGCAAATTTTTATTTATGCGATTGGGCCTTACGACGACCAGCACCGGCAGGCGTGGGCGGGCGCATTGGTACTGCTTCTGCTGGTTTTGTTCGTCAACGCCGGGGTGCGCGTGCTCACGCGCGACCGGTTCCAACGCAAGGCTTGATTTCCCATGGCCGCCATCGCAAACAATATGGTTGTGACCGCACCAACGCCACCAATCGCCGTGAACGCTACCGCGTTGACCGTGCGCAATCTCTCGGTCTTCTTCGGCGATAATCACGTGCTCAAGAGCGTCTCGCTCGACATCGCCGCCCGGGCCGTCACCGCCATCATCGGTCCCAGCGGCTGCGGCAAATCCACGTTTTTGCGCGCGCTCAACCGGATGCACGAACTCGTGCCCGAAGCGCGGATGACCGGCGAAATCCGCCTGTTCGGCGACGACATTTACGCGGCCGGCATTGAGCCGGTCATCGTCCGTCGCCGCGTCGGCATGGTGTTCCAAAAATCGAATCCGTTCCCGACGATGTCCATCAGCGACAACGTCACGGTCGGCCTGCGTTTAAACGGCCTGCGCGACCGCAAGCTGCTGGTTGAACGCACGGAGCAATCGCTGCGCATGGCCGCGCTTTGGGACGAGGTCAAAGACCGCCTGAACGCCCCGGCCATCAGCCTTTCGGGGGGCCAGCAGCAGCGCCTGTGCATTGCGCGCGCGCTCGCCGTGCAGCCGGAAGTGCTGCTCATGGACGAACCGGCCTCGGCGCTCGACCCCCTGGCCACCTCGAAAATCGAGGACTTGATTCTGGAGTTGAAAAAAGATTACACGATTGTCATCGTCACGCACAACATGCAGCAGGCTGCGCGCATGTCGGATTTCACCGCGTTCTTTTATCTGGGCGACCTGGTGGAATTCGATGTGACCAGGAAGATTTTCACCAGCCCGGCGAAGAAACAAACGGAAGATTATGTGACCGGCCGGTTCGGATAATATCCTTAATCTTGATCTTAATCCTAATCTTAATCTGCCATTTGCAGCCGCCGGCAATGAAGTGGGATGAGGATTAAGAGAAAGATTAAGATTAAGATTAAGATTAAGAGAAAGAGAAAGATTATGGAACATTTCGACATGGAGCTGGACGTTCTGAAGCAAAAACTGCTGACGATGGCGAGCCACGCCGAGACGGCGGTGAACCAGGCGCTCCAGGCGCTCACCCAACGCGACCGCGACCTCGCCCTGCGCGTGAAGGAGGACGACCGTGTCATTGACCAGTTCGAAGTGGAGATTGACGAACTGGTCATCCAGTTGCTCACCAAGGCGCCGCTCGCCAGCAATTTGCGTCTGGTCACCACGGCGATGAAAATTTCCCAGAACCTCGAACGTATTGGCGACGAAGCCACCAAAATCGCCAAGCGCGCCCGCGACCTGTCACAGGAAGCCCCGGTGAAAATCGTCCTCGACCTGCCGCGCATGACCGGCCTCGCGCTCAACATGCTCAAGGGCGCGCTCGACGCGTTTGTGAACAATGATCCCGCCGCCGCCCGCGCCTTGATTCCGCGCGACAAGGAGGTGGACGCGCTCAACAAACAAATCCACAACGCCCTCGTGCAGCACATGGTCGAAAACCCGGACACGATCGGGCGCTGCCTCCACCTGATGGTGGTTTCCAAAAGCATCGAACGCATCGCCGACCACGCAACGAACGTGGCGGAGGACGTCGTTTATCTCTGCGAAGCGCAGGACATCCGGCACACCGGCATGAAAAGCCAGCTCGCGCCCCCGACCGGCGCGTAACGAAACGCGTGCGGGTTTGAAGCTTGTGCTGCGGGTTTGCAGGACGCGATGAAGCGACTTTGATTTGGCGTTACTTCAGCAATTTGGCCAAGGCTCAAATTTTTCCGGGTCCCAGAACCGAAACATCAGACACAAACCAGTCAGAGCATCCTCACGTCGCCTGCCTCATCAACATCAGGAATTTCTTTGCGTGACATAAAGCCCGGATTTTCCAACTGTTCGCTGAATACGCCCATTTCAAAACCGTGTCGAGAATTTTTGACAAAAAGCGGCCCCCGTTGCCGGAGGCCGTTATTTGTTTGCGGATTTATTTGCCTAAATCAGGCAGGAAAATCGGAGTAAAGCTTGTGATAACGCCAGCGTCATCAAATTCAGGATGCAAAAGAAATGTTTTGGGAAGCGGTTTTGCGGAGCCAGACGTTAAGTTCTGGGCCGTAACAGCATCCAATATGGTTTTCATTTGCCCGACCAGCGCGGTGGCTATGCCGCTGTTATCGGCCTTATCGGCTATAGAAGTGAGTTGCCAGCCGTCTTTGAAGTTGAAGGTGAAATCACTTTTGGCGAGGAAGTTAAAGGTCGTAACCCGATACGGTTTGTCCGGGTTCGGCAGATAAATGGGGGTCACACTAAAAGTGGTGCTCGGTCCTTCATTTGGGGAAGCGGCGGGACTTTTTTTGGCTTCATCAACCGAAGGTGCATTTGTGATTGCAGTGTCTTTGGCAGCCTTGGGAGGTGTGGACGTCACAAGAAAATACAGTTCGGGTTGATAAAAGACATAACCCGTGTCGAGTTTTCCCTCGTTCCATTTGTTGAGTTCTTTTGATGCGATGGGCTGGATTGTATAGCTCGCGCATCCCACCAGAGAAAGCGCCGTGGCGGTGAGTATCGGAATGGCAGTAAGTTTAATTTTGTTTTTCATACGGTTATTTTTTCAATCAGTTTAAGCCTTCTATCGTGAAGGTTTTTAACGTCCAAGATTTCAAGCCACTTGGAATGGCTTTACAGCAGTGGACAACCCCTGAATCAAAAGAAACAGCCGAAACAACATGGCACTTTGAAGCCCGGATTTTCCGACCGTTCGCTGAATACGCATATTTCAGTGTCATTTTTTTTTGCTAAAAAGCGGCCTCTCGACCATTGGATTTTTGAATAATCCTTTGCCTTTATGAAACGCAGTTTATTGCTTGGTGAAGGGACCACTGAAGAGCCGCTTAACCTGACATCCCTCAATGGAATCAGGAATCGCCGCGCCGGCGTCGGGCTGATTGGCATCGAGATGGATGGCCAGCACAAAATTACCGGCTTCATCCTTCTCGACGCCAACGCCGCACACTCCGGGCTGCTGGAGCAACTGCCCAGAGTGTTTGCGTTTTATTTCCCGGGCTTGCTGTTCGGAAGTCATGGCTGAACAATATGCCCCAGGATCATGCCAGTGTCACCTTCAAAGCCTGGAGAACATCGCCTATGTGATTGGCAATCGTATGGGTGTTGGAACCGGCGAACAATAAACCGACGGCCTTGTTCGTGCCGCGTTGCAGGATCAGCGACCCGGAGTCGCCGGCCGCACTGAACGGGAGTCCGGCGCTTCCCACGATGATGATCTGTTCCTGGAAAGTGAAGTTGCCGGTCTCGTAACCAACCGTCACGTCGGTATCAATGCTCTTCACCTGGCCCACAGTGTAACTGGTGGTCCGTCCGAATTTATGAACCGCCATATCAATGGCCGCATCGTCCGTTCCGGTGGATGCGCCGATGTGAAGCACGTCTTTGGAGACAAGATTGTTGGCCGTTACCTTGGCAATGGCGCAATCTACTTTGTTCCCCGCAGCCTGAAGCGCGATGAATCTTGTCAGCGCGGCGATCTGGTCGGTGTTCGCATTGCCGCCATCGAGCAATCCGGGCTGGAAAATCGGCGCGCCGGCCGGCAAACGACTCTCGTCGGCGAGCACATGGTTGTTGCTCAAGATGTACTGCCCTGCGTTGTCTTTCACCACCGCGCCGAAAGTCCCGGCCATGACGATTTGGTTGCTTGGATCCTGATACCCCACAGAGCACCCAGGCTGTGCGGGCCGAATCTTCGTTTTTGGATTGGGCATGGCGGGAGTGAACCGTCGGAACAAGCCGGTCTCCTCGACATCAACGGGCAGGCCATCAATGCTCTTTGGCAGCAAAGTCTTCTTCGAGAGTTCATGCTCCGGGTATTTGACACGCACAAAGAACTTCACCGCCATGATGCCGGTCGGTTTGTCATCCACAATCTGCTCGCCGATTCCGACGCCGACGACGTTTTGATCCGGCGCGACACTCGAAGCCGCCGCAAACGACCGGAAGGCCTCGGCCCGCGGAGCGTGCAAGAGTCGCTCCGACCACTCCCTTTTGGCGCTGCGAAGATCAGTGAGTTTAATAGCGAACAAAGTAACGCCTGAAGTGCTCATATTTGATCCTTTTGGTTTTTTGGTTTGGTTGTGTGTTTATTGGTTTGGTTTGGGTGGGAAACTAAATGTTTGCCTGCAACGCGGCATCAATTTTGTCCGCCAGCTTGCTGAAGCCGGAGTTGCCCGGATGCAGTTCGTTGGCCCAATCGGCGTCGGACTGCAACGTGCCGGTGAGGTTCGCATGGAAAAGCTTCCCGGCATACGCAGGCTGTGATGCGAGTCCATTGAGCATGGCATTCAAGGAATCTATGAATTTTGCAGTAATGTCGTGGCGCACCTGTCAATCGGCGGCGCTGTTGTTGGGATAATTCTTCTGGTTAAACGTCGGGTCAAACCACGGCCCGACTTTCCAGCCCAAAAATGAAATCACACCGCGTCCGTCCGGAAAGGGGTAATCGTAACCGTGCGTAAAGATGGGCATGGTGATAGTGGCGGTCGCCGCCGCCTGCAACGCCGTGTCAATAAGGTATTGGTAGGCGGTCTTGAACGTGCCGTTGACGACACCATCGAGAACCTCCTGATTGATGGCCGACAGGCCGGACTTCGCATTGTTGATGAAGGAGAAAAATTCATCGCCTGCAATGTCGTTGCCGCCGGCGGACAGCAGCAATGCCTGCGGCTTGTCCTGCTGGATGCGATTAACGAGTTCGGCGATGCGTGAAGGATCGTCCGACTGGAGCGGGCCAAATGGCAGCCCGAACATCTCGCGCGGCACCAGGCCGTAGGCCTCGTCGTTCAGCGTCGAACCGGCCACGGCGATGTTGGTGATGGTGTGCCCGTGATTGGAGTGCAGGCAATCAATCAAATCCGTGCCGGGCGGGTAGTCGAACCATGAATCGCCTTGCGCGAGAAGATTGAAGGTTCGTTTGGCCGGAGCGGCCGCCAGCATGGCTCGCAACGGTGCGGCCGATGCGCCGCGTTCGGCTGCGGGCACAGTGGTATAACCGCGCACGGCCTGGCGCGCGGCGTGAATTTGATCAAGAACTTTTTGCTTCCGGCCAATTTCCTCTTTGATGGTGGCCAGCGATTTGTTTTTTGTTTCCATAATCTAATTTATTTTCAATTTTGACGATTGTTGAGGCGCTGCAGATGATGCGGGCGGCGAAAGTTCAATAAAGCGCAGGCTTATTTAGATAGTCCTTATAACTTTCTTGAGCCGTAGCGGAGTTCTCCAGGGTAAGAATATACGGAAAGGCGACAATTTTTTTAAGGTCCTTGTCATATCCCATCCGATAACCGAAGTATGAGTTCTTGGTGACATCATAGTTAAGAACATACGCACCGTTGCTCATGGGACGCTCCGGGTCGGTGCTGACATAATACATTACAAACATCCGATTGTTCTGTGACCCGACAATCTCGCCAACGGCTTTCCAATGCCGCTTTTCACCAACTGGTGTTCCAATTTTTGCCGCAACTTTGTTGTGCTTGTCACAAGTAAACGTTATCGTTTCTGTTGCGCCATGTAAGGAGTCCGGCGTTTCAGGCCAGTATTCCTTAAACACACCTGTCCACTCGCCGGAAATGACGGGCTCGGTAGGCGAGCGAAAGGAGTCAACAAGCTCCTGTATTTTATCAAGGTTTGTGACCAGCGCGGTGAGAAGCCCAAGAATGCCGATCAGCAAAGCAATTTTAGACGGTCTTCCTTCCATAAAATAACCCTTTCATTTACCGGTTTGGCGTTGGTTTGCTGGCGGCAGGCCAAGGGACCGGACTGGGAATACGGTCGCTTGCTTTTGCCACGAGCGCAGCTCTGACGCCCGCAGCTTTGAATCGTTCCTGCGGCTGTTCCGGGTTGTAGTTTAGACGCAGATCATCCGCATCAATTTTTGCCATAGGTTTTGCGTAGTCGGTCGTTAATGGTTCACGGATTTGGCATAAATCTCCAAATGATGTTTATAGTTGTCCTTTTTTAATTTTAACGTGACAGGTAATCTCCCGATTCAAAAACAACAACCGAAACAAACTTGGCACTTTGAAGCCCAGATTGCCCTACTGGTTGCTGTCATACGCCGATTTCAAAATCGTGTCTAGAACTTTTTTGTTACAAAAAGCGGCCCCCGTTGCCGGAGGCCGCTCGTTGTCTCATCGTTCATATTTTCATCAACCGCTCGAACAAATGATTTACGCTTTGGCGGCCTGCGGCGCGGGCATCGGGGCGGGCGCGGGTGGTTGCTGGCCGTTGCCATGACTTTGGGATGGTGGAAAGGTGTTGAGGCAAAAGGCGTCGCGCACGCCGGCATTGGCGGAATCCCGGTCCAGTCGGAACAAATTTTTTATGGGTTAGTCGCGCCGGCTTCCGTCGCCAAACCCACCTTGGTGATGTCGAGCTGGCGGAGGACATCCAGAACGTTGACCATGAACTGGTAATCCACCTCGTCGGCGCCTTTCACCACCACGCTGAGTCCGGGATCGGCCGCCTTGAGTTGCTGCAGCGTTTCTTTTAATTGCGTCACTGTGACCACTTCGCTGTTGAAGGTGATTTGCCCCCGCCCGTCCACCGCGATCTTGTTGATCTTCGGCTCAGCCGCCTTCTTCGGCGGTGGTTTGCCCGACGGCAGGTTCATTTCCAGGTTGTTCATCAACTGCGGCGTGGTGATGATGAAGATCACCAGCAAAACAAACACCAGGTCCAGCAGCGGCGTGATGTTCAGCTCGTTCAGGGTGCTATGATGGGAATGGGAGATCTTTTTCATTGCAACACGGGTTCGGTTTCCTCCTGCACGTCAAACCGGATGGTCACCCGCGGCGGGAAATTCGTCGGCGGCGGATGGTCAAGGCGGCTGACCGTGGCAAACACCTTTTTCACGGACTCGTCCCATTTCGGGTCGCCGGAGCCTTTTCTCCAGGCTGGGTCGCTGACGTCGCCCGTGCGGTTGACCGCCACTTCCACCTCGGCCACGTAATTGTCATCCGGCCGGTCATCCGGCCGGTTCCATTTAGACCGCAACGCATATTCCAGGTAACCTTTGTAAACCTGCACCGCATCGGAGCTGGTCTCGACCGCCTTGCCGCCTTCGAATTCAAACGACGGCAGATCGACCGACGGCGGCGCGATGGCCGGCGGCGCGGTGACCGCCGCCACGGCCGTCGGCTGGGGCGCGGGCATTTCGACCATCTTGGGGGTTTCGACCTTCGGCGTTTCCACCTTGGGCGGCTCGACTTTCGGTTTTTCAGGTTCCTTGGGTTTTTCCGGCGGTTTTTCCCTCACCATTTCCACCGAGATTTTCTGAAGTTGCTTGCCCAGAAACCCTTGGCGGGCCGCCAGGTAAAACAACGCCACCACCAGCACCACGTGGAAGGTGACCGAGATGGCCAGGTTCACCTTCGACGAGTTGCGCGGTTTGCGCGGCTGGGTTTGCGGTTGCATGTTAAAACTGGCCGGCGGGTTCGGTGGCCAGGTCCACTTTCATGACGTTGGCCTGCTGGCAGGCGTCGAGCACAGCGCGAATCTGCCGGTATTTCGTCTTGCCGTCGCCGCGCACGACGATGTTCAAGTCCGGGTCGTCCATGCGCAGGCCCACGAGCGTTTGCAACAGGTCGCTTATGCCCACCTTCTTGGTATTCAAATAAATTTTCCCGTCGGCCTGAACGGAAATGTAATTGGCCTTGCGCGGCGGGTCTTTCTGGTGCCTCGCCGCCGTCGGCAGGTTCAGATCAAGGTCATTCACAATGGGTGTGGTGGTGATGATGAAAATGACCAGCAACACGAACGCCAGGTCGAGCAACGGCGTGATGTTCAACTGCGTGAGCGTTTCGTGCTCGGAATGGGAACATTTCTTCATGGCACGACGGCCTTAACGTTCGGCGGCGAACACCGGCGTGTTGCGCAACACATTCTCGTCGCCCTTGAGGGCGGCGACCAGGCTCACGGCCAGCGCTTCGTTGGCCTGCTTGAGTTCCTCCGAGAGGGGGCGGTTGTCCACGTAGGCATGTTCAATCTGGGTGGCGTAACGGGTGGCGTAACCGTCCAGTTCCTGCGTGATGTGGCGGATGGTGGTGACCATGAAGTTGTAGGCGAACATGGCGGGAATGGCGACGAGCAGGCCGGTGACCGTGGCAATCAACGCGCCGGCCACACCGGGCGCCATGGCGGTAAGACTCGCGGCATTGGCCCGGGCAATGCCGGCAAACGTTTCCATGACGCCCCAAACCGTGCCGAGCAGACCGATGAACGGCCCGCCGGCCACGGCCGTGGACAGCACGATCATGCCCTTTTCCAAGGCCATGGCCTCGGTGGCGGCGGCTTCCTCCAGCGTCACCTTCACGGCTTCAAACGACGCGGCGCTGATGCGGCGCCGGTCCTTCACGATGACGGGGTTGTGCTTGAGGTGGTAATCCAGCTCGTCGGCCGCGCGGCTGTAAAGCTGGTAAGCGGGCGCGCCTTCGTAGTTCTCGCCCTTGCGTTTGATGTCCAGTGGATCGCGCGTGGCGCTGTAGGCGGCGAAGAATTTTTTGGCCGCCCGCCGCGCGATGGAAAGCTGGCGAAACTTGGTGATGATGATCGTCCAACTGAACATGGACAGGATGAACAGCGAACCGATGGTGATTTTGCCTTCGATCGTGGCCTTTTCGAAGGCGAACTGCAACGCGCCGGAGGCGAGGATGGGATGTATGAGCATGGTGGTCATAAATGGTTACTTGAGGTTTGGTTTTGGGATAAATTCTTCGGCGGCAACAAAACGGTCACGCGGCCCTTCTTTTGCACCGTGGCCGCCGCCTTGCCTTTTTTCTTCACGTCGTCATCGGTGGCAGTCGTGTCGTCATTTTTGGCTGGACTGGTGGAAGTTTCACTGGCCGCTCCCTGGCTGGCCGCATCCGCAGCCGTGCCGGCAGCCATGCTGTTCTGGCCGCCGCTGACTTGGTTGTTTGATAATAACGAAGCGCCACTCGTGTCGCCGGTAGCAGAGACACCTTGGATACCGACAATAATGCTAGGACCAAGGTTGGCTGCAACGATAACAACAGGGCCAAGTCCCAAAGCATTTACATCAACGTTGTTAACGGCCGTTATGTTTAAACCGCCGAGGGTAAAAATGTTTCCCGTGATGTTACCGGAAGCATCCATGGTTACCGTGCCGGCACCCAATACTCCCGATCCGGTGGCGGTTATATCCTGATTGTCGGATGTTTTCACCAGTGTGCCTTCAGACAGATTGAGGGCTGTGATCACTGGGTCGCCATAGGCATCCACAATGGGATTGCCGGAACCATCCAGTTGTTGCAATTCATAACCCGCAAAAACATCCACCACACTATTTCCTGGATTGCCATTGAGAACCTGTTGCAAGTCCAGAGCGGCCTTCATCTTGCCGTTAAGCGCCAGATCAAACATTTTTGCCAGGGCTGCATGATTAAGCGGCAAACCAAAAAGAGTTGTTGATTCAGGAAGTGGAGGCCCGTTCAAGAGCAGTTGGAGGATGCCACCCGCAGCGGCGTTGACCGAGCCATTGGGGGCTTCAATCAAGATATTGCCGTTTTGGGTGTACGAAACTTCCATGATGCCGCTGCCCGGAATGGTTGATGACTCCGCGGTAACCGACTGGTCGGGATTAACCAGATAAGAACTGACGCCCACAAACCCGGAACCACCGCTTCCCGCGTCTATATTGCCATTCCTGGACACCACGGTTACGGAACCGCCGGGCGTCGTGGAACCATTGTCCTGGCGTGTGTCATAGACGCCAATCCGGGAACCATTGACATTGATGTCCCCGTCGGCGTAAACAAAAACATTGCCTTGATCCGTCGAATAAATGCCGCGAGCAGAAGCGGTGTTGACGGAAAAATCCGCCGAGCCGGCATTGATATCTCCGCCGGCGTAGATGGTGATATTGCCGCCCTGCAAAGAGGCGATGGAACTGGAATACATGTCCAAGTCTCCGACGAGATCGCCGGCAGTTTCTCCCTCGGAGTGGTTCCCGGTGGTGGTGATGGTGATGTCGGCCCCATGATCGAACACGCCTCCGTTGCCAAACAAACTGGCGAGTGGATAATTGCCGCGAACCGTATAAAGCCCCACGCCCTCCGATTGGATCCCGGCGGTGGTTCCCAGGTCTATGGTCCGTGCCGTAATGTTGAATTGTCCACCGCCGCCAATGGTGTAACCGTAAGTGCCGTCAGGAGGCCCCGAACCGGCAGGAATCCCGCTGAACGCGTTCTCCGCGTTATATTGAGCCAGAAGTGCTTGCGCGGTTGCGGAGGTCAAGACGGAAACGGTAGTCGTTACGGGATTACCATTGCTGTCGAGTTCGGGGACGCCATTTTGGTAAACTTGGACCGTCAAATTTTGCAGCAGGTTCAGAACACTGGCAATGCTCACCCCGGAGATGTTCTGATAGGTCAGGACACCGGTTTGGGGATTATAATATAAACTCGTGGTCAGTGTGGCTGCCGAAATGGAAGTGCTGCCAATTGCGTTGTTTATTGCTTCTGAAAGATAATCCATGTCCGGGGCTTGCACGCCAGTCTGAGTCAAATCAAGGGTAACGGAGGTGAAAGCGCCCCGGTTAATGATGTCACCACCCACCGTGATGCCGGAATCCGTGTTGCGATTGAGCAAACCGCTGTTCTCCATGTTTTCCTTGGCGGTCTGACCGACATTGATGCTGGTTACGTCGTTGGCATACAAGTTCATGCCCTGAAACCGGCAGTTGTACATGTTGCCAACCACATTAATTTGCGCCGCCTCGGGAGCGGCCAGCAACACCAGGCTCATATCCCCCGAGATGTTCAGGGCGATCGGGGTGGAATTGTCGGGATCAGTCAGTGTGGGGGCATGAATCGGCGAGGCGGCATGATCGTTTATGCCAAAGGTGCAGCTCGCATCGGAGGAACTCGTGGTAAGTTGCAGGCTGCCGCTGTCCGAGACGATTAGATTGAAAATTTGGGGGACTCCGCCAGAAGACGCCAGGTCACTGAAAAGCGAGCCGCCGTCCGTGGTGTTGATGGTGAGGCTTCCCTGCGGTGAAGGGAATAAAATCAATTGGTTAAATGGATCGGTGCTGCCGCCCACCAATTCCACACCACCCGCACCCGCAGTGATATTCAAGATGGAGGGATAAATGAATGGCACCTGGATGCCCGTCGGTCGTGGCAGCACCGAGGGATCTGCGCCCAACTGCACCAGGTTTCCCGCGTTCAAATCAACATAGTCGCCAGCCGCGTAATTAAATTTATGGACGTTAGAGCGTCCGCCATTGATGTCAAAGACGCCATTGGGATTGCGGACTTCCTGGAGGTAGACGTCCTGCGCCGCGTCCACCGTCCAGCCGCCCGTGATCAGATTCAACGCCAGTTCATTGTCCGCCGTCCCGGCGCTGCCCGTGGAACTCGAATCCAAAACATAACTTTTGCCATCCGTGACGGGATTGCCATTGGCGTCCACGGGAACGCCGTTGACCATTTTCACCCCGGCGTAGATGACGCCCGTGCCGTTGGCCACGAGATAATTACCGGTCACATTGCCACCCGCCACGATGGTCACATTCCCGGGTTGGGAGCCATAAGCACCGGAACCCGCCGTCATGTAATCGTCGTTGTTGATTGGCACTGGATTGCCGTCGTAATAATAAACACCGCTGCCGGGCAATACACTTTTCACGTCACCACCTGCGATGAGCGTCACATCACCGCCCGCTTCGGTGCTGATGCCGCCCAAACCATCACTCAAATTAGGCTGACCAAGAAAACTGTAGCCTTCCGCGTAGTTGCCGGTGTCAATGTTTCCCGCCAAGGCATGGGCGCTGATGCTGCCACCCCCCGTCGTGATCACATATCCAGAACCTACTGTAATGGCCTGCCCGGCAACCAAGGTGATGTTCCCCGTGGCGGTTTGAATGTATCCACTAGGTTGGGTGATGGGTTGAGGGTTGTTTGGATCGTATTCATCGAAGAACGAGATTAAACCCTTGCCAGGTGTGACCGTTGGCGTTGGCTGGGTAAAATCGCTGACCCCGGCATAAAGGGCGATGGACCAATTGTTGGCGTCAGAAATTGAAGAGCCATTTTGAGAAACGTTGTCATATTGAAAGATGATGTTGCGCCCGGCCTCCAGCGTCAGTTGGCCGCTGGTCACACCTCCGAAATTTGCCCCGATGGTCTGACTCAGGTTCCACGACGTGCCGCTGGCGAGCGTGATGTCATACACGGCCTGAAGAATGATCGTGGAAACCGCAAGGTTGGCGAACGCGCTGTTCACGTTCAAATCCAGCGTGCTGCCGGGATTGCTCCCGGCCAACACGGTACCACTGCCGGCGCTGCCGGAGCCGGTCGTGTCCAAAATGATGTAATCCGGGTCCAGCAACAATTTCCCCGCCGTCCAACCCGCCTGCGCCCGCGCGTTGATGCTGGAATTCAGCGACAGGACGTTTGGCGCGCTGATTTCGACGTCGCCGCCGTTACCACCTTGCGTGCCACCGGTGGTGATGATTTGACTGCCAACGCTGTCGCTGAAATCTTTTCCTGATTGAAGCGTCACATTGCCACCAGCGCTGCCGGCCGGCGAATTGTCACCGCTGGCGATGATTTGAGAGTTCGCACCCAGCGTCAGTTGATCGGAAGCGACGAGTTCGATGGTGCCGTTGACATTCTGCACCGAGTTGGCCTGGATGAAACCATTTTGGTTCACCACTTTGGCGTTCATGGCAATCGTTCCGCCGTCGGCGATGAGCCGGCCTTCATTGTCCACTGAACCGCTGGGCAGCGTGACCTGCATGCTCATGCCGCGACCGTCGGGACGATCGCTCAAGAGCACGGTCTGTCCCGCCGCCAAGCCAACAGTACCGCCGGGCGCGCTGATGGTGCCGTGGTTCTCGACGTGGTCGGCGATCAAAAATGCCGAGCCACCCTGGCCAATGTTGATCTGCCCGTAGTTGACGATGCTGGCGAGCGGGGGCGGGCCGTTGAACTCCCAACCGCCGCCGGAATTTTGCGGCGGGATGTAATTCGCGGTGGAAACGACCAGCCCGGCGGCGCTCACAAACGAGTTAGGTCCAAAATAAAAACCGGAGGAATTGAGCAGCACCACGATGCCATTGGCCTGGAGACTGCCGTAAATCTGCGACGGGTTCGCATTGTTGATCTGGTTCCACACGATTGAGGTGGTGGAAGGTTCCTGAAAAATCGTGGTCTCGCCGGCACCAATGTTGAAGCTCTGCCAATTGAGGACGGTGTTTTGCGAAGTCGTGGTGACGGTGAGTTGTGAACCGCTGCTGGTGGCGGTGGCGGAACCGCCATGCACGGTCATGCCTGTTGGATTGGCCGGCGCGTCCAGCGCAATACCAAGCATCAGAACCGCGGTAACCAGCCGGCGGAACTTGGAGTGGCGATACAGTGTGCGCATAACAATCCTAATTTTTAAGTTTAGGGCAATCGCGTGCGACCGTACGTTACAAATTGGTGACATGTTGTTGGTCATGGCATTTAAAATTGAGCACCAATGCCGAAATAGACGTGAACGCCGTCAGATTCCCCGGCGTGACTGATCAAGGGCCAGGCGACCGTCAATCGCCCGTCCATGTGACTGCCGATATTGGCGGTCATGGCCCAACCCGCACCGCAAAATGACTCGTGGCTGTCACTGCCGGGTGATGGTTGGGCAAGCAAATAAATCCTGCCATAATCCAGGAACACCGAGGCGCGAACCCAGCAAGGCTCTTCATGTCCCTCGTTGCCGACCCTGCCGATGTTCATGAGGGGCGTTTGTGGTTCGATGGAGAAACGCCAGCCGGTATCGCCATAGGCCTGGCCATCTTGATAGCCACGAACGCCTGCCGTGCCACCCATGGCATATTGTTCGTTGCTGATCAGCGCACCGTCGGCCCACTGGCCATCAGCGTGAAACTTCACTGACCAGTCTTTGTAAATCGTCTGAATGCGGTTGGCTCCGAGTTGCAGCGTCACATAATGAGGGCGGGCATTTGTCGTATAAGCAACGCTGGAAAAGGAGTGGTCATGAATTGTCTTTGTGGTTGTAACTACATTCGTTTCAGTCGTTGTTACATTCGTTGTGGTTACTTGGGTGTTTTCCTCTGAAAAAATCGGGAGAATATTGAAATTGACTTGAGCGTTGAAAAAAGTTGTCCCCAAGGTGTCGGGCAAAGAGCCGTTCCAGCCAACATTCAGGGGAAAATAATCCACCGCCGTCGGCCGAACCGACTGAAGTGTGTAAAGTACATCGCCAAACTTATATGCTGAACCATTGTTGGTCGTGCTGGTCAACGCATAAAAAATGTTAGCGTTGGCGCTATTGGCCTGATACTTTTTATAATCCGCGCCAAAAGTAAGTGTGGAGGCAAGCTTGTCCAAGGCCGGCAAGGGCAGGGAGAATTTGAAGCCCAGTCCCTCATTCAGAGTAACATTCTCACCTGCTGTCTGAGTCCCGATGGCTTCCAGATTTGTAGGATTCCCGCTAGGAGTAGCGCCTATAATTACATTGCGTGGCCCCATTTGAACACCCGTGTCCGAGGTCGAACGGCTGGCGTAGAGCGTCAGTTCCGGCCGTCCGGTGGGCGGAGGCACTTGGAACTGGTGGGTGATTTCGTTGTAACCGAAGCTGCCGGGATTGGCGTCCACCTGCTGCTCCACCGAATTGTAACCGCCGAGCGGCAGGCGATAATAAGCGCTGTAATTGGCAATCAACGGATTATCGAAGGGGGTGGTATAATACGGGTCGCTGTTTTTGAGTTGCTCGGGCGTGAAGTTGTATTGGATGCCGACCTGGTGCTCGAGGTCCCAAAGATTGTCGTATTGGACGTTCAAATTCGCGCGCAGGTCGGGCGTGCCGGGCGTGGCCTGATTGTTCAGTTCCAGCCGTGCGTGCAGGGGCAACTGGTCCTGGACCTTGAGCGTAAGTTCGCTGGTGTCCGGCTCCGGGCCGGGGCCGATGACGGGATAAATCTGCCGGTCGCGGCTGGCATTGGCGTTGTCCAGTTCGCGCTGCAGAATGTGCGAGTTGAGCAGTATGTTCGTTTGCAGGCTTGGCAGGGAGCGCATCACGTCGTTGGAACTGAAGTAGCGGTTGCCGGTGACGTTGATGGCGGCGAGCCGGCCCTCAGTCACCTTCACTTTCACTGTGGCGTTGGTAAGTTTCTGTTGGGGCAGGCCGACGGACACGGTGACGTAGCCGCGTTCGCGATACGCCTTTTGCAGTTCAATCATCACCGCGCGAATCCCGTCAAAGCTGGTGTTGGTGCCGAAAGCGCCGTCCACGTTGGTGATGGCCCGGGCGATGGCCTCCGGCGGCAGAACGGAATTGCCCATGACCAGATATTTGTCCACGGCAAACCTCGGCCCGGCGTTCGTGGAAACCACGTGAACCCGTGTGTCTTGTTCCTTGGCGTTCAACTCGGCCAGCTTCTGGAACAACGCCGCGCGCACCCGGGCCATCGCTTCAGGACCGGCTGCTACCGTCTGATGGCCGGTTGCAAGTGGAACGGCATTGGTGGTGGGGGCGAACACGGCCGGGGCCATTTGCGGCAAAGCCGGTTCGGCAGCCGACAAGTTCGAGCTGACTTGTGTGCGGTTACCGGAACTGACGTAACGTTTGCCGGACACCAAAATCTGGGGAAACGCCATCGGGAAAACGTTCATCGTAACAGTGCCGTTGATGATTTGTTGCTGCGCGATTGCGATGCTCATCGTTGGATAGCCCTGGTTGCGGTATTCCAATTGCAGGTCTGAGGCCGCTTTCACTATCTCGTCCAAACCGACGTTCGTGCCGGTGTACTTGGAAAAGATGCGAGTCAGGATGTTGGTGGCAAGCAACGTGTTGCTTTTGACGGCATAGGCCCGGACGTTAAAGTAAGGAGCAGCGTTGCTCTCCGCCGGGGCCGTCGGACTGGATTGGGCAGGCACAACGATTGAATTCGTCTGTGCGATTGCAGGTGAAATACAATTCAAGATGAACAGAGCGAGCAGGACGCCGGCACGGGCCACAGACTTCGGAAGATTTTTCCGGGATTGGGGCGGAAGGCTTCTGCGCAGGTTCTGCTGCCGCCATTCACTGGGCGTCATACCAAAACGTTTTTTGAACATCACATTGAAAAGGCCGAGGTGCTGGTAACCGCTGTCGTAGGCAACGTTGATGATTTTGGCGTCCGAGTTCGTGAGCAGTTGCCGCGCGCGTTGGAGTCGCAATTCAATCTGCCGCGCGCGGAACGGCACGCCGAACTCCTCGCGGAACAGGCGGCTGAAATGTCGTTCGCTGCAATTGAGCTGCCCGGCCAGGTCGCGCAACGAGCATTGGGACAGTTCGACCTCCGGCATCTGGCCGACCAGTTGCCGGAAACGCTCATGCAGCCTGCCGCCCTCGGCGGATTCCATCGCCGGCGCCGGCAGCAGACCGGCGATGGCGTTCGCCCAAAGCTGTAGCAGCCCGCAACGCACGGGCAGACCCTCCCGCTGCGTTTGCTCCGCCAGCCGCGTGAACCGTTGCGCCAGCGGCTCGCCGGCGGTGAAGATGGAAATTTGCGACGTCAGGTTGTTGGGGGCCACTTCGAGTTGATGCCATTCCGCGACCGTAAGCAGGCCGTTGAGGTACTGTGGCTGGACGCTGAAAAACTGCAATTTGAGCGGACCGAGCTGGCTGGCCCGCAACACTCCGTTGCTGCTGCTGCTCGTCAGCAGACCGTCCCCCACGGAAAGCTGGCGGGCGGTACCCGGTTGCAGCCAGTAACCGACGCCCTCGGCCACCCGTACCATGAACCATTCATGATGGCTGGGAGTCCATTCGCCGGAAGGACGCAAGGTCAGTTCCTGCAGCAGCAGATGTCGCTCAATGGTCACCTGCGCACAAGATTGAAGACAGCTTGTGACTATCGTGCGTCAGCCTGGCAACAATTTTGAAACAACAAATTTCATTTATCGGACAAAAACGGTCAAAAGAGACATTTTCCGGACATTGGACGCCTCTTAATCTTGGAATGTCACGGTCGGCTGTTAAGAACGCTTTTAACTTCCAAACAGCTCAAGTTTTTTAATCAATTGCCAAACAAGCCATTTTTGTTAAATTGGATGCGTGGGGAAAACAATTATAGTCCTGTGTCTTTCCTTGTTTGCCGCCGGTTGTGCATCCAACCAGACAACACCCGCCAAAGTATCTTCCAGTAACGTATTTTTTTTGGCAGCGCCACCCCCGGACGGAGTGCATGTCGGGTGGACTTCATTTAACGATCACCTGACCCGGCATTACGCTGACGATGCCATGGCGCATATGAGACAGGATGCGGCCGGGAAAGGCGCAAACGTGGTGGTCTTGCTGGGAGTTGATCCACCCAACAGCACGGGAAATTTCGGACAATTTGAAGTCCACGGTTATCTCGCCACGGCTTATGTCTGGGCGGACTTGTATTATTGCCCGGGGCTGACCAACGCTCCGGCCCGGGAAATGCCGGATGATAAAACCCCGCTGGTCCAACTCGCATCCGCCCGCTCCGCTCCATTATTTTCCACGTTGTTCACCGCCACCGGCACCCGGTAGCAATCCGTCTCAACAACCGGGCGGTTGAAATAGAAGGGCGCTGGTGTCTGAACGCACACCAGCGCCTGGCGAGTCAGCAGAACGATTATTTCTCTCTTTCGCGCAGCCATCAAACCACACTTCCCCAATTCCGTCAAAGGCGGGATGGAAACAAACCGGTGACATTTCAGAAAACAAGAAGGCGGTAAGGCAGCGAAGTACCCTATTCGAGCGCAGTTACTGTTTGGGAAGTTGCTTGCGTTCGAGCATAAAACGTGATTTTAATACTGACGGGTGCGACCGCGAATGAAGCGTTTCGTCAATCTGCTTCCGGGCACGAAGAACGATCGAAAGGCCAGCCATGAACACGACATTGCTTCTCAACAAGGCAAGCAAAGAGGTGGAACGCGCCAAAATGCAAGTTGCGGTTGACGCAAAAGCGGCCCAACTCGCACACGAATTGGCCCGGGCGGCGAAAGTCAATTTGAAACAAGCGCGGAAGTTGTCCAAGATGGCCAGGAAATCGGCCAGGAAGGCTGAGGATCGGGCCGAGGAGTCTTCGGCAACTCTCGGAATCGCTCAGGCAAAGTTGGAGATGCTGCGAGAGCGAATCAGGAAGGAGCAATGTAAGAACAACCCCGCACGACTTGTTCGAGGTTCCGAACTTGTTCAGAAACCCTCCTCGAAACCAAAGTTGCCCCGGAGCGATGACGATTTGCTGCGCAACCAGCCGAAGTCAACGCCGGTCAAAACGACAATGGACACAACACCGCGAGTGTCACCTATTCAATCGCGACAGTCACCAAAGCCAGCCGCCCGCAGAGCACCCGGCGCCCGCCGGTCGGCGCAGAAAACTGTCAACGGCAAACCTGCCCAACCGGTCCCGGCAGTTGCACCCGAACCCAAACCAGTTTCAGCCACCCGCCAAAAATTGGTTGACCTGAATCCGTTGCCTGCACCTGACGTTGCCGCGCCTTCCTTTTCTGGCCAAGAACCGACGAATGATTGAACACGTTGCTTGCCGAACCTCGCCAATCCAGAGCGGTGGAAATCCACTTGAAGCTATTTGGCCGTTTCGATGAACCGTCGTCGCGGTTAAGTGTTGTTCATTTCCTGTTGGAGCGGGGTTTAGGGTAACGCTTTCCAAAGTGGCTGGACCGGACAAATTTGCAAGCACGCTTCAATGCGACCATCGCCCCGTAGCATGACCGGATGCCCGTCAGCAGTCTGGTGAACAGTCCCAAGACCGACGACCCGCGCCGCATTGAGCTGTTGCGGATTGACCGGGTTTTTTCGAGAAAAAATGGTGGGGAGACGTGGTGGGGAGACGATTAGATTTCAACCTCATCCAGCATTCCCCACAGTAGCAGTTTCGTCTGGCTCACATTCCCCAGCACGTATTCGCAGCCGGTCAGGTTGTAGCGTATTCCCAGCGAGATTGGCGGCGGCGCCTCGAACGAGACGGTCAATTTGATCGGTGCCCTCTCTGACCTCAAGGACCCTGCCCTTGGTCAATCTCAACCGCGTGAAACCAATCTGTTGATCGTAAGTGATCATCTGCGCAGCCTGGACTCGGATGGAACAAGACGGATTGCCATCCGCATCCCTGACAAGGGTTAGATCGATGCTCAACTCATGAGCTGGCCCAAGCGTTTGGTTCAACATAAAAAACTACTGGTTAATCTGAACTTCGCGAATCTAAAAAAGCATCGTCTCTTTCGTGCGGATGGCAAGCACGAGTTATTCACCGCATTTGAGCGCGAGCGACCACTCGGGAGCCGGCGTAACGTGAACGTAACTGGCTCGATTGAACTTTTTGGAGCACAGTACGTCCAACAGTCAAAAGAGGACAAAAGCGCATTATGAAATCAATAATCACGACGTACCCCGATTTTCAATCTCTACCCAAAGGGGTCAGAAGGATGCTAGTGGCATCGGAGAGTTTTTTCTTTCATGAGGCCAATTCTCGGATGCAGAAGCCCAGGATTAGCGAGGCGACCACGGGTTCAACACCGGGTCCGAACCGAGGGACCAACGCCGGTGGACCGCTATCAGCCTTCGGGTACGCGTGGAGGAACTAGACGGCCGGATTTTTTTGAGATGAAATGGCAGGGCGACGAATGAATCAGGTTTCTGTTCTTGCATCACTTGGTTTTCTATCGTTGGCGCAAAAAATCCGAACGCTCCGGTTGACAGGTAGCTGTCATGGTGTCTGAATTGCGGCGGCACGCATTTCGCATGCGTGCTCCCTCAGACGGATACTTTTTAGTCAACATTTTACTTTTAAAAAGTGATTTTTTACCTTAAAATGCCAAGCAACTCATTTAGATATGGTCAAAGATAAAATCATCAATAAGCCGAACAAGCTGTTTGAATTTTCAGATGATAAACAAGCTGTGGATTTACTGCTTGAGTTGGGCCTTATCGACGAGTTTCCCAAAAGCCATCCACCCGGTAAGACAACGGTGCAAACTATAACCGGAGACCTTCCAACCCACTATGTAATCGCCACGCGTTTTGCCGGGAACCTTGAGGCTGAAGAAAACGGTTATTGGGTTCTTTGCATACCAAAGAGCCAATACTCGGTAGAGGAAATCAATAACCACATGCAGACTATTGTGGGTCGGTTTCAGTCCCAAGGAATGGCGGTTGAAACCATAATACCGATGTTCCCACAATCATCGGATATAACCAACAGAGTGGATTCACGCGGTTGAGGTTGACCGTCTGGTCTGCAGCGCCACTTCAAATCTCGCGCGGCAGTGACCACTGCGTAGGCCAAGGATTTGTAAGAGACCGGTATTTGCCATACAACCCGACCCATTCGCCCAACCGATGGACAAAATCCATCGAATCACCATTGTCCCGCAAATTACGGCCGCCCGGAAAAGGCAGTTTATGCCGTTGCGGAAGCTCTTACCTGCCGGATCATGTTTTCTCCACCGTAAGGATTCGGCATGCGGAGCGTGCATTCGGGATCATCGCACCACTCTGTGTCCACGCCAAAACGTGAACTCCAACTTCAGTCGGCCCGCGTTACGTCATCAATTCCATTTGCCGCGGGGTGAGCAGCCACACCAGTTTCGCGCAGCGGCCATAAAGCAGGAATTCCGCCTCCAATTTGCACAAACCGCCTTTTTTAAAATCAATCTCCAGGCTGGTATTGCCGGCGGCCAGCAACGCGATGAGTTGGCCCAGGTACGGTTCGTGGCCGACCAGCAGGACGTTCTCCGGTTCGGGATGAAACTGGTTCAATTGTTGAATCAACAACCGGGGGTTGCCGGCGGGAGTCAAGTCGTCGGAGAAGGCCAGTTTTTTCCGCAGCTTGAAATTTTTGGCGATGATCTCGGCGGTCTGCTTCGCGCGCCGGAACGGGCTGGAAAGAATCAGGTCGAAGGACAGGTCCAATGCCTCCATCGCCTTGGCGGCCACGTGAAGGCGGGCTTTTCCTTTGGTGGTGAGGGAACGCTCGGAATCCGGTTTATAACCGGCCATTTCCGGTTCAGTGGCGATGCCGTGGCGAAGCAGGTAGAGGTTCATGAGTTTCCGTTTTGCGCTTTTGCGCTGGTTGCCTGAGTCCGGGGGGTGGCCAGAAACGCTGCAACCGGCCCGCCGCGTTCAGATAGACCTGAATCAGCATCTGGCGCCAGCGCACCAGCTCTTTTTTCATCTGGCGGGCCGACGCGGCGCTGACTTCTTTCTTTTGCACGAATTTGTCCAATGCCGCCAGCAATACTTCCATGTCCTGGATGTCACCCATCATGCACTGGTAACCACGCATGGCGCGGCGATGGTCCTCCGTGACGGCGGGCAGCAGGGGCGACAGCGCCTCGACCATGTAACGGAAGCGCTTGAACGCAATCCGCGTGCGGTGGATGGTCTTGGTGTCGTCGGCCCGCACGTGCCGGCAAAGTTGCGAGACCCGGGCAAACGCCTGATTTATGGCGCGCTGGACAATCGCGAAAGCCTGTTCGCGGGTGATTCGTTTGCGCTGGAGCCGGATCCCCTTTTCAAATGCCGTAAGACAACGGCCCAAACGCTTCGTCTTGATATGTTTGACGGCTTTGCGTGTTGTCCGGGTGAAACGGGCCTTGCGGTCCTGCAGCCAGTCGTAAAACGCGTGCGCTTCCGGAAAGGTACCCGCCATCCGCCCCACGTAAGTCAATTGGACCTGCGTATCACGGAGCTGGTCGAAAGTGTCGAGGTGATGCTTGAGCGCGCGGCGGGCCTTCCGGATGTCGTGTTCAGGAACGAACGCGCCGAGCAACTCGATGGTCGAGAGCAGCCGTCGGGTTTCCACACGCGAGTTATGCACGGCGTCCTGGGAAAAACGCTTCTGGCAGCGCTTCAGCCGTTTGCGATAACGCCGCCACTGCGTGTTCAACGAATCGCCGAGGTGCTTCAGCACGTCGGCGGTTTGGACGGGGATGATGTCTGACTGGCTTTGCCGGCGCATAATGTGATTCATCAAATGCTTTGACTTGGAATGACTCCACTCGTCGCTTTCAAAGAGTCAAACCGCCCGCAGGGTAGGTTCGCCCTTGCCAACGGAAAGTTACAAGTAGGTGACAAATCTTGCCAAGTGCGCAAATTCATGGCTTTTGGCCGTCGGCCCGCTTGGTTCCAACGCCAAGCGGCCGCCACGTCTTTTTCACTTGGGTGGTTGAACGTGGAAAGTTGAGAGTCAAGCGGCAAGGCACGGCGTCAACAGACTTTCACGGCAACCAACCCTTTTTCTTTTGGAAATAGAAGGCGCTGGTGTCTGAACGCACACCAGCGCCTGTGGCGAATCAGCGGAACGATTATTTCTCTCTTTTGCGCAGCCATCAAACTACACTTCCCCAATTCCGTCAAAGGCGGGACGGAAACAAGCGGGTGACATTTTCAAGCGCGTTAACTCGCAGACCGGGGGCCAGAAAATTTATGACGCGAACGACAAGCTGGATCGCGAACTTGTAACCGGCTCTTAACGTTCAACCTTGAATGCAACGTCAAGGTGCGGGTCAAATTTTTGAATTTTATGACACTGAATTTGGAAAAATTGTTGTTCCCGCGTTTGCAACCTGATCAACGGCGGCGCGAAATGCGCACCCTGCGTTTTGCCTTGTTGGCGGGCCTGGCCATCGCCGGCATCACTGCGATAGTGATGATCATGTTGGGAAAGGCGAAACTACGCTGATGGCTGGGTGGATTACGGCGGTGTTCGGCCATAGGAAGGCGGGCTTTAAAAATCTTCGATGGCGGCTTCCTGCAAAAAAATCACATTGCGTCTGGGCTGTTTGCGGGTCAATAGCGCTTCTACACTGTCCGTTAGCCAATAATCAACATCAGCCATCGCATCTCGGTCCATCCAGCGCCAGATGAAATCCCGGTCCATTTGCCGGGCGCAACGCAGGAATTGTTTCACCGTCCAGTCCAGTTCTTCCGCCTCGCCTCTTCCGTCACCGAGCAGGCCGATGAACAATCCGGACCCCGGGCGGTTCGCCTTCCCGACGGTCAGGCAATTCAGCCATTCGACCAGTTCCAGTTCACGCCAGTCCAATGAACTCATCGCGATGACGAGCACGTCGGCATCCGCCACGTCCTGGGTGATCATTTTCCGGATGGGTTCGCTGGTCGTCAGGGAATCCAGGTTCCACATTTCCGCGGAAGTTTTCCACTGCTTCCCGGCCAGCCGGGAGATCTGGCCGGTCACCCAGCGGGCGCGCACGGCCGCGGGAAAATCCACATACAACGAAAACAAGTGCAGTCTCCTGTCCGCCACCAACTCCGGTTCAAACAAAGTTTCAGTATTCATGGGCTTGAATCTAATTGCAGGAACTTGAACCTGAATCGTTACGTCCGTATGAAGATCAGGTGCCAATTCGGGAACTTTTGAACCTGAATTCCGGGGTTGAAACTGTGGAATCTTCCAAAAAAAGGCCGGCGCGAACGAATTCGCACCGGCCTTCGGCGATAACTGATATCAATTAAACGGCGGCGAAATCGTTCCGCCAACCGACTGCCGATAATTAAACATGTCGGAAAGGCGGATGGCTGTGGCCCCCGCTGCCGGTGAACCACTAGGAGTTTTGCTCAATTCGATTTCGTTTTCGATGCTGCCAGTGAGGGGCGAACTGCCGGGGTAGTTCACGGTTTGGTAATTGAACACACCCATGAAGCTGCCGGGCGTGTACTGGTCGCCCAATTGGGTCTTCGTGATGTCTTGGTCAGAGATCTTGCTGGGGTCGGTGGGATGAACCAGGACTTCCAAACCCCACAACGGATAGTAGCCAAGGGTGATGGGCGAGTAGTCGTTGGTGCCGGTAGTGCCATGGATGCCTGCGCCAGCGGCCGTCGGCCAGAAACCATTGTAGGAGAGCACATTGGCCCAGTTGCCGCCTGCGGTGTTTACGCCCTTGGCGTCGGAGATTGACAGATAGGCAATGGCCTGGTTGGCAGCGTTGTTGTTGTTCAGTGAATTCTTGATGTCACCACCGGCAACATAACCATATCCCCAGTTCAGATTCGCATTGTTGAGACCCGCCGAACCGACAACACCGTTGGGAGAGGCCCCATAGGTAGTTGCGGCAGAAACGGTGGGAGTATAGAAGAAGTTGTTTGTATAGTCGTAGATATAGATGCCGACCGTTTTGCCATATTGATAATAATTCCCGGCGGTTTCGCAGCGGCGGGTGCCGGAGTCCTTGGTGCGTTGCATCAGATAAACAAACGTGTTGGTGTCCGTAATATGGCTTGTCCAAGCCGCGAGGGGAATGCGTCCCACCGGAATGCCGTATTCAAGCTGTTCCCAACTGACGTTGCTGATAGTGGTCACTGCGCCGCTGCTGGCGGTTGATTTGACCATGACGAAAGGCTGAACACACACCTGTTCTTCAACGTAGTTGCCCGTCGCCGGGTAGGGAGTGGACACTCCGGACGCATCGGAAAAGCCGATGGTGGGACTGTTCGTGGAATAGGTGGCGCAATTCCCGTTTGGGGTGCCATCAGCATTCGGGAAAATGAGCTTGGTGCTTTGTTCCGTAGTCTGCATGCCCTGAATCGAGCCGGTGAAGAGGCCGTGGATGGTCAGCGTGTTGCCACTGGGATTCAGATTCGTGAGTCCAGATATGGGGGTTCCCGTCATGGCCCAAGCGGCCGTGCTGGAACCAAAACCCGAAGTGGCACCGCCATGCGCAGTGTCGCCGTAGTAAACGGGGGTGGAGCTGCCGGTAGTGAACAACTTTTGACAAGCGGTATAGACGTTTGCTCGGAAGGCCGTGGACCCGGTGATATACACATCAACGTTGCCGGCCAGGAGCGACGGGGCGCCAGCAAGGCCGAGCGCCAATGTAAGGAGTATCGTTTTTTTCATATTATGTGTTTTTGTTTTGGTTGATATTGTTTGGTAAAAAGAATTGCTGGTTTGGATGGGTTAATTATTGGGCGGTGATGGTGTAGAATCTGACATTGTCCGTGGTTGTATCTGTTATGGTGTGGGTTGCAGTATCACCACTCGTCAGGGTGGCAATGGCCGGCCAGTTGGTCATAGGCGTTCCGGAAGTCAGGCTGTTGGTTCCCCGAAGGGTATAAGTGCCATAGAGACCGGCCGTGTATTGGATGGTGGTCAAAGAACCCGAACGGGTGATGGAAGCCAGGACAGCCGGCGTGCTCGGATACGCCACATAGGTCATCGCGCCATTGGTTGACAGTTCAAAATAGCCCAGCCATGTCCCCTTCTGCCCATAAGCGGTGGTGGGCGTCAACTGATAAAAATCAGAGCGAACCACCGCTCCCGCAGTAGTGAAAGTATTGAGCGTGGTATTCTCCGGATTGCCCGCAAAAGTGCCGTCGAAATTGCCGCCATACCCGCCAGTCAGGGCATCGCCATAACTGGTACCGTCCGGATAATTGGCGTTGCCATCACTGCTGTCCTGCTCGACCACGGCGCTTGGCGTGCTAACGGGATATATATTGAGGTGCAATTGATCCAGCGCACCGGGCGGAATTGTCACCATGCACGCGACAGTGCCAAACTGGACACTGGCTCGTTGGGCTATCCACGGGGCGGTCTGGCTGTTCAGGGAAGTCCGGGCCTCGGTCACAAACAGCGTGTTGTCACTCAACCAGGTGAAGGCCGACCAACTGACGCCGTTGGTGCCAACAGCGGCGAGTTGAGTGCCGGTGTATTGGGTGATGGGGATCCTTTGATTGGGGGTCGCATTGGTGAGGGTGGAAATCTGACCCGCGTCAACGACCATGTCATTACCTCCCTTTCGAAAGCATATCAACACATCCCCAACCGCATAATTGGTAATTGTGCCTGCCCAGACTCCGCTGGCGGCAACACTTGTGAGCAAAGCAATGAGTCCGACCTTTTTGTTTAGCATATGATTTTTTTAAATTTTAAACGGTTAACGGTTTAAATTTTCAACCTTCTTAACGCCGACATATTAAAGATATTTCACCCAACCAACTTCCATAAACCGGCCAGCCGCACTCAGTTTCGTGCCGGGTGATTACACCATCTTGAAAGTTCAAGCCGCCCCGTTACAAAAGGTTTTTGAGCGCAATGTTTCAGGCAGGTGACATCTCAACCGGGTGCGTCACCAAAACGTGACAGGACAATTTTCACAGCACGGCTGGAATCAGTGTGCGTCTGATCTTTCCCAGCCAGATGAATCGGCATCACCAGTCCTTTGACGATCCGGGCAGGGCGCCCGGCACGGAAGTTGAAGTGCCAGACTGTTTCCGCAGCTTCGCGCTGGTTCGGGACGCCGTCCCGGGAAGCGCTGAATAAAATCGCTTGACCAGGAACACCGTCCGAGTGATAATTATTTCGTTATTTGACGAAATAACAATTTATGCGCGAATTCATGGCCATCACCAAGGCGTTGTCCGACCCCGGCCGCGTGCGGATTCTCCTGGCGCTGCGGCGCCGGGAATTGTGCGTCTGCCAGATCACGGAACTGTTCGGCTTCGCACCGTCCACCATGTCCAAGCACCTCTCCATCCTCCATCACGCGGGCCTGATTCAGTCCCGCAAGACCGAGCGCTGGGTTCATTACCGTCTGCCCGACCGGCCGGTGCCGACGGCGGTCCGCAAAGCGCTGGATTGGGTGAACAAATCGCTCGCCCGAACGGATGAGACCAAGGCCGATGCCAAACGTCTGAATGCCATTTTGAAAATGAATTTGAAAACCATTTGCCGCCGCCAATGCCGCCGGCGGGGATGCTGAAAAATTTATGAACACGACATTAATCGAAGATAAGAACGAAGCCGTGCGCCGGATGGTGCGCGAAGGTTACGCCAAAATCGCCCAGGACACCTCCGCCTGTTGCTGCGAACCGGGCGTCTCGTGCTGCGGTTCTGCGCCGCAGGACGCCGACAAGCTCGCCCGCGAACTCGGTTACTCGGTCGAGGAACTCAAGGCCCTCCCCGAAGGCGCGAACATGGGGCTATCGTGCGGCAACCCCGCCGCGCTGGCCGCGTTGAAACCCGGTGAAGTCGTGCTCGATCTCGGCAGCGGCGGCGGCTTTGATGTATTCATCGCCGGCTGCAAGGTCGGCGCCACGGGCCGCGCCATCGGCGTGGACATGACGCCGGAAATGCTGGCCAAGGCGCGGCGCAACACGGCGGGTTATCGCCAGCAGACCGGCCTGGACAACGTGGAATTTCGTCTCGGTGAAATTGAGCATCTGCCCGTGGCAGACAACAGCGTGGACGCAATCATCTCGAATTGTGTCATCAATCTTTCGCCGGACAAACCGCAGGTGTGGCGGGAAATGGCCCGTGTGCTCAAACCGGGCGGGCGCGTGGCCGTTTCGGACATGGCGCTGCTCAAACCGTTGCCATCGGAAGTGCTCAAAATGGTCGAGGCGCTCGTGGGTTGTATCGCCGGCGCGGCGCTCGTGAGCGACACCGAACGCATGGCCCGCGAAGCCGGACTGGCGGACATCGTTCTCAAGTCCAAACCCGGCTACGTCGAAGCCATGGATAGCTTCGAAGACCCGCTCTACCGGAAAATTGTGGAGCATCTGCCGGCGGGAACCAAACCCTACGAATACATCACCAGTTTGGAAGTGCAGGCGCGGAAGTAAAATCCGAAATCTGAAAGAACCATGCGACTGCTTATTTTGGGAACCGGCTGTGCGAAATGCACCAAACTTTATGAAGTAACGGAACAAGCCGCGCAATCGCTCGGCCTGCAATACGAACTCGAAAAGATCACGGACTTGCAACGCATTATGAGCTTCGGCGTGATGACAACGCCCGCGCTCGTGGTGGACGGCTAGGTGAAGGTCAGCGGCAAAGTGCCAGCCGTGGATGAAATCAAAACCATGCTTCAGCAAACTGACAAGTGAACAAAATCAACAACAGAACTTTTATGAACAAGAATCCAAGATTCAGTCTAGCGACGGTGCTTCTGGTCAGCATCGGAGCCGCGCTGGCCATTGCACAAACCAATCGCCCCGCCACCGGCGGCACGGGCGCGTGTTGCCTACCCCTCACCAACCTGGCGGCCATCTCCAGCCATGCCCCGACCAATGCTCCAGCAACCCAACCGGAAAAGAAATCGCTGCCCAAGCTGCTCGATCTCGGTGCCGGAAAATGCATTCCGTGCAAAATGATGTTCCCGGTGCTGGACAAGTTGAAAAAGGAATACTCCGGCAAACTGGAGGTTGAATTCATTGACGTGTGGAAAAATCCCGATGCTGGCAAGCAATACGGGATTGAGGTGATTCCGACGCAGATTTTTTACGACACCACCGGCAAGGAATTGTTCCGCCACATCGGTTTCTTCGGCAAGGAAGACATCCTCGGCAAGTGGAAGGAGCTGGGCGTGGAGTTGAAGTGAGACATGGAACAACTCTTCACCAACCTGAATCACGCCGTTGAAGGCGCACCACTGATTGCGCTGACGGCCGCCATCGTGTGGGGCATCCTGAGCATCATTCTCAGTCCCTGTCACCTGGCGAGTATCCCGCTTATTGTGGGCTTCATCAGCGGACAAGGACGCGTTTCCACCGCCCGCGCAGCGGGCATCGCGACGCTCTTCGCGGTGGGTATTCTCATCACCATCGGCGCCATCACCGCCATGGCGGGCCGGATGCTGGGCGACGTGGGACGTTGGGGAAATTATTTTGTCGCGCTCATCTTCTTCGCGGTGGGATTGCATTTGCTGGGTGTGATTCCCATGCCTTTCTCCGGGCCGGGGCAGGTCGGCATGAAGCGCAAGGGATTCCTGGCGGCGTTCATCCTTGGTCTGGTGTTCGGCGTTGCCCTCGGTCCCTGCATGTTCGCCTACATGGCGCCGATGCTGGCCGTGACCTTCAAGCTGGCGAAGACGGCTCCGTTTTACGGCGCGTCACTGCTGCTGGCTTACGGTGTCGGACATTGCGCCGTGATTGTTGCGGCCGGCACGTCCACCGAACGGGTGCAGCGCTTCCTGAACTGGAACGAGCAATCCCGCGGCGTGACCATTGTAAAATGCATCTGCGGTGCGCTGGTGTTGATTGCCGGCTTGTATCTGCTGTGGAGCGCGTGATAAGTCAGAACCAATCTTTGAAACCATGAGCAACGAAAATTCCACCACCCCAAAACGCCTGGCGTTCTTCGAGCGTTACCTGACTGTCTGGGTTTTCCTGTGCATGGTCGCCGGCGTTCTGCTCGGCAAACTCGCGCCGGAATTCACCACCACGTTGAGTCAACTTCAATTCGGCCGCGGCTCGCAGGTGAACGTCCCCATCGCCGTGCTCATCTGGCTGATGATTTATCCGATGATGCTCAAGGTGGATTTCATCGCGCTGGGCGGCATCGCGCGCAAACCCAAGGGCCTCGTAGTAACGCTATTCGTCAACTGGCTGGTCAAGCCATTCAGCATGGCATTCCTGGCGTGGCTGTTCATGCAACACATTTTCGCCGCATGGATCGAGCCGGAGACAGCCAAAAATTACACGGCCGGCCTCATCATCCTCGCCGCCGCGCCCTGCACCGCGATGGTCTTCGTTTGGAGTTATCTCACCGACGGCGATCCCGTCTATACGCTCGTGCAAGTGGCCGTGAATGACCTCATCATGCTCATCGCTTTCGCACCCATCGTGATGTTCCTGTGCGGCGTCGCCAATGTGATCGTGCCCTCGAAAGTGCTCATCACGTCGGTCGTGGTGTTCATCGTGATTCCGCTGGCGGCGGGATGGCTGACGCGCACCGCACTGTTGAAATCGCATGGCAAGGATTGGTTTGAACGAGATTTTCTGCCGAAATTTCATCCGGTGACCATCGCGGCGCTGCTGTTGACGTTGGTGCTCATCTTCGCCTTCCAGGCGGAAAATCTCACCACGCGCTGGCTGGCGGTGCTGCTGCTGGCCGTGCCGATTGTCATCCAGGTTTATTTCAATTCCACGCTCGCCTACCTGCTGATGCGACGGTTGCGCGTGCCGCACAACGTCGCCTCGCCCGGCGCACTTATAGGCGCGAGCAATTTCTTCGAGCTGGCGGTGGCGGTGGCCATCACTTTGTTCGGGCCCGGTTCCGGCGCGGCATTGGCCACGGTCGTCGGCGTGCTGGTCGAGGTGCCGGTTATGCTCTCCGTCTGCAAAATCTGCAACCAATCGCGTGGGTGGTATCAGCGCGGGCAATGACCAGATGAAACGTCCAACATCGAACATCCAACGCCCAACATCCAATGCGGACACCGCGCCAACATTGGATGTTGGATGTTCGTTGTTGGGTGTTCGATGTTTTCCAAGATTATGAAGCCCATTGTCCTCATTCTCTGCACCGGCAATTCGTGTCGTAGTCACATGGCTGAGGGATTTTTGCGCGCGGCGGCAGGCGACCTGGTGAATGTTCAAAGCGCCGGCTCGAATCCAACCGGCCACGTTCATCCACTGGCCATCAAGGTCATGGCCGGGGTGGGCATTGACATTTCCGGCCATCGCTCGAAACACCTGAAGGAATTTTTGGCTCAGCCGGTACACACCGTCATTACCGTTTGCGACAACGCGGACCAGGCGTGCCCGATTTTTCCCGGCCAGGTGAACCGCCATCACTGGCCGTTCGTTGACCCGGCCAAAGCCGCCGGCAATGAAGAGGAAATCCTCGCCTGTTTCCGCAGTGTCCGCGATGAAATGCGGCACGTGTTTGAAGTCTACGCGGCAGGATTGCGTGATGGAGTTGTTCTGCGGTAGCACCCGCGTCTCGCGGGTCGAATCGGGCGTCACGCCCGATTCTCTTTCCAACAACAATCAGCTTTGGAGTTTTTTGGGAAACAATTCGGCGGGACGCCGAATCGAACCCGCCGGAGGCGGGTGCTACACCAAAAAGTTCTCACCAACCTTCATCGGATGACCCGCAAGAAATTCCGCCGCGGTCAGCCGCCTGCTGCCTTCACGCTGTAATTCCAAAATCCGCAGCGCGTGTTGTCCGCAGGCAACGATAATGCCAGTTTTGTCCGCCGATAAAATCTCCCCCGGCCTTCGCTCCGAAGCTTCGGCCCGGCAAGCTGCTCCACCGGACTTTTCAACCACTTCAGCCTTCCAGATTTTGATCAACTGTGACTTGGGTTGCGCTTTCAAAAACGTGAAGGCGCCGGGCCAGGGCGTGAAGGCGCGCAGCCGGTTCCAGATGGTTTGTGCCGGCTGGTTCCAATCAATGTGACCGTCTTCCTTTTTGATTTTTGCCGCGTAGCTCGCGCCGGCGGCGGATTGCGGAGTCGGTTGGATTTTTCCGGCGACATAATCGGGAATGGTCTGCACGAGCAGTTCCGCGCCGAGTTGCGCCAACCGGTCGTGCAGCGTGGCCGAGTCATCTTCCGGACGGATGGGCGTGCGCCGTTGCGCGACAATGTCGCCGGTATCGAGTCCGGCGTCGATGCGCATGAGCGTGACGCCGGTTTCAGTATCAGCATTGGCAATCGCCCATTGAATCGGCGCCGGGCCGCGATATTTGGGCAGCAGCGACGCGTGGATGTTCAGACAACCATGGCGCGGCAAATCCAGAATGGCGGGCGGCAAAATCTGTCCATAGGCCACGACGACGACAAGGTCGGGCTGCAAGGAGCGAAATTCGGCGATGAATTTTTCGTCGCGGACGCGTTCGGGCTGGAGCACGGGCAGATTGAGTCGCCGCGCCAGCGATTTGCCGGGTGACGGTTGCAGTTTGAGATCGCGGCCTTTGGGCCGGTCGGGCTGCGTGACGACGGCGGCGATTTGAAATTGTGGATTGCCCGCCAACACCTGGAGGCTGGCGCAGGACAATTCCGCCGTGCCCATGAAGATGATTCGCAACGCCGTCATGCGGACAGCGAAAGGGAAATTGCGCGCGGGCGAAAGGAAAAAGTCGAGCGATCAATGTTGGACGGCCATGCGCAAAATGCCGGCGAGGACCTTGGCCGGCGTTTGGCCGGCGCTAATTTCACGCGTCTTTGGGTTTGAGTTGAACCTCCACGATTTCAGCGAACGGCACCATGATTTCCTGTTTTGCCGCGCCGCGGGCGACTTCCACATGCATTTCATTGGTGGCGATGCGCGTGATGCGCTCGACAACGAACAGCGCGCGCCCCGTTTTCACGGTCAGCATCAGATTTTTTTCAGATTCGCGCCGGATCATGCTGAAGAAACCGGAAAACTTCGTCTCAAAAAAACGGCGGTTAAACGTGAATTGTCCGCGCTGAAAAATCTGCGGCGCGCCGGGCTCAGCGGCCGGCGCCTCCTTCTGCCATGAAGCCTCAACGATGTGAATTCCAGCCGCCACAGGCTGGGCGGCGCCCGGCACGGCAAAAGTGTGCGGAGCGGCTTCGGGTCGCGGCGCAGCCGTCTTGGAGGGTTCAACGCGCACGGGCAGCGCGAGAAAAATAATCGGCCCCAAAATCGGCAGCACCACCGCCACGCCCATTACCTGCGCAATCGGCCGCGACCTCACCACGGCAATCTCATAGCCCGCAAAAATGTTCGCCGCGTAAATCAGCATCAGCGCGACCAGCCCGACTGACGACGAAAACAGGGCGCCGAACAGGGATTGTTTCGGCGGCAATTCCAGGCGCGACACTTCATGAACCTTCACCTCCGTCTTTTTCGTCCGCTCCACCACCGGCGCAGTTTCAATGAACGGCTCGGCCAGCAGCCGGATTTTCGGGTTGTTCGCCAGTTGCTTGAGCGCGTCCTGGGAAAATTTCGTCCACGGCACGCGTGGGGAGTATTTGTCCGCCTCCAGCCGGAAAACGACGCCGTTGTCGTTATACGAAATCACGTCACCGGTCAGCGATGTGCCGTCGGTCAATTGAAACGTGTCCGCGCCAACGGCGACAAACAGCCCGCAAAGCCAGAGACCAAAAATTGTCCAAAAGATTCTGCGCACGAAAAACTTTTAACAAATGCAAGCGCAGTGCGAAAGCAAATTCAGCGCGCGTTCCCCAGTTCACCAATCAAATCTGCGACGACCCAGTTTGCGCGGCTCGCTTGCAGCGCGTCCGCCGCCGCGCCGTGCTGCCAGACGGCGAAACGAATTAATTTGCCGACGTCGGCCAGCAACGGCCGTTGCGCGAGCAATCCCGCGATGTAACCCGCCAGCACGTCGCCACTGCCACCCTGCGCCAGATGCGGATTGCCGGACGGGTTCACAAAAATTTCCCCGTC
>Ga0187868_1000262_pt1 | contig 45802 bp, 39 predicted proteins | sample June2016WEW_13_4_FD_133014 | JGI IMG/M metagenome (GOLD analysis project Ga0187868, IMG submission 133014) | Peatland microbial communities from SPRUCE experiment site at the Marcell Experimental Forest, Minnesota, USA - June2016WEW_13_40 | ecosystem: Environmental > Terrestrial > Soil >... | reverse complement strand
GGCCTTGAGAAACAGCACGCTGAACATGTGCGCAAAGGCAGTAAAAATCATGAGATTGGCTGACCAGGAGTGGATGGAACGAATCAGCCAGCCAAACCGCACCCGGGTCATGATGTACTGGACACTTTCGAACGCCTCGTTGGCACCCGGACGGTAATACAGGAGCAGCAAGATCCCGGTCAGCACCTGGATCATGAAGAGAAAAAGGGTGATGCCTCCGAGGAAATACCAGTAGGACAGGCGATGAGTGGGGACGGTCTTGTGGCGGAGCGGAGCTGTGAGGTCGTCCCAATCAAATCGTTCATCAAGCCAGCGGCCGAGGGCGGCGAACAAGGTCACGCCTCCCGCTTCCGGCTGACGACAATCTCATCGCCGCGTAAGTGGACATCAAACACATCGAGCGGCCTTGGCGGAGGACCGGAAACGTTGCGGCCATTGAGATCGTAGAGTCCGTTGTGGCAGGCGCACCAGATCTCGCGCAGATCGCTGCGATACTGCACCGTGCAGCCGAGGTGGGTACAAGTGGCGGAGAGCGCGCGATAAGTGCCGTCGCTGTTCATGATCAACAGGCCGGGACGGCTGCCGAAACGGAAAATCTTTCCGCTGTTCGGCTTCAGCTCCGTGAGCTTGGCGGCGACGATCTCGTCCCCGCCGAGATCTGCCACCGCCGGAGGGACAAGATAGCGCAGCACGGGATAGATGAAAGAAGCAAAAGAGGCGAGTAGGCCGCCACCGAGGAAGATTCCAATGACGCGGCGGCGCGTAGGTTCGGGTTGGGAAAGTTGGTCAGCGGTCATTCACTGCGCCCCCTGCCCGCAGGAATCATTCAGGGTCCGGATCGCCAGTCTCATGGGCCGATTCCCCGGGTCAAGCAGAACGCACTTCCACGGTACGCTGCATCTCGCGCAGCCACATCGTCTGGAACAGTTGCAGGCGATGTCCAATGACGACTGCCAGATTCAGAGCGATTTTATACCCAGCCGCCGGATTAGCGGCAAAATACGCGCGCAACGCCTCCCGCGGCAGGGCGATAACTTCCGCTTCAAACAGCGGCGCGGTGGCGGTAAGGGTGAACCGGTAGGGCGGAATTAGGGCCGACCAGCCCACGGTCTGACCGGGAGAGCTTTCTTCCACGAAAATATCCTCTTCCCGGCCCCGGACCTGCATCGGCAGGGTAAGCCTAATTCGGCCGCGTTCGGTCAGGAACAGGCGATCGGCTGGGTCTCCCAGCCGGAACAGGGAGCTTCCGCTGGGAACGATCAGCCTGGTGCCGAGCTCCAGAACCTGCTCGACCTCGGCGGACGAGAGACCGTTCAGCAGTTCATACGCCATGAGCCACTCTCTTAGTTCACAAACGGCGAAGTTGTCTTGCTGTGCAACTGGGCGTGCGTGGGAAATGCTATGAACGATTCCGCGGCAGCCTGCTCCATGCGAACGTGGTTTTCAATTTGCAGCAACAGGACCTCAATGGGCACCTGCCGGGGCCGGACAACTGGCGGCACAGTTGGCGGTACAGCGACACGGTTCGAGAAAAAGCGGGCCGGGGCAACCGCCTTGACCAACGGAAGCTCGGGCTGCACAGCTGAATCGGATGACTCCGAACGCGTCGCCGCTCCAAACGCAAGAACCGCGACTCCCATCCCAAATACGCACACGCACAAGCCCATCAAAAACATTTCCATGGCAGAAACCCTCCTACAACATTTCTTATCGCACGTGGTATGCCAGCGTTGGCCGAGGCCTAACTCCTTTTCCTTCAGACGAAGTGGGGATGGCCGAACAAGCGGACTGCCAGAAAGACATGTTGAGCCTGACTATTCGTCAGTCGTTGACGGCTGTCAGCATGTATGCCATGATCCCGCCATCTCTGTGCCATCATGATGAAGCTGCGTTTTGCCAGCATGACGGTTGGCCTCGCGCTCGGTGTCACTGCGGCGGTGGTTGTGGCCTGCACGGTCGCCGCCTACGTCTTTTCGGTCTATCACTTTCAAAGCCTTATGGGAACCGTACACACCAGTGCGCTTGCCGAAGGCGAATTGATCCGCACCGCGCTCGAGCACGAGATGATAGAAAATGACCGCACCCTGATAGCGCAAATGGTCGAGAGCTTCGGTAAACAGGCGCGCGTCGAACAACTCGTACTGCTCGACCGCAGTGGCGTGGAGCGTTACTCGAGTAAGCCGGGGACTGCGGGGAATGATTTCCGGATCGACTCTCCCACCTGCCAGGCCTGCCATCGCGATCCGCCGGAACGCCGGGGATCCAGCCGCGTGATCGAGACCCGGGGCGGAACGATTCTGAGAACCGTCGTGCCGATTCGTAACCGCGAGGAGTGCCACCGCTGCCACGATCCCCGCCAGAAAATCAATGGCATCCTGATTCTGGACTACAACGCCGGAGAGGTCCGCACCGCGATGACGCGGGACCTGCGCTGGATGGTAGCCGGCACCGGTGCCTTGACCTTCGTCATCGTGGGGGCCATCGCGCTGGTGATCCGCGTGTCGGTCTTGCGCCGCTTGCAGCGTCTTGAAACCACGGCGCGCCTGATTTCCCAGGGCGATCTCGAACGGCGTGTGCCAGCGGAAGGCTCGGACACGCTGGCGTGGCTGGCAAACGAGTTCAATGCCATGGCCGACTCGGTGTCAGGCTTGGTTGGGGAAGTCCGCAACCAGCGGGAGCGGCTGGAAACGGTGATCAACAGTATTGATGACGGGATCGTAGTCCTCGACGCGGAACGAAAGATTATAGCGGCCAACGACGCCTTTCTGCAGCGAGCCGGCAACTCCCGCGAGCAGGTTCTGGGCTGCTGCTGCTACGAACTCGGACCGCGGCCGTGCAACCTGTCCGACTGCCCCACCCTCGCCTGCCTGCGGTCGGGTGCGCGCCAGGTCCGGATCTGCGAGCGCAAAACAGGCAACGACACGGTGGCTTGGGAGGAAATCCACGCTTCACCGATTCTGGACGCCTCGGGGCGGCTGGTTCAAGTAGTGGAGGTCTGGCGCGACATCTCCGAGCGGCGAGCGGCCGAAGCGAAGCTGGCCGAGACCCACCGCCTGGCGTCGGTCGGAGTCCTGGCCTCCGGGTTTTCGCACGAGATGAACACCCCTCTGGCAACGGTCCTGATGTGCGTGGAGGGAATCCTCCGCGAAACTCCCGCCGGGCAGGACGGGCAAATGGATCAGGCCAGAATCCGTGAGAATGCGACGATCGCGCGCGAACAGATCCTGCGCTGCCGCGGCATCACCCAGCACTTTCTGTGCCTGTCGCGCGGACAGCGGCATGCCGGAGATATCGTGGACCTGGATGCGGCCATCGCGGGCGCCCAGAGGCTCGTCGATCCGACGGCCCGCGCCAACTCCGTGGACGTCGCGGTGCGCCCGTTCGCAACCACCCTGCACGTCCGGGCCGACGAGGCCGAGCTGCAAAACCTGCTGGTCAATCTTCTGCTCAACGCGATTCAGGCATCGAGGCCGGGCGGCAAGGTCGTCGTTGCCACCCAAGGCGGTGATGCGGTGCACATTCGCGTCACCGATGAAGGATGCGGGATCGCCCCGGAATACCGTCAAAAGATCTTTGAGCCCTTTTTCAGCCTCCGCCAGGGCGGCACTGGCCTCGGTCTGTTCCTGTCGCTGAACGCTGTCCGGAGCTGGGGAGGCAACATCCTGGTCGAGAGCACCCCTGGAAAGGGGTCTATATTCGAAGTCGTGATTCCGGCAATCCATCCCGGTCCGCAACCGAAGGACGGACTATGAAGCCCCCCTTCCTCCTTCTGGTCGATGACGATACCGCATTCCGGCAGGTGATGGCGGGCGAACTGAGTCGTCTCGGCTACGAAGTTGACGCGGTGGGCACGGGTGAGGAGGCAATCCAGCGAGTCGCAGCGGCGGAACCCGAAGTCGTCTTGCTCGACCTGCGCTTGCCCGGTATGGGCGGGCTCGAGACTCTGAAGGCCATCCAAGCCGCCACTCCGGCAACCGAGGTCATCATGTTGACCGGACACGGTTCCATCGATACCGCCATCGAATCGATCCGTATCGGCGCCTTCGATTACGTGGTGAAGCCTTGCCCGCTGGACGAACTCCAGATTCGCATTCAAAGGGCGCTCGAACGGCGATCGCTGCGCCAGCGCGCGAATATTCTCGAGCGTGGTCTGACTCCGCCGGATCTCGGCAATTCCTTCATCGGCGACAGCCCGGAATTTCGCCGCCTGCTCAATCTGATCAATCGGGTGGCCCCCAGCGATTCGACCGTGCTCATAACCGGCGAGACGGGCGCGGGAAAGGAATGGGTGGCTAAGCTGATTCACGCGCGCAGTTCCCGCCGGTCGCGGCCGTTCGTGGTGGTCGAGTGCGCCGCGCTGCAGGAAAGCCTGCTCCAGAGCGAACTGTTCGGCCACGAGCGTGGCGCATTCACCGGAGCGGACCGCGCCAAGCCCGGATTGTTCGAAGTCGCCAACGGTGGAACGATTTTCCTCGACGAGATCGGGGAGGTGAGCCCGGCGACCCAGACCAAGCTGCTGCGCGTCCTCGACACCTCCACGTTCCGCCATGTCGGCAGCACCCGGGAAATTCGAGTCGATGTCCGGATTTTGACCGCGACCAATCGCGATGTGCCCTCCATGGTGCGGCAGGGCCTTTTCCGCGAGGACCTGTTTTACCGCCTGAGCACGATCACGGTGGAGGTGCCGCCCCTGCGCGCCCGAGGGGCCGACGTGGACTTGCTGGCACAACACTTTGCGACCGTGCTCAATGAGCGCTTCGGCTCCAGCAAACAGATCGGCGAAGCGGCCCTGCAACTCCTGCGACGGCACAACTGGCCCGGGAACGTGCGCGAACTCCTGCACGTGGTCGAAGCCGCCCTGGTGTTCTGTGAGGGCTCGCTCGTTCTGCCGGAGCACCTCCCCGCATCCTTGCGGAATTCGAAGCCTGCTCCGCCGGCCGGTCCTTTAACGCAGGACGCCCCGCTACCGACGCTGGAAGAAGCGGAGCTCACGCACATCCGATTGGCGATCGAGGCCAGCAAGGGTCACCGCGGAAACGCAGCCAGGATTCTCGGAATCAGCGAGCGGAATTTGTACCGGAAACTGCGCGAGCACGGCCTGCTGTCTTGATTCCGGCAGCGGCCTTTCCATAGATCTCGTTTATCCGTCAGCGCTCGTGGATTTTTCATCTCGCTGAGCCGCGAGAGATCCGCGTAGTAGATGCTATGAGCAACATCAGGAGCGCGCTCGCCGAGCCGGTTCAGAGCCTCCTGGCCGCGCCCACGATCACGCGCCACCTGGACGATGCGTGCGCTCCCATGCCGGCGAGGCTCTCCGCCGCCACTTGGCCAATGCCGGACGTCGCGCCCGCGATAACGACGACTTTGCCCTTCATGTCTTCGTTCATGGTGTCCAAAAATGCCTTCGCTACTGACGGAATGGGAACGTCGATCGGGCAGCGGATTCTCGCGATGCCCTGATACAACACTTCCACCACAGGCTGCTAAAAGAGCAAGCCCGTCACTGCCCGCTATTTGATGTCCTTCATCGCCATGAGCGAACCGTAGTCGTGGCCGGAGGGCTCGACGGCTCGCGCCACCACTCCGGCAAAAGCTTCGCGAAATTCGGGAAACTTCGCCACCAGCGCCTTGATCAGGGCCGTGTTTTCCTGAAACGTGCGCCCAGTATTCGATACATCGGCGGCCTGGTACTTTACTACCACGTCAAAATCGTCGCCCACGGCCAGTGGAAAGATTTCGGTCAAATGATAGATCTTGCCGCCGGCGCTCATATCCACGGTGTTGCCGTTCGCGGGCATATCGGCGGGTTGCGTTGCCTGGGCTTCGTCATAGAGTTTGTCGGTGGCGAGCGTGCTCATGAAGTCCACTGGGGCGGACAGGGCGATCGCCTCGCGGTAATACAACCAGGCGTTGTGATTCTGTGCTTTAGTTTTGAAATCGCGGGCGCGCTGGGCGAACCATGCGGCATCGTGTCTGGATGCCTGCGAGGATCTGGCGTAAAAACCCGCCAGTTTCCAGTCGACGCCTGCCTGCTGCAGGACGAAACTCAGCGTCCTAGCATCATGGCCGCCGTTCACGTCGAGAATGGTTACTCCGTACTTCCCGGGCGGCAGGTTGGGCAGGATAAATACCGCGCTCTCCTTCGTCTGACCCGACGGCCCGAATACTCCGCACAGAAACTCCGCGCGCGCGAGCGCTTCCGGGCCATCGGCAGTCAGCAAAAAGGGCGGCCGAACCGTTGCTTTTGCGCCGGCAAACGCGGCCTGGTTCTCTTGGACTGCGGTTTCGATCCCGGCAAAGCTGGCTGCCACGGATGCAATGGAGTTCTGCTTCAGGGCAGCCGTATCGCCGCGCGCCGACATTTCGAAATAGCGCGTCGCAGCGGTTTCGAGCGCGGTCCGTACCGAGGCATCCATGTCCGCGGCACTCTGGCAGGTCTGCGCTTGGACGTAGACCGATGCTCCCAACAGCAGCAGCCACAGCCATCGTCGGCCGCGCCGTCGATTGCGGAGCGCGAATTCCGAACGAACACCCGAAGCGATACCCAAATCGATAGCCTCCGCTGGCATTTTACGCGCTGCCAAGGCCGAGGATAGTCTAAATGCTTGCAAAGGCTATGCCTGCAATGGATCGTTGGTAATCAATACGCAACAAATAAGGCCGTCCGGCGTTCTACAAGCGGTGGTAAAATCATGCAGGGCGCAGTGGCTGCGGAACCCTTAGCCGCTCGCGGAAACCGAGGTATTCTGATGCCGCGCACACGCAGATGGATTGCTTTGGGGCTTTTGCTGGCAGCTCCCGTCCTTCTTGCTCAGAGTGCTGCTCCGGTCCCCGCTCCGGTCGCCGCGCCGGCCACCACCCCGGCCACCGCGCCGACCGCCACCCCGCCGACCACCCGGTACCACAAGTCCCATAAGCCCCAGAAGCAACTCGTTCTTCCGCCGTTGCCGAGCGGTCCGCTGAGTCAGTTGCCGATGGACCAAATTCCGCCAACGCCAGCGAAAGTCAGCTATCAAGGCGGGTTGCTGACGATCTCGGCTGAGAATGCGAGCTTGGGTGAAATCCTGCGCGATGTACGCAAGCTTACGGGGGCTTCGATTGAGATTCCTCCGGGCTCAGCCGCGGCAAACGAGCGAGTGGTCACGCACCTCGGCCCAGGAGCGCCGCGCGACGTTCTCGCCGGATTGCTCAACGGCTCCTCGTTCAACTACGTGATGGTGGGTTCAAGCTCGGATCCCGCGGCTGTTTCCAGCGTGATCCTTATGGCAAAGCCATTGTCGCCGGGAGACACCCAGACCGCCGCGAACGTGTATCAGGGCAATCCAGGGGCGATGCCTCCGAACCGCTTTACTCCGCCTCAGCCCTTCAACCAGCAGAACCTTGTGACCCAGCAGCCGGGGAATGCACAACCGGCGAATGCCGAAGCCGACGATACTAAAGATGAGGATCAGGATGCCGCCGATGACAGCGCCGACGATCAGGCCCAGCCCGGACAGCCTGCACAGCCCGGACAGCCTGCACAGCCCGACGCAAATGTTCAGAACCAGCAGCAGCAACCGGACCCAAATCAGCCCAACGCGGGACCGAAGACCCCCGAGCAGATTCTGGACATGCTCCAAAGACAACAGCAGCCCGGGGGGGCCGTTATTACTCCCCCGCAGCCGCCCCAGCAGTAGCCGCGTATCTCTGGGCGTCCTATCTCAGGGCGTCCACGGGAAACACTATTCCAGGGGCTTGACGGAAAGATTGCTGGACTGCGCTTAGTCGCCGCTTACGTGGCTTTGATGGGGTACCAACGCCTGAAGGACATTGGACGGTCGAGAGGAGTTGACAGCGGCCAATACACCGCTAATCGCGCAATACGCGCCGAATACACCCAGAATCACACTCAAGATTGCGGTGCTGCTGATTAAGAAAGCTACGAAAATCGCGTTCACGTTACCGGCCCTTGCTGGCAGCCACCCTATGAATCGCGCGGCTGCAAATAATTTACTCTATCCGCATTTGACCCCCGCCGCTGCTAACAACTAAGATACGGGAATCGGACTGCGTATCTCCACTCTCCAACATTTCTTGGGACCCGTCCACGTTACGGAAGTCCATAACGTGTTGCGCTAAATGGCCATCACCAGGATTTCGGTGCGCGGCGCGCGCCAGCACAACCTGAAGAATATTGACGTCGAGATCCCTCGCAATACTTTGACGGTCATAACGGGTCTGAGCGGCTCCGGCAAATCCTCGCTCGCTTTCGATACGATTTACGCCGAAGGCCAGCGGCGCTACGTCGAAACGCTTTCGGCCTATGCCCGCCAGTTTCTCGACCAGATGGAGCGCCCCGACGTCGACTCCATCGACGGCCTCAGTCCAGCGATCTCCATCGAGCAGAAAACGACCAGCCGCAGTCCGCGCTCCACCGTCGGCACCATCACCGAAATCTACGATTACCTGCGCCTGCTCTACTCTTCAATCGGTGTGCCCCATTGCCCGAATTGCGGCAAGCCCATCACCCGCCAATCTGCCGAGCAGATCGTGCAGCGCGTCATGTCGCTCACGCCCGACGACCGCGTCATGATCATGGCGCCCATCGTTCGCGGCCGCAAAGGCGAATTCAAGAAAGAAATGGAGAAGCTTGTCCAGCACGGTTTCTCCCGCGCCCGCGTGGATGGCGAACTCGTGAACCTTGAGGACGACCTCGCCCTCGACAAGCGCAAGAACCACACCATCGAAGTCGTCGTGGATCGCCTGCTGGTGAAACCCGGAATCGAACACCGCCTCGAACTCTCGGTCGGGCTGGCCATGAAACTCGGCGGCGGTCTCGTCCTGGTCGCCGTCGTCAACGGAGACGAAACGCTCTACTCCTCGCGTCTCGCCTGCCCCGACTGCGGTATCAGCGTTCCGCAACTTGAGCCGCGATCGTTCTCGTTCAACAGTTCTTATGGAGCCTGTCCTGAGTGCCACGGCCTCGGAAGCCGCTATGACTTAGATCCTGGCAAGGTGATTGTCGATTGGTCGAAGCCGCTGCTCGATGGCGGCCTGGGCCCCGGTTCGTCATCTCAGAACCTTATTCGCAGCCTGCAGTTGGTTGTCCTGGCCTACGGTTTCGACTTGACGACGCCCTTCGAGAAATTTCCCGACAAGATTCAGAACCTCCTTCTCTACGGCGAGCCGCAGCGCGGAGGCAAGACAGGTTTCCTGGGGGTTCTCGGCCACCTCAAGCAGAATCTCGAAGCCTCCACTTCCGATACTTACCGCGAATATCTGCTCGACTTCATGTCGGCCACCGAATGTTCGGTGTGCCACGGCAAGAGGCTGCGTCCGGAGAGCTTGGCGGTAAAAGTGAACGGCATGTCCATTGCCGATTTCACCAGCCTTCCGATTGCGCGCGCTCTCGGAGCCGCGCGCACGATCAAACTGACCGGCAGGGAACTGACCATCGCCGGACGCATCGCGCACGAAATCACCGAACGTCTGCAATTCCTACACGACGTTGGACTAGGCTACCTGTCGCTCGGCCGCTCGGCCGCCACACTCTCGGGTGGAGAAGGCCAGCGCATCCGCCTCGCGACTCAAATCGGATCCAAGCTGCGCGGCGTCCTCTACGTCCTCGACGAACCTTCCATCGGCCTGCACCATCGCGACAACGGGCGTCTTCTCGCCGCGCTCGAAAACTTGCGCGACCTCGGCAATACCGTCCTCGTCGTCGAGCACGATGAAGAAACCATCCGGCGCGCGGACTATGTTATCGACCTCGGCCCCGGCGCCGGTCGTCATGGCGGCGAGTTGGTCGCCAGCGGAACGCCTGCCGAAATCATGAACTCGCCCGCCTCCCTCACCGGCGCCTACATCTCCGGACGCCAGCAGATCGCCATGCTTCCCCAGCGCCGCAGCCCGAATGGCAAAGCTCTCACCGTCCTCGGCGCGCGCGCAAACAACCTCAAGAATCTCGATGTCGTCTTTCCGCTCGGCGTGATGACGGTCGTGACCGGCGTCTCTGGCTCCGGCAAATCGACCCTTGTCAACGACATCTTGTACCGCGCGCTCGCCAAGCAGCTCTATCGTTCCCGCGAGGAACCCGGCACGCACAAAGCCATCACCGGAGCGGAGCTGATCGACAAGGTCATTCGCATCGACCAGTCTCCCATCGGACGCACCCCGCGCTCCAATCCCGCAACCTATACCGGCATCTTCGCGCAGGTTCGCGACCTCTACGCCATGCTGCCCGAATCCCGCGAGCGCGGATACAAACCCGGACGCTTCTCCTTCAACGTTTCCGGCGGACGCTGCGAGGCCTGCCAGGGCGGTGGCCAGCGCCGCATCGAAATGAACTTCCTGCCCGACGTTTACGTGCAGTGCGAACTCTGCGGCGGACGCCGCTACAACCACGAAACGTTGTCGGTTCACTACAACGGCTCTTCCATCGCCGACCTGCTCGAAACCCCCGTGTCGGACGTGCTCCAGATTCTCGAAAACATCCCGCAGGTCAAGCAAAAGCTGCAAACCCTGGTCGACGTTGGCCTCGGATACATTCATCTTGGTCAATCTGCCGTCACTCTCTCCGGCGGCGAAGCCCAGCGCATCAAGCTCGCCCGCGAACTCGGCAAGCGCCAGACCGGAAAAACTCTTTATCTGCTGGATGAGCCGACAACCGGATTGCACTTCGACGATGTGCGCAAGTTGCTGGACGTCCTGCACCGTCTCACCGATCTCGGAAACACGGTCATCATCATCGAACACAACCTGGACGTCATCCGCAACGCCGACTGGATCCTCGATCTGGGCCCCGAAGGCGGAGAAGAAGGCGGCCGCATCGTCGCCCAGGGCACGCCCGAGCAAGTCGCACGCGTGAAGAAGTCATACACTGGCCAGGCGCTGACCGCGTATTTCAATGGCTCAGCCACAAATGGTTCAGCAAGAAATGGCTCGGCAACAAGCGTGCTCGCGCCCACGGGTACAGGGGAACTCGTGTGAACTTTTCTCCTGACGATCTCCCCGAGAGTCGAACGCCAACGGTGAAGCCCGCTGATGCGGCGCCCGCTTCTGACGACGGTCTGCTTTCGGGCAATCGCCTTTCTGACGGCCAGCCCGCCGAACTCGTCCCCGCTGCGCCCGCTGATTCGACGTGGAATGATCCCGCGTGGAATGGGTGGGATGTCCTCCGCCTCATATTCCTCACCATCGTTGCGCTCGTCGTCTTTGTGCTTACCGTGGCGCTCATCGCGCGCGTCTGGTTGTACCCGCACACGGCCTTCGGCGAGATCCTTCGTTTCCCGCTGGTCTCGGTGGCCGGACAATCTGTGGCGTACCTTCTCATCCTCGCCTACATGTATGTTCTGGTTACGCGCGAGCGCCGCCGTCCCGATTTTCTCGCCGCCATCCATTGGAACTGGCCTTCCAGCATTGCCGTCTACGTGTTGACGGGCTTCGCGCTTTCGCTGGCTTTGCAAGGTCTGGCCCATCTGTTGCCGATTCCGAAAGAGCTGCCGATCGACAACTTTTTCCGCACGCCCGCCGAAGCCTGGGCGCTCAGCATCCTCAGCGTTACCCTCGCGCCTCTGATGGAAGAGTTTTTTTTTCGCGGCTTTCTGTATCCCGTGCTCGCGCGCCGCCTCGGTTTGCCGGTCGCCGTCTTGATTACCGCGCTCGGCTTTGCCCTGCTGCACGGTGCCCAACTGACGTTCGCCTGGGGACCGGTGCTAGTGATTTTCCTGGTCGGCATCGTCCTGACGATGGTGCGAGCCAAACAAAATTCCGTTGCCGCCAGTGTCCTCATCCACATGGCCTACAACGGAACCATCACCGTAGCGATGTTCGCCGCCACCGACGGATTCCGGCATCTGGAAAAACTCAGTAGCCAGTGAAAAAGGTCTCAGGTCTTAGGTGTCAGGTCTCAGGTTTTAGCGACTGGCCGCTTGGCTTCCGAAACTGCGAGGTGACAGTCGTCAGCGGTTCGCTATACCCTGAGACCTGACACCTAAGACCTGAGACCTGAACTTTCATGTCCACTGCACGACAAGAGCTCTTGCAACTGCTGGCGCAAAAGTCATTTCGCCTGGGCGAGTTTCAGTTGTCCTCCGGCGGCGCCAGTGACTATTACATCGACTGCCGCATCACCACGCTCGACGCCCGTGGCGCGCAACTGGTCGGCCAAGTCTTCCTCGATGAAATGCGCGGCCAAGGCTGGCACGCCGACGCCATCGGCGGACTCACCATGGGCGCCGACCCCATCGTCGTGGCCGTGGCCGTCACCAGTGGCACTCTGCACGGCTTCCTCGTGCGCAAGGCTGAGAAGCAGCACGGCACCGGCCAGCGCATCGAAGGCTTCCGAGAAAAAGGCACGCGAGTCGTGATTGTGGACGATGTTTGCACCACGGGATCCTCCACCGTGCAAGCCATCAATGCCGCCCGCGAATTCGGCTTCGAAGTGGTCGGCGTGATGTGCCTGGTCGAGCGCCAGGATGCCCACGGCCGCCCCAGTGTAGAGAAAGCCGCCGCCCCCGCACCGTTCATTTCGATTTTCACGGCGAATGAGGTGCGAAAAGAGCATTTAGCACTTAGCCTTTAGCCGCGAACAGCGAACGACCAACGACCAACGACCAACGACTGACGCATGATTCAAACTCTCGAATGGACCTCCCACGGCGTAGTCTTCATCGACCAGACGAAGCTGCCCACCGAAGAAGTGTATGTAACCTGCACCACGCACCAGCAGGTCGCCGACGCGATCCGCAACATGGTTGTCCGCGGAGCCCCCGCTATTGGCGTTGCCGCCGCCATGGGCATCGCACTGGGCGTGAAAAATTCCAAAGCGGAGAACGGCGCCGATCTAAAGAAAGAGTTCAACCATATCTGCGAAATCATCGGCCAGACGCGCCCCACCGCCGTCAACCTGTGCTGGGCGATCCGCCGCATGACGGAGAAATTTGAAACCCTCCGCATTCGCCCCATCGCGCAAATCAAGCAGGAACTTGTCGAAGAAGCCCAGCGCATGCACGCCGAAGACATTGCTGCCAACCAGGCCATGGGGCGCCACGGCGCCACCCTCATGCCGTCAAGCGGTGGCGTGCTCACCCACTGCAATGCCGGAGCGCTCGCCACCGCCGGCTACGGCACCGCGCTCGGCGTCATCCGTGCGGCCGTCGAACAAGGCAAAAAAATTCACGTCTACGCCAACGAGACACGTCCCTTTCTGCAAGGCTCGCGTCTCACCGCCTGGGAACTGATGAAAGACGGCATCCCAACCACCGTCATCTCCGACAACATGGCGGGAGCCATGATGCAGCAAGGCAAAATCGGAGCCATCGTAGTCGGCGCCGACCGCATCGCCGCCAACGGAGACGTGGCCAACAAAATCGGCACCTACACCGTAGCCGTCCTGGCCAAAGAGCACGGTATCCCGTTCTACGTCGCAGCGCCGATTTCAACCGTCGATCTCGAAACGCCCGACGGCAGCACGATACCCATCGAGCAGCGCAACGCAAGAGAAGTCACGCACATTGCCGGCAAACAGATGGTGCCCGACGGAGTCCAGGTCGAGAATCCCGCCTTCGACGTAACTCCCGCAAAATACGTAGCCGCCATCATCACCGAACGCGGCATCGCCCGCGCGCCGTATACAGAATCGCTAAGGAAACTGTCGGAGGCGTCCTAACCAACTCACGTAGCGACAGCCGCGCTCGACTGTCCAAAGTCCCCAGAAAAAGGCATTTTTTTCTCATGGCTTTGGCTGCTTGTCCCTCTACAAACGGACTTCGGGGGGACTCTGGAACGCCGCTTCTGCGGTGCGCCAACCATACAAGTGCGGAATCCCTCCGATTTCGATGCCCCAAACTCGCCGATTATGCGGATTTGTATTCGAGGGACTTGCGAGAACCACAAAGGTCATACCATTCTGCGCCCACCGTTTAGAGATATTCCTCCCACCGTGATCAAGCTCACAGACGGGCGAAAGTGGCGCCAGTACAGTTAGAGCGAATCATTCATTCTCTACGAAAGGGCTTGGTGCATGGCTACTATCGTTTCCCCAACCACTACGCGCGTTTTGAATTCCAGTCTGGCGCAGAGGATCATGAGCGCCGACGAAGCTGCGGCTCTCATTAAGTCCGGCGACCAGGTCGGCATGAGTGGTTTCACCGGGTCTGGTTATCCCAAGGTAGTTCCGATTGAGCTGGCACGCCTCATTGCCGATGCGAACTTCCGCGGGCAGAAGTTTCAGGTCAGTGTTTTTACCGGGGCTTCCACCGGCCCTGAGCTGGATGGGGCGCTCGCCATGGCGGGAGGCATCCATCTGCGCCTTCCCTATCAGTCCGATCCGGAAACCCGCAAGCGCATCAACGCGGGCGAAATGGAGTACATGGACATTCACCTCAGCCATGTCGCGCAGTTCGTTGAATATGGATTCCTCGGCAAGCTCGATGTCGCGCTCATCGAAGTCACCGCTGTACTGGAGGACGGACGGCTGGTGCCGAGTTCATCGGTCGGCAACAACAAGACTTGGATCGATCAAGCGGAGCGCGTGATCCTCGAGGTCAACTCGTGGCAGCCGGCTGCGTTGGAGGGCATGCACGACATCTACTACGGTCTGCAGCCGCCACCGAATCGCGGACCTATTCCACTCGTGCGTCCCGGCCAGCGCATCGGCACGCCGTACCTCGAATGTCCCGCGGAGAAGGTCGCTGCCATCGTGCTCACTGATTCTCCCGACCGCAATAGCGCCTTCAAAGCGCCCGATGAATCTTCCCGGCGCATCGCCGGCCACATCCTCGAATTTCTCAGTTGGGAAGTGCAAAAGGGCCGGATGCCTGCGAATCTGCTCCCGCTGCAATCCGGCGTCGGCAACATTGCCAACGCGGTTCTCTTTGGACTTGAGGAAGGCCCCTTTGAAGGACTGACTTCCTACACGGAAGTCATTCAAGACGGCATGATTCGTCTGCTGAAGTCAGGCAAGTTAACTTCGGCCTCGGCCACGGCATTCTCGCTCAGCCCCGAGACAATGACCGAAGTGAATGCCGATATGGCCAGCTACCGTGACCGCATCGTTCTGCGCTCGCAGGAGATCTCCAATCATCCCGAGATCATTCGCCGCCTCGGCGTCATCGCCATGAACGCCATGATCGAAGCCGACATTTACGGCAACGTCAACTCGACGCATGTCATGGGATCGCGCATCCAGAACGGCATTGGTGGGTCCGGCGACTTCGCCCGCAATGGATATCTCTCGATTTTCATGGCCCCGTCGACCGCGCAGCACGGGACCATCTCGACCGTCGTTCCCATGGTGTCGCATGTTGACCACACCGAACATGACGTGCAGGTCATTGTCACCGAGCACGGGCTGGCCGATTTACGCGGACTCTCGCCGCGTCAGCGTGCGCACCTCATCATCGAGAAGTGCTCCAGTCCGGACTACAAACCTTTGCTCCTCGACTATCTCAGCCGGTCCGAACGGCTGTCGTACGGCAAACATACGCCACACCTGCTAACCGAATCACTGGGCTGGCACAACCGTTATCTGCGAACCGGAAAGATGCGTCCGCAGGAAGAGAACTGAAGAGTAATCACGAGTTATAAAGAGGCAAAGGCAGGCGTCTCGGTTAACTGAAGTCATGGCGTCGTCCCAAGTACGGCTTTCAAGCCGACGGTCAATCCGCGGCCTAGCTTGGCGTGTCGGCCCCTGAACGTGGTCACACGCTTGGCAGATTGTTCCCGAGTGACGGGCAAACCGGAAGTGATTCATGCCATTACATGCGGGCGACAAAGCGTCCGCTATGTACGTCGGAACTATTGAGCCAGCTTGTATCCCGGCCCGCGCAAGGCTCTTCCGGGACGCTCCTCAGTCATCTTGCCGTCGAACACAACCGGCCGGCCATTGACGAAAACATCTTTAACTCCCACCGAGTAACGAAGAGGATCTTTATAAGTGGCAAGGTCCTGAATCACCACGGTGTCAAAGAGCGTAATATCAGCCATCATTCCCGGCCGCAGGATTCCGCGATCCATGATTCCGACCCTGCTGGCGGCCAGCGAGGTCATCTTGCGCACGGCTTCTTCCAGGCGCATGGTGTGCTCGGTGCGCACATACTCAGCCACGATGCGAGGGAAGGTTCCGAATGCTCTGGGATGGGCTTTGGTCGTGCTCAACGGTCCATCTTCCGCCTGCGCGGGAGAATCCGAACCGTAGGTCACCAACGGACTCGAGACTGCAGCGCGGACATCAGCCTCCTCCATTATGGAAATGACGACCTCGCTCTGGCCACGATCGGCGATGGCGATGTCCATGGCTGCGTCTTTCGGATCTTTGCTCATCTGCCGGCCGATTTCTTCGAAGTTCATACCTTCATACTTGTGCAGCTCGGGGTTCAGCACTTGAATTAACGTCACTCCCTGACCGCCTCCGGATCCACGCCACTGGTTCTGCCACGTAGCGCTCGGCTCGTCCATCTCCTTCTGGGCGCGTGCGCGCTGAGCGGGATCCTTCAACCGCTGGATCATTTTGTCTGTACCGCCTTCCGATATCCAGCTCGGAAAACATGCGATCAACCCGTTGGAACCGCGGGTGTAAGGATAAACACTCGCGGCCACATCAATCCCGCGGGCACGGGCGGCTTCGATCCTGCTCAGAACTTCGGGCATTTTACCCCAGTTTTCGCGATACGCGGTTTTCAGGTGCCAGATCGTGGCGGAAATGCCCGCACGTTGCGCGATATCAAATACTTCATCCAACGACTGGAAAATTTGGTCGGCTTCTGAACGCTGGTGGGTGAAGTAAACTCCGCCGTAGCGCCGCGCAACTTTGGCCAGCTCAACAATTTCGTCAGTGGAGGCAAAGGAGTCGGGCACGTACTGGAGCGCTGAACTTATCCCGAATGCGCCCTGCTCCATGGCCTGCGCGACTAATTGGCGCATTTGTTCGAGTTCTGCGGGTGTTGCTGGACGGTCGTCTTTGCCAATTACGTACTCCCGCAAACCGCCCCCGCCCACAAACGTACCCAGGTTGATTGTTGGTCGGGCACGCTCAAAGCGGCGCAAATATTCGTCGAGTGAGCGCCAATCCAGCGCCACGCCATACTTCTTAGCACTGTCTTGCAGGTCCTCCAGCAGCCGATTATTAAGCGGCGCGATGGAAGTCCCCTCGCCAGTAATTTCTGTAGTCACGCCTTGTGTGATTTTGCTGGCCGCGCGATTGTCCACCAGCACATTGAATTCCGACTGGCCCTGAACATCAATGAAACCGGGTGAGGCCACCAGTCCGGTGGCATCCATCCGCTTCTTCGCTGCGGCATTGTGGAGATCTCCGATCACAGCGATGTGGTCGCCGAGAATTCCGATATCGCCGATAAACCAGGGAGCGCCAGTGCCATCAACGATGCGGGCTCCCGTGATCACAAAATCGTAGCTGGGTTGTTGTGCGCGACCCGTCACGCTGGCGAACAGCAACCCAATGAGTACGATGGAAGAAGATAGTTGATGTTTTGTCATCAGAGTCTGTCTCGAAATCCGAGTGGTGGGATTATACAGGCGTCCTATGGCAACGCCCACGTGGACGTTTTGGGAAGGGCACGGCTTCAGCCGTGCCGCCCAGAGCCAATAAAGACGTGGGCTTTAGCCCCTGAGGGACGCGGCGGTCTACTCCTTCGGTTCATTATGAGATGGCCTCAAGTAAAAATCTTCTCCCTGTCTCCGTGGTGGTTTTTTTCTCAACTGGTGCGCGCGCTCGAATTCCGCTGCCAGTTCTCGCGAGTCCAGATTCTCGCGGATGTGGGCGAGGCGTTGTTCCAACTTCTGCAGCGCGTCGCTCAGGTTCTTGCGATTGGTGATGGCGATGTCGCGCCACATCGAATAGGGACTGCCGGAGATGCGGGTCATCTCGCGCAGGGCTCGTCCGCCGATGTCGAGCACGGGCGCGTCGGGCCCGAATTCGTCGACCAGCGTTGCGGCCAGAGCGGTGGAGATCATCTGGGGCAGATGGCTGATCCAGGCGCAGAAGCGATCATGATCGGAGGAATCGACGACCGCGATTTTGGCGCCCATCTTTTCCGCGCAGTGAATAAATTCTCCGCATTGTCCGGCGTGAACGTTCTGGCCAGGGAGTGGCGTGAAGAGCCAGGCGGCGCCTTCGAAAAGATCGGCATCGGCAAACTCCACGCCGGCGTGTTCTTTGCCCGCCATGGGATGCCCGGCGAGAAATCTTTGACCGGCGTTTCTCCCGAGCGATTTCGCGGCGCGCCGGACAATTTCTGCCTTCGTGCTGCCGACGTCGGTTACGAGTGTCTTGGGCGGCAGGGTTGGACCGAGCCGTCCGATCAGATCGAGGATCGGGATCACGGGCGTTGCCAGCACCACCAGATCGCTGCCGCGCACGGCATCTGCGGGATTGGTGGTTCCAGCTTCGATGGCGCCGCAGTCCTGGGCTCGCTCCAAAACTGGAGCGCGATCGCAGCCGATGATTCGTCCTGCGAGGCGGTGTTTCTTCAGGGCGAGGCCCAGCGAGCCTCCGATCAAGCCGGTTCCGATGATGGTGACTTGCTTGAAGGCCATGGGTTTGCTGAAAATCGACTTTGTCATCCCGAGCGAACCGAGGGATTTGCATCTTGCGGCGAACTGCGCAACCTCGCTTCGCTAGGGACGACAATTCATGATGCAAGAAGTTTACGCAATCTCGCGTCCAACCGCAGGCGCGATCATGCGGAGCTCGTCCATCAACTTGGCAAACTGTTCCGGGTAGAGCGACTGCGCGCCATCGGAGAGCGCTTTGTCCGGCTGGTGATGAACCTCGATGAGCATAGCATCGGCGCCAGCGGCAACGGAGGCGCGCGCCATGGGAGCCACCTTGTCGCGGCGTCCGGTGCCGTGCGATGGATCGGCGGTCATGGGCAGGTGCGAAAGTTTATGAATAATCGGGATCGCGGAAATATCCATCGTGTTGCGAGTGTAAGTTTCGAAGGTGCGGATGCCGCGCTCGCAGAGAATGATTTCGTAGTTGCCGCCGGCGAGCAGGTATTCCGCGGAGAGCAGGAGTTCTTCGAGCGTGGCGGCGATGCCGCGCTTGAGCAGCACGGGTTTGCGAATCTTGCCGAGTTCGCGCAGCAGGTTGAAGTTCTGCATGTTGCGCGCGCCCACCTGGAAGATGTCGACATAAGGCAACATCAGCGGGATCTGGGAGATCTCCATGACTTCGCTGATCACCAGCAGTTTGAACCGATCGCCCGCTTCGCGCAGCAATTTCAAGCCGTCAACGCCGAGTCCTTGAAATGAATAGGGAGAGGAGCGGGGCTTGAAGGCGCCCCCGCGGAGAACGCGCGCTCCGGCTTTGGCGACCAGTTCGCTGACGGTGAACAGTTGTTCGCGCGATTCGACCGAGCAGGGCCCGGCCATGACGACGATCTTCCTGCCGCCGATTTCAACCCCGTTCGCAAATTTGACTACGGTGCCCTCGGGACGGAAGCTGCGGCCGGCCAGCTTGTAGGGTGAAGTGATGCGGTGAACTTCCTGCACTCCCGGCATCATTTCGAGTTCGCCAGTGTCGAAATCGGAGGGAGCTCCGACTCCGCCGAGGACGGTCTGACGCGCTCCGGTGGAGCGGTGGACTTCAAAACCGAAGTGGACCAGTCGATCGATCACCTGCTGGATCTGATCTTCACTGGCCGAATCTTGCATGGCGACGATCATGAGTGCGCTCGGTTTGCCCGGCCGGAGCACGCATAGAACAAGAAACGAAGCTCAGCGTCTGCGGCGTACCTGGGTGCTTTCTCAGTTCTTGAATTTTGAATCGGTCTCCGCACCGCGGGCCGTGTGCCCGGAGTCGGGAACGATTTCGTGCTTTTGAATGCTGCGCATCACGTCCATAATTCGTTCGTAGATCTGCCCAAGATCGCGCTCGGCTAAGGGACCGGTGCTGCTGCGCTGCACATTGGCGATCACCTCGCGCTCGCGGTCGGGTTCGTAAATGGGCAGGCTGGTGTTGCGTTTCAATCGTCCAATTTCGACTACGGCGGCAGCGCGCTCGTTGAGCAGCGCCGCCAATTTGCGGTCCAGGTCGTCGATTTTCTTGCGCCAATCGGAAATGTCCATAGAAGCTCTTGGCCGTTAGCTCTTGGCTCTTAGCTCACGCCTCAAAATCCTAAGACCCACGCCGAACCAATGGCGTGCTTAATAACAGTTGAGGAATTTCCCGGCCAAAAGCTAAGAGCCAAGAGCTAAGAGCTGCCCTACGAATTCTGCCACAGTCGCGGCTTCTCGTCCCGGATTTTGTTCGATCAACTGCACGATGGCACTGCCGACGACTGCGCCATCGGCGAATTTGCCGACGGCTGCGAATTGCGCCGGGGTTGAGATTCCGAAGCCGACAGCCACGGGAAGCTTGGTGAAACGGCGGATGCGCTTGACCAGAGCTTGGGCGTCTCCGGTCATCTGTTGGCGCGCGCCGGTGACGCCGGTGCGGGAGATCGCGTAAATAAAGCCGGTGGAAACCTGGGCGATCAACTTCAGACGCTGGTCGGTCGAGGTGGGTGCAGCCAGAAAAATAGTTGCGAGCTCATGCTGGCGAGCCTCGCGCAGATACTCGGCGGATTCTTCGACGGGCAGGTCGGTGACGAGCGTTCCGTCAATCCCTGCCAGCCGCGCCACCTGGCAGAATTTTGCGAGGCCCATGCGCAAGATGGGATTGAGGTAAGAGAAGATCACCAGGCCGACGGATTGGGAATGCTCGCGGATTTCGGCGGAGAGCGTGAGCACGTTCTGTAACGACGTGCCTTTTTTGAGCGCCCGCTCGCTGGCGCGCTGGATGACCGGGCCATCGGCGAGCGGATCGCTGAACGGGACCCCCAGCTCAATCACGCTCGCACCCGCGTCGATGGCGGCCAGAACGACCTCGCGCGTGGTGGCGAGATTGGGGTCGCCGCAGGTTACGTAGGCGATGAGAGACGGTTTGCGGTCGAAGTGAAAGGGCATGAAGGTCAATAGAAATATCTCACAAAGCGCCGTTTGGATAGTGGCGCACTCATTTTAACCATTCCGGTGAAATTAGCGATTGACATTTGTCTATACAATTGCATATCATTTGTGCTATTGTGGTTTTACAAGCGGACGGCTTCGACTGGGACAGGGGCAACCGAGCCAAGTGCGAGAAACATGGGCTTTCCATCGCCGCTATCGAAAGCCTTTTTACGCATCCGCTGGCCATTCTCCCGGACGCGGCCCACTCGCAGCGGGAAAAGCGCTTCCGCGCGATCGGACGAACGGATAAAGGGCGCGGCGTGTTCATCATCTTCACGCTTCGGCGCAAGGGCGATGAACTTCTGATCCGGCCGATCAGCGCCCGGTACATGCACAAGAAGGAGATTGAGGCTTATGAAAAAGAAAATCCCGACCTTTAAGAGCGACCGTGCGGCGTCGGCTTTCGTCGATAAAGCTGACCTATCGCAATACGACCTTTCGGGCGCGCAGTTGATGCGCTTCGAGATCAAGCGCAAAGACAAGTCAATCAATCTGCGTTTGTCCGAGGAGCTTTACGACGCGGTGCGCGAACGGGCGGCCCGCGCGGGCCTGCCCTATCAACGGTTCATTCGGTTGACGCTGGAGCAGGCTCTCGGCGCGTCGAAATGAAGCGAGCGGCTCTCACAAAGTGCATGCCCGAAGATCCCCCCAAGCGGAGCTTGGACGGGGCACCTATCATGACCGATCTTGAACGCTAGACCGGGCCAACCGCCTACGAATTCTGGGAAGTAGGCACAAACGCCGCTAATACAGTGTCTTTACATGTGGGAGACCCTTAATGACGCGCAATTTGTTCGTAAGCATTGCTTTGCTTTTCGCCGGCTCAGTTTTGTGTGCCCAAGAAGAGTTTTTTCCGAAGAACGCCTTTGAAAGTGATTCTCGGGCTGACCAGTTCATGTCGGCCTGGTTCTCCGATGAATTAAGAATCCTTGGAGAACCGTCTCTCTTCCAGATGTCAAAGGCCCCGTTCGACGAGGAGTACAGGTTTCTGTGGCTGCGCACCTTCCATCATCCGATCGCTATTCGGCTTGAACTGAGGAGTGACGGGGTGGGGATACTTACTACAAAAGTGGCAAGTGGATCAGCTGGCTTTCCCCAAAAGAAACCGTATCTCATCGAGAAAGTCTCTCGTCCGTTGACTCGGGAACAGACTCAGCGTTTTCTCGGACGGCTCGATAAGCTAAGCTTTTGGAATCTTCGGCAGGATGTCGATCAACGAACGGGGAACGATGGTTCAGAGTGGATTATCGAAGGCGTCAAGGGCGGCAAGTACCAAATGCTTAGCAGGTGGACACCGATAGAAGGCGCAGTCCACGAACTCGGCCTAACATTTGCGTTTGGATCGGCTCAGATGAGCATTCCTAAGAACGAGGTGTACTGACCCAACAACATTGAATTCCGCCACCGCGCCAAAAGACTCCTCTGGTCACAGCCAGCCCACCTAATCTAACTTCAGGTTCTCTCTTAGTATTCCAACGTCTTTGTCTCCACGCCCGGAGATGTTGACAATTACCACGTCCGATTTCTTCATCTTCGGCGCGCGCTTGATCACTTCAGCGACGGCGTGTGCGGATTCGAGCGCCGGGATAATCCCTTCGGTTCGAGCCAGCACCATGGTTGCCTCGAGCGCTTCTGCGTCGGAGGCGGGAACGTACTCGGCTCGCCCCGTATCTTTGAGCATGGCGTGTTCAGGGCCGATCGACGGGTAGTCGAGACCGGCGGAGACCGAGTGCGTGGTTGCGATCTGGCCGGACTTGTCCTGCAGCACGTAGGAATAGGTTCCCTGCAGAACGCCCGGTGAACCACCGCGAAAACGCGCCGCGTGGTCACCGAGCGCCTCGCCGCGGCCGCCAGCTTCGACTCCGATGAGTTCGACTTTCTTATCTTTGAGGAAGTCGTAGAAGATCCCGATGGAGTTCGATCCTCCGCCGACGCAGGCGATGATCGCGTTCGGAAGTTTGCCTTCGGCTTTGCGAATCTGGGCGCGAGCTTCGCGTCCGATGACGCGATGGAAGTCGCGCACCATGGTCGGATAGGGATGCGCTCCGAGCACGCTGCCGAGCAGGTAATGCGTGGTGCGCACATTGGTGACCCAGTCGCGCATGGCTTCATTGATGGCGTCTTTGAGAGTGCGCGAACCGGAATCGACGCCGCGAACTTCGGCGCCCAGCAAACGCATGCGGAAGACGTTGAGCTCCTGGCGGCGCATGTCCTCGGTGCCCATGTACACCACGCAATCGAAGCCAAACAGGGCGCAGACGGTGGCGGTCGCGACGCCGTGCTGACCGGCGCCGGTTTCCGCGATGACGCGGTGCTTGCCCATGCGTTCGACGAGCAAGGCCTGGCCGAGGCAGTTGTTGATTTTGTGCGCGCCGGTGTGGAGAAGGTCCTCGCGCTTAAGATAAATTTTCGCGCCGCCAAGTTTGGCGGTCAGGCGGCGGGCGAAGAACAGCGGGGTGGGCCGTCCAGCGTATGTCTTCAGCAGTTGGTCGAGGCGTTGCTGGAATCGGCGATCGCGCTTCGCTTTTTCGTATTCGCGCTCCAGTTCCTCGAGCGCGGCCATCAGCGTTTCCGGAACATAGCGTCCACCGTAAGCGCCGAAACGGCCGGCAGTGGTGGCTTTTGGAGTGAGTTTTCCGGCTCCTTTCTTTATTGCGGTCGCGGTCGCCATCGTCAGGTTGCCTCTTCCATGGCCCGCACAGCTTGGACAAAGGCGCGGACTTTTCGGGGATCTTTTTTGCCGGGTTCGCGTTCGACGCCGGAGGAAACGTCCACGCCCCAGGGATGGAGGAGGTGGATCGCCTCCTGCACATTGCCGGGACGCAAGCCGCCGGCGACGATCAGCTTGCTGATGCTGTTGATGATGCCGGCCCAGGGCTGGACGCGTTCCCAGTCGAAAGTTTTTCCCGTGCCGCCGCGTCTTTCGTCGTTAGAGGAATCGATCAGGACGCCCGAGATCACGCCCGGGCGGAAGCCGTGGGTTTCGAGGAAAAGGTCGCCGTTTTTGGCAACGTGGATCTTGTGCACGCGTTTGCCCGTGTAGGCCTCGTCGGGCTCTACCAGTCCGGCCGCGACCGGATCCCATCCGACGGTTTGTTCCGCGGGCGCGTCGAAAATCTTCGCCGGCCAGGTGCGGAAAATCATGGGGCGAGGGGATCCGTTGGCGAGTCCCTGGAAGAGAGCGCGGCTGAATTCCGTGCTCTCGTCGCCGTGCAATTGCACGGCTGTAAGACCACCCTGTTTGACGGCGTCACGCACGTGGTCCGCGGTCTCGTTGACGAAAACGCCGACTTTTTCGATTCGCTGCGGTAGCTTGGCGACGATCGAGCGCGCGGTCTCTAAAGTGACGTGGCGCGAACTCTTCTGATAGAAGACGAAGCCTAACGCGTTCGCGCCAGCATCGGTGGCGGCGAGCGCGTCGTCGAGGTTTGTGATGCCGCAGATTTTGATCCAAGTCATAAAAACAGTTGTCAGCTATCAGTTGTCAGTTATCAGTAAAATCAACTAGAAGCGATCTCATAAATCGTTTTGGGTAGGGCACCGCTTCAGCCGTGGCCCAGAGCCAGTAAAGACGCGGGCTTTAGCCCCTGAGGGAGCCGACGGTTTACTCCTTCGGTTCATTATGAGATGGCTCCTAGCCGTTGACCACAACTTTTGCTTCTTCCATCAACTTTGCCAGCGCTTCTCCTGGGCTTTCCGCTTTCATCAACGACTCGCCGATCAGGAAAGCTTCGTAGCCGGCGGCTCGCAGACGAGCTATGTCTGCGCCGGATTGGATTCCGCTCTCGGCTACGCGGACGCATGCGGCGGGCATTTTTTCCACAAGCCGGAATGCGGTTTCGAGATTGACTTCGAAGGTGCGCAGATTACGGCTGTTGATGCCGATCAAGTCACAGCCTGCATCGAGCGCGCGTTGCAGTTCCGGTTCGTCATGAGCTTCGCACAAAACGTCGAGGCTGTGAGATCGGGCGATTCCGGCCAGCGATACCAGTTCTTTCTGATCGAGTGCGGCGACAATCAGCAGGATGGCGTCGGCGCGGTTCGCTCTGGCTTCCACGATCTGGAATTCATCGACGATGAAATCCTTGCGCAAGCAGGGAAGAGAACTGCTGGACGAGGCTTCGCGCAGATAGTCCAGCGAGCCCTGGAAAAATTGTTCGTCGGTCAACACCGACAGTGCGGCGGCGCCAGCCCGCTCGAGATCCCGCGCGAGTTCGGAGGGTCTGAAATCCGCGCGAATCAAACCTTTCGAGGGCGAGGCTTTTTTCAGTTCGGCAATAACGGCGATCGCGATTCCGTCTTGCGCCACCCGGCGCAGCCGATTCCGAAATCCGCGCGGGGTGTGTCCGGCAGCCGCGCGTTCCAGCGCGCGCAGGCCGGAGTTTCGCCGGCTCAGAGATATGCGCTGGGATAGGCGCTGGCGCGTGGCGGCGACAATGGAGTCAAGGGAGGCTGGCATGGCAGAGTGTCAATTATACGGAAGCAGCCCGATTCAGGCAGAATCTCTGCTTCGAGCACGAGCTTCGGGCTACGAGTTACGACCGAACACGAATCGGATCCTCGAAGCCCGCAGCTCGTGGCTCGGAGCTATCTCCAGGTGGGGTTCGCGGTGCGGGTGATGACTGTCATCGTGGTACCGATCATGTGACACGCGTCATTGACCCGACTTCCGGCAAGGTGCTATAAACGAGTGCTTTGTGCGGAGGTGTGTAGTCTGATCAGGGCTATATGCCGACGGGACAAGTTTTCCGACGCGGCCAAATCGGCACTCCTCTTTACTGTTATGCGGGCGGTGGAAGCGTGTTCGGAGCGTGTTGGGAACTCCGGTGGCGGCCGTACCCGTGGCGGATCGAATCCTGCAGCGGGCGGTTAACTTGCCGGAGCAAAATCACACGTCGTGACCCCTGAATACGATCTTTGAGGAGGATTTTGATGCGCACTTGGAACGTCAATCTTGCGTCCGTGGGACGCTGGTTTGCGAAAACTTCGGCAACCTTTGCAACTCTGCTGCTTTTGACCGCCGGCTACGCGCTGGCGCAACCCGCCGAAGAAGGGGGCGAGGCAGCCCTTAAACTGCCTGACCTATCTTCGGTTTCGTTCCTCGGCGTGAACGGGCATCGCCTGCTGATGATCGGGCTTCTATTCTGTGTGTTCGGATACGGCTTCGGCATGGCCATCTACATGCGACTGAAGAATCTGCCCGTGCATCGCGCCATGCGCGAGATTTCGGAACTGATCTACGAAACCTGCAAGACCTACCTGATCACGCAGGGCAAGTTCCTGCTGCTGCTGTGGGTTTTTATCGCGACCATTATTGCTGTGTACTTTGGTGTGCTGCGGCATTTCGAAGTTTCCCGCGTTTTGATCATCTTGGCGTTCAGCCTGGTGGGAATCGCGGGCAGCTATGGGGTGGCGTGGTTTGGGATTCGTGTAAACACCTTCGCGAATTCGCGGACGGCCTTCGCTTCTCTGCCCGGCAAACCTTACCCGGTTTACCAGATCCCGCTTGAGGCCGGGATGTCGATCGGCATGATGCTGATCTCGGTCGAACTGCTGATCATGCTCTTCATCCTGCTGTTCGTACCGGGCGACTATGCCGGCCCGTGCTTCATCGGATTCGCGATTGGCGAGTCGCTGGGCGCGGCGGCGCTGCGTATCGCAGGCGGCATCTTCACCAAGATTGCCGATATCGGGTCCGATTTGATGAAGATCGTCTTCAAGATCAAGGAAGACGATGCCCGCAACCCCGGCGTGATTGCCGATTGCACCGGTGACAATGCCGGCGACTCGGTTGGACCGTCGGCCGATGGTTTCGAGACCTACGGCGTGACCGGCGTCGCGCTGATTACCTTCATTTTGCTGGGCGTGAAGGAACCGGCGATTCAGGTGCAGTTGCTGGTGTGGATTTTCGTGATGCGCATCATGATGCTGGTGTCCAGCGCGTTGGCATATTTCATCAATGGCGCCATCGCGAAAGCCCGGTTCGCGCACGCAGACGAAATGAATTTTGAAACGCCGCTTACTTCGCTGGTCTGGATCACTTCGATTGTTTCGATCGTTGCCACCTACATTGTGTCCCATTTCATCATCCCCGACCTGGGTGGCGACACGACGCAGTGGTGGAAGCTGGCTTCGATCATCTCCTGCGGAACGCTGGCGGGAGCGCTGATTCCCGAACTGGTCAAAGTCTTTACCTCGGTGGATTCCCGCCACGTCAACGAAGTGGTGACCTCGGCGAAAGAAGGCGGCGCATCGCTCGGAATCCTCTCCGGTTTTGTCGCCGGAAACTTTTCCGCGTATTGGCTGGGGCTGGCGATGGTCAGTTTGATGTCGATTGCCTACTTCTTCAGCCAGATGGGCTTGGGCGTGGCGGCCACCATGATTGCCGCGCCGGTGTTTGCCTTCGGCCTGGTTGCCTTCGGCTTCCTCGGGATGGGGCCGGTGACGATCGCGGTCGATTCCTATGGCCCGGTTACCGACAACGCGCAGTCCGTCTATGAACTTTCGATGATCGAGCAGGTGCCCAACGTCAAAGCGGAGATCAAGAGGGACTTCAACATCGACGTGAATTTTGACCGCTCCAAGGACTTGCTGGAAGAGAACGACGGCGCGGGCAATACCTTCAAGGCGACCGCCAAGCCGGTGCTGATTGGAACCGCCGTAGTGGGCGCCACCACCATGATTTTCTCCATCATCATGGCGCTGACCAATGGGCTGAGCGCGAATGTGGAGAAGCTCTCGCTGCTGCACGCTCCATTCTTTCTGGGCCTGATTACCGGCGGCGCGATGATCTATTGGTTCACCGGCGCATCCATGCAGGCCGTGACGACCGGCGCCTATCGCGCCGTGGAGTTCATCAAGGCCAACATCCATCTCGAGGGAGCGGAAAAGGCCTCCGTTGCCGACAGCAAGAAGGTGGTTGAGATCTGCACCAAGTACGCGCAGAAGGGCATGTTCAACATCTTCCTCGCGGTCTTCTTCGGGACCCTGACGTTCGCCTTCGTGGAACCGTTCTTCTTTATCGGCTACCTGATCTCGATTGCCATCTTCGGTCTCTACCAGGCAATCTTCATGGCCAACGCCGGCGCGGCGTGGGACAACGCCAAGAAGATCGTCGAAGTGAAACTGAAACAGAAAGGCACGCCCCTGCACGACGCCACGGTGATCGGCGATACGGTGGGCGATCCTTTCAAGGACACGTCTTCAGTGGCCATGAACCCAGTCATCAAGTTCACCACGCTCTTCGGACTGCTGGCAGTCGAGCTGGCCGTCTCGCTGGCCCACGACCAGGGCACCGGGTTGACGCACATCCTGGCGCTCTGCTTTTTCGTGGTCTCGGTCTCTTTCGTGTACCGGTCGTTCTACGGGATGCGAATCACTTCGGAGGAAGCACGCGAGATTTGAACTTGCTTAGGAAAGAGGCGCAAGAAAAAACGCCATCCAGCGCGGCTGGATGGCGTTTTGATTTGAGGCCGATCTACTGTTTCGTGAAAGTGGGCGCCGTTCTCTGACGCAGGTGTAGAGACGCGGCTTGCCCCGTCTCTACTGGGAATCAGATGCCGCAGCCTGCGGGACGCCCCTCGCCACACGAGCTACAACTGGCTCATCTTGGCCAGGAATTCGCCGTTCGACTGCGCTTTCGCAAGCCGCTCGATCAACAGCTCCATGGCTTCGACCGGCGACAGCGGGTTTAGCACTTTGCGCAGCACCCAGATCCGCTGCAAATCTTCTTTCGGAATCAGCAGCTCTTCCTTACGCGTGCCCGAGCGCTGAATATCAATAGCCGGGAAGGTCCGCTTATCCACCAGCTTGCGATCCAGGATGATTTCCGAGTTGCCCGTGCCCTTGAATTCTTCAAAGATCACGTCGTCCATGCGCGACCCTGTATCGATGAGCGCGGTGGCGATGATGGTGAGCGAGCCGCCTTCTTCAATGTTGCGCGCCGATCCAAAGAAGCGCTTTGGGCGCTGCAACGCGTTCGAATCAACGCCGCCCGAGAGCACCTTGCCCGAGGGCGGAACGATGGTGTTATAAGCGCGCGCCAGGCGCGTGATGGAATCGAGCAGGATAACGACGTCGCGTTTGTGCTCGACTAATCTTTTAGCCTTTTCGATCACCATTTCCGCGACCTGCACGTGGCGGGCAGCGGGCTCGTCGAAGGTCGAGGAGATGACTTCGCCCTTGACCGAGCGCTGCATGTCGGTGACTTCTTCCGGGCGCTCGTCGATCAGCAGCACCATCAGCACGACTTCGGGATGGTTGGTGGTGATCGAATTCGCCACGTTCTGCAACAGCATAGTTTTGCCGGCGCGGGGCGGAGAAACGATGAGGCCGCGCTGTCCCTTGCCGAGCGGCGTGAGCAGGTCCATGACGCGCGCGCTGATATTCTCGCGCGTGGTTTCGAGCTTCAGTCGCTCCTGCGGATACAGCGGCGTCAGGTTGTCGAACAGGATCTTGTTGCGGGCCTCGTCGGGCGACTCGAAATTGACCGCCTCGATCTTGACCAGCGCGAAATATTTTTCGCCTTCATGGGGCGGGCGGACCTGGCCGCTGATGGTGTCGCCGGTTTTCAAGTCGAACTTGCGGATTTGCGATGGCGACACGTAAATGTCGTCGGGCCCGGGCAGGTAGTTGTAGTCGGGCGAGCGCAGGAAGCCGTAGCCGTCAGGGAGGATCTCCAGCACACCTTCGGCAAAGATGTGTCCTTCTTTTTCACTTTGCGCCTGCAGGATTTTGAAGATGAGGTCCTGTTTGCGGAGTCCGCTGGCGCCGGGCAGCTCCAAAGATCGGGCGATCTTGGTCAGCTCGGTAATGTTTTTTTCTTTGAGTTCGGCGATGGTCATATTTACCTACGTGGATTTTCTTCGGGAGGGATTCTCTCGGGATGGATTGCTTTGCCGCCGTGCGGGCACACGGCGGAGCTGCTTAAGCAGCTCGCCGTTGTGCTTCGGCAAAGTTCTCGGGTTCGCTCAGGATGTCATGACGTTCCGCATCGGCGATTTTGTCAAATACCTGATTCATGGTTTCCTGAATGCGGGTGTTCGGCTTATGAAACCTGCGCGTTGCCTTGGAGGCAAGCTGGCAGAGCATATACCGGTTCCGCAAAGTATGTAAAGCGTCGAATACACGATCAGAGCGCATTTTAGGTCGTCCTCCTTACAACAGGGATGATTTAGGCCACGATCCCATCGTCCCGCCCACTGGGTGATGGTCGATTACGGTTAGCCCAGCTGCAACTCGGGCTAGGTTCAACGGGATTTGCCAGAATTACCCAAATAGATGCCCCGCCCAACCCGAAAGTTGCTCAATTCTTAAGGAGTTGCCATAACGCGGGCGGAGGTTCGTCGGGACCGTCAGAAAACTGCTCGCATGTCCAGAGAACGCCTAAGTATAACAAACCGCTAGGGAAGGTCAAGAAGAATTTGCACCAGAATTTGCCACCCAGCGGGTAACCTTCCCGGTACCTACTTCAGCGCGTTCAGCCGCGCCGACAGGCGGGACTTGTATCGCGAGGCCGTGTTTTCGTGCAGAACGCCCTTCTGGATTGCCTTGTCGAGCGCCGACACGGTCTGCCGGTAGGTCTGGTCGGCGGCGGCTTTGTCGCCTTTTTCCAGGCTCTCGCGCAGGCTCCGCAGAGCGGTGCGCAGTTGCGAAGAGTTGGCCCGGTTGCGGACGGTTCGCTTCTCGGTCTGTCGGGCGCGTTTCAGCGCCGAAAAATGATTCGCCATGCGGCTTGATTACCTTTGTTTGTCCTAGATTGCGCTAGGAAGATATTCCAGTGGGAGCCGAATCTCTATTCTACGGGAGCAAGTCGCGTCGGGTCAAATGGATATGAATTCGCCAGCAAGTCCAATAGAACGGCTGAAGGTTCCGATCAACTCCTCAACCCCGGTCGTGGTGATGGAGACGGTCGAGGAAGTGCGAGTCGCCGGGGAATAGGAACTGCCGGCGCGAAGTTCGATGCCGCCGCGGTGTATCGCTTTTCCTCCCATTGACTCCCACCCCCGCCCGCGCTACGCTGAACTCAAATGGTTGGTAACCGCCCCGTCGGCGGGGTGCGCAATCCGGTTAGCTCCACCTCTACACCCAGCTTTTTGTGTGCAAAAAACGCCGGCACGGGTTCGCCCGAATCCGGCGGTAAACCACATCCCGGTAACCCACATCGAAGAGTGAGCCCTGTCCGGCTGCTGGAGGCGCCGCTACATCCCCAGAATAAAAAAGAATGAAAAAAAATATTGAACTCACCCCTGACATCGAGACCCTGTTCGGCACGCGCGATGAAAATCTCCATGTGCTCGAAGACGGCCTGAACATCAATATCGATCTGCGCTCGGATCGCATTGAACTGGAAGGCGCGCCGCGCGACGTGGCCCGCGCTGAACAACTATTCGCCGACTACGAGCATCTGCGGCGCACCGGCCACCAGTTCGTGAACGGCGACCTGAGCAGCATGTTGCGCGTGGTCGTCGGCGACCCAAACGTCACTCTCCGTGGACTGGCCGAGGCCGGACGCCAGCGTTCTTTTGGACGTCGCACGGTCCAGCCGAAAAGCCCCAATCAGCGCCGCTACCTCGAAGCCATTGAGCAGCATGACATGGTGTTTGCCGTCGGTCCCGCCGGCACCGGCAAGACCTACCTCGCCGTGGCCATGGCGATCTCGGCCCTGCTGAACAAGCAGGTAAACCGCATCATTCTGGCGCGACCGGCCGTGGAGGCGGGCGAACGTCTCGGCTTTCTCCCCGGCACGTTGCAGGAGAAGATCGATCCCTATCTGCGGCCCTTGTATGACGCGCTCTTTGACATGCTGGAGCCCGAGCGCGTCGAGCGCTATCTCGAAAAAAATATTATCGAGATCGCGCCCATCGCCTTTATGCGCGGGCGCACGCTGAACGATTCGTTCGTCATCCTGGATGAGGCGCAGAACACCACCTCAGAGCAGATGAAGATGTTCGTGACCCGCCTGGGATTCAATTCCAAGGCGGTGATCACCGGCGACGTAACGCAAATCGACTTGCCCACCGCGCGCCGCAGCGGTCTGATCGAAGCGGTCGATATTCTGCAAGGCGTAAACGGCCTCGCCTTCGTGCACTTCGACGAAAGCGACGTGGTGCGTCATCACCTGGTGCAGCGGATCATCCGCGCTTACGACGAGCACAAAGCGCGGCTGGCCGAGCAGCAGTTGTCGCTGCTGGAACCGAAGTCGGGCGCGCCGCAGCCAGCATCTTTGCCGGTGCAGGCCGAAGAGCCGCACCTGCGCAATTAAACGAAGGGTGTGGCGCGGACACTCTCGTCCGCGAGAAGTCGGAGAAAATTCAACGGCCGCGGACAAGAGTGTCCGCGCCACCGAGGAGGGAGCGTCGCCGCTACCCTCCTTTTCGCTTTGGCTGGGGGTCTTTAGCAGGCTGCGGGAAAACTAGGGTTTCGTATCAGGGCATCGCTTTAGCGATGCCGTAGGGTTTGCGGAATCAGACGCCCCTTTAGGGGCCGGGCGTGGGAGAGAAGCGAACTTGGTCATCTTTCAAAAGCGCGTCGCGGATCTAACCGAGTTGGCGCTCGACCGTTTCGTAGCGCGCGCCCGCCGCGCTGCGGGATTGAAGGGCGTGGTCAACGTGCTGGTGACTTCGAACGCCGAACTGAAGTCTCTGAACCGCCGCTTCCGCGGAAAAGACAAGCCAACCGACGTGCTTTCGTTTCCCGCCGAGCCCGACCCCCGAAAACAATTCGCGGGCGAAATCGCCATTTCGGCGGAGATCGCAGCGCAAAATGCGCGCCCGCTCGGACACTCGCCCGCCGAGGAAGTTAAGATTCTCGTGTTGCACGGCGTCCTGCATCTGCGGGGCTACGATCACGAGTGCGACAATGGACAGATGGCTCGGCGCGAAAAACAGTTGCGCGCGAAACTCCACCTTCCGCTTGGCCTGATTGAAAGAGCGACGACAGAGAGAGCGACGACTTCTGTCGCCCGGAGGAAGCACTAGCAATGATCGGTGTCGGCATTGCTCTAGCGCTCCTGTTCGGCCTGCTGACGCTGGTCTCCTACGTGGACCGTCTTTACCAGGAGATTGGCAAATTCCTCTCGCGCGATTTCCAGGACAACATCGACGCCTTCGAGCAGATCGTCGAACCGCGCCTCGGAGTCCCGCGCGCGCGGGCCTCGCTCTCCATGGCCATTCTGACGCAACTGGTCACCGCGGCCATTGCCATGATCGTCGGCTTCACCGTGTTTCGCGACCGCGCCTGGAGCATCTACGAAGTCCTCGAAGCCACGCTCAGCCTGGTGTTGATTATCATCTTTTTTAACCGCCTGCTGCCCTTCGTTTTTTTTTCGCGAACCCGCGGACGCTGGCTGGCGGACTGGGCGCTGCTCTTGCGCCTGCTGATCTACCTGGTTCTGCCGGTGACCCTGGTGCTCGGATTCTGCCAGTCCGTCACCGCGCTCACCCGCGAGCACACCGACGCGCGACCGGAAACCTCCTCCGAAGCCGTCGACGCCTTGATTGAAGCGGGACAGGAAGAAGGCATCATCCAGGAAGGCGATCGCGAGTTGATCCAGTCGGTAGTGGAGTTCAGCGGCAAGACCGTTCGCGAGGCCATGAAGCCGCGCCCGGAGATGGTCGCGGTCCCATCCGACTACACCGTCGAGCAGGTGGTCGAGTTGCTCCGGGGCAAGCATTTCTCGCGAATCCCCGTTTACGAGGGTTCGATTCACCATATTAAAGGCATTCTCCACGCGCAGGATGTGATGCAAGTGCCCGACTCCGAAGCGCATACGCGGACGGTCGCGACCCTGATGCGAACGGACGTCTACTTTGTCCCGGAAAGCAAGTTAGTAAGTGATCTGCTGCGCGAGATGCAGCGCAGTAACATCCGCATGGCGATAGTAGTGGATGAATATGGAGGGGTAGCTGGCCTCGTGACCATCGAAGACCTGGTCGAAGAAATCGTAGGCGAAATCGGCGACGAGCACGAGAAAGCCCAACTCGTGCAGGAAAACGACCACTCCTACATAGTCCCCGGCAACATGGATGTAGACCGCCTCGATGAACTCTTCGGCATGAAGCCCGAAGGCCACGAATCCTCCACCATAGCCGGCCTGGTCAGCGAACTCGCCGGACGCATTCCCAAGAAAGGCGAAGTCATCGAAGACGAAGGCCTGAAGTTCGAAGTCCTCGACTCAACCGATCGCCGCGTAGAGCGCGTGCGAATCACAACCGCCGAGCCGAAGCAGATGAAGTTGATATAAGAAAAAGCGGCCGAAGGTTTTGAGCTTTTGGGTAGCGCAGCGGTTTACCGCTGCGATTCATGCGCTCAATCCCGACGGCTTTAGCCGCTGAGGGACTGCATAGGATCACCTCGGCGAAAGCTCGTGATCGCTGCCGGAAGTTACTGCGAGTGGAGTCGAATTGGATGAACAGAATCGGCGTGGCAGCGTCCTGCCCTACCAGCTCCGGTACGTCCCGGAGTATTCGCGTATCTCTTTGCAGCGGACGCCCCGTTTGTTTACTAAATACTCGACCGATTTGCGTGTTTGATCGGGATCTGGGCTTGGTCCGATGATGATCTCTTCCACGTCGAGCGGACTGTTCTCCTCGGCGAGCGCGAACTCAAGGTAAGGAATTACCGCGTATTTACCAGGTCTGAAGTGGATATTGGAGTATGGCTCAGCGAACGGGCCGAGGTCTCGCACGATTCTCCACTCGCGTTCTTCCTCGAAGCTCGGATTCTTGAGGGCGGGTGCAATGTGCATGAGCGGCTCTACGAAACCCAGAAAAATGCCGGCTGTTTGGGCACTTTTTTGGTCGTCCTTCTCGTTGCGCTCGGGTTGTACAGGGCGCCCGCGGAGATCATCGGCTTGGATTTTTTCTGCCGCAGTGCAGCCGTATGCAATGAGCTTCGCACAGATGGCTTCTTGTTTGATCGGCTCGTACTGGCATTTCAGTAGCTCGAAGCCCTGTTTCCTCGCCTGTCGCTCAATGAGTTCAGGGGCGAAGCCGATGCTAAAGCCGCCTCCGTTCGGGCAGTATGCCCTCCACTGGCTCAGTTTGTCCTTGGCTTCAGAAAGTGAACCTACGAACACTGTGCGGTCTTGGTAGAAAGGCTCACCTTTGAGAATCATTCGGCAAAGATCGTTCCACGGGTCACGGTCGTTCTCGAGTTTCTGCCTGAGCAGATGCATGGCAAGGGATGTGGCATGCTTGTACTCGGCGGTGTCGTTGAGGTACTGAATACCGGAAGCCCATAGGGACTTACTCTCCACGATTCCTATAAGGCCTGCCGGAGTAGTGTAGTGGTAGAGAGGCGCTCTTGGGCGCTCGGGCAAGAGTGAGTCTAAGAAAGGTGTCGCCATCTGTACGCCTTCAGCGGTTCGCTTGGGTCCATCAAATTCCAATTCTCCCCCAACCGACACCCGGACTCAAGCGGGCACCCCTCGTCTCGCGGTTTCCGAGATGTGGGATGCCGACGGGGTTCTAACCCTGCCACCTGCGCCCACCTTTTTCATCACAAACGTCCGGGCCACACATCACAGACTTCCAACCCGCCCTGGGCGACAATGGAGATCTGATTGGGGCAGCAAGAGGTGCGCTCGTCGACCAAGACGGCCCTCAAAGCTGCCCCAAAGCCATTTTCAGCCATCTTTGACAATCTAACTCCTTATTTATGAATATTTTGAAGTTAAGTCCTTATTCCTGAATATTTTAGCGCAAATCGGGGGGGGGGGGGGGGGGGGGGGGGGGTACCAGTACCAACTGGTAAACAATCATCAAGAGCCGGTTTTGCTGAGACCTGCGACCTGACACCTGAGATCTGATGTTCTAGTACCCTATCCCCATGTCCTTCCACTCCGGATTCGTCTGCATTCTCGGATGCCCCAACGCGGGCAAGAGCACGCTGCTGAATGCGCTGGTCGGCGAGAAGCTCGCCATCATTTCGCCGAAACCTCAGACCACGCGCAACCGCATTCTCGGAATCATCAACGTCCCCAAGCAGAAGGGACGCGAGGAAGGGCAAATCGTGCTCATTGATACACCGGGAGTTGCCACGCACGGAGTTCAGCGTTCCGGCTCCTCGCTCGGACGCAAGATGATGTCCGAGGTGCGCGAGGCGCTCGAAGGCTGCGAACTGATTCTCATGATTGTGGATGCTAAAAAGAAGTGGGAGCGCGACGACAGCTTCGTCCTCGACTTGGCGAAAAAGGCGGGCACTCCGGTTTTCTTGCTGCTCAACAAAATTGATCTGCTGGCCGACAAGAGTAAGCTGCTCCCGCTGATCGCACAGTTCCAGGCGCTGCACGATTTCAAGGAGATCGTCCCGATCTCCGCTCTCAAGAAGAAGGGGCTCGATGAATTGCTGTCCTGCGTGCTGAAGGCTCTGCCCAATGGCCCACGCTATTTTCCCGAGGATCAGATTACCGATCAGCCGGTGCGATTCATGGCGGCGGAGTTGATCCGCGAGCATGTTCTCATGCAGACGCATGAAGAGGTGCCGCACGCAGTCTCGGTGCTGATCGAGCAGTTTGAAGAGAGTCCGAGGCTGACGCGGATAGCCGCCGTGATTTATTGCGAGCGCGACGGTCAAAAGGCCATCCTGCTCGGCAAAGGCGGCCAAATGCTCAAGAAGATTGGAACCGCAGCCCGCCTCGACATCGAGAAGATGGTAGGGACCAAAGTTTTTCTCGAGCTCTTCGTCAAGATCAAGGCTGGCTGGCGCGATTCGCGCAGCTTTGTGGAAGAACTGGATTGGCGGCGCCAGCTACAGCAGATGGGAGGCCCGCCAGATCCTGAGTCGTGAAGTGGGCTCCAGGCTGTAGGTTTCAGGTCGTTAGGCGGCAACCTGACCGTGGGTAACCCGCCGACGTCATACGCTAACGGTTGCCTGCGATTCAAATAAAGTTTGCATCTCAGCCCTTAAGTCCCTAGAATCTGTCAGCGCCTCCCTGCATCTCAGTTAAGGGACAGGCTGGAGCCAAAGCCCACAGCCGATTATGGCAGATTCTTCCCCATCCTCTCAGCAGCCGCCGCAGTCGTGTAACTTCGACGCGGAGAAGCTCGATCTCAAGCTCAGCGTAATGCTTGCCGCCGACCGCGATGCCGTGGACCCGGTCGTCCGCAGCGTGATGAATGTGGTGCGGGAAATGAAATGCGCTCCGGGACGCGAAGACGACATCGAACTGGCGTTGACCGAAGCCCTGGCCAATGCCGTCGTGCATGGCGCGAAAAGCGATCCCTCCAAAATTGTCGAATGCGACGTGGCCTGCGACGCGCGGCATGGCATGCTGATCGTGGTGCGCGATCCCGGCTCCGGTTTTGATCCCGCCAAGATTGCCGATCCCTGCCAGGGGGAGAACATCTATTCCCATCACGGCCGTGGCATTTACCTGATCAATCAGTTGATGGACGAAGTCCAGTTTCACAAGAACGGGACTGAGATTCACATGCTGAAGCGGTAGGTCTCAGGTGTCAGGTCTCAGGAAAATCGCGCGACATTTGCGTCAAGACGACGATTTGCCGTTAGATTTATAAAAAGTAGTATTGCAAGAGCTATAGCGTTACAGTGGGGACGCAGAATGTCGGGTGTCTCCTCTGGCCCCGGAAATGTCGGCTTTTCCAGGAGTTGCTTATGACAGCGAGCCCTATTGAAACAGGGGGTGTGCATCAGCGTGAGGAGCTGAAAGCTTTTCTGGCTGCACGCGAGTTCCTGTTCACGCAGCGCGAAGACTACGAGACCGCTTACCGCGATTTCCGCTGGCCTCAGCTCAATAAGTTCAACTGGGCGCTCGATTACTTCGATACCTTCGCGCGTGGCAACAATAAGCCGGCGCTTTGGATCGTGGACGAAAACGGCCCCGAGGTGAAGCTGAGCTTCGCCGAGATGTCGCGGCGCTCCAACCAGGTTGCGAACTTCTTGCGCCAGCAGGGAGTTCGCCGCGGTGACCGCCTTATCGTCCAGCTTCCCAACCTGGTCGCGATTTGGGAAATCATGCTCGCGGCTCTCAAACTGGGCGCCATCGTTATCCCCGCTGCCACGCTGCTTACGGTCAGCGATTTGCGCGACCGCTTCGACCGCGGCAAAGCCCGGCACGTGATCACCATTCCTGGCCTGACCGAAAAATTTGCCAGCATCGCCGGCGATTACACTCGCATACTCGTCGGCGCAGCGGAAGAAGGCTGGATACCCTACACGCGAGCCTATGAACAAAGCCCCGACTTCACTCCAGACGGCGAGACCAACGCGACCGATCCGTTCATGCTGTATTTCACTTCGGGCACGACCGCTCTGCCCAAGCTCGTGCTGCATACTCACCAAAGCTATCCTGTCGGCCACCTTGCCACCATGTTCTGGATTGGCATCCGGCCTGACGATGTCCACTTGAACATCAGCACTCCGGGATGGGCCAAGCACGCCTGGAGCAGCTTCTTCGCGCCGTGGAACGCAGGCGCCACCATCTTCGTGCACAACTACGATCGCTTCAGCGCCAAGCGCACCCTCGAGGTAGTCGCCCGCTGCGGTGTCACCGTGATGTGTGCGCCACCAACCGTTTGGCGTCTGTTCATCCTCGAGGATTTGAAGTCATTCCCAGTGAAGCTTAAAGAGCTGGCAAGTGCCGGCGAACCGCTCAACCCGGAAGTGATCGAGCGGGTGCGAGCGGCTTGGAATATCACCATTCGCGACGGTTTCGGCCAGACCGAAAACGTCCTGCTGCTGGGCAATTTTCCCGGACAGACCGTAAAACCCGGCGCCGTGGGCAAGCCCTCGCCCGGGCACCGCGTCGTTCTGCTCGATGTCGAGGGCAAGGAGTCCGATGACGGCGAGATCTCGGTCCGGTGCGATCCCAAGCCCATCAGCCAGATGGTCGGCTACGTGGACGATGAAGAGCGCACCGCACAGTGCTTTGCTGGAGGTTACTACCGCACCGGCGACGTGGCTCACCGCGATGCCGATGGTTACTTCACCTACATCGGCCGCGCAGATGACGTCTTCAAGAGTTCCGATTATCGCCTCAGCCCGTTCGAACTGGAGAGCGCACTGATCGAGCATGCCTGTGTCGCCGAAGCTGCCGTTGTGCCCAGTCCGGACGCCATCCGCTGGAATGTGCCCAAGGCATTCATCACCTTGAAGCCCGGCTTTCAGCCGTCGGCTGATTTGGCACGCGAAATTTTCAAATTCATCCGCGCCCGTCTTGGTCCCTACAAGCGCATCCGCCGGATCGAATTTTCCGAACTACCCAAGACCATCTCCGGCAAGATTCGGCGCGTGCAGTTGCGCGGCATCGAATTGCAGCCCGGCGAAGGCCGCCGTCCCGACGAGTATTGGGAAGATGATTTCCCCGACATAAAGGACGCGAAAAACTAATAAACTGAGGCGCGCGGGAAAAGGGCGTTAGATCTGACGATCAACTCCCAAGCTTTTCCTGGGACCTGATACCTGACACCTGCTACTCTTTCGCCGCAATCCCCAAACTCTTCATCTTGCGATACAGGTGGCTTCGCTCCAGCCCGAGCACTTCCGCGGTGCGGCTGACGTTGCCATGATTCTCGTCCAGCTTTTTGAGAATGTAGTCACGCTCATAGGCCGCCCGCGCCTGGTGCAGCGTGGAACCCTCGCTGCCCGCCACCCGGCGGCTGGCGTCGCGGTGCACCAGTGGCGGAAGATGCTTGCGTTCAAATCGTGAGGTGGTGGGATTCATGATCACGATGCGCTCGATCACATTGCGCAGCTCGCGGACGTTCCCCGGCCAGGCATAGCGCATCAGGACGTCGATGGCATCGTCGGTGATCTCTCTTGGACGCCGGCCGTAGGCTGAGGCAAATTCTTTCAGAAAGTGTCGCGCAAACAACGGGATGTCTTCCTTGCGTTCGCGCAGCGGCGGCACCACAAACGGAACCACGTTCAGTCGGTAAAAAAGATCCTCGCGGAAGTTCCCCTTGGCGATTTCTTCTTCCAGGTCTTTGTTGGTGGACGCAATCACGCGCACGTCCACGGTGACGGGATCGTCGCTTCCGACTGGGATGAATCGCTGTTGTTCCAGGGTACGCAAGACTTTGGACTGCGTCTTCAGACTCATGTCGCCGACTTCATCCAGAAACAAAGTTCCGCGATCCGCCTTCTGAAATTTGCCTTCCTTGTCGGCGGTAGCTCCCGGAAACGACGATTTGCGATGCCCGAAGAGTTCGCTGTCGATCAGGTCCTCGGGAATCGCGGCGCAGTTCACTTCGACAAACATTTCATCTTTGCGAAGGCTCTGCATGTGGATGGCATGTGCGACCAACTCTTTGCCGGTGCCCGATTCGCCATAGATCAGCACGCGTCCGTTGGTGGGCGCCATCAGCCCGATCTGCTGGCGCAGCGCCTTCATGGGAACGCTGTCGCCCACGATCACGCTCTTCGACTGCAGTTGCTTCCGCAGGTCGAGATTCTCATGGCGCAACCGCCGCGCGTCGATCGCATTTTTTACCAGGATGAGCGTCTTTTCGAGCGATAGTGGCTTTTCCGCAAAATCGTAGGCGCCCAGCTTGGTGGCACGCACCGCCGTCTCGATGGTCCCGTGGCCCGAGATCATGATGACCTCCGGCGGATCCTCCATCGCGCGGATCCTCTCCAGCACTTCCAGACCGTCTATTCCGGTCAGCCACACATCCAGCAGGATCAGGTCGAAGCTGCTCTTGCGCAACAACTCGAGGCAGTCTTCGCCGCTCGGGCTGACGCTGGTTTTGTATCCCTCGTCCTCGAGGATGCCGCGCAAGGATTCGCGGATACCGGATTCGTCATCAACGATGAGGATGTGTGCCATTGTTTAGCTTAACAACGCCTAGCTTGCCGCCGGCGTGCTGATAGTTTCAACCGCTACGGGCAGCTCGACAACGAAGCGGCTGCCCACCGGCTTGTTTTCTTCCACGCGGATCGAACCATGATGGTCTTCCACAATTCTGCTCACAATGGCCAGACCCAGCCCCGTGCCGCGTTGCTTGGTCGAAAAGTACGGCAGGAACAGTCGTTCCTTCACGTCGCGCGAAACTCCCTGTCCGGTGTCGGAGACAACCAGTTCGACGGCATCGCGACTGGCCACCAGCGAGGTTGAAATCGTGATCTCTTTCAGGATCGCATCCTGCATCGCCTCCGCGGCGTTATCCACCAGGTTTGCGACCGCCCGCTTGATCGCTTCCGGGTCGGCCATTACGGCCGGCAGATCGCGCGCCAGTTCCGTACGCACGCGAATCCCCTCCAGCCGCCCATTGAACATGATGAGCGCAGCTTCCACCAGGTTATTCAAGCTAGCCGGTTGCGGGCGGGAGGCGGGAAAACGCGCCAGCACGGAAAATTCGTCCACCAGCGCGCGCACGGTTTCGACGGCATTCCTAATGGTTTCCGCGCAAGTGCGGATCACCTCGAGTGAGGCTGCATCGGGCGCGGCGCCCCGCGACAAATGGCGATGAATGCGTTCGGCGGAAAGAGCAATTGGGGTCAGCGGATTCTTGATCTCGTGTGCCACGCGCCGCGCCACCTCGCGCCAGGCTGCCTGTTTCTGCGCGCGCAGCAGGTCCGACAGGTCTTCGAACACCAACACATATCCCAGCCCTTCGGCGGCGTGGCTCAGCGCGGACACGGTCACGGCGACATTCAACTGAGCTCGGGGCAGCGCAAGTTCCATGTTGGCTGCCGTGATGCCCATACGATCGGCACGGCGGAGCAGCGGTTCCAGATCGGCGAGCACGTCGGCGGGAATCACATCCTGTAGTGGCAGGTTCACCAGTGAGGCCGGGCTCACGTACTCGCTCCGCTCCAGGTAAAACATGCGGGAGAAAGCGGCGTTCGCCAGCGTCACCCGGCGGGTCGCGTCAATCGAAATCACTCCGGTCGGAATACTTTCGAGGACGGTTTCGATGTACCGGCGTCTCCTTTCTAGCGCCTCGTTCGCCGCGCCCACATCGCGGCTGGAGGCTTCGATCTGGCGGCGGCTGGATTCGAGCTGCTCCGCCATGCTGTTGAAAGACTGCACCAGTTCGGCCAGTTCGTCGGTGGCGCGGATATCGACGCGGTAGTCCAGTTGCCCTTTGGAGATGGCCTCGGTACCCGCCGCCAGCGCCGCCACGGGACGGTTGACCAACTTCGAAAGCAGGAGCGCGAGCCAGGTTGAAGCGAACAGCACCACCACCGTCAGCAGCAGCAGAAATCCGATGTAAGTCCGCCGAAACAGCTTTCTTTTTCCGGCCAGTTCGATGTAGCGTTTCTGGCTTTCCTGAATCTGTTTGGCCGTTTGGGCAAATTTTGGCGGGAGAGGCATGGCGACGAGCACAGCGCCGCCTTGGAGCGGGGCCGCCCCGACAATGTAGTCCGTCTGGCCCCACTGGAAATGGGGGTGCTCTCCGCGCAGGGCCGACTGCACCGGGAAACCATCTTTCATCTCGGTCCAGAGCGCCGGGGTATTCAGGCTGGCTGCCGCATTGCCGTTCGCCAGGGCCAGAACGAATCCGCCCTGCAGCGCCGGGATGTATTCGCGAAGTTCTTCCGTGGCTTCAGAGAAATTTCCGCTGGCAAAAGCTCTTTGAAATTCGTCTGTCTGTGCGATGGATTGTGCTTCCGAGGCCGCATTCTGGCCCGCGTAGTCATAGAGCAGAGCCGACATGGCCGCGGTATCCGCGCGCACTTCCTCGACCGGTTGGGAAAACCACTTGTCGATGGAGCGGTTCATCAGCCCGTACGAGAACCAGAACATCGCAAGCACGGGCAAGAACGACAGCAGCAGGCTGACCACCACCAGGCGCGTGCGGAACTTTGAACCGGCCACGCCTTGCCGCCGTTCGGCATAGAGTTTCAGCAGGTTGCGTCCAAGAACTAGCGTCAGCGCCACGAAGGCAAAGAAAATCAGGCCGCTCAGTCCGGCAAAAAACAGAAGCTCTTGGTTGCTGTCAGGGCTGATGAACTTCAGATTGAACGAGGCCTGCAACACCAGGATCGCGAGCAGCAGAAAAGCGCCGATCGCCAGCGCGATCACGGCCTTCCGGCGGCCGGAGGTCTTCGGTTCGTCGCGAATTGGATTCGGTGCGGCCAAGGAGTGATCACATTATAGGGGGTCGTCGGTCGTTAGTCGTTCGTCGTTCGCGGTTCGTCGCATTCCCTCCCGCCAACGACTGACGACCAACGACTAACGACTCCTTGCCGACTCCAGTGCATTCCGCAGCGCCTCGTAGGCAGGCTTGGCCCGATAGTTCCGGTCAAAGGGCAGGGCCACGCCCTGCGTCTGCTTCGAGTGCGATCCGATCCAGGAATACTTGTCCGTGAAACCCCAGGTCTGGATCGCCGTGCATCCGGGATGAGACAGACAAGCGGTGGCAATCTGGCGATAGATGCCCGCCTGCCGTTGCAGGTCCTCGGGGCGAGGATTGCCGTTTGCATCGACCGGCAGGGCGACGTCCATCTCGGTGATGTGGACCTGCACTCCCAGAGCAGTGAAGCGATTGATATTGGCAGAAATGGACGCGACATCGGCGTGCAGATTCACAATGTGCATCTGAAATCCCACGCCATCGATGGGGACACCGCGCCTCCGGAAATCGCGAACCATGGCGTAGATCGCGTCCGACTTGGGATTCACGACCTCCGCCTCAGCCTCGTTGTAGAACAGCAGGGCTTGCGGATCGGCTTCATGCGCCCAGCGGAAACAACGCTCAATATAGGAGCTACCATTTTCCGCCAAGCCGATTCCGGGCTGGTCTCGCCAGATCGTGCTGCGCAGTGTTCCCGGCTGCAACTCGTCGAAGGCTTCATTGACCACGTCCCACGCGAATACCTTGCCCCGATAATGTCCGACCACAGTCCTAATGTGTTGCTCAAGAATTTGCGCAAGCTCGCCGGAAGTGTAATTTCCTTCCGTCAGCCATTTTGGATTCTGCCGGTGCCAAACCAGCGTGTGCCCGCGGACCTTCATACCATGCCGGGCCGCGAAATCCACGATCTGGTCGGCTTGAGAAAAATCGAAAGACTGCCGCTCCGGGTGCACCACCTCCCACTTGAGGGCATCTTCCGGCTCCAGCATATTAAACTCGCGGGCGAGCGTGGACGCATAGGCCGGTTCCAAGAGTTGCGCCGGCCTCACCGCAGTGCCGATGAGCAGTCCAGAAGCCTGTGCGGCCTCACGCAACGACTGCTCTGGGACGCCGCCGGCGCCAAATCCCAGGCAAAAGGCTGCGTTCGCCAAAACAAGAACAAGCGTTCGCCATTTCACGTTGCGACTCCCTCCTAATTCCCGCCGATCACTTTGCCTGAGGAAGGAACTTCTGCAAAGGACATTGCTCACACTGCGGTTGTGACTTTAGGCAGTAAGTCTTGCCGACTCCGACGATCAGCCCATGCATTTCATTGAGCACCTGGACCAGCGCCGTGCGCTTGGCTGTGCTCACGCGTGAAGGCTGATGACACGAGCCCCGTGGCCCCACCGCAGTCTTCACTGCCCCAGACTCGCTCTCGATTCCTGCGGCTCCCTCCGCCGCCAGCGCCTGCTCCAACAGTTGTCGAATCTCGTCATAGCCGGCGGTGCTGGAAATAATCTGGTGCCGTTCCAGAATGCGTCTCGTGTAAGCGTCCACAACAAAGACCGGGTGATTGCCGGCATACAACAGAATCGAGTCCGCGGTCTCCGGCCCTACACCATAGAGCGCGAGCAATTCGTCGCGGAGTTCGGCCGTTGGCCGCGAGAACATCCGCGCGAGCGACCCTCCGTAACGCTCATCGAGAAAGCTCACAAATGTTTTCAGCCGCTGCGCTTTCTGCCGGAAGTAACCCGCCGGGCGAATCAATTGTTCAAGCTTAGGCTGAGGCGTGCGCCGGATTCCGCGGATCGTCAGAAGCCGCGCTCTTCGAAGATTGGCGAGCGCCTTCTCAACGTTCGTCCACGAAGTGTTCTGCGTTAAATACGCTCCAACAATCACCTCAAAGCGCGATTGCGCCGGCCACCAGTGCTGGTGTCCCCAGGCGGAAAACAACGTGTGATAGTAAGCGCGGATCGCGTCGTGTTTCGTTTCGCTCATGGAGCGTGCGAGGAACAGGCATCACAATTCTAGCTGCGAGCCCAAAACCTTAACCACCGGGGGGGCACAGGGATGCACAGGGGAATTCTTTTCCGCCCAACTATCAAATGAATAGATTCCCCCCTGTGTACCCCTGTGCTCCCTGTAGTGAGAGCAGTATCCACGCACCGAAGAACATGGTCTGCCGCGTGGTGATCTTCCCAATACGACAAATTTCTGGCAGAAATGCCGCCAATAGCGGGCGCAAACCGCACCTCCCGCGAAGTACAGGTACCTAAGTTACTTTTTCGGAATTCCCATTGGGGTGACAATTTGTGTCAGTGCGAAAGCATCCTCGCTGATCCCCCCGGAAATCAGCGGCTTCGCATTGACCCCGGACTTGGCGGGAATACAGGAGAGATATGTCTCAGCGGCTGGGTGACCTGCTCGTCAAAGAAAAGGTCATCACCCCAGAGCAGTTGGAACAGGCGACCAAGCTCCAGAAGGAGTCTCACACCCGGCTCGCCTCCGCGCTGGTGAAGTTGGGTTTCCTCTCGGATGAGGATGTCACCAACTTTCTCTCGCGCCAGTACGGCGTGCCCGCCATCAATCTTTCTTATTTTGAAATCGACCCCGCCGTCGTCAAGTTGATTCCCTACGAAACCGCGAAACGCTATCAGATTTTACCGCTCAGCCGCGTCGGCGCTTCGCTCACCATCGCCATGGTGGATCCCACCAACGTCTTTGCCATGGACGATATCAAGTTCATGACCGGCTTCAACATCGAACCGGTCGTGGCCTCGGAAAGC
>Ga0187868_1000258_pt1 | contig 46333 bp, 39 predicted proteins | sample June2016WEW_13_4_FD_133014 | JGI IMG/M metagenome (GOLD analysis project Ga0187868, IMG submission 133014) | Peatland microbial communities from SPRUCE experiment site at the Marcell Experimental Forest, Minnesota, USA - June2016WEW_13_40 | ecosystem: Environmental > Terrestrial > Soil >... | reverse complement strand
GGTGGACAACTGGCCGTCGGAAAGGCCGTCAAGAGCCGTGCGGGCGGATCGGATAGACCTGTTGACAGACCGAGCGCTGGTCGGCCGCCCAGCCTGGTTTCTTACTGTCTGAATCGCAGACATGTATTCAGCGGCTCTCGTGCGAGGCATTCTCATTAAGAAACGGTTTCCATCGAGTTCACTCGACCACTGCCTCCGCCAGCTTTTTTGCGGTTTCCTTGACTTGTTTCAAATCGAGTTTTCCGCTGCCGAGGAATGGCAGGGCGGGAACAGGGAAAAAGTTCTCTTTGCGCGGCACCCACAGTTTGGGGAGGCCGGAATCGCGCATGCGCTTGAGCAAGTCATCCACGCTCAACCCTAATTCCGTGTGGAGCACCACAAAGCGCTCGCCTTTCTGCTCGTCCGAAATCGAGGTCACCACCATCCGGGGCTCAAAGCATCCGAGAGCGCGGTGAAGCGCTTCCTCCACCTGGACGTGCGAGACCATCTCGCCGCCGATCTTGGAGAAGCGCGAAAGCCGGTCGGTAATCTGAATGAATCCGTCTTCATCAAGCTGCGCGACATCGCCGGTGATGTACCACCCATCCTCCCACATGACCTGGTGCGTCTTTTCCGGCTCGCCGAGGTAGCCTGCCATGACGCTTGGGCCTTTCACCAACAGCATTCCCGGTGTGCCAGAGCCCAGCGTAGCGAATGTTTCCGGATTGACGATACGCACTGCGACGCCGGGAATCGGGTGCCCAACTGTGCCGCGCTTCGAGCCGATCTGCTTCTGGTCACTGCCGCTGTAGCCAGTGTTTTCCACCGACACCACAGGCGAAAGCTCCGTGCATCCGTAGCCTTGCAGGAGGTCGAGATGAAACTTCTCGCGGAAGGCGTCGCCGAGTTCCGGCTTCATTTTTTCTGCGCCCACAATCGCCACTCGCAAGGAGGCGAAATCCTCCGCCTCGCAGCGGCGCAAGTATTCCCACACGAAGGTGGGCGTGGAAATCATGATCGTGACGTGGAATTTCCGGCAGAGTTCGCCGATTTTCCGGGCCTCGAGCGGATTGGTATGATAGGCCACGCCGAACCCGGAAACGGCCGGCAGCCAAAGTCCAATAGTGAAACCGAAGGAGTGGAAGAAAGGCAGAATGCCTAACAGGCAATCACTGCGGTTGACGTTGATCGCCTGCTGCACGCCCTCCAGGTTGGAAACGATGTTCCGGTGGCTCAGCATCACGCCTTTGGGTATACCGGTACTCCCGCTGGAGAAAATCACGGTGGCGAGCGAATCAAGCTTCACGTCGCGTGGTATCAGCCAGTGCCTAAGCAGCGCAGTGGGAACAAGGCGGGCGAGGGCGGCCCAAACCAATTTGTTCCGCTTTGTGAATGTCTTCGCCACATCTTCGATCATCACCATGCCGGGCTGCTTTTCGATTCCCAATCGGCTCAGCAGTTTTTCCGTAGTGAAAATCGTCTTGAGCCCGGAGCGCCCCACGGCCACGTCCATCGACTGCTTTGATGCGGTGTAATTCAGATTCACCGGCACGCGGCCCGCCAAGCTGATGCCGAAATTCATCAGGGCGCCCGGCACCGAGGGCGGCAACAGCACGCCGATCATTTTATCGCCGGGGCAATGCCGCGCCACATGGCGGCGGAACAGCAACGCGCCAATCAGCGCCTGCCCAAAGTTCACCTGGCGGCCCGTGGAATCCGCCATCGCGAAGCGCCGCCAGTTCCGTCGAGCGCTATCCAGAAACATCTCCGGCAACGGCCTCTGCACCGCCCCGCGCCGCGAGAAGGCCTCCGCGCTCAACGCCATCACCGCTTGCCGAACCTGGAAGGCATTCGAATCTCCCGGGAGGGGCGCGCCGAAACTCGCCGTAACGCGATAGGGGATGCGCCGCGGCCACTTGAAGAAGAAATGTCCGCGCTCAAAGCTGAAAATGCTGCCCCATACGCGGTCAAGGTGAACGGGAATGATGGGGACCGGAAGGCCGCGGGTAATACGCTCAAAGCCCCTTCGGAAGCGTAACAGGTTTCCCGTGCGCGTAATGGCCCCTTCGGCGAAAATGCAAACCAGGTCGCCTTCGCGCAAGCGGTCCTGCGCCGCGTGCAGCGACTCCACCAACTCGCGCGGCTTGTCGGCTTCCGAAATCGGGATCGCGCCCATCAGCTTGGCCAGCCAGTGAATTCCCGTTGTCTCATAGAAGTGCCGGTACATCAGGAAGCGGATGAAGCGCGGCGTGCAGGCCCCAATCAAGAACGGATCGGCAAAGGAGATGTGATTGCAGACCAACAGCGCCGGCCCGCGCCGGGGCAGGTTTTCCGCGCCGCGCACCTCAATGCGATAGAACGTGTGCGTCAGCAAGAAGAAGCATAGACGGATCATGAAATCAGGAAGGACCGTCAGAATATGCCACGTGGCGCCAAACGAAATCACGGCCATAACCAGCAGGATTTGGTTCGCCTGCATCCGGCAGGGGCCGGAGAGGAACTCGAAAATGCCCGCGCCCAGAAACACGCCGGTGAAGGTCAAGACGTTTGAGGTGGCAATGATCCGTCCCTTGGAGTGCTCTCCGGCGTTCGCCTGCAAATACGATTGCAGCGGGATGATAAAGATTCCGCCCGAAAAGCCCAGCAGGAAGTGCCCGATGAAGACCTGGGGAAAAGAGTGTTGGCCAAAATAGAGAAATACGCCGAAAACGCCCAGGCCTATCGAACCAATGGGCACCAGGCCGAGCTCCACCCGGTCGGATGAAAGTTTGCCCGCGACAAACGCTCCCAGGCCAATGCCGATGGATACCGAGGCGGTGAGGTAACTGATTCCAGTATTGCTCAAATGCAAAAGATCGCGGCCGTAACCGATAACATTTTGCAAATAGACCGCGCCCAGAAACCAGAAAAAAGCAATGGCCAGCACAGTTCGGAAGAGTGGGCGCGAGCTGCGGATTTCCGCAAAATCCTGCCGGAACTCGTGGAAGGCGTTCCAGCGGAATTTCTCGCCGGCGGCAATGGCGGGGACGCGGCTGATGCCGGTGGCCACCACCAGGCCCAGCATGGCCATCCCCACAAGCATTGCCACGGGGATGTATGGTCTGGAAGGAAAACCGTCGAGCAGCAGGCCGGCTGCCACAGGTCCCGACACGATCATGGTGTAAACAGTAAGCTGCATCAGCCCGTTGGCACGCGAAAGGGCCTCGTCGGGGAAGATCTGTGGCAGAATTCCCTCTTTGGCGGGATCGAGGAAGCAGGCGTGAATCCCCAAAAGGAAAAGCACCGCCAGCATGGCAATGACGTGCCCGGCGAACATGGCGATGGTAGCGACCACGAGAAGCGTCGACTCAACCATCTTCATGAATATAATCACGCGACGCTTGGAGAAGTGGTCGGCCACCTGGCCGGCATAGGAGGAGAAAACGATGTAGGGCAGGACGTAGAGCGCGGTGCCGAGTGAAATGTAAAGGCTTCGAGTGGCAAGGGAGGCCACACTCGCGGTGACGAACAGCATCAGGAGTTGTTTGAAGGTGTTGTCGTCAAAAACCGCCAGCGCCTGTGCCGCCAGCAGGAAAACGAATCCCCGTTCTTTCAGGACGTCCGAGTAACCCCGCGAGGTCGCCATATTCCTCCCCTCCCGCCTGCTTTCACGCTGCTCGGCGCCCGATTTCCGAGTCGCGCGCATCGGGTCACGCCAAGTTCGAAAAACACGGGAAGGCCGGGAGGTGTGTATAATCGCCCGTGCCCATTCTAGAGCAATTGGCGAGGCGGCAAAAGCCCGATTCTCCGGCCGGTTCATATCGGCCTCCCCAGGGAGCGGGCTAAGATCGCAAATGCTCGCAACCATTCCTCAGGAGCGCAGATCAAACAAACCAGGCAGAAGACCACCGGGCTTACAATCACGACCGTCACAATTCCTGTAGCGCCCATGTTTTTCACCCTCGCCCGTGAGAATAAGCGAGAGCCGGGGGCGGCCGCGACATCGCGGGTTACAGTTTGTGAAGTGTCACAGGTGGGATAGGGGTCAGGTGCCAGGTGTCAGGTGTTAGGGTTTTGCTGCTACCTGGAACCCGGCACCTGCTCTGCCCTGCGCCTTCGCGTCTCCGTTAAGAAACTGAATGTGCCAAAGGCACTTGGCCCCTGCTAACTGGCAGCTTTCGAGTGCCCCGTCATTCGCCCGAAACGTTTAATTCTCAACAGACTCGTCGTTAAACACTAGACAGGGCCTGTCCTTCCGTGGCCAGCTTGCCCGCGGGGAGGCTCAGTTTTCGATATGGCGACATACCGTCAAGTGGCGGGAGACCGCAGAGGGCACTCTGCAAGTGAACCCGGGCTGGGAGGCGCACGCATTGCTTTTCAGATTGTGTTTCGCCGGCGTCATGCGCGGGCGTCATGCGCGGGTACCCTTTGCACCGATACTTCTGTTACAATCCGCCACGCAGTAGAGCTGCACATAACGCTAGTGAAGATTTGCCACACTTGTCAGCAGACTTACTCCGATGATGTCGAGTTCTGTCCGCACGATGGCGCTCGCCTTGCCGCCCAAGCCACGGAGACCGAAGCGCAGCTTGCCGCCGGGCTGTCCCGCCGTTTTCGCCTTGTCCGCCGCCTGGGCAAGGGGGGCATGGGGACGGTCTTCCTCGCCGAGCAGATTGGAGTGGGCAACCGCCCCGTGGCGCTCAAGATCCTGAACCGCAAACTCCTCGACGACCCCGACTTCCTGCTGCGCTTTCAGAACGAGGCGGGTTCGACGGGTCGCATCCACCACCCTAATGTCGTCACCATTTACGAATCCGCCCAGTCGGATGACGGCACGCCTTACATTGCTATGGAATTCCTCGAAGGCGAATCGCTTCGTGGGGTCATCAAGCAACGGGGGGCGCTTCCCGTCACCGAAGTGGCGGAACTTCTCCAGCAGGCTGCGGGGGGCCTGGATGCTGCGCACAAGCTGGGCATCATTCACCGGGACCTCAAACCCGATAACATTTTTCTGACGCACGGGGACGAAGGAGAGATCATCGTCAAACTGGTGGATTTCGGCATTGCCAAGCTGCGGGAGTCAGCCACGCACACGATGACCGGCACGGTGCTGGGAACGCCCGCTTATATGTCCTATGAGCAGGCATCGGGTTTGAGGAGCGATGAACTGGATGCCCGCTCCGACATCTACTCACTGGGCGTGGTGGTGTATGAGATGCTCACCGGCCGCACGCCCTTCCATTCCGACACCCCGGTCGGATACCTGCGGAAGCACCTGATGGAGGAACCGCCGCCGTTCCGCGCCGTCAAGGCGGACCTTCCCGCCCTGCCCGAAATGGAGCGTGTGGTGATGAAGGCGCTGGCCAAGAATCGGGAAGAGCGACATGGGTCGGCGCTGGAGTTTGCGCGCGAGTTTGCCCGCGCCGCGTCGCCACCCGCGCCGGGGGAATTACCGAAGCCGTTGGCCGCGGCCAAACAGGTCGAACCCGCTATCGCCCGCCCGGCAGATGTACGGTCGAGCAGCGCTCGCACGGAGGCCGAACGCCGTTCGGCCCTACCACCGGTAGCGGAACGCCGCGCTGAGCCGACGCGCCTGTCTCCGCCGCCTTCCGGCCCCCAATTTAAGCCTGCAAAGAAGGAGAAAACCTCTCGCCTGGCAATTGCGGCCATGGTTGCGGCCATTGCGGTTGTGATCGTGGCGTCGCTGGTGTGGGTCCATTGGCTAAAACCTCCTCAAAGAACCGAACCCGCGCCGGAGCAGGCGAGCGCTCCGGCCCAGCCCTCGACGCTGGCGGAAGCGCCCCACGGAACCATCGCTCACCCAGCCGCCCTAACCATCAAGGAGAACCCCAAGGACTGGTTGAAATACGTGTGGATTCCGCCAGGGACATTCATGATGGGCTGCTCGCCGGGAGACAATGAATGCGACGACTCGGAAAAGCCTTCGCACCAAGTGACGATTACGCGAGGTTTTTGGATCGGCCAGACGCCCGTGACGGTGCGCGCTTTCAAGCGCTTCGCGGGAGCGACAGGGCATCCAATGTCTCCCGCCATCGATTTAATGGGTAAGACCGAGAACATGCCGATGGTGTTGGTGACCCGGGACGAGGCGCAGGCATACTGCGAATGGATAGGCGGGCGGCTGCCGACGGAGGCCGAGTGGGAATACGCGGCGCGGGGGGGCAGCACGGAGGCGCGTTACGGGCCGCTTGACTACTCGAATGGTTTCGACCTGTTTGGCATGTTGGGAAACGTGTGCGAGTGGGTCCATGACAGTTTCGACTACCACTACTACCGGAACAGCCCGTCCCAAGATCCCCCGGGGCCATCAGCCGGGATGGGTCTCGTCTTTCGTGGCGGGCCCTGGGGCCATGATCCCAAGACCGTTCGCGTGTCTTTCCGCGGCTATATCGGTAACCCAAACTACATCGACGTGGGTATTGGGTTCCGTTGTGGCGGGGAGGTGTTTGCTCCTTGACCCTTTTTCCTTTCCCCTTGGCATCCTGCTGGGGGCGCCGGCTGGCGCAGTCATCAGTAGGGTGGGGTCTGCGTTTCCCTGTGGGACTGTGGGAGCTACGGTATCTACTTTCTCCGGCACCTAAGCGACCGGCGGTAAGCTTCTATGCGTGCTGGTCCAGGAGGTGGTGAGTGTCTGGTCAAGAAATGCGGAAATCCGCCTTACGTCAATACGTTGTGTTTCGCGTGAAGGCCATTGAATTTCTGGACCTAAGCGGACTGCATCAAGGTCTCCTAAACGGGAACGTCAAGCCATATCCACCGTTTCGGTTAGCGGGTCACATGGCTGATTCGCTGAGAACTGTTCTTCTTAGTTGGTTTGCACTCTTTGTCGATAAGAACGGATTGGACGTCATTAAACTGTGGAAGGAAGTATTCCCGCACCACGCGAAACGTGTACAGGAGGCGTGGACGAAAATGGAGCCCACTTGGCCGGTCCTACGCGACTTTCGAAACAGGGCCGGGTTTCATGCCGACAAGCCGCTCAAATTCTTTGGCGCCAGACATGGGCTTCGTTCAGAAATTAAGCAGGTCGAAGCCGCGATGGTTGAATTTGAAAAACTCTTCAAATTCTTCTTGAAGGCCGAGGAAAAAGAGCTCCCAGAGCTAGGAAAGGAGCTCGACTCCCTTTTGGACGAATTGGAGAAGAAACACAGTAGCGCCTATAAGCGGGGAGAGTTCAAGGCGTATATGATGATTCCGGATAGCCATACGAACCCAGCCACGACGTAATAGAAAGCGGGTGGAGGAATGGGATGGATGATTTACACAAGAAGCACGCCCTCGAACTCGTAGAGCACTTGGAACGCGCTGGTTTGAACTGTGGACTTTTGGCTGTGCACGGAACCGTCGTGCTACGGTGTCCCGGCGTACCGTACACCGAAACGCCGCTGATGATGTTCAACGAAAACGATCTGCACAATGCGGTCGCATTAGACTTACTCGGAAAGCAAAAGGTAAAGGTAGAGATGATTCCGAGCACGGGCAATTATGAGTGGGAGTGGTATGTGGTGAAGAAGCCAAACCCTAAGTGAATCGCGGGTGGCGCACATATCGTAATCTTATTTACACCCTCCGCGAATATGCGCAACTCTGCGTCACAGCGTCGTGCCCGTGGCCCGCCCAGTGTTCTAAACGGTCGCTCGGTGGTGGGTTCAGGCCAGTAGGGTGGCCGACGCAGCGCTGATCCCGACGCCCCAGATTGTCTCCAGAGTGCAGTCAGCGAACATCCTTCGATGGTTGTTGGTCATAGGCTTTTTCCCCTTTCTGTTCTCAGTTTGTCGTAGCTTCCAAACCATTGCCCGCAGCATCACAAGCAATGCGAAAAGGACACCGAAACCAACGCACGCCGCGAGGGTTGAACTCGCGCCTACTGGCCCTACTCGCCCGAACCCGCCAGCATTCGTGATTTTATCACCCTCACCCACAAGGCGCGCCGGCTTTTTCGATCTGGCCGATTGTGAGCCGCGCACAGTACGTTAGGAAATGCCTCGTTAGTCGCCCAGTGTTCTCCGGTGAGTCCGCAGAGTAAACCCGAGATTCTGGACGGACAGAGCGGCAGTGGGAAACAACCCACCTGGACGTATAATGCCCGAACCGCGGATGTGCCGCCCAGCGATTCCGAGCATATGGTCGGCCACCCGGAAGTTGGTCCATACCTTGGCAGGTTTATCCTGCCTTGTCGCTAAGGGTTTAGTAACCGTCGTGAAACCCGCCACGCCGGGCACCCTGACGAGAAACGCCCTACCCGTAACGGTGGGTCAGCGGCCCGGCTGGCCCTCGGGAGGCCGCGTGGGAATCGTTCCGGGGACCGGGGCGAAGAGAAGGCACCGCCTCCGGCGGGCAGACGCTGTTTTCCCCTCGCCTCACTATTTTCTTGACAAAGCCTAGGTAAGTGGTATACTAAACTTGGTTGGCTGTGCTTTCGAACGAAAGGGCTCTGCGCATGCCGAGCTGGCACGAATCTGACCTCCGCCCGCCGGGGCGGCTCGTTAACACCCCCAAAGACAAAACGTCTGAAACTAGGCACTTCATCACAAAAAAGATGTTATTTTTTTACGTTCGAAGCCGGAATGTGTATGAAAACAAAGGAAATTATGACAAATTGCCCGAATAAAAAACGGACATTTTCGGCTAACTTTCGGACATTTTCGGCAAAGTGACAGGAGTTTTGCAGAAAAACGCGGCTTTTTAGGCCTAAATGGACATTCGCATCAGCAAACAGAGTGAAGTTCCCCTCCGGCAGCAGTTGGCGGAGCAGATCGTCTTTCACATCGCCACGGGCAAGCTTCAGCCCGGCCAGGCGCTGCCCAGCGTGCGTGAGTTGGCGCGCCGGCTGAAGATTCACCACAACACGGTGAGCGAGGCCTACCAGGATTTGATCCGCCGCATGTGGCTGGTAGGGCGAAGGGGCAGCCACGTTACGGTTCGAGCCTTGGAGGAAGGGGTTCAATCCCGCCAGGCCAGCGGCCTCGACGACCTCATCAACACGCTGATTCGCGTAGCGCGCGAACAGGGCCACTCGCTCCAGTCGTTGCGCGAACGAGTGCGCGAGCGCTTGCTGGCCGAACCCCCCGATCATATTTTGGTTGTCGATACCGATGCGGGTTTGCGCCGCCTGCTCCAGGAGGAAATCCGGGCGGCCGTCAACTGTCCGGTGGAAGTCTGCTCGCGGCTGGAACTGGCGGCGAACCCTGGCCTGGGTATCGGCGCACTGGCGGTGGCGGCACACTACGCGATCGGCGACGTCAATTCCCTCCTGCCCCAGGACCGCCCCGCCATCCCCTTGGAGTTCGGCGCGGCGGACAAGCAGGTGGAGATGATCCGCACTCGGCGGGAGCCCTCCGTGGTGGCGGTGGTCTCGGTCAGCGAGGGGTTCTTACAAACCGCACGCAGCGTCCTCGCACCCGCCGTGGGACGCCGCCACGTGCTTCAGGAGTTCCTGCTTCCCCTCCCCGGTCCCAAGGCGCTTGCAGCCGCGGACGTAGTCTTCGCCGACTCCCTCGCGGTGCGCGAGGTCAAGCATCGCGGCCTCATTCCTTATCGGCTGATCACTCCGGCCTCCCTGAGCTACCTTGCCAGCGCCCTGCGAGCACCTTAGAATCCCATGTGCGAATTCACTGTGGAAAAACCGAGGTTGACCTATGCTGAAGTCTCCGCTTGTAACGGACCTGATGACGCGTCGAACGCTTTTGAAATCCGCCGGAGTTGCCGCCGCCTCGGTATTGACTGCGCCCCGCATCCTTCCGGGCCAGATGGCCTATCAACCTTCGTGGGATTCGCTCGCCAAGCACCGAGAGGCTTCGTGGTTCAATGACGCCAAGTTTGGGATCTACTTTCACTGGGGGATCTACTCGGTTCCGGCTTTCGACAACGAATGGTATTCGCGCAACATGTACATCGAGGGGGAGCGCGCCAACACATTTCACAAGCTCGTCTATGGGCCGGTGTCCAAATTCGGTTACAAAGACTTTATCCCTATGTTCCACGCGGAAAAATTCAATCCCCAGGAGTGGGCGGAATTGATCCGCAAGGCCGGGGCAAAGTTCGCCGGCCCGGTAACGGAGCACGCGGATGGCTTCTCCATGTGGGACTCGAAGGTAAATGGATGGAATGCCGCGCGGATGGGCCCACGCCGCGACATCGTGGGAGAGATGGCCCGGGCCTTGCGCAACGAGGGCTTGAAGTTCGTCGCGACTTTTCACCACCAATGGCTGTGGGGATGGTACCCGACGGAGGACAAGACGCTGGATTGCTCGAACCCGGCGTATGCGGGGGTTTACGGCCCGCCCGCCCCCTCCAGCCCCTTCGTCTATAGCAAGCCCACGTACACGCCTCCGCCGCCCCTGGATTTCCAGGAAATCTGGGAAGCCAAGATCAAGGAAGTCGTCGACAAATACGAGCCCGACCTGATCTATTCCGACAGCCGCTTGAATATTATCGATGAGCGCCGCCGCATGGGCGTGCTGGCTTACTACTACAACCAAGCTGAGCAACTAGGGAAGGAGGTCGTTTTTACATATAAGGACAAGGACTTGGAGGTCGGAACGGCCACGCTGGATATTGAACGTGGACGCCTGTCAAACCTGGCCTCATTCAAATGGATGACCGACGATGCCATTGATTGGGACTCCTGGTGCAATGTCCAGAATCCTCATTACAAATCCGCGGACCGGATCGTGGATCAGCTCGTCGACACCGTAAGCAAGAATGGAAACCTGCTGCTGGATATCACTCCCACTGCCGACGGCGTGATTCCGGAGCCCGTTCAGCAGCGTCTCGGCGCCATCGGGGACTGGCTTGGGGTTAACGGTGAAGCCATCTACGGCACGCGTCCCTGGAAAGTATTTGGCGAAGGTCCCACCCAGATCAAGCCGGGCCAGTTTGGCGAGCAGGAATCGCCCGATTTCACTGCGCAGGACATCCGCTTCACCAGCCGCGGAGCAACTCTCTATGCCATTGCCCTCGACTGGCCGCAGAAAACCCCCGAACTCGTGATCAAGTCTTTGAGTACCCACGACGCTCCGCTGGCTAAAAACCAAATTGCCGCGCTCTTTCTCCTGGGCTTCGATCAGAGAATCTCGTGGGAGCACGACACCGAGGGATTGAGAATTAAGTTGCCGGCACAGAAAGTGGGCGACTTCGCTCACGTGTTCAAGATACTGCTGAAGCCAGCGTAGCGAGGACCTTCGCCTGCGATATATAGACTACCTGTATAGGCAAGTCACGTGCCAGATATCGCATTCATTCCTGCATCGGATGCTTATGCTTCTTGGGCCGCTTGTTGTATTCCAGAATCTTCTTGCGCAGGCGGATGGATTTGGGCGTGATCTCCACGAACTCGTCATCGGAGATAAACTCGATGGCTTCTTCCAGCGTCAGCGGGCGAAAGGGAATCAGGCGAATGGCTTCGTCGGCCACCGAGGCGCGCATATTGGTTTGTTTCTTTTCCTTGACCACGTTCACGTCCATGTCGTCCCAGCGCGAGTTCTGGCCCACCACCATACCTTCGTAAACCTCGACGCCGGGTTGCACAAACAAGTCGCCGCGCTCCTGAAGGTTCCACAGCGCATAGGCGGTGGTGCGGCCGGCGCGATCGGCGACGAGAGAGCCGGTAAGGCGCGACGGCATATCACCCTGCCAGTCGATGTAACCGTCGAACAGGGTATTCATGACTGCCGTGCCCCGCGTCGCACGCAGGATCTCTCCGCGCAGGCCGATGAGGCCGCGGGAAGGGATGGAGAATTCCAGCCGCACGCGCCCGCTCTGGGCATGCCCCTTGCCGTGGCTCACGATCTTGTTATTGACGCCTTTGCGGATGCCAATTTCCTGCATCAGAACTCCCACAAAGTCCTGGGGAACGTCGATGATGAGTTGCTCGGAAGGTTCCTGGAGCTTGCCGTCCACCGTGCGGGTGATGATCTCGGGCTTCCCCACGGCGACTTCGTAACCCTCGCGGCGCATCATCTCGATCAAAATGGCCAACTGGAGTTCACCTCTTCCCATCACTTTGAAGGAGTCGTGGGTGCCCATATCCTCCACACGGATGGACACGTTGGTGAGCAGTTCTTTGTCAAGCCGCTCACGCAAGTGCCGCGAGGTCACGTAGGAGCCATCCCGCCCCGAAAAAGGCGAGGTGTTTATCGTAAAGACCATGGAGATGGTGGGTTCATCGATGGGGATGTGCGGTAGTGGCGCGGGAAATTCGGCGCTGGTCACGGTCTCGCCGATGGTGATGCCCTCGACTCCGGCGATGGCTACGATGTCGCCGGCCTCGGCGGACTCGAGGTCGATGCGGTCCAGGCCCTCGAAACCGTAAAGCTTGGTGATGCGCGTCTTTTGAAGGCTATGGTCCAGCTTGGCGATCGCCACTTCGTCGCCGCGTCGCAGCGTGCCGGAGAAGATGCGGCCCAGCGCCAGGCGCCCGTGGTACTCGCTGTAATCCAGGTTGGCAACAAGAAGCTGAAGGGTCGCGTCCCGCTCACCAGAGGGAGCGGGAATGGCGCGCAGAATGGTTTCGAAAAGTGGCTGAAGGTTCTCCGATGCTCCATCCAAAGTTTCGCGCGCGATGCCATTCTTGGAAATGCAATAGAGAACCGGAAAGTCGAGTTGGTCTTCGGTGGCATCGAGATCGATGAACAAGTCGTAGACTTCGTTCAAAACTTCCTGCGGCCGGGCATCACTGCGGTCGATTTTGTTAATCACCACAATGGGCGGCAGCTTGGCCTCCAGCGCTTTGCGCAAAACATAACGGGTCTGTGGCAGGGGGCCTTCGCTCGCGTCGACCAAGAGCAGCACGCCGTCCACGAGCTTCAGGGCGCGCTCTACCTCACCACCAAAGTCGCTGTGGCCGGGCGTGTCCACAATGTTGATGCGGATTCCGTGATAAGTGATGGCGGTGTTTTTGGCGAGGATGGTGATGCCGCGTTCGCGTTCAAGTTCATTGGAGTCCATGACCCGTTCGACCACGGGTTCGCCCTTGCGAAATATGCCGCTCTGCCGGAGCATGGCGTCCACCAAGGTGGTCTTGCCGTGGTCCACATGCGCGATGATTGCAACATTGCGAATCGATGAGTTCAAACCCAATCCTCCTTGGTCCAAGGGCCTAAGTCGAAGATTAATTCGCCAGGCGACCAGTACATTGTAAAAGCAGTTGCGCGTATCAGGCGGAGCTTCTTCGTGCGGAAGCTTGGCGGCATTCCCGATAAAGGAACTGCTTCTTCCGCGGTCCAAAGCCCGAAGCCGGGTTCCAGATTGCGGCTACTTTCTAGAATAGCAGTGATTGATCAAGTGTGCGGGAAGAAAGTCGAAGGCAGACAAGGTGTGCGTCAGGCGGCTGGAGGTGGAAGTCGAGTGTTGAATTGCGCAGGGGCGGTTCGCGAACCGCCCCTAACCTTCCATCACGCAACCTTCCCCTTACGACCACTTCCCCGAACGGAATACCCTAACAAATCAATCCACCATCTTAGCAATATGAACATCGAACCCCGTTCCGGGCAGAAGCGCGGTCAGCGAGAACGCGGTGAAATCGTTGCCGGTAAGTTCGGTGCGCCGAAAAACGCCAGGCTCGGTTTCTTCCGTCTCATGCCGCGCGCCGAAATCCTGCAAAAAGGCCTGGGCATCTTTCTCGTTAAGCTGCTCGGAGTTCTTGCCCTGGGTCAGTGCTTCTGCCGCGTAGGAGCGGATGAGTTTGGGCCAATATTTTTCCAATAGCGCCGTACTGGCAAACATGTCGGCCCAGATGATGCGGCCGTTCACTGCAACGACCACGCCCACGGCGTTCCGTTCGCGCAATTCGCGCATCAGCCCCAGGTACGATTGCTCAATCGGCACGGCGACGGCATCAACCCGGCGCTTGACCTCATCATTGGCCATCACGCCGGCATAGGAGGAAGTTCCTGCCATGGCGCGAGCGGCGGGAGGGCTGGCGGCCATTCCCAACGATTCTGATGCGGAGTGAACTTCCGACCACACCTTCTGCTGATTCTTGTCGGCCATGGCGCTCCGCCGCACACTGGGTTGCGCCATCTGGGAGCTAAAGGAACCGAAGTGAGACTTGGCGGCCACCCAGCGTTCAGGTTCAACACAAAACACCGAGAGGTCGATAGGGTCGCTCTTCGAGGGAACGATACGGTCCTTTCCCACCACGCGGTCCTGCTTGCCTCCAGTCACAATTTCGCCCGCCAGGAGAATCAGCGGGCGGGCGGAGTTGTTCACCAAAACCAAGCGGTTCACTTCCGCGCCGTCGGAGGGAATGTAACGCTCGTGCCCGCGAACGAGCGGCCGAATACTACCGGCCTCGCTCACCACCACTTCACCGGTGCGGATGCCCTCGTCGAGGGTCAGGAAATTCTGCGTGTCGTGCGTGCGATCGGTAACCACTGGAAAGATGGTCAAGTTGCCGCGGCTGATGGGTGCCAGCACTTTGTAATTGGACCCGGCCTGGTCGGCCTCACCTAGATCCGGTCTCATCGGTAGGACCATCAAAGCCGCCAAGGTCAGCACAAAGGCTAAAGTCAGCATTTGTTTTCCTCTCATCTGAGCCTCCTCCCTGCATGGTTGACCAGGGGTATAAGTCCCGGTCTGTGGGAAGAACGAATGAGGGTATAATTCTTGCATCCAAGTCTCCGGAGCACGCTTGGGTCACAGGGAAAAGGACTTGCAGTCCCCAGCGGGCGCGGGTAGCCCGCATGACCGCAGAAGCAACCGGCAAGGCGCAAAGGTCGAATCCCATGAGCGGCAGCCAGGAAACCGCGACCCGTCCAACGAAAATCCACATTCCGGATTCGTTGTCGGCACGGCTTCACCGCGAAGCCGAAGCGGAGAAATACGGCTTGACCCAACAAGCTTTCGCCGCCGTCCTGCAAGAGGTTGCGACCAAGTATCTGCCGGCCACGGCCGGCCCTTCGGAGGTTTCGGATTTCCTCACCCACCTTCGCGTTGAAGAGTTGGCATTGGCGCGTGCCTGCGCCTTGGGCAACGAGGCCGCCTGGGAGATTTTCCTAACCCGGTACCGCGAGAAGCTTTTCAACGCGGCGCACTCCATCGTGCAAGGCGATGCGAATGCGCGTGAATTAGCGGATTCGCTCTATGCCGATCTTTACGGAACGCGGGCGACGGATGGCCGGCGAATTTCCAAGCTGGATTCGTTTACCGGCCGCGGCTCGCTGGAGGGCTGGCTCCGAGCCGTCCTGGCGCAGGAATATGTAAATCGCTTTCGCCGCCAACAACGCTTGGTGAGCCTGGAAGAACAAGCCGAGGCAGGGGTGCAGTTTGAAGCCGAAACTCAGGACCCCGCCCAAGCCATCGACGCGCGTTTGCGCGAGGCGACGGATGAAGCGCTCGGTTCGCTCGCGGCGGAAGATAAATTCATCTTGGCCAATTATTACCTCGATGGCCGTCGTTTGGCAGAAATCGCCCGCCTGTTAGGCGTACACGAATCCACTATCAGCCGTAAGCTGGAGAAGATCACGGCCTGGACCCGCAAGGCCATCGTCTCCGGCCTGATGAAACGTGGAATGAGCCGGAAAGAGGCGGAACAGACTATGGAGGTTGAGGTTACCGAACTCTCCCTGGATGTTCGCCGCAGACTTATGCAAGAAAAAGGTGAGCAGACCGTTCCTTAATTGGAGGAGGTAGGTGGCAGGTGGGAGCAGGCACTCACGCCTGGTCCCGAAGGGACGGTCGGCAGAAGAAGTAAGCGGTGAGCAGTGTGCTATAGGTAGTATGGACTAGCCAGTGTTCGCCGGATCGTTGAGCGACGGTCGACAGCATCGAGGCCGCAACAAGAATATGCCCGGATTACCAAAAATCGCGCTGGCACGGCTGAAGGCAAACCCAAAATCTGCCAACACTTCTTTGGGGCCCGACACCTTCCAGGGAGACCATCCTGACGCCAACCTGATCGCGGCATTCGTGGAGAGAACCCTTACGGAAAGGGAGCGCACCCAGGTACTGAATCACCTGAGCCAGTGTGCGGAATGCCGCGAGGTTGCCGCCTTCACACTGCCCGCGGAAGAGGCGGTAGTTGAACCCACCCACGTGGCGGTGCCGCGGCGTTGGAACCCTTGGCCGTTCTTCCGCTGGACCGCGCTGGCAGCGGTGTTGGGAACCCTGACCCTCGTCGTGGTCTTGCATCCCGGCATGAGGAAGGGGCGCCAGGAGGTTTCAAGATTGACTCCTCCATCTATTCCAGCGGGAAGCATCAGCAGTTCTCCATCGCCTGCCCCAGTGCCTCCGTTAGCCCAATCGCCTCCTCCATCCGCCAGGGCGGACGTGCATACAGCGGACAAGAAATCCGCCGGTGATCTAGCGGAGACGAGGATGTCTCCCCAGTCCCCGGAAGATCTGACGCAAGATAATCTGAGGGCGCGCGCCCAAGCGAGTCGGCAAATGTCCTATTCGGCTCTCTCCCGGGACCGTGCCATGGCGAGGGGGCCTGGTAATCCCCCCGCGAGCACCGACAAGGAGAAGCTCCAGGGAGAAAACGTGATTGCCGCGAAGGCTCTTCCCGTACCTTCCCTTCCTTCCGCGGCGGCCGGCGAGCCCATGGCCGCATCCGGACAGGCGGGGAAAGCGGAAACCGGGACGAGGGCGACCGAGGAACCGCTGGCCAAGGGAGCCTCTCGCACCACCGCACTGGGCATGAAGGCCAGCGCTAGTACGGGAGTCGCCGCTCCCGCGAAAGCTGCTCCCCGAGTGACCGCTCAATCAACCCTCCACATGACAGCTCAAGCAGGTATCGGCGGATTTCGGGCAGCGCCCAAGGAGATCGGAGCTGGAGCGGCTCCCCCCGCTGCCCTCTGGAATGTTTCCTCGGATGGGAAAGTGCAACGGTCCACCGATGCTGGAAAAGCTTGGCAGCAGATCCAAATTGCCGACGGCATCAAGTTTCTGGCGATTGCGGCCCTCGGCAACAGTATCTGGACGGGGGGCAGCGACGGAGCTCTTTTCCATTCCGCCGACGGGGGCGCCACTTGGGCTGGGGCCGACATAACCTTTGAGGGGAACGTCGTAACCGAAACCATTACAGGCATTCAATCGAGCGACCCCCAGCATCTCACCGTCACCACGGCTTCCGGCGCCCGATGGTCCAGCGAAGACGGCGGCCAAACCTGGCAGAAGAAACCCTGAGGTAGGAAAGCGAAACCGGAAACTGGAAATTGGAAACTGGAAACTCGAAAATCGAAATTTGAAAAGCGCGACGAACTAGTGTAGCGCGGACCTGTTTTGTAGGTCCGCGGCTTTTCCTCGCCCGCAGGGACCCGGCCGCGGACATACAAAACGGGTGCGCGCTACACTCCTTTCGATAGAAGCTCCTCCCCGGAGACCCCGGAACTGTCCACCGCGCGCTTCCCCCTGGCGCATTCGCTGGGGGTATAATACTTGATGAGAATCGTGAGACTTGAAACTCGCAAATCGAATCACGTCAGATCGCGAGTTTCGAGTTTCCAGTTTCGAATTTCCAGTTTCGAGTTTCTGCTTTCGAGTTCCTTGTTCTTGCAAGGGTCGTGATGTATGGCCACGCTTCAGGATGTTCTTAACGCCAACGTTCGCGAAGGCGAGCTTTACGAGAAGCTCGATCGCGGATTTGTGCGCTGTTTCGCCTGTGGCCATTGCTGCCGCATTCCCGAGGGGCAACTGGGCATCTGCAAAGTTCGCTTCAATGAAGGGGGCAAGCTCCTGGTCCCCTGGGGTTACGCCGCAGGAGTGCAGTGCGACCCGATCGAAAAAAAGCCCTTTCACCACGTCTATCCCGGCGCGCTTGCTTACAGTTTTGGCATGCTGGGCTGCGACCTGCATTGCTCCTATTGCCAGAACTGGGTCACCTCGCAAGCCCTGCGCGACCCCCGCGCGGTCTCCCGTCCGATGCACGCATCGCCCCAGGAACTTGTTCGCGACGCCCTTCAGCAGGGCGCGAAAGTCTTGGTCAGCACATACAACGAGCCGTTGATCACCAGTGAGTGGGCCGTCGCCGTGTTCAAGGAAGCCAAAGCGGCGGGGCTCGCGACCGGCTACGTCTCGAACGGAAACGGCACCCCGCAAGTGCTGGAATACTTGCGGCCGTGGGTGGATCTCTACAAAGTCGACCTGAAGAGCTTCGACGACCGCCACTACCGCCAACTCGGCGGCCGAATCGAGCCCATTCTCGAAACGATTCGCAGCCTGCATAAAATGGGCTTGTGGGTCGAGATCGTCACGCTGCTCATTCCGGGCTTTAATGACTCCGACGATGAGCTGAAGCAACTCACGCAATTTGTGGCAAGCGTTTCTCCCGACATTCCCTGGCACGCCACAGCTTTCCACAAGGACTACAAGATGACCGACCCCGCCAACACCCAACCGCGCGACCTCGCGCGGGCGGCGGCGATCGGCCACGCGGCCGGACTGCGGTTTATTTACGCGGGGAACCTGCCAGGCCAGGTGGGAGATCTTGAAAACACCCACTGCCCCCAGTGTCACGAACTATTGATTGAACGGTTTGGCTATCACATTTTGGATTATCGCCTGACATCGAAAGGCACCTGCCCCCGGTGCGACGCCGCCATGCCCGGCCGCTGGGCGGAAAAGTTCGAAGGCCAAACTGCCGACCTTCCCTATTTGCCGGGTTTGAGGAAGAGGGAAGAACGTAGGTGGTAGGTCGTGTGATGTGTAATCGAGCAGAATGGGTATGAGGTGCCGAGCTTTTGCACGCCGGAGGAACTTATGGGAGAAGATAAACCATGAAATGGGAAGACGAAATTGTCGAAGAGGTGCGCAGGGCCAGGGAGGCCTATGCCGCGCAGTTTGATTACGATCTCGGACGTATGTTCAAGGACTTGAAGAAGAAAGAAGAGCAGGACCCCGCGCCCCGCGCAGCCTTGAAACCCCTGAAGCGGCACGAACAGCGCACGTGATGCTATAAACAGGAAATAGCGTAATCTTGTCTGCCACCTACCCTTACCGAATCCCGTAAAAAAAGTACCCCGGCCCCACGCGCATGTGGTGAATCAGGGCGTCTGGGGCGACAGCGGCAAGAAGGAGTCCGCCGACCGCCTGCGCTAGCGCCAGGGGCCAAATATTGCGATAGCGGGCGAACACTTCGGCAAAGACAAAACCCGCTACGAAGGTGGCGACCATCAGGATGATGTTGGGAAGGTGGGTGGCGCTGAACATTATTCCGACGATCGCAGAACTCAGATGGCGGTTACGGATGACCAGCATTATACGATTATTGAAGTAAGATTGGGTCAGGTATTGCTGAAATACACACCAACTGCCATATCCGAGCAAAGCCACGAGTGAATACCAGGTCGGATGAAGTAGCACTAAGCGGTGGCGAGCAAATCCATAGATAAGCATCGGCAGGTAAAGGAGGATGGCCAACGGCAACACCCATTGTGCGCTGGGTCGGAGATCGGTCTTGACCAAGCCGAGCCCCCGAAGGGTGTCTCGATGCACCACGTGACTCACAAGAATCATGGCCCATAGCACCATCCAAGCGTATGGGGCGCTATGTTGCCACCTCCAGATGTAAGCGAGAATTCCGGCAAAAATCAGCGCGACTTCACATGCGGTGACGATGGCGAGCGGGACACGGGTTCTACCTGCGTCGTTCAATTCTCCGACTGAGGCGCCCTGACTCATGAATGTTCCACGGTCTATTGTACTCCCGAATTTCCGCGCAGCGCGATTTCGGGAAGGTCGGCAGAGCCACGCCACGAACGATGGCAGGTCTTCTCTGAGGTAATTCCTAATTCCTGGGGGGCTCGGTGTCGAGCGGCGTTGAGGGATCTGGCGCGGCCCGCGTCATTCGCCGAAAGGGAAATATATACCGGAAGGTAAGGTACAGAACCAGGACGAGAACAACTCCGACGGATTCCAGAGCCACCATGCGCAACAAACGGCTTGCAGGCAAACCCAAGTGAGTGCGGAGCCAAACCCACATGCAATCGTCGTACACGTAGGGGGCAAGCCGGCAATCACGCGTGGCCAAGTCGGCCGCGTAAAGCACCAAGCCCACCAGGGCGGCTCCTAGAATGATGCGAAACACTTTTTGCATAAACTGCGTGACAAGCGCCTGCCGGGTTTGATGCGCGGCCGCGGCGCGCTCCATCAAAGGCAAATTGTACTCACCTGGCCGCCACGAGGAAAGGAGAAGATACACGGCCTGGCATTGTCCGTGCTGTTGTGGTTAGTGTGTTGCCGCAAGCTTGATTTGCCCCGCCGCGTGGATGGCGATATCAACGGTGTCGTTGACGCGCAGGAACAACGTGCTGGGATTCTTCAAGCCCCAGCTCACGTAGGGTATGGTGAATTGCGTGTCGGCGGTCAACCGGTCTCCCACGAAATGCGCCTGAACCACGAGGGTAAGTGGATGGTCCACCCCATGCATTGTGAAGCTCCCTAGAACCTGGACCTTAAAATCCCCCTGCGGCAGAACCTGCCCTTGGATTTGCTCCGGTGTGAAGGTGATTTCAGGATATTGGGCGCTCTCCAGGATGTCTTTATGCATCTTGTGATCGCGTCCATTGCTGCCGCTATCGCCGCTTGTGGCATCAACCACCACCAGTCCGCCGACGTGTCCTGAGGTTGGGTCGAATTTCACCGTGCCACGCTTAAGCTTAAACGTCCCGTGGACGGTGTGGAGCACGTCGCCAAGAGTAAAGCTCACTTGGGTCGCGGCCGGATCGAGTTCCAGCACAGCATCTTGCGCAATTGCCGGCGGCGTGAGTGAAATGGTCAGCAGAGCGAACGTCAGAGGGAAAAGACTTCTCCGCAGAGAGTAGAGTTTGGTCATGGGAATTGGAGTCCGTGAATTGGGATTTTCAACTGGGGTTGGCGAGCAGCCTCCAACCCAACCTGAAGATATTGCCAAAGCCGAAAGTCCTGGAAGATAGGGTTCCGACGTGAGCTGCCAGGAGCCGATCAAACAAATGCGCCTCCTTGGCGAGTGCGTCGAGTGCCCGGCGCCGGAGCCAGGTGCGGTCCTCCATCGCGAGCAACACCTGGGACATCACTTCCGATGGGCGATTGATGCTGCGGTGCGCCGCCTCGTAGCGGTTCAGATCGTCATTGGCCAACGCCTCAGCCAAAGCATTTGCCTGCCGGAAGGCCAACCCGAGTCCCTCGCCGGTGAGCGAATCCACAGAGCCGGATGCATCACCCACCAACGCGAAAGGCCCCCGGGAAACCCGGCGGATCATGCGCAAAGCCGAAATGGCGCCCAGGTCTTTGGTGACGGCCGGGCACCCTTCCAATTTCCGAGTGATTTCCGGGAAATCGTTGAGAGCCTCTTTCAGCCGGAGTTGGGGCGACCGCGACGTCAGCACCAGGCATACTTCCTCCTGAGAAACCGGAGTGACAACAATCTGGCAACGACGGCCCCAATGGACTTCCACGAAGTCTGACCACGGTGCGACGCGGAAATGCTGCCGGAAACCGATGCGCGTTGCCCGCGGGCGTCCTCGATCCAAACCGGCCCACCTGCGCACCAGGGAGTTCTGCCCGTCCGCACCGATAATCCACCGGCACTGAACTTTGCCCGAGTCCAAACAAGCCTCTCTACGGCCAATGCTTTTCACGCGCGTTCCCCAGAGGAATAGCACGCCCGCTTCCGCCGCTCTGTCCACAAGGGCTTGGTGCAGGGTGGTGCGGCGAATTCCCAATCCATAACCCTGAGGGAATGTGCCCTCCGCCACCCGCCCTTCACCGATGAAGCGAATCCCTCGAAAGGGAATGCCTTGCGCGGGACCAAACGTCACGCCCAGTGTTTTCAGCTCGACCACCGTCTGGGGCATCAGTCCTTCGCCGCAGGCTTTGTCGATCGGGGGGCACGCGAGATCCACCACCAACACGCGCAGGCCGCGCTGCCGGATGGCGATCCCCGTAGCCAGCCCCGCCGGGCCGCCACCCGCGATGAAAACATCGGTTTTCAGTACCTCGGAACCCATCAATTCCACCGGAGAAGAACTAATTCCGAACAAAAGCCCGGTCCCATGGCCGCCAGCAGGGAATACGTCCCTGCTTCCGGGCGTTGCCGCTTGAAAACTTCCTCTAGCACCAGGAGCACAGAAGCTGAGGAAAGATTGCCAACTTTGCGCAGGCACTCCCACGACGCTCCCATTTCCTCTTTGGACAACCCGAGCGCTGTCCCGGTTGCTTCGAGGATCTTAGGGCCTCCCGTGTGCAGAATCCATCGGCCGATGTCCTTGCGTGCCAGGCCATGGTCCGCCAGGAAAGCGTCTACGTCATGGCCAAGATGATCCACAATCAGTTGCGGCAGCGTGGGTGAGAGCACAATCTGGAAACCTTTTTCAGAAATGTCCCAGCCCATGATGTGTTCCGTCTGCGGATAGAAGACCGATCGCGTGTCTAGAATCTCTGCTCCTGGGTAATCTCTTTCCGCGCCTGCCACGATGGCCGCCGCCGCGCCATCACCAAACAGCGCCGAGGAAATCAGGTTGGCCATGGAAACATCTTCTTTCTGGAGGGTCAGCGAGCAGAGTTCCACCGAAAGCACCGCGGAAACATGATGGGGAAAGGCGCGAACATAATCCGCCGCGCGCGCAATTCCGGCGGCGCCCGCCACGCAGCCCAAGCCAAAGATGGGAATGCGCTTGATATGCGGGGATAGACCCATGCGATTTACCAGGCGCGCGTCGAGCGAGGGACTGGCGACACCCGTGACCGAGACCACGAATAAGGCATCGATATCCTGGGGGGCAAGCCGCGCGCCCACCAGGGCTCGGCAGAGCGCTTGTTGACCAAGATCCTGGGCACACTCAATCCAGGCATCGTTGGCCTGTCCCCAGGTCGTCATTTCGTAATAAGCGTCCACCGGCAACGCCAGAAAGCGGCCGTCAATTTCGGCGTGCGCATGCATCCGATCGACCACTTCGGGATTCTTGAGACGGCCATTCCAGTACTTCTTTAAGGCCGCGCTGAGAAACTTCTGCGGGTAATAGTGCTTGGGGAAGGCGCTGCCAACACTCGCAATCTTCATATCGTCATTTTACCCGCGACTCGGAATAAAAGAAGCAGCATCTACTGGAGCCGCGAAAGTTCTCTCCTGTAAAGTCCATTGTTGGGAAATTCCTGCACCAGGTTCTGGAGCAGTGCTTTGGCTTGGTCGCGATGCTTATCGCGCAGGGCCGCGACGGCCAGCAGAAGCCGCGCAAATGGCAGCAGGTAATGTCCCTTCGTGGCGGCCAATTGCAATTTCTGAATGCCCAATTCCTTATCGGTTTCGGCTCCGTACAGCCGTAAAAACCAGCGCACCGGCGCGGGGTTCAATCCCAGAATGTAGTTCTCAACTCCGATGGCCAAATAGGCGTCGTAGCAGGTGGGATCGACCGCCAGCAGCTTTTTCGCCGCGAGGCCGGCGCGTTTCGTGGCGGCAAGAGAGGCCAAGTTCCGCTTTTCCACCATTGCCAGGTAGTCCGACTCCAGGCCCAAATTCAGGACTGTGGCGAACAAGGCATTGCGGTCGCTCGGGGAATGCGCAAGGACAGCGTCGGCCAGTTTTTGACTTTGTGCGATGGCGCCATAGAACCTTTCCCGCGCTACAGGGTCGGGCGATGGTTTCTCTCTTTCCTTGAATTTATCGTCATCCACGAACAACTGGGTCTGCAAAACACCCAGGCGGTCAAACTCGTCAAACAGGTAAGCCGCGCCATCAGACGTGGGGCCGAAGGGATCCTCGGGATGTGCCTTGACGTAAGCCTCGAACGTTCTGTGGGCGTCGCTGAATTCAAGGTTATACATCTGGCGAAAGCCCAGGTCCAAGGGCGCAGAGGGTGGGAGTGAGGCACTGATGGGGCTCAAGACTCCCTGCGCCAAGGCAAAAAGAACAAGATGAATTGTTGGTGAGCCCATAGAGCACGAAAGCCGCCGGTTAACAATACTGGTGGAATCAACCGTGGCCCAGGCAGCGCGTCAAGCACCCGCGTTTGTCCCTCTCAAATATTTACCACGCGCCGGGCCAACCCTAGCGCCTCTGACCAGAAGGTTCTGGAGGCATGAACCGACTCCACCACCTCACCCAGCTTGCGTACAAACTCGTCAACCTGCGCCGCCGTAACCACCAGCGGCGGGGCCACCTTCAACACGTGAAAATTGTTACCACAAATCTGGGTGAGAATGCCCTTCTCACGGAAAAGGTTCATGACCAGCATTTGTCCAAACATTCCCGGATGAATTCGCTTGAAGGTTTCGTAGGAAGCCCGCAACGTCCAATGCCGTGGCGCCTGGAACTCGACCCCGCAGAATAGGCCCAGGCCGCGAACTTCTTTCACCATTTCATAACCGGCGAGCGCGTCTTGCAATTGCTGGCGCAGGTATTCTCCTAATGCCAAGGCGCGAGCGCCAAGCCGCTCGGATTCCAACACGTCCAATGTTGCCAGGCCGGCACGCATTGCCAAGGTGTTTTCGGAATAAGTCGAAGTGTGAATGATGGCCCGGTGGAGCGAGCTATAAACTGAGTTATAAATATCGTCTGTCATCAAGACGGCGCCCACCGCTACCAGCCCTCCGCTCAGCGCCTTGGCGAGAATCGCCATGTCCGGGTCGAGGCCAAAATGCTGGGCGGCCAGGAATGGGCCTGTCCGGTACAGGCCCGTCTGAACTTCGTCCAGGATGAACAGACTGCCGTACTTTCGGCACAGAGCCTGAGCCTGCTGCAGGTACTGCGCATCGGGAATCCGGATTCCGCCTTCGCCCTGAATCGGTTCTAAGAAGAAGGCGGCGCACTTCTTGGTGGAGAGCTCCGCTTCAAGACTCTTCAGGTCTCCGAGGGGAATCTGCCGGGCCTCGGGCAGAAGTGGGCCGAAACCCTCGCGCCAGAATTCGCTCCCCATTAACGAGAGGGCCCCACACGTGAGCCCATGAAATGCGCCGTCGGCGAACAGCAAGCCGGCGCGCCCGGTGCGGGCGCGCGCAAACTTGATGGCGGCTTCCACCCCCTCGCTACCGGAGCTGGTAAAATGGGCTTTCTTCAGTCGTCCCCCGGCGCTTTCGCACAGGCGCGAGGCAAGTTCGCCCGCCAGCTCGGGCACACTGCTTTGGAGCATCACCGGCCCGCTTCGCTCTAATTCTTCATGCAGAGCAGCGATAATATCAGGATGGTTGTGCCCTGTATTGTGAACACAATACCCGGAAAGGAAGTCGAGAACTCTCTTACCATCCGGTTGAAAAAGCTCGGCGCCTTCGCAATGCGCAAACGGAACGTTCATTTGCAGCACGTCAAGTAAACGTACCCATTGCGGGTTTACCGAGTTGGCATAAAGTTTGTCACTTGCAGCGAGAGTTGGCATGGGCCCGGCGTCTGCTCTTCCCACTTGAGGGTCTAATTGAACGGTTCTGAAAATACCCTGTAGTCGATTGTAAGATGATGGATTTTGCGCAAGGGTTGGCAGTGGCGGGGCAAGAGGTCACAAATTTCAAACAAGCAGCGAGGCGTGCGGACTCGTACGGTTCGGCGAATCAAAAGACGCCTGCCCTACGCCTCCAGCTTTCTGCATACTGCCTGCTGCTTACTGCCTTCCGCCCGTTCTCCGCAAGCCATCCACTTCGTTGGCGCTAAGTTCACGCCATTTCCCCACTTGCAACCCTTCAAGCGTCAGCGACCCGATGCGCGTGCGAACGAGTTTCAAGACCGTGAATCCCACAGCCTCGACCATGCGCCGCACCTCGCGGTTTTTGCCTTCCGCTAAAACCACATCCAGCCAGGTGTACTTGCCACGATCCTCGCGCCGCTGTACGCTAAGGGGTTGGGCCAAATCGCCGCGCTTCATTTCCACCCCGGCATTGAGGCGCGCGATAACTTCATCGCTGAGCAAAGCGTTGGTCTTCACCAGATAGGTCTTGGGAACTTTCGAATCCGGACTGTTGATGAGGTCGGCGAATGTGGTGTCATTCGTCAGCAGCAGAAGTCCGGAAGTATCCTTGTCCAGCCTACCCACGGGCGAAACCCACTTTACCTCTTCCCCCAGGTATCTATAAATCGTCTCACGGCCATCGGGGTCGCCGTGGCTGGTAATCACTCCCTTGGGCTTGTAGAAGAGCAGGTAGCGTTTGCGCGTGGGCTTCAGCCGCTGGCCGTCCAAGTGAAACGCGTCGCGATCGGGATTAATCCAGAGGTCTGGGTCACGCTCGGTGCGGCCGTTGACCTTCATGCGGCCCGCCAGAATCGCCTGGCGCGCCACGGTGCGCGAGGCAAGTCCAAAACGCGAAAGGACCCGGTCGAGGGTCATTGTGGGCTTGGTAGGCATGGGAAGATAGTCAAGAGTTGGAAGTTAAGAGTCGAAAGCAAAACAACGCTGGGCGCCCTCTTGGTTTTTGACTTTCGACTTTTAACATTTGACTTTCAACTTGGTCTATGACTTTGAACGTTCGGCTTTCAACTATCGACTATCAACGATCGGCTATCAACTCAATTCCACTTCCCGTCCCAAACCCTGCTTCTTCGCTGCTTCCAGCACCAGGTGGGCGGCGACCGCATCTTGGACAGCGACCCCTACGGATTTGTACAGGGTGATTTGCTCAGCGGAGGTTCGTCGGGGCTTGGCGCCGGAGACGAGTTCGCCGACCTCTGCATATATATGGTCTACCCCCATCAGCCCATCGCGGATCGGCCATTTCAAGTCGTTCGCGCCGCCAGCGTTAGGCGCGAGCGCTGCCTCGCGCGACTCTACGACCACCAGTGCTTTCAATACCGCCGCGGCATCCAATTCGCGTCCGCGGGAATTCAAGCCCACGGAGGTCACGTGCGTGCCCGGCTGGAGCCAATCCCCTTCTACCACCGGCTCGGCCGAGTGCGTTGCCGCACAAATGATGTCGGCATCCGCAAAGGTTTTCGACACCGCCTCGAACGCGGTGGCGTGGATGCCCTGTTCCCTGGTGATTTCCGCCGCCAGACGTGCAGCGTTCTGGGAGTTGCGGCCCACCACGCGAATTTCCCGGATAGCTCGGACGCGCGGAAGGGCGGAGGCATGGGCGCGGGCCTGCACGCCGGTTCCAATAATCACCAATACGTGAGCGTTCTCGCGCGCCAGAAGGCGAGCGGAGAGAGCTGACCCCGCCGCGGTCCTCGCCGCGGTGATGAAGGTCCCATCCATCAGGGCGCGTGGCGAGCCCGTCTGCGCGTCGAAGACCAGAATCACCGCTTGGTGGCTGGGTACGCCATGCGCCTCGTTCTCGGGAAACACGCTGACCAGCTTCGTGGAAAGCGTATGCGTAACACTCCGGTACACCGGCATGGCCGCGAGCAGACCCCCACGCTCAGGTACGAGCGTCATGATGCGGTCGGGCATGGAAACACGCCCCGCGCTCAGCTCAGCCATCGCGGGGCCCAGCGCCTCAATCAGCCGGCCGAGATCGAGCAGGCTTTCAACCTCATGGCGGTTTAGGAGCAACATAGGTCAAGTGTTGAAAGTTAAAAGTCGAGAGTCAAGAGTCGAAAGCCGGCGGTTTAAAGCATGACAACGCGGCGCGGTTTCTGGGTCTTTAGCTATCGACTTTCAACTTTCGACTTTCGACTTTGAACTTTCGACTCTCAACTAGTCAAAAACGAAACCTCATCGAGCTGAATGAACTCCTGAACCATGGGTACGGTGGATCGGTCCATTTCCGGGATCGTGCCGAAAAACGCCACCCGGCCGTCCACCAGGAACACCACACGGTCCGCCAGCTTGCGCGCCAGCTTCATATCGTGCGTCACCACAATTGAGGTAAGACCCGTTTTTCGCTTAACCTTCAGGATCAGGTCGCCGAGGATTTGCGCCATCAACGGATCGACCATAGTGGTGGGCTCATCGTAGAGGATGCACTCCGGGTCTGCCGCCAGCGCGCGCGCAATCGCGACGGCGCGTTTCATGCCGGTGCTCAGGTCAGAAGGCATCAGCTCGCGCATGCCTTCCAGTTCCACATCCGCCAGCAGGTTGTCAACGCGCTGCTGAATTTCGTCCTCGCTCAACGCCATCCCGCGCTGGGCCCGCTCGCGCAGAGGATAGGCAACATTTTCGCCGACCGTGAGGGAATCGAAAAGAGCCCCGGATTGAAAGACCATGGTCACGCGCTGAAGGACGTCCATCAGTGCTTCTTCGCTCAGCGCGGAAACCTCGCGCCCCGCCACAAACACCTGCCCCGCGTCGGGCTTCAAGAAGCCAAGGATGTGTTTGAGCGCGACGCTCTTGCCCACCCCGCTTCGACCGAGTATCGCCACCATCTCGCCGCGGCGTACGTCGAAGGTCACGTCCTCGAGCACAGGCAGGTCACCAAACGCCTTGTAGAGGTGGAGGAACTCGATGTACGGCTTCTCGCCAGGGTCGGATCTGGATTCGTTGGTCATGCGAACCAATTATGAATTATGAATGACGAATTATGAAGCCGAAAGAGAGGACGGTCGCGGGAATGCTGCAAAAGCATTACGGCGGACGGCCCTCTGCTACGTGTACCTTGCCGCCGAACAAGGTGTAGGGGGACGGCTTGCCGCCCTCTGGTTCCGCATTCACCATGCGGAACGCCGGGTAGGGCAAGCCCGGCATCTCGTGATTGCGTTCACCCGTTCGAACGGCGCCTGAGGTTGTGTGACCCGAAGGTCGCCACCGTCAATTCGTCTTGGGAATTGACCGTGGGTTCGTCATCGAAGGTAAAGCCCATCATGAGCCCCAACGGGGCGACCTACCTCAGCCCAGGGCAACGCCCTGGGATTCAGCGAGGGAAGACAGATTCAAGCCCTGAAGGGGCGCCCTAGCCATTGCCCCCCTTCACCTTGTGATCGCCATCAACATTTCGGCCGGATGGAACGGTGGGTTCCGTAGATCGCCCCTTCAGGGCTCAGGGTTGAAATCGCTAGGGCCGTTGCACCCAGGCCGTTGGCCTGGGCTGAGGTAGATCGCCCCTTTGGGGCTCAAATGGGTACAAGCCTCGATGTCCTGGACACCGATGTCCGCCAAGCCTTTCGCCGTAGGGGGACGGCTTGCCGCCCCCTGGTTCCGCATTCACCCTGCGGAACGCCGGGTAGGGCAAGCCCGGCATCTCGTGATTGCAGTCACCCGTTCGAACGGCGCCTGAGGTTGTGTGACCCGGAGGTAGCCACGGCCGATTCGTGTTGGTAATTGACCGTGGGTTTCAAAGGAAAAGCCCAGAGTCACGAGGGGTCGCCGCAGCGACGCCCTGGCTACCCGCATGCAACTACGTCAAGGTCTTTGTGTTCTCAAGAAGGTTCATCGCTAAGCTGCTTAGCCTGAGATACTCGTAGGCACGGATAGGGTCGTCTATCTTCGCATCGGAGGTATGACTCTTTTCGTTTCGAAAACGATCTATAGACATGGTTAAGAACTTGACCGCGTCGTTAAAATCCTGATCAACGTTCGGCGCCGCTGCTCCCTCGGCGTGTAGTTTTCCTTTACCGAACGCCTCCGATCCTGTTTCAAAGCCTGTCAGTTTTCGCAGCCTGTCTCTTACAACCTTAAAGCTCTTCTCTACGGCTTCGGCATAAGCCTTCTTCTCGTATAACTCGTGGCACTTTGCGTAGATAGTCGGGTGCAAGCTTGCCAATGGGGCCGCAGCTTCTCCGTGATAAACTTCGCTCAAGCCTTTCATTTCAAGTTCATCGTGAGCCGCAAGCAGCAGCCCACGTGCGGTCTCGAGTTGTTCCAGGTAAGCCTTGTGGTGTTCTCGGTCTATCGCTGCTTGTGGGTTAAAGTTGCCCTCAGGGTCGCCCACACCCCCAACAAGGAAATGTCCCCCGCGCCTCCAAGTGAGTGAGGTAAATGATGAAAAGAACCGCGAATCTCTACCAAACACCTCTTCGAGGAATACAACAACCCTCTGGTGCCACCGGACATGCTCTGCAGAATATGCCGCCACCGCGCGCAATCCGCCTATCCCCGAAATCAGTAGGCATAATTCCTGTTTCGCTGTTCGCTTGCTTCGCTCCATGTTCGCATCTCTTTTATTTGCGTCAAATCTTACTATTCACTGGGAAGTTTGCAACATGATAACCTCAACATGTTTATTAACATCCAGAGATGAAAAAGCCACAGAGCAATCCCGCTCGGCGCGGGATAACTCTGCGTTATCCGCTCTGGCTTACCTCACTTCAGGCTCGGTTGGGTCCCGGATTACCGGCCTCATCCTGCGGAATGCATCTGCACTTGCCAATAACCTGCTAGAAACCACGGTCGTCAGAGTTAAGAATCGGAAGAGATCCTGTCCGACGATACTCAGAGCTGCGGCGATCCGAATCCGGACTTTCAGCATGAATCGGTAAAACCAAACGCGAGGGTCCGGGTTTCTTGCACGCTCCAGTTCATCCCCCAGACAATACTGGCGCATGGTTTCCGCGTATTGGGCAAGGGGTGGCTTGTCCTGAAGATAAAAGACCGTTGCCTCATCCATCATCTTCTCGGAGATTGCGCGTGGGGCCTTCTTATCTACAAGCTGCTTAAGTTCTTCATAGGTCTTCGCCGTATAAAGGTTATACTCAGTCAAATTTGATGCGAACTCATCTTCGCCGAGGACAACAACAGCGAGGCAGTAGTAAGCGCGAAGTATCTCCCCCAAAGCGCCGAGAGCTTCCTTTTCAGAGGTAAAATCGGCCCCCTCGAAGACATCTCGCTTTATGGCCTCCATCATACAGCCCGCCATCATTAGCAATGAACCTGCCAGAGCCGGGGGAGTGACCGGCACCTTGAAGCGCAATAAAGAAGCCACCTTTAGCCCGAATGGACTCTGATGTTTCTTGAGTATTCGCCATTCGAGCCAGTAGATACGTGCAGAAAATGCCGACATAGGCGCGGCGTCAGGCCCTTTAAGTTCAAGCCCCAATTTCCTCGGATTGTCATTTCCATTTCCGGGAAGTCCGTACCTCCACATCTCGACAGCAGCGTTCCGCCACCTCGTCTCGTGGTAGGCATAAAGGGCAAACAAGAATCCGAGAGCGATGCCGGTGCCAAGTGGGCGTCCTCTCCAGAAGAAAAGCATGGCAAACCAGGCTGCCAGGTACACCACAAAAGCAGGAACCGAGGTGTAGAGCATCCCCAGAGGATGGAGAAGCGCCAGAAACGCAGCCAGGTAAGGGTTTCTCCACCTCCACTTGTGGAGAGCCTTCTGCCTCTGCGCCTCGACAAACTCAGGATCGAGATTCAAATCTTTAATCACGCATCTAACTTTCGATGCTTGGCCGGGTCGGAGCCAAGCAAATTACAAAGCCGCAGGTAGTGGTCCGAGCCTTCGACGTAAAAGAAGTGAATTCTAGAATCGCTTACCGGCCAAATGTCCCTCCACACGTAGAGGTCGATCTTTCGCTTCTCCATTCTAATCCGACCTTCTGAGTATTGCTTGAAGATCGGTTCTATTTGGCGGCTGTCCGTGTACCCATTGCCTGTCAGGACCCCGATCAAATCCGAGAACATGCACCGTCGGTCGGAGTTTGCGAATACAAGGATGTTCGGATAGTCACCGGAAGAATTTACGGCGTCGAATTGCGCGGCTGCTTTGTGAACGAGAGTCGTGAGACGGTTGAAAATCGGATCAGGGCGCGCACCGCCGACGATTTCCAACGGGTGCGCGTTTTTCATCTCGTTCTCCAGCCATGCATCTTGTTGAATGTGCTTTGCCTCGCAGTACGCGGCGATATTGTGATCTTTGAAGACCTTGAAGTCCGGCGTTTGAGTGCGGCGCAGTTCGTTTTTGCCGAAGCGCTCTACTGTCATCTTGTGGCTTGCGAAAAACCCGATGGCTAACGTTTCGCCCAAATTCACTCTGGACTTCCTTCGACTACCCTGTTGATCCGGGATTTCCATTTTGGCTCCCGAACAGCTCCTAGTGTACTCCGTGCTGCCTCCCTTTGGAATATTCCCGGCCGGTCTTCAGTCCAGGGCGTTCCCATCGGCTCGCGAGAGGGACGGCGCGTACGCCCGTTTTGCGACGTGTGCGGCGCGAGAAGCGGAAACCCCGGTCCTTGTCACGGCTGATGATCATTTTTTCATCCGATGCAACAGGCGCTCGTAATCCCGCTTATAGAGTGCGTTCTTGGGGTCAAGCATGTAGGCCGCGCGGAATTCCTCCAGAGCACCCCGCCGGTCGCCTTTCTGCTCCAGTGCGAGGCCAAGGCCAAAGTGCGCCATGTCATTATTGGGGTTTAGACGCAGCGCGTCGCGGAATTCCCCCATCGAATCATCCCAGTCGCGCTTGTTTGCCAGCGCGAGGCCGAGGGTGACGTGCCTGGCGTCACTATTGGGGTTCAAGCGCAGCGCCTCGCGATATTCCGCGATGGCACCATCTAAGTCGCCCTTGTCATCGAGCGCGAGGCCGAGTCTCATGTGCGCCTCATTGTTCTTCGGATTCAGGCGCAGCGCCTCGCGGTGCTCCGCGATGGCACCATCGAAGTCGCCCTTGTTTGCGAGTGCGGCGCCGAGGCCGACGTGCGCCGAGTCATTATTGGGGTTCAGCAGCAGGGCCTCACGGTATTCCGCCATCGCGCCATCTGGGTCGCCCTTGTTCCCGAGCGTGGCGCCGAGGACGAAGTGCGCCATGTCATTTTTGGGGTTTAAGCGCAGCGATTCACGTGCTGCGGACTCGGAATCATCCCACTTCTTCTGTTGGCCCAGGACAGAGGCCAGGCTCACGTAAAGGTCGGCGTTTTGCGAGTCAAGCAGCAAGGCCGCGCGATATTCCTGCTCAGCCTCCGCATACTGCGCCTTCTTTGCGAGTTCCGCTCCGTGCGCCACGTGCTGCTGCACCTCGGCCTGTCGGGCCTGCGCCGCCGGATCAACAGTCGCGGGCTTCGTCACCTTGGCGCTCTTGAGCGCGCTAATTAGTTCGTCCTCGCCGCCAGCCAAGCGGACTTCCTGAAGGTAGTCATCAGTGGGCTCAAAATCGATTCCGCGTTCCTGGACCAGCATGGTGACTCGGTGGCTGGGCACTTGGCCCACCAGCAGGGCGAAAACCTGCACCTGGTTCAGGGGCTTCTTCGCGCTGGCGGGCTCGGGCGGCTTGGCGGCGCGCAGGGCGTTAAGAAATGCCTCGCTCGCGCCTGCGGCCTTGAGGGATTGGATAAAGTCTTCAGACGGGGCGAAATCAATCCCGCGCTGCTCGATCAGCTTCGCGCCCGACTCGTCTCCGAATCCGTCGCGCACCATATTGCTGACCTGCTCCTGGGTGAAGGGCTTCTGCTGCGCACCCGCCGGCGTTGCCAGCATAGTGTCACCCGCGACGTAGGGCCGAACGGCGTTCGGCCTCGGCCCAGCGCTGCTGGGCCCTACATTTTTCTGCCGCGCCAGTACGGGCAGCGTCAGAATCAAGGTTGTGACAAGAACCACGCTGGCCGCGATGCGTCGATGCGCCATGGGCACCTCGCGAGGAAAGGAATCATGCCACGGACTCAGAGCCGCAGACCTCAACGGCGAAGCTCTGATGCGCTACGGTAGCTTCTTCTGCGCCTGCGGGCTCGGTCGGTTTGGACTTGTGTAGCCCGCCGCAGTCCCTCACTGATGGTCGATGATGCGGAGCCGTCGAAGCAATCTTTCGGTGGTGTACCACTCCACGCCGACATCCTTAAAATCTTTGTCGTTTGACCACAACGGCACATTCAGCGTGAGCGCGAGGGCAAGGATCGGGATGTCGTCGGGATCGCGCTGACCTATCCGCCGGGAGGCTTCGGCAATCCCGGAAGCATATATCTTACGTTCAATCACGGTTACGGGGAGGGTAGCCACGGCGAGAAGCACCAGATCCTCGTGCAGTCGTTTCTTCCGAGCCAATCGCACCGCATATTCCTGGACTTCATCCAGTGTCTCCTCGGCCGTGAAGATTTCCTCCATGGCCGGGTGTTGAAGGATGAGGTTGGCTCGCCCGCCCAGCACGGCGGAAAGGAGGGCATTAGCGTCGGCGGCGATCTTCACGTCGCTCCTTGCGCCAGCGCTCAAAGTCGGCAAGGATCGCTTCGTCGGAGAGGCCCCTTTTCTTGATCTGGCGAGCCACGGCGCCACTCAGCGTGGCGAACATCTCCCGCTTCAGCTCAAGCGGGATCGACTGCCCGGGGCAGGGGAAGAAAACGCCGGCCACGCGGCCGCGTCGCGTAACCAGGATGGGGTCTTTCGACCGAAGCAAACCGGTTGCTTGGTCTCGAAACTCACGGACCGTGCTGATTCTCATGTGGCCACCTCAGTGCCCATTATACTGCAAGCTGATGGCCGAGACGCGACATTGCCAGGGACTGATCAGCTTTGCGCCCGACTCGTCTCCGAATCCGTCCCTCACCATACTGCTGACCTGCTCCTGGGTGAAGGGCTTGGGCGCAGAGGTCGCTGTCGTAGCGCCGTCGTTTAGGGCGGCATGCAGGACTGACAGATTTACGCCGCCATGGAGAGGTGAACTCGCCCCTACGCCACCATGGCGAGGTGAACTCGCCGCTACGCCGGCACGTGCCGGGCGGAAGCCCTGCGTTACGGGTTCTTGCTGGATACCCCGTACCGTCGTCACCGCGGCCGCACCGGCGACGTAGGGCCGAACGGCGTTCGGCCTCGGCCCAGCGCTGCTGGGCCCTACGTTCTGCCTCGCCCCGGCGGACAGAACCAATGCTGTCGCCACAATGAAAAAACTCAGCGTGTTGGGGAATCTCATTGCCACCTCGCTCGGGGGGCGGGGACCTCGAAGGACTCTAGATTCTACTCCAAACGCGGGGAATTGCTATCTATACCGCCGAGGCGCGGAGGGGCAGGGCAGGCGTCAGGGTCAGGAAAGGCAAAGGAGCAAAGGATAAGCGGGGCAGGTTTACACTTTAAACTTCATCCTTTACCCTTTTCGTCTTGGCCCTGACACCTGACACTTTTACCGGGCCTATGCAGCCCGCTGGGAGTAGGCTCCTGCTCTTGTTTATTTCGCTTGACACTAGTATATGAGTGGTATACAATGGTGGGTGGATTGAACGTAGGTGCAGCCAATGTCGCGTGCATTTTTCCCCACTCTGATTCGCGAACACCGTCCACTGATTCTTTGCTCGAACCGTGCGGATGTGTCGCCAGGCAGAATTCGCGGTGGCGCGGGAGATACTGGAGGCTCGGTAGTGGGGACTCGGGTCTTTGCCTATGGATCTCGTGCTTCAGATCTGGGGCTGGCGCACTGGGGCGGGAGAGTTTTCCAATATACTAGCCTCCAACTACCCGAGCCTTGCGCTGTACCCTTCCACGATATGCCAGAAACTAAATGGGTTAGCTGTTTACCGGCAAAATGTCTAAATGTTCTAAATCATTCAAATAATGAGAGTTATATCGAATTGCGCTAGCCGGAACGGAAAACCGTGTCGAGGCTTTCCACGATGTACTAGAAATTAAACGGGTTAAGTGCGGACGACGGAGATCTTAGAAAAACGCATGTCATTGAATTAAAATAAGTTATCAATCCTTCCCCAGCGAGCCAGTGGAGAAAATTGGGGGGAGAAAAATGAAGGGATATTCCACGATGTTATTGAAAACACATGTAGAAAAAATGACCGATAATTGCCTTTCCACGATGTTGATGAAAACACATAAGTTAAACCCATCCTTCCACGATATTAATGATAAGAAAGGGAGTTATGGGTGCAGGGGCTAGGGGCAGGAACAGGAGGATCGGGTCCTGGGGTCCGGGTTGCGGGAAGGAAAGGGTGAATTTCAGATTCAAAATTCGAGATTCAAGATTCACAGCTCCAGCTTCTCAGTCCTGCGAAACGCATCACGCGGCATGGGAGATTCCAGATTCAAAATTCAAGATTCAAGATGCCGCGCCTGAGGCACACGGCATGGATGATTCCAAATTCAAAATTCCAGATTCAAAATCGCGAACCCTGAGGCCCGAACACCTAATCCCAAACCCCTAATCCTTGAGCATTCAATGTCTCCACAGAAAGTAAACCGTCATTCCCGTTCCGACGGTGATCACCGTGGCGCGCACCCAGCGGGGATCGAGTTTCTGGGCGTAATGAGCGCCGCCATATCCTCCGGCCACGGCTGCGATGATCATCAGGATCCCTTGCGGCCACACCACTTGCCTGGCGACGATAAACGTCACCACTGCGGCTCCATTGATGGCCGTGCCCAACAGGGCTTTCAAGCCGTTCATGGCGTGGATATCTTCGATATGAATCATCTCGAGCATCGCCAGCATCAGGATTCCCATCCCCCCGCCAAAGAAGCCCCCATAAAGGGCAATGAAGAACTGCACCAGGGTGAGGCCGATGATAGTTGGCCAAGTGGGCGGCCCCGTCCTTTTGACCATGTGGCCGAGCTTCGCAGTCAGTCGCTTGCCAAACGCGAAGAGGAAGGTGGCAATTCCGAACAGGTACGGAACCAGGCTCATAAATGTGGCTTGGGGAGTGTGCAGCAATACCACCGCTCCCACCACGCCGCCGATAATGCTGATGGTAATCAGCGGCGCCATGACGCGCGCCGACTTGGGCAGGCAGTGCCAATAAGAGAAGACGCTCGCCACCGAGCCCGGCCAAACAGCTACGGTGTTGGTGGCATTAGCGGGAATGGGAAGGACTCCGGTAAAGAGAAGCGCGGGGAAAGAGAAGAAACTGCCGCCGCCGGCGACGGAATTCATGGCGCCCGCCAGCAGCGCCGCCAGGAAGAGAAGGATCGCGTGAGGGAGAGTCATAATCTATCGGGTGATCGGGAGATCGGGTGATCGGGAGAACAAAGAAACGGCCAAGCCGAATTGGCCCTTTGCTCCCCAGCCTGCTCGATCATCGGCTCGCCCCATGTTTTATCGGGTGATCGGGAGATCGGGCGATCGGGTGAACAAGAAACTAACAAAGTTGAATTGGTCCTTTGCCAGCCAGCTTACCCGATCGTCGCCTTGCGTGATCTGTTCACCCGATCACCCGATCTACCGATCACCCGATTCACGGCTCCGCCGCCTCTCGGCTGCTGGTCAATCCAGTCAGGAGGAATTTACCATCATTGGAGAAAACCGGGTGATAAACCTTGACGCTTTCCGGTTTGGGCAGCAAGAAAAAGTGATCGTCCAGAGCGCCCGCGGGCACTTCCGGCGCTTCGAACACTTCGTTCTGAAGGAACTCCGGCCAGTTGTCCTGGATGAAGTGGCGAAAGGCATCGAGCGTAGGTGCGTCGGCATTCAGGAATTTGGCGGGGCCCACCAGCGCATAAGCGGAAGGGTAATCGTGCAGATGGAGCGCCGAAATAAAGCGGTAGAGCGTGTAATCCTGGTTGGCGGTGTACTCGGTCTTGGCGGGGATGAAGGCCTTCCCGTCCCAATGGTAGACGGTGCGCGCCTCGAAACCTCGATGGCCCCTCGGGGCAACGTGGAGAAACCCCGGGTCAGCACGACCGGTTTCGATCATTTCCGCCGGCGCATCCGCATGGTCACGGAAACTCACCTGGCCTTGCAGGAGGGGTTGGAACCGGCTGTCGTCCGATTGCGCGTCCCAAAGCAGCGTCGCCACGTGGTCCTTAAACTGAAACATGGCCGGGTGCGGTACCTGCGAGTCGCCCTCCTGCATCACCACGGCCACGGCGCGCCCCACCGGCTGGCCCAGGTTAATCAAGACACAATTGAACTCTTCGACTCCGGTCACCAAGCGCGAGGCCTTCCAGCGCGCGCCGTCCCAGGAAAGAAGGTAAACGGCCCAGAGGGGACTCGAGTCAGGAGCGGGCGCGACCTCCGCCCCCACTGCGACGTCCGGGATCGCCCATTTCAAGACCATTTCCGGGACGCCGTCTCCGTCCACGTCGCCAATCGGAGCAAGCGTGTTGGGCGGAGCGCCGGCCGCAGCACCCTCCGGCCTCTCGCCAATGTGCAGGGCCTTCGCGAGGGCTGCCGCGTCCGGAGCAGTTACCCCCTGGATTGCCGAATTGATCTGGGGCAGCAGGGAATCTGGGGGTGCTTGGGTGGCTTTCGCTGCCGGCAGGGGAGGTTCTTTGTCATCTTCCTGCGCGAAGGCAGCGGGGGTCAAGATCAATAGGCAGGCAGCTAGAGCCAATCCCGATAGCCGCAAGGAGGGGGCATATCGGGTGAACACCGGGCACTGCTGAAACTCATGGCATTTCATCTTGAGTGGATATTATAGGATAACCAGCAAATGAGAACAAATCGGGCGTTATCCCAAAATGTACTGCCGCCGTTCGGGCCAGCACGTGTCGGGCTGTGAAGCGCTACATCAGAAATTAGGACACCGCCCAAACTTGATTTTCATTGGGTTGGTGAGGACGCAGAAGAGCTTCTTCCGTGTAGCTGGAATAGATGTTAAAGACCATGTTTTCATTAATTTGTAAGGATATTAAGGAAGCGACCGATTGGCAATCGGGAAATTGGCACTCAGCCACAACGAGTGCTAATTCATTGATTCCAGGCGAAATTTGATGCTTGACAATCTAGCCAGATAAGACTACATTAGCACTCGCGATAGGTGAGTGCTAAGCAGCGCGGATGGAATTGCGGGGCAGCACGAAAATCAACGATTAAGGCCTAATTGCGATAGCCCGAAGGGGCCTCCGGGCGGGGGCACAAGCCGCTCAAGGTTCGGTGGTTCCAGCTTCGGGTGAATCTGAGGAGGAAAGGAGACTCAATCATGACGGTTAGACCTCTTCATGACCGACTGATAGTGAAGCGGATCGAAGAAAAAGAAACAATTAAGGGTGGAATCATCATCCCCGACTCGGCGAAAGAGAAGCCGCAGGAGGGCGAGGTGATTGCTGCCGGCAACGGGAAAAAGACGGAAGAGGGGAAGATCATCCCCCTGGACGTTAAGGCGGGCGACCGCATCCTGTTTGGCAAATACTCCGGCACGGAGATCAAAGTGGACGATCATGAATACCTGATCCTGCGCGAAGACGAAGTGCTGGGAATTATCGAAGGCGCGAAAGCAGCGGCAGGCAAGAAATAAGCGCGGCTGCGCAATCTTTGCGGCGGCACGCGCCGGAAAGCGCGGGGCTGGCTGCGGGGGGCAAACTTGAACTCATCAACTCCGCCATCCCGGGGCAATAAATCGGGAGGGGAGGAAAGGAATTGGAGGGAGGTAAGATGGCAAACGCAAAACAGATTATACACGGCGAAGATAGCCGCCAAGCGATTCTCCGGGGCGTGAACAAGCTCGCGGACGCCGTGAAAGTGACGTTGGGGCCCAAGGGCCGCAACGTGGTTCTGGACAAGAAATTCGGCTCTCCCCTGATCACCAAGGACGGCGTGACCGTGGCGAAGGAGATCGAACTGAAAGATCCCCTGGAAAACATGGGCGCCCAGATGGTGCGGGAAGTGGCTTCCAAGACCTCCGACGTGGCCGGTGACGGCACCACAACGGCAACGGTCCTGGCGCAGTCGATCTACCGCGAAGGTTGCAAGACCGTGGCCGCGGGCGCGAATCCCATGGCCATCAAGCGGGGCATCGAGATGGCTGTGCGCGCCGTCTGCGGATACGACGAAACGCAGAAGGATGGTTCGAAGAAGCACGTGAAGGGCGAACTCGAAAAGATCTCGAAGCCCGTCGAGGGCTCGATGATCGCGCAAGTCGGCGCCGTTTCCGCCAACAACGACTCGACCATTGGCACCATCATTGCCGAAGCCATGAAGAAAGTCGGCAAGGATGGAGTCATCACGGTTGAGGAATCGAAGACCATGGAGACCGCGCTGGAAGTGGTCGAAGGCATGCAGTTTGACCGCGGCTACCTTTCACCCTACTTCGTTACCGACCCCGAGCGCATGGAAGCCGTACTGGAAAACGCGCTGGTGCTGATTCACGAGAAGAAGATCAGCTCTATGAAAGATCTGCTCCCCTTGCTCGAGCAGATTGCCAAGGGTGGAAAACCCCTGCTGATTATCGCCGAGGAAGTCGAGGGCGAAGCCCTGGCGACCTTGGTGGTGAACAAGCTGCGCGGGACCCTTCAGGTCTGCGCGGTGAAGGCGCCGGGCTTCGGCGACCGCCGCAAGGCCATGCTGGAGGATATCGCTACTCTCACCGGCGGCAAGGCGATCACGGAAGACCTGGGCATCAAGCTGGAGAACGTGAAGCTGGATGACCTGGGCCGCGCCAAGAAGATCACGGTGGACAAAGACAACACCACCATCGTGGAAGGCGGCGGCAAGTCGGCCGAAATCGAAGGGCGCGTCAGGCAGATCCGCAGCCAGATTGAAGAAACCACCTCCGACTACGATCGCGAGAAGCTTCAGGAACGGCTCGCCAAGCTGGTGGGCGGCGTCGCTCAGATCAAAGTGGGCGCGGCAACCGAAACCGAGATGAAGGAAAAGAAAGCTCGCGTCGAGGACGCCATGCACGCCACCAAAGCAGCCGTCGAGGAAGGCATCGTTCCAGGCGGCGGTGTGGCGCTGGTTCGCTCTATCCCCGCGCTTGACAAACTCAAGGCCACGGGCGATGAGCAAATCGGTATCGACATCGTCAAGCGGGCGCTCGAAGAGCCCCTGCGCCTGATCGCCACCAACGCCGGTCACGAAGGCGCCGTGGTGGTGGAGAAGGTTCGCAATAACAACAACGCGCACTTTGGTTTCGACGCCCAGTCTGAAACCTATGGCGACCTGGTGGAAGCCGGCGTCATCGACCCCACCAAGGTTACCCGTACCGCACTGCAAAACGCTGCTTCCATTGCCTCACTGATGCTCACCACCGAGGCGCTGGTCAGCGAATACCCTGAGAAGGAAGAAAAGGGCGGCGGCGGCCACGGCGGACCTCCCGGAGGCGGCATGGGCGGCGGGATGTACTAAGAATAGTTGACGGTCGATAGCTGACAGTCGACAGTAAGAACCAAGGGCGGGGAGGACGATTTCCCCGCCCTTCTTGTTTTCTTGCTGAGAACTCAACAAGGCCATCGCATTGAACCTCGGCTTGGTGCTGCTGAGTCAACGGGCAATCGAGGGGTCACGGCACCGGGATGCTGTAGAGGTTGCGATGGACGGACTGGCGCGTGTAAACGTAGGCCGCGGAGGTGAGCCCCGGCCCAATCGCCGCATCAATGACCTTCACTCCAGGTATCTTTCCCGGATCAATGGGGGAGTCGACGTTGAAATCCGGAAGTGTCGGGAGATCTCTGCCGGTGGGCAGAGGAAAGACGATAGTCTGCACGGGGACATGGCCCCGGGCCCTTTCGGGGGTCAAACCGAAGACCTTTCCGGCGCGATCCCACTCGTTTACGCAATAACCCACGCAGATCTTGACCGGCGCGCGTCCGTCCACGGGATAGGCCCGAGTGGCGACAGGGATATCCCCCGTCTGGAGTGGGGCGAGAGCTGTAAACCATTCGCCGTCTGGGGAAACGCTGAACAACTCCAAGATCGGATTGGGTGAAACTTTTTGGCGTCCGCTACCGTCCTCGTTCACCCGGAAGACGAAATTCGAACTGCCCTCCGCACCCCGGAAGAAAACGTAGCCGCCGGGCACGAAAAAGGGGCTGTCATCTTTCGTGGAGGAGGGAATCTGCCGGGGAGGAGATCGGCGGTCGAGAGAGGCGATCCATAAATGCGATTCCCCTGCGCGGTTCTGGGCGGCAAACACAATCCGCCCGCCATCCGGTGATATGTCATACCCGGCGATTGCGAAGCCCAGAAGAAGGTGCCCGGGGGGCCCGCCCCTCACGTCGGCAACCCAGAGCTCGCCGCTGTTGAATGAGCCGGTGGGGCCGCTGGGACGCACCAGGTAGTAAATCTTGGTACCATCGGGGGAAAGGTGAGGGTCCACGGCATAACCTTCCGATGACACTTGGCGCTCGCCGTTCGGATCATGGATCCAAACCGCGCTTTCTTCCAAGCCCACTGAGGTAACCAGCGACCTGCCGTCCGGATGCATGGCGATGCCTTCCTCCTCGGTCGGTCCGAACGTTACCTGCTCCGGCTCGCCATCGGGAGGACGCTGCCGCCAGATATGGAACTGCCCTCCGGCATCGGAAGAAAGGTAAATCCATTTGCCGTCGGGTGACCATGCGCCGCTGGTGCAACCGGCGCCAGGGGGGCCTACTTGTCTGCCAGGTGAACTCCCGTCGAACGGGACCAGCCGGCAGGGCAGCCACCCACCATTGTCCATTTCCACCAGCAGCACCCATTTGCCATCGGGCGAAAGATACGAACGATGAGCCATGCCGCGTTCGCGGGGTGGCACATAAACGTCGCGCTGTTCGGCTCGGCTCTCGGACGCGGTGACCACGGCCATGTGGGCTCCACTTTTGACCTCCGAGAAAAGGAGGCGCTGGCCGTCAATCCAGGTGAGCCCGGAAGCGTTGGGCAACATGAGGCGCGGTTCTCCGCCCAAGACCGGGACTTCCCATGTGTTAAAGGGAGGGAATACGGTGTAGGCGATCCGCGAGCCGTCAGGAGAGAATACCGGGCTCATCTTTTCCATGGTGTCGTGGGTGAGCTGAAAAGGCTCGCCCGACGGGATTATCTTCACATAGATCTGCCCTGGACCATGAAAGGTCTGCGCCCCGCGGATGAAGGCGAGCATCCGCCCGTCGGGCGAAATCGCCGGCGAGGTTGCCGAATCGGTGAAATTCGTAAGCTGCACCCACTCCGAAGGCGCGCCCGACCGCTTTTGCGGCGAGCGGTAAACGAAAAGGCCCGCAAGCAGCAGGGCAACTACCGCTACCGCCAGGATCGATAGCAGGTAAACGCGATGAAGGCGCGCAGCGGGAGCGGTTGCTTCTTCGCCTGGGATTTTCGGACGGCCTGTGGTTCTCCCGCTATCGGTGTCGCGACGCAAACGCTTTAGGTCCGCCTGCACCTCCGATGCATGCTGGTAACGCAGATCGCGGTCCTTCTCCAGCGCCTTGCTGATGACCGCTTGCAACCCCGGCAGGAGGGCAGGATTCAAGAGTTGGGCCGGAGTTACCTCCTGGGCCAGAATCGCCTCCCGAATCTTTCCTGAAGTCGCCCCGCTGAATGCCTGCTGGCCGGTCGCCATTTCATACAGCACGGCGCCGAAGCTGAACAGGTCGGTGCGCGCGTCCACTTCTTCACCCCGCGCCTGCTCCGGCGACATGTACCCTGCCGTCCCCATCGCCGCGCCCGGAACCGTCAACTCGGGATCGAGGCTCGCCCGGGTGGAAGTCTCCGCTGATTCCCCCCTCCCGGCTTGTTCGCCGCTCGCCGTCCACTTGGCCAGCCCAAAGTCCAGGACCTTGGCTTCTCCCCGCTTCGTCACAAAAATGTTCGCCGGCTTGATGTCGCGATGGACGATGCCCTCGGCGTGCGCGGCTTCCAGCGCTTCGGCAATCTCCATCCCCAGGTCGAGGATTTGGGCTGTTGTTAGAGGTTTGCCGGCGATCAGGTGCTTCAGGGTCTCGCCCTCCATCAACTCCATCACCAGGAAGGGCTGCCCCTCCGCCTCGTCAACTTCATACACCGTGCAGATGTGCGGATGATTGAGCGCCGAGGCGGCCCGCGCCTCCCGCTGGAATCGCGCCAGCACCGTGGGAACTCCCGCCAGACCCGTGGGCAGGAATTTCAGCGCCACCTTCCGGCCCAGACGTAGGTCTTCCGCCTTGTACACCACCCCCATGCCGCCCCCACCCAGCCGCTCCAGAATGCGGTAGTGGGAAACCGTCTTCCCCCTCAGGTCGGCGATGCCCGCGCTCGACGGACGCTCGCGCACCTCGGCTTGCCCGCGCGCCAACTGCCTGGCTGCCAGTTCCAGGGCGGGCGATTCCATAAGACTCGCGTCTTTTCCTTCGCGGGCGAGCAGCGATTCCACTTCCCGGCGCAGGTCCTCATCCCCGCCACAGGCTTCCCGCAGGAAAGCCGCGCGCTCACTCCCCTCGCGCTCGAGAGCCGCACTATATAGCTGCGCCACTTGCTCCCAACGTTCAGGTTTCATCCCGCTTCTCTCCACTCATCTCGCGCCCCATCCAAGCCTTGGCCACCTTCCAGTCGCGCAGCACGGTTTCGGGTGAGACTCGCAGGACTTCCGCCGTTTCCTCCACACTCAGTCCGCCGAAAAAGCGCAGCTCCACCACCCGGCTCCTTCGGGGGTCGATGGCGGCCAAGGCCCGAAGAGCATCGTCGAGCGCCACCAAATCCGCGCCGCGCTCCCCATAAACCACCATACTTTCTTCCAAAGATACCCGCTGTACTTCGCCCCCACGCTTCTGGGAACCCTGGCGGCGCGCGAAATCCACCAGGATACTCCGCATCACTTGGGCGGAAACGCCGAAAAAATGGGCGCGGTTTTGGAAGTTCATCTTTCCGGCATCCACCAGCCGCAGGTAAGCCTCATTCACCAGGGCGGTAGTTTGCAGCGTGTGGCCGGGAGGCTGGTGCGCCATGTAACGCTGCGCCATGCGGTGCAACTCCCGGTACACCAGCGGGATGAGCTGGTCGAGCGCCCGCTCGTCGCCTTCGCTCCAGGCCTGAAGCAGTTGCGTGATGTCGTGTGTCGCGGTCCCCGCCATGCCTCCTCCTGGGTGTGGGTCATGGCCATCCTGGCCATGACCGTTCACGGGCAGCATGCCCGTGCACCGGTGGTGGTTGTAATCCAAAAGCCTGTCCTGTCAGGCCGAGCGCAGCAAGGCACTTACCTTTCGTATAGATAAGAAAAGGTGTGCGCCGCTCGCTGCCCTCAGCATGGCAGGCTCCCGAACTCTCTTAATCATCGTCTTGCGCCCGATTAATAACAACCTACCACATCTGCTCGCCATCGGCCGGAAAAACATTGCCGGGCATGACAGTTTTCGCGGCCCCTTTGCGTTTTAAGAGGTGAGGCAACAAACGCAGCGTCGTTGCCCAATTCCAATGAGGAGGATGGTTATGAACACGAATCGAAGCTCGAAACTGGTGAAATTTGTGGTTCTGGCTCTGCTGACCACGTGTATAGGCGCTAGCCTGGCCAGCGCGCAGACTGCTGCGGGTAAGTTCAGCTTGCCCTTTGAAGTCCGCTGGGGACAGGCCGTAATCGCCCCCGGAAACTATTCGTTCACCGTCAATTCCAGTGGCAGCTCTCCCGCTAACACCGTGTTCGTCCGCGGGGAAAACGGCTCGCCATGCATGATTGTGCCATTGGCGCATGACTACAGCTTCTCCGGCAAAAACGAGTTGATTGTCGAGCGGCAGGGAGACAGGGGCACGATTCGCACCCTGCGTCTGGCGGATGTCGGTCTGGTGCTCTTCTTCCCGGCGCCCAGGACTGAAGGGCAGATCCTCGCTCAGGCCCCCGTACTGACCCAGCGACTGCCGATTTTGATGGCGAAGAAGTAAGCCTGTGGTCGGGTGCGGGGTTGGGGGCGGAGCGCTCTCCGCAGTCGGGTGCGAGAGAAAAGCTCTGCCCCTACTTCCCGGATGTGGGATGTCGCCCCGACTCGACAGACGAATCCCCGAAGCGGAAGAAGAGGAACAGGCAATTACGAAGGCCCAGGAACCCAGAAAACGGGTGCCGGCGGGCTGGGGTAATTGCGGCCCGGAGTTGATTCGGAAAGGCTGACAGAGGAAATCCAAATCCCAAAAAAAGGAGAATCTCAATGAAAACAATGTTCGGAGTGTTGAAGGCGACCATCGGAGTAGCTTTGCTCGCAACCGTCTTCGCCTCATTGGCGAATGCCCAATGCATGAATGTGGGCGTAACCAAAAAGGCCGCATCTGTCTTCCGACACCAGTCCTGGACCGGTGGGTTCGGTCCAGCGTGGTTCAAGTTGGCGGCTTACAGCGATACAGAAGAATTGCCCGTGATCGACCAGGATCCCATCGTGGGTTTCTGGAGGGTGGACCTCATTTCCGAGGGCAATGCCGGCATCCCCGACGGTACGGTGCTCGATGCGGGATTTACCCAGTGGCACAGCGACGGAACGGAAATCCTCAATTCATCGCGGGCGCCCGACACCCAAAGTTTCTGCCTGGGAGTGTGGGAGAAAACCGGACCATCAAAGTACAAGCTCAATCACTTTCCGTTAAGTTGGAATCCCGACGAGACTTTACTGGGCCCTGCGAATATCCGCGAAGAAATCACGCTGAGCTCTGACCACAACAGCTATGTGGGGACATTCACGCTTGATCAATACAACTCCGGAGGCAACAAACTCGTACACCTCGCCGGCCGTGTGAAAGCGAAGCGCATTACCGTGAATACAACGATCACTGAAGTGCTCTGAATCCGAAGCCAAACAAATGCGCTAATGACTGCTGAATGCTGACAGTTGACCATCGACAAGCAAAAATCAGGATGGGCAGGGGATGACCCGCGGTTCGGCCCCTCGGCTTTTCGGCAGTAAACTTGAGCAGAAGGCATGAAGATTAAGGGCGGGGAGATTGCTTCCCCGCCCTTTTTGTTTTCCTAGGAGCCCGTCGGAGATAAGGTTTCCAAGTCTTTACCCTTTGCCGGCCTTGGTCTCATTGAGTCGGATGTTGGGCCTTTGACCCCGGCCAAGCCGACTGGAAGAGGACCTCGCCAAGT
>Ga0187868_1000249_pt1 | contig 47160 bp, 44 predicted proteins | sample June2016WEW_13_4_FD_133014 | JGI IMG/M metagenome (GOLD analysis project Ga0187868, IMG submission 133014) | Peatland microbial communities from SPRUCE experiment site at the Marcell Experimental Forest, Minnesota, USA - June2016WEW_13_40 | ecosystem: Environmental > Terrestrial > Soil >... | reverse complement strand
ATGGAAAAACTCGTTCCAGTCCCTTGGTGGAATGGATTGCCTTTGCGGCTGACCATCTAGAATGGGCCGGCTGACAACCCTAAAACTTAGGCGAATTCCGTTCCGTGGAAATTCAGGCTAGGGGTGGGCAGCGAAGTATTTGCACACTGGGCCGCGGCACTTTAATGCAACTAGAAGTTAGAAGCTGGAAGTCAGAAGACAGGATGGCGGATCCGGCCGCGTTCTTCTAACTTCTAGCTCCTTGCTCCGGCATTCTTACTTGTACTCGGGCTTTTTTCAATTCAAGACTTAAGGAGGAGAATATGGCAACCACTACCGCTGCCTTTGAGGCGCACGTTGCCGTCCGGGCGACGAAGCTCCTTATTAACAACCAATGGGTGGAAAGCACATCGGGGAAGTCCTTTCCCACCATCAACCCCGCGACCGGACAGGAAATCTGCCCCGTGGCGGAAGCCGATGCCGCGGATGTGGATAAGGCTGTCCACGCCGCGCGAGCGGCCTTTGAAAAGGGGCCATGGCGTCGGATGGCGGCATCGGAACGCGGTCAGTTACTCCACCGGCTCGCCGATCTGATCGAGAAACACGCCGACGAGTTGGCCCGGCTCGAATCGCTCGACAATGGCAAGCCCTTTCAAGTTGCTAAGGCAGCCGACCTGCCGCTGACCATCGGCTGCTATCGCTACTACGCGGGATGGGCTGACAAGATCCAAGGCAAAACCATTCCCATTGCCGGAAATTATTTCTGCTACACCCGCCACGAGCCCGTCGGCGTCGTGGGACAAATCATTCCCTGGAACTTCCCTCTCCTGATGCAAGCCTGGAAACTGGGGCCGGCGCTCGCCGCAGGCAATACGGTGGTGCTGAAGCCCGCCGAGCAGACCCCTCTCACCGCCCTGCGGGTGGGCGAATTGATTCTGGAAGCAGGATTTCCGGCAGGGGTGGTCAATATTTTGCCGGGATATGGCCCCACCGCAGGGGCCGCCATCGCCTGGCACCACGGCATCGACAAGGTTGCTTTCACCGGCTCGACGGAAGTCGGCCATCTGATTATGGAAGCGGCGGCGAAGACGAACCTGAAACGCGTCACGCTGGAACTGGGCGGCAAAAGCCCTAACATTGTTTTTGCCAATGCGGACATGGACCAAGCCATTGAAGGCGCCCATTTCGCGCTGTTCTTCAATCAAGGTCAGTGTTGCTGCGCGGGCTCACGCCTGTTTGTGGAAGCGAAAGCCTATGACGAGTTCGTGGAAAAAAGCGTCGCACGCGCCAAAACTCGCAAGGTGGGCGACCCCTTCGACCCCACCAGCGAACAAGGCCCCCAGGTAGACGACGTCCAATTCGAGAAAGTGATGAGCTACATCGAAGCTGGAAAGAAGGATGGAGCGTCCCTGCTCGCTGGCGGCAACCGCGTGGGCAATCGCGGCTTCTTCATTGAGCCCACTGTTTTCGCCGACGTCAAGGACAACATGAAAATCGCTAAGGAAGAAATCTTCGGACCAGTCATGAGCATCCTTAAGTTCAAGGACATTGAGGAAGTTGTGGAGCGCTCGAATCGGAGCGAGTACGGGTTGGCGGCCGCGGTCTGGACCCGCGACATCGGCAAGGCTTACGCCATTGCCAACAGCGTCCGCGCCGGAACGGTTTGGGTGAACTGCTACGACGTCTTTGACGCCGCCGCGCCCTTTGGCGGTTTCAAGCAGTCCGGCATGGGGCGGGAGCTCGGCGAATACGGGCTCCAGCAGTATACCGAGGTCAAAACCGTTACCGTAAAGCTGCCGAATTAGGAGCTGGGATTTAGGATCTAGGATTTAGGATTTAGACGTTTAGGTCTAGGATCTTGGCTTTTGAATCTTGAATTTCCGATCGTCGGATTTGGGACTGTCACCGGGGCCTCGCGTCGACCAGCGCGCGGCCCCGTTTTATTTCGAGATGATAGACGAGCCGGAGCAAGGATACCCAGCAGGTGTTCAAGCAGATTTCTTGGGTGCTGATATCGCCAGCCGCTGGCGCAGAGATTCCAATGCTTCCGGCGCCCGCTTCGACATCCACTCCTCGTACTTTTCCGCCAGCCTTTCCAGATTTTTCCAGACCATGGGGTTCTTGTTCTTTTCCCGCAGGGTTGGGGCCACGTTCCTGACCTTGTCCCAGATGATCCAAAACTCCGGCGTGTTTTCGAAGAAGAGATCCTCTTTTATCAGTCCGTGGTTTACGAGCGATGCAGCCATATCCCAGTAGCTGACGGTCATGCGGAAGAGAGCATTATTCTCCGATCCCGGCGGGGCTTGAGCAATGTAGTCATCAAAGGACTTGGCCTGGAACTCGCGAATAAACCACTCGCGCCCCTGCCGCAACTTGGCTTCGCGCCGCAAGTCGTATAGACGCAGCAACAGTTCCGCGTCGTAATTATCTGGATGCTCTTTCACACAGCCCTCCCTGGAGATTTTCTTCGCGAAGCTTTCCCGCGATCATAAACCGGCTGATGGTCCTCGACATGACCCGAAATTGCCTGCACCGAGCCATTTTATCACGGTTAACCTGCCGGGCACGCCCGCTTTCCGGTGCTGGTTGAGGTAGGGGCGGCTTTACGCCGCCCTATGGCGAGGTAAACTTGCCGCTACGTTGTACAACTGGTCCGCTTGCCGCTTGCACTACGGGGCAACTTCGGGTGCAACAAGTTCCGCGAGCAGCTCAAGCACTTTCCGCTCGATCATATCGCGCACATTTCGGAAGGAGTCTATGCTCCGGCCGTAAGGATCGGGGATTTCCCAATCCACCACGAGTCCTTTGAAGCCCGCAGGCACGGGGCACTCGACTTCACATCCCATGCCGACCACCACATCCATTTCCGCCACGGCAACGTCACGCAAGCCCTTTGAGCATTGCCCGTCCAGGGAAAGGCCCTTTTCGTCCATAACGGCGTAAGTATCCTTTACGATCGAGCCGAAGGGATGCGAGCCCGCGCTCGAAGCCTGCACCTTACCCTTGCCAAAGTGGTTTGCCCACGCTTCCGCCATCTGGCTTCGACAAGCGTTGCCAACACAAACAAACAGGATCTTCAATGGGGATTTGATGGGTTCAGTCATGTCACTGTCGGGAGATCAGGTGATTTAGCGATTTGGTGATTGAGATCAGTCTTCATCCTCAATCGTAAATGTCTCGGTGAGACGGGTCCTGTCAGCAGTCATTCAATCCTTAAATCACTAAATCAGTAAGCGATCTAATCATGCAATTTCTTCAAAAAGTATTGATGTACCGTTGGATCATTGGTCAGCTCAGGGTGAAATGTCCCCGCCAGGATGTTTCCCTGCTCCACCAGCACGGGCAGGTTTCCACACCGGCCCAGTACGCGCACGCCCTCTCCCACGCGGCGGATGATGGGCGCGCGGATGAAAACCATTTCCACGGGATGGTCGGCAAGCTCAGGACACTCCCCCGCCTGCACCGAGCTGTCGATTTGCCGCCCGTACGCATTACGTTCAATGGCGATGTCGATCAAGCCCAACCTCTCCTGCGGCGGATTCGAAACTTCCTTCGCCAGTAGTATCGCGCCCGCGCAGGTGCCGTAAATCGGTTTTCCCTTCGCGGCAAAATCCTTGATAGCCGTGCCAATGCCCTCAAGCTCGAAGAGTTTCAACATTGTCGTGCTCTCGCCACCCGGCATGATAAGTCCGCTTACCGCCTCGAGGTCCGCGGCGTGCTTAACCAACATCCAAGGCGCCCCCATGGCATCCAGCATCTTGGCATGCATGGCAAAGTCGCCCTGAATGGCGAGAATTCCAACCGGTTTGTGGCCGTTGTTCATTGAAAAAGAAGTTGTCAGTCGTCAGTTGTCAGTGGTCAGTCGTCAGTAATCCGTGGTCCGTTATCATTTATCCTTCCTCTTGGACCAGGGGATTGTTCCGCCTGAGGATCGATGCTCGCAAATGGCGTGGCAGCAGGCGACTGACGACGGACCACGGACAGCCTTCCTTACCACCCGCGCGTTTGCAGCAATTCCTTGGGGTCCATCTTCTGCACGTCCAGGCCTTTCATGGCTTCGCCGACTTCTGCCGAGCACTCCGCCACGACTTGCGGCTCATTGTAGTGAGTGGTGGCGCGAACGATGGCCTTGGCGCGCTGCGCCGGGTCCGACGACTTGAAGATGCCCGAGCCCACGAACACCGCCTCTGCCCCAAGCTGCATCACGAGTGACGCATCGGCCGGAGTGGCAATTCCGCCCGCCGAGAAGTTCGGTACCGGTAGCTTGCCGTTCTGGCTGACCCACTTCACCAGGTCGTAGGGGGAACCGAGTTCCTTGGCCTTCGCCATCAGTTCCTCTTCCCGCAAAGTGGTGAGTTGGCGAATTTCGCTGGTGATGGCGCGCATGTGACGAACGGCCTCGACGATATTGCCCGAGCCCGCTTCTCCTTTGGTGCGAATCATTGCCGCGCCTTCGCCAATGCGCCGAAGCGCTTCGCCCAGATTGCGCGCTCCGCAAACAAACGGCACTTTGTAATTCCACTTGAGGATGTGGTTTTCCTCGTCGGCCGGCGTCAACACTTCGCTCTCATCAATGTAGTCCACTCCCACGGCTTCCAGCACCTGCGCCTCGGCAAAGTGGCCGATGCGCGCCTTGGCCATCACCGGAATGGTGACCACCTCCATAATCTCTTTGATGATCTTGATGGACGCCATGCGGGCCACGCCGCCTTCTTTGCGAATGTCCGCCGGCACGCGCTCGAGCGCCATGACAGCGCAGGCGCCCGCGTCCTCGGCGATCTTGGCCTGCTCGGCTGTGGTGACGTCCATGATGACGCCCCCCTTCAACATTTCCGCCAAGCCTACTTTCAATTTCATTGGTTGGTCATATTCCCACATGGTAATACTCCTTCTCAGATTGAAGATTTTATGGCATCGGCCTGTTTCCCTCGCAGAATCTCCGGCCGCAGTACCTGGTCCAACTCGCCGCCCAAACGGGTAATTATACCGGGAAGCGCGTGAATATCCGCGAGGGAAGTCCGGAAATTCACAATACAGGCGCGAAGAACAAATACTCCGCCGATGACCGCATTGGTCAGAAAGGCTTCGCCGCTCTTCTGCAATCGCCCCAGCAATTCACTATTAAGCCGGTTGAGGTATTCCTCCACTTTTTCGGCCCCAGGCTGGAGGTCGCGCGGGACGTAGCGGAACGTCGCGATACTCAAACCCTGCCGGAAGGCCTGCAACTCAGGGTGGGCAGCGGCAAGCCCGAACAGGGTTTTTGCCAGGCGAATATCGTCGCCAATCATGCGCGCATAACCTTCACGCCCCGCCTGGCGAATTGCCAGCCAGATTTTCAGGGCGCGAAAGCCGCGGGAGTTTTCCGGCCCATACTCAAAGTAATTAACCGCCTCTTCCGCATCTTGCAGTAACTTGTAATACGAAGGGCGATTCTGAGTGAAGGCGTCGCGCAGCGCATTCCTGTCGCGCACCAGCGTACACCCGGCCTCCAGCGGCGCGTAGAGCCATTTGTGTGGATCCACGGCCACCGAATCGGCTTCGCGAATACCCCGTAGATCGTCTGGCGCATCCGGCGCGAGCGCCGCGAACCCGCCATACGCACCATCCACGTGGAACCACAGCCCCTCGTCGCGCGCGATAGAGGCAATCTCCGGCAGCGGGTCGACAGCGCCGGTGCTCACGGTGCCTGCCGTCCCGATCACCATGAAGGGCAAATCTCCTTTAGCCCGGTCCGCACGAATCATTTCGCGCAACTCCGCGGTGTTCATCCGCTGGTCCGACTTCGCCGGGACCCACGCGATTGAATCCATCCCCGTGCCGAACAGGTCCACCGCCTTGTGAATCCAGGTGTGAGTTTCAGTGGAAGCGTAAACGCGCAGCCGCTGGGCGCCCTCACCCCCCATACCGTAAGTGCGCGCATCCCAAGTCACTTTGGCCTTGCGTCCAGCCAAAAAACCGAGAAAGTTCGCCATCGTGCCGCCCGTCACCAGGATTCCGCCGGCCTCGCGCGGGTAGCCAATCATCTCGGCGATCCATCGAATGGTCTGCGCCTCCATCTCACACGCCATCGGCGCAAGCACCCAGCCTCCCACATTGGGATTGACGGCCGCAGCCAATAACTCTCCCAACGCGCCCAGGGGGGCGGCGGGCGAGGTGATGAACCCCATAAAGCGTGGGTGGCCATTGAATAACGAGTGCTCGAGCAGCAGCTTCGCCGCCTCTTCCAGCAATAGCTCGGGGGCCGTCCCCTGCTCGGGCAGCGGGGAGTCGCCCAAAATGGCCCGAATCTCATTCGGCGATTCGCCCGGACTCACCCGCCGGGTGGGCAGTGATCCCAGAAATTCCGCAACCTGATCGACCAGGCAATAACCGAGCGCGCGAAATTCCTCCGGGCTCATTTCCAGAGGGGCATTCCTCGGCTCAGCAATTTTATTGGACTCGGTGAATCCCATGCCCTGATCCCCCTATCTCACTTACCCGTCGCGCGTGAATCGTTTGTGGCGCCGGCTATGAGCCGCCATTTGGTCCGTCGGCTGACGGATAAACTCGCCGCTACATCATGCGATATGGCGGCGTTGAGGCGCCGCGATTTCAAATCAGCCCACACCCGGGCCTGAATCTCACACCAGGGCCACACTCGCGCCTACTGGTAACCTGGGCCTTCCCTTCTTCGCCCGGCGGATCTCTGCCTTCAGCAGATCGCCAAGGATGGCCGCACCCTTCTCAATCTTATCATCGGGAAGAGCCGTGTAACACAATCGCAGCGCGTTGTGCCTGGGATTCTGAAAATAGAAATAGCGCGCCGGGGCGAAGATCATATGCCGCTCGCGCGCCTTCACCAGAAGCTCCGCGGCATCCATGAACGCCGGCAGCTCCACCCAAAGTGACATGCCCCCGTCCGGGTAGACGACATGAACGTCCGGTGGGAAGTGCCGCTCGATAGCGCGCCGCAGCACGTCCTGCTTGTGGGCATAAACCTTGCAGGTCTTGCGAATCCATTTGTCCAGCCAACCGCGGGCGCCCATCTCCTGTACCACGGCCTGGCCCAACAGGTTGGTGTGTAGGTCAGCGCGCTGTTTCGCCAACCGGAGGCGCTCAATGACCGGGCGCGAAGCTACCAGCCAGCCCACGCGTAGACCCGGGAACCCTACCTTGGAAAAGCTATTCAGATAGATCACCAGCCCTGCCGAGTCGAGCGCCTTCAGCGGAGGAATCTGCCGACCGCGATACCGCAACGCACCGTACACGTCATCTTCAACAATGGGAACTTGAAAGCGCAGGGCAAGTTCCAGCAAATGCTGCCGGGCCGCCAATGGCATGGTGAAGCCGGTGGGATTTTGAAAGGTCGCGCTACAGAAGATCAGCTTCACGCGTGTCTGCTCGAGAAGTGATTCGAGTGCGTCGAGATCCATCCCCTCGGATGTGACCGGCACGCCAATCAGCCGGACTCCCGGGGACTCGAAAACATTCCAGAGGCCGGTGTAAGTGGGATTCTCACATACCACCGTTTCGCCGGGGGAGACCAGCGCGCGCCGCAACAGGTCGAGCGACTGTTGGCAACCGTGAGTCACCAGGATTTCGTCGAGCTCCACGGGAATGCCGTCGCGGCGCAGGCGAGTTTGCAAATAGGCCATCAGCGGCCGGTAACCGCTGGTGGAACCGTACTGCACCAGGCGTCCTCCCTCGCGGCGCAGGACAGCATCTGCGGCCCTGCGCACAAGGTCAGGGGACGTCAACTCGTCCGCGCCATGGGCGGCGGCAAATGAGATGACCCCCTCTTCCACGGAGCTGGCCATTAAGCGCCCGAGAGAATCATCACGCGGCTCTTCCGGAAAAAACCCTTCCCAGAAAAGGTCGTGTGCGGGGCGGCGCGTATCGGCGCGGGGGGAACGCAGTGTTTCGCCCAGCGGCCTCACGAAAGTTCCGCGGCCCACCGTCCCTTGAATCAGTCCTTCGGACTCAAGGTCAGCATAAGCGTTGCCGACGGTGGTCCGATGCACTCCCAAGTGATGAGCGAGTTCGCGGCTGGGCTCCAAACGGTCGCCCGGTTTAAGACCACCGTCCAGGATGCGTTCACGAATCTGATCGCGAATCTGCACATAGAGCGGCTTACGTAAACTCGAATCCAGCGTGACGAGCATGGTCGCTTGGCTCCTCTGGTCTGTTGACCAGTCCAATTTAAAACTGAATTGTAGCATTGTAAAGAGCCAAGTAGGCCAAGCTTGAGGCGGGCCAATTGTAGCGGCAAGCTACGAAACAGTGTTTGTTTGTCGCTTGTCATTCGTCATTTGCCGCTCAGTTCTTGCAGAAACGGATTCCTCTCGCGCTCCTCACCGATTGTCGTGGGCGAGCCGTGGCCGGGAAACACCGGGGTCTGATCGGGAAAAATGAGCAGCCGGCTGCGGATTGACCGCAGGATTTCCTCCAGTGAGCCACCCCACAGATCCGTGCGGCCAATACTCCCTTGAAACAGCGTGTCGCCGCTCAGAATTCGGTGGTTCTCGCCAGACAGGTGGAGTGAGACGCTGCCGGGAGAATGCCCCGGCGTATGGAGAACTTCCAAGCTCAGGGTCCCCCAACGCAGTGAGTCACCCTCTTTCAAAAACTGGTCCACGTCCGTAATCCCCGGCGCAGCGACCCCCAACCACTCTGCCTGCAAAGCCAGGTCTTGATAGAGGGGCAAATCACTTTGGTGCATCAGCACCGCCGCGCCAGTGGCCTGCTTGAGTTTCTCGATTCCGCCGACGTGGTCAATATGCGCGTGAGTGGCAATAATGTATTTCACCCGCAGGCGGTGCTTCGCCAGGACCTGTCGAACCTGCTCAATGTCGTCCCCGGGATCGATCACCACCGCTTCCCGCGTTAACTCATCCCCGAGAATCGAACAATTGCAGGCCAACATTCCCACCGGTAGAATTTCGTGAATCATTGACCCTCACTCACCTTCAGTAATCTGATTTCGCACCGCACTATCAGAATCCATAGTACTACTGAAGTCCAAATTCCACGAAGTAGTGCGCCCAATAACCCAAACCCAGCCGCGGGTCCCGGGCCCGGGAACAGTGGTAGGTATCAATGGATGGCCGGTTGACTTGGGCAGCATGAGTTTTTATACTCGTCTTGGAAACAAAGGAGGCGCCATGGCGGCTCTTGGCAATGATACGATTCATCAGGGATTGGCAAAAATGCGAGGGTGGTCCCTTCAGGGAAAAGACCTGCACAAAAAATATACATTCAAATCCTTCTTGCCCGGCATCGAGTTTGTCAACAAGATCGCCCAGGCCGCCGAGAGCGCCGGCCACCATCCCGATATCAGCATCAACTACAATGTGGTGGGAATCAGCCTATCGACTCACAGCGAAGGCGGGATAACCGAAAAAGATTTTGACCTGGCGAAGAAGATCGATCAGATTCATTCGGCTTTCTCTTGATTCCTCCCCTCGGCCAACCCGGGATACCCCGAACAATTTCGGGGACATCGGCCGATAATCATTTCTCCAGTCACGTTTTCGTGAATTATCTGTTTGGTCATTACGGGAAATCACAGACTTGTCCTCGTAAGCCGAAAGCGCATAGAATCGCCCCGCATTTGGGACAGAAATTATGACGACGTTCATGCAATGGATTCACTTGATGGCGGCGATCGTGGGCCTGGGGGGAATGGGATTCCTGCTCCTTATCTTGATCCCCTCTCTGGGAGTCCTCAGCATGGAGCAACGCGATGCGCTTTCCAGGGCCGTGGCGGGACGATTCCGTTGGGCAAGCTGGAGCGCCATGTTGCTGCTGCTGATCTCCGGTCTGTACAACACCCGGCAGTCCTATTGGCAGGTGCCGTGGGGTCCGGCGTGGAAGTTTCTGGGCCTCAAAATCGGGCTGGCATTCGTCCTCTTCGGCATTGTCCTTGGTCTCACCATCCCCTTCAGATTGTTCGAACCTCTACGCGCCCGCCAGCGGATGTGGCTTCTCGTGGCCTTCACCCTGGGGGTAATTGTCGTCCTAATTTCAGCCTATTTGCGGCGCGGTTGAACTCACGGGAAAGTCTTCCGTTCTCAATTTCAATTTCTCAGTCGCAAGACACCTCACGTTCAGGGGTGAGTGTGCGAACCGCAAGGCCGAGGGAGCACCTTGCTGACGTGGACAACATTGGAAATTGGGAGGAGCAGGTTCAGAAATTACTTTCCGTGGAAAACCGCTGCTTTGAAAGTACCGCGCTGGTTTTCTATTTTTTTCTGCAACATGTTAATGGCGTAAATAAGTTGCTCGGGGCGAGGCGGGCACCCTGGGACGTACACATCGACGGGAATGAACTGGTTGACGCCCTGCACGATGGCGTAGTTATTGAATACACCGCCTGACGTTGCACAGGCGCCCATGGAAATGACCCACTTGGGTTCCGGCATCTGCGCATAGAGCTTTTGGATCACCGGACCCATCTTCTGCGCAACGCGGCCGGCGACGATCATCAAATCCGCCTGGCGTGGCGAAGCCCGGAAAACCTCCGCGCCAAATCGGGCCAAGTCAAAGCGCGAGGCGCCAGCAGACATCATCTCAATGGCGCAGCACGCCAGGCCGAAACTGAAAGGCCAAATCGAAGACTTGCGCGCCCAGTTCACCGCCCGGTCAAGCTTGGTGAAGATGAGACCCTCAAAGCCGGATTGCTCGGTTATAGCCGGGACACCCATACAAGACTCATTATGCCATTCGCCGCGCCTCCTTTCAACTCCGCCTTTATTCGCCCACCGTTTTCTTGTGCGCGTCCCATGCTGCGTCATTCGCTTTTTTGACGGCCACGACAAATTCCAGAAAGGGACGATCGTGAATGTCCACCAGGCCGTAGTTTGAATTCTCGCCGTCGAATCGCCCCTCTTTGGGTTCATCGACCCACTCAAACCAGTGGTAGCCGACAGCCTCCGGCAGACTCTCGAGGCGGGTCACGTAATCAGCATAGGCTTTGGCGCGCGCCGCCTGGTCGGGAACCTTTGGCCCCGCGCCTTGGGTGTTGGGCAGGCCGGAATTCTCAGCGCGAAACGCAAACTCGCCCACCAGAACCGGGCGACCCGTCACTTTGAATACCGTGTGGACAACCGGGCGAGGGTCCAAGTCGTAGACGTTGATCGAAACCACGTCGACGTTGCGGGCACCGCGCAGGACGGCCTCCGGAGGCTTGCCGGCAAACCGGGCACCTAGGTAAAGGTGATTCGGGTCCGCGCCATGGATGGCTCGCTCCGACACTTCGAAATATCGCATTGCGACATTCTCGAGGAACTGCGCGGCGTCGGAGCGGTAAGCATCTGTAGAGGCCATACCCTGCACATCTTCAAAACTCGCCGCGTTTGCGCCCCACGCCTGGTCGAGTTTGCGGATGTCCCGCCCATACTTTTCCTGCAAGAACTCAACGGCCTTTTGATGGCCGGCCGCGCTGGCCGGCAGCTTCAGATACATGTCCAGCATCGTCTCCTTCCCGCGCCAATCCGCGCCCCACCGCAGTTCGTTGTCGCTGAAGTATCCCAGGAGTGTGTGATCGAGCCGCCGAGGTTGGCAGATTTCCCCGGCAATAGCGTTTGCCGTCTTCTCAAAGCGCGGATCATAAAAATCCGCGGGCAGGCCGTTCTGCCAGTTAGCCCCCGCGCGCGTGGCAAAATCCAGGATCACCGTATAAGGGACTGCGTGGATCCAAAGTTCTGGGTCCGACCACGCGCCGATCGTGTTGAATCCCCAGAGTCGAATCCTGGCCAGTGCCTCGAGCCCCCATGCGTTGTGGTCGGGGTAGATGTGGTCGAGCGCCTCGGCATATGGGCACTGACTGGTGCCCTTGATCTGGTCGGATTCGTAGGACATGTGGTCCATGCCCACACTAATCATGGGTGCGCCGCGCGGGTCGATAATCCACCAGATCCCGTTGCGGGCCTCGACCCGGAAATAGCCTTCCTGCGCGAGGGTTGGACTTGCGGCAACAATGAGAATCAGTGCCCATAAAAGAATCATGAGCCGAACTACAATAGGTGAGATCTTCATGATGTCTCCTTCCGGTATGATTACGGATGCAGCAGAATCTTGCCGAAAAATTCGCGTCCTTCCATCTTTTTCTGCGCGGCGGCCGCTTCTTCCAACGGAAAGTCGGAATCGATGACCGCTCGTAATTTGCGTCGGGCAATGAACTTGAGGGCCTCTAGGAGCTCCGCCTTGCCTCCCATAAACGAACCCAGAATCGTGCGCTGACGGCCGAAGAGGCCCTGGCCGTTCAGCTTCAAGTCGGCGCCGGTGGTCATACCGCAGGTCACCAGGCGGCCGTAAGTCGCGAGCGAATCAAAGCAAGCTTCCCAAACCGCCGCTCCCACGTGATCGACCACCACGTCGACGCCGCGCCTGTGGGTAAGGCGTTTCACCTCCTCGCCAATCGACTGCCGCGTGTGGTTAATCACTTCATCCGCGCCCAGCGCGCGTGCCTTATCGAGCTTCCAATCCGCGCCCGCCGTAGCAATGACTCGCGCATCCACGAGTTTGGCAATTTGAATCGCCGCGCTGCCCACGCCCGAGCCCGCGCCGATCACCAGAACATCCTCGCCGGGCTTCAATCCAGCACGGGTGAAAAGCATGTGCCAGGCGGTGAGAAACACGAGCGGCACAGCGGCGGCTTCATCGAAGCTGAGGTCACCCGGAATAGAGACCACGTTCATCTCCGCAGCCTTAACATACTCCGCATACCCGCCATCGATGAACACACCATAGACCGTGAATTCGCGGCAGGCGCTGTCTAGTCCCTTGAAACACATCTCGCACTTCCCGCAGCTAACTCCCGGGCAGAGGAGCACCCGGTCGCCCGGTTTTACACGCGTGACCAGAGACCCCGCCTCGGCAACCTCGCCGGAAATATCGGCGCCAACAATGTGCGGTAACGGTATACGCCATCCCGGCACGCCGCCGCGGACCCAGACGTCAAGATGGTTCAGCGCACAGGCCTTCACCCGCACCAGAACCTCATTAGCGAGGATCTTGGGGTCGGGCGTATCCTCATACTTGAGGACCTCGGGACCTCCGTGCTGGTGAAATCGGATTGCCTTCATAGCGGGTTCTCCCCTTAGGCTCTGAGAGTATGCAGTCGACACTCCTCCTTCATTTTATCGCACTTGTCGCGCATCATGGTGTTCTGCGATAACTATATTTGTTATCATCAACATCACGGGGTACGAGCCGCAAGTAACTTATTTTTCATCAACATCACGGGGTAAGGGGCGTTGGACAAATTTTGTCCTTTTGTTTTCTATAACATCACGGGTTATACCTTCATTTTCGATATGCCATTTCTTTTCCTTCCCTCGCCATTCAGAATCGATTAAGCTATTTGCTTTCAATGACATAGATTTCTCAAGATTTGCTTGATTCACTGCTAAACCTTTTTCTTTCTAGTACATCACGGGGTACCAAGGGATGATACCGTGTCGCACTTGTGGTACGGCCATCCTGGCATCGACCGCCACTTGCCTGGCCGAGCCGCTCCGCCGCCCAGCCAGGGCGGGCAAGATACCCGCGCCCACAGCACCCGGCAACTGTCACCTGTCCCCCGTTCTCACTGCGGGATTTCACGCTGGCAAGCCCCTCCATACTGTAGCCCAGCAAGCTGGCAACCAAAGTCGAGGGGTGACCCCCGCCAATTGGCGGCCCACAGGAAATTCGCGCCGGTTTATCTTCACAATTTCGGCAGCTCGGGCATCCTGCCCGCAGATTGTTATGCGAGCGGGACGCTCTCGGCGCCGGCGGGCGAGGTATCCACGCTATAGTTGCTCTTTCACCTTTGTGCAGCACACCCTCGCTCCTGCCCTCCGCGTTGACAATGCGGCGCGCGGCGCATAATCTAGGATTCCGGTATGGATATCTTTGAAGAGATCGTTCGACTGCGCAAGGCGGGGCGCAAGGGCGCGCTGGCCACGATTGTCGAGGTGCAAGGGTCGATTCCCAGCCACGAGAGCTCCAAGATCTTGGTTCGCGATGACGGCTCGTTCGCGGGCACGGTAGGCGGCGGGTGCATGGAAGCAGAGGTATGGTCGGTGGCTCAGGAAGTGATGCGCGAGGAGAAGCCGCGGCGCCTGCACTTCAATCTGAACGCCAACCCGGAGTACGACAATGGTCTGATCTGCGGGGGCTCGCTTGACATTTTCGTTGAGCCGATCCTGGCCACGCCCACGGCGTTCATTCTCGGTGGTGGCCACGTGGGTCTGCACGTGGCCAAAGTGGCGAAAATTGCCGGTTTTGACGTGGTGGTGGCCGACGACCGCGAAGCCTTTGCCAATAAGGAGCGCTTCCCCGAAGCCTCAGAAACCTATGCGGGGCCATGGGAGGAGTTATTCCCAAAGATCAACGTTAATAGCCACACCTACCTGGTGCTGGTGACGCGCGGCCACAAAGGCGATCTCGATTGTCTGCGCTGGGCCGTGACCACGCCCGCGCGTTACATCGGAATGATTGGAAGCAAACGCAAGTTCATCGAGATATGCAAGGTCCTGGAGCACGAAGGCGTGCCGCCGGAAAGCCTTGAGCGTGTGAATTCGCCTATCGGGCTCGATATTGGCGCGCTTACGCCGGAAGAAATCGCCGTAGCCATAGTGGCGGAGATGATCGCCGTGCGGCGCAACACCGCGCCCTCCGCTCCCTCTCTGGCATATCGACCGAAAGCCCAGCAGACCACATGATTGCCGGCCTGATTCTCGCCGCGGGGGAATCTCGTCGCATGGGACGCGACAAGGCTCTGCTCACCTACCGCGGACGAACCTTCCTTGAAACCATCATTAGTAATCTTGGCGCCGCCGGGATCGAGAAGGTCATCGTGGTGCTAGGACATCACGCGGAAGCCATCCAGCGCGCGGCGAACCTGGCAAGTGTGCGCGTGGTGATCAACCAGGAGTACCAACGGGGACAAACCTCTTCGCTGCAACTGGGGCTAGCGGCGGCGGCCGCAGATTCGCCAGAAGCCATCATTCTCTGCCTTGTCGATCACCCGGCGATCTCCCCCGGGGTTTTTGCGAAATTGCGAGAGAGTTTCGAATCGACTCGCGCCCCGGTCCTCATCCCTAGCTATAAGGGGGAGCGCGGCCACCCCGTCGTCATCGGCCAGAGGTTGTTTCCGGAGTTGCTGGCGCTCCTACCCGTAGAACCCGCCAACGCGGTTATCCGCAAGTACCGCAACGAAACACAATTTGTAGAAGTCGCCGACCGCGGCATCCTCGTTGATGTAGATGATCCGCCAACCTACGAACGATTGAAATAAGGCACCCGGCGGCATGCGCCGAGGCGCGGGAAGAAACGCCTCGCGGCCATGCGTCTTTTTTCGACGGTGATTCGTATTCCCACTAGAATGGAAAACAGCCTTTGCCTTTTTGTGAATTCGATGGAACAGGAAACCCGAGAAATCGCGCGGGGGCTGCGGCGTCGCGATCCTGATCTGTTGGACGAGTTGATCGGGCGCTACCAATACCGGCTGCCACGCTACCTCTGGACCCTCACGGGCAGCCGCGAGGCCGCCGAGGACCTATTTCAGGAGACCTGGATTCGGGTACTCGAGAGAGGCGACCAGTATAATCCCCGATGGCGATTCGAAGCCTGGCTGTTCTCCATTGCTCGCAACCTTGCCATCGACCTGTTGCGGCGGCGCCAGCCCGAGAGCCTGGAGGCGTTGTTGCATCCCAGCGATGAGGCCGGGGCGCGGGAGTGGCCGGACCGCCAATCCACGACGCCGTTTGAGAGGGTTGTTGCGGGCGAGCAGGCAGAGCGCGTACAGGGTGTTCTCCGGCGCCTTCCGCCCGAGGCTCGCGAGGTCCTGGTGCTGCGCTTTCAAGAGGAAATGGATTTAGGCGAGATTGCAGAAGTCGTCAAGGCCCCGCTTTCGACGGTGAAATCGCGGCTCTATCGCGGCCTTGAGACATTCCGCAATCTTTTGGAGGAGGAAGTGGCATGAATCCCGAAAGCCATGAGCGCGCTCGCCGCCTCATCGACGCCTGGCAGGTGGAAGGAATTTCCGCTCCCGAACGCGAGTGGCTGGACGCCCACCTGGCGGAATGCACGGCATGCCGAGCACGGGCCGGCGCCAACGAGCGCGCCCTCCAAGCATTGCGGTCGAATTCTGCCAGCGTTAATCCGGCGCTGGTCAGCACGACGCAGGCCCGCGTGCGCTTGCGGGCGCGTGAGCTGCGCGAGAATCAGGTGCGCATGCGCGCGCTTTGGATTTCCTGCGGGCTCTCGTGGGTTTTGGGTGTGGCGAGCGCGCCGCTGGTCTGGCGAACCTTCCAGTGGATCGGCGTCCACGCCGAGTTGCCAAACCTGATTTGGGAGACTGCCTTCGCGCTCTGGTGGCTGTTGCCGGCAGGCGCTGTGGCGATACTGGTCGCCTGGAATCAGCGGCGCACCGCGAACCAGGAGGGCTACACAACCCGGCCCCGCTGAGATACGGGCAGGCTGACAGAGGAACGCCGAAGTACAACAACCGGCAGCACTGGGCAGGAGCCCGGAGAAAGCGTGAGTGATTTTATGGCTGAAAAAAACCAACGCGTGAAAGAAGGGGTACGACTGGTTCGTTGGCGCATGGCGCACGAAAATACCCGCTTCGTAGACGAGTTCCGGATTATTCCCGGGTCTCTCAAGATTGTGGCAATCACCCTTTTCATCGTGGGGCAAATCGCGGCTCAGATCGGTTACTTCGCCGATTCCCGACAGGATCCGTTAATCGCTTTCGTCGGCGGTGCGGCCGCTGTCTCGCTGGTCCTCGGCTTCCTTCTGATGCTTTTCGGCTATATCAATCGCGATGCCAAACGGCGCGGAATGAACTCCACCCTGTGGACGTTACTCGCGATTTTTGTGCCTTACGCCATCGGCGTGATCATCTATTTCTTGATGCGTGAGCCGCTTCCCTACAACTGTCCCGCGTGCGGCGCGCTCGTGAACGCACGATTCAATTTCTGCCCCGGCTGCAAGCACGACCTCCGACCCTCCTGCCCACAGTGCAAACGCGAGGTTCGCTTGGAGGACAAGTACTGCCCGTATTGCGCGCAGGAATTGCCGGAAACCAGATCGCCTCAGCCTGAGCAAAAGACCGGCCAGACAGTGGTGTCGCCGACACAATAGGAAAGAGTCCCGCAGAAGCAGTAGGCGATCTCTCGTGATCGCGGCGTATCGAGCAAACACATCAGAGGGTCTGGGGCGGGAATGGCGAGGCCCGAAGGGGCAGGAGGCAGGCTGTCGCGCCTGGTTTCCTGGCGTGATTGAGCGCATTGCACAGTCTTAGGAGGCGGAACCTGAAGTTGGACATGGATTCGGGGGGGGTAGAGGTGGGACGCGGTCAGACAAGGTGCGCTTTGGCGCAACATGGCAGGAAAGATGGGATACGACAAATTGCCCGAATGCCCCCTCCGCTTGTGCTCAGCGGACTTTCTGTCATGCTCACGCGGGTCCCACTTTACTTCTGTGGCCTCGGTGGAAAGCGAGGTGACTTTCCGAGCCACCCGTCAATCAGAAAGCTGACGATTGCCGCGTCATATTCGGCGTCAGCACTATCGTATTCCGCCGAGCCCCGTTCGGCGAGGGCCTCTTTTACCACATAGCATCCGCCCTCTTCCTGAAAACTCACCTGATAGATGCCGATTCCTGTCCAACTTCGGTGAATATAGAGGACTCCCTCTTGCATGTAGGCGAACCAGCGATCGTCCATCGATTCCGGAATATTCCCGCGCGCGATGACAGCGAACTCGGCTGCCGAGTAGGTTTTCTGGAACGGCAAGCGCGCAACCAGGACGGACAAGGGCTTGGTTTTCCATGAAGTGGACAAGGCGGTCCTTCGTTGATCTCTCATCCGCAGAAGTTTGTCCAGCGCCCCGTGCCCCCCACCACGAACAGGCGATGAGCCAGGTCGGCTATTTGTTGGCGCATCGCCAGCCGCTCGAGCCAACTTTCGGGAATGCCCGAGGCTCCGTAGTAAGCTCCGGCCACTTGCCCGCACTCGGCCGCGCCGTGCGTCGTGCGAGAACTTTCTGCGGCATATTTAGCCGCCAACGCCTCATCGGGATAACAAAACATGGGGACGGGGGCGAGTCGCATAATGCAGCCGTTGCCGGCGGTCCGGTGATCCGTGGCGCCGGCAAATGGATCGCCGGTCTCTTGGAATCGCCGCAGTGCTGCCGACACCGCCCCGCCGATATCAGCGCAACGGCCGTTGCTACTCAGATAGCCCTCCTCCACCCATCGGAAGTAGCGGGACATCTGATCGGCGGCGTTGAATCGACCTGTTTCCACCAGGCTCGTCGCGAGACACAGAGCCATGGACGTATCATCGGTCCGCTCCCCGGGCGCAAGGTCAAAGGGACCGCCGCCGACCATGTCGGAAATGGGTGTAAAGCTGCCTGGGGGGTTGAAACTCTAAGGTGGTCCCAACGGCATCTCCGGTGGCGAGACCCAGCAAGCAGCCGAGCAACCGATCTTTCTCGTCCATCAGCGCACTCCGAAGGAGAACTCAAGTCTTGAGCCGGACCAAGCTCGTCATGGGTAGCCATCGGCGAGCCCGTGGCGGCGGCCCGCCTGTGGCGGTAAGGCAAGTGTAGCGCAGCGCGGCAGAGCCGCAACCAAAATGTAGGGGCCAGGGGCGCTGGCCCGGGCCGAACGCCGCTCGGCCCCATTCCTTCTCATCCTCAATCTCGATCCTGCCGATAGCCGAAATGGGGGAGTGTGGACGGCCGGTCACATGCCGTAGGGCCCAACGCCGCTCGGCCCCATTCCTTCTCATCCTCAATCTCGATCCTGCCGATAGCCGAAATGGGGGAGTGTGGACGGCCGGTCACATGCCGTAGGGCCCAACGCCGGTCGGCCCCATTCCTTCTCATCCTTAATCTCGATCCCGCCGATAGCCGATATGGGGGAGTGTGGGCGGCCGGTCACTTACCGGAGGACCGAACCCCGTTCGGCCCCATTCCTTTTCATCCTTGATCTTGATCCTGCCGATAGCCGATATGAGGGAGTGTGCGCGGCCGGTCACATGCCGTAGGGCCGAACGCCGTTCGGCCCCATTCCTTCTCATCCTTAAGCTCGATCCTGCCGATAGCCGATATGGGGGAGTGTGGGCGGTCCGCCCGGGGGTGATGGGCCGCGCCCGGGCAGATCAATTCTCCCTCATCTTTAGGTTCGGTCCGACCGATCCCCGATGTGGGGGAGCGTGTCACGCGGCCCCCGGTCAGGGGGTATTCCCCGACCTTCGCTGTTCGTCGGTGGCTTCTTCCTCGTTACTTATCCCTTGTCCCTGCCTTGGCGCGCATCGCCGACCGTGAGATTGGGCCGTGCCCTCGTAGCGCCGGGTTTCGGCCCGGCGCGTCGCTCCTTGTGCCATGGCCGTCCCGGCCATGACGGCGCACGGGCGGGACGCCCATGCCCCAGCGGGCAGGATGCCCGCGCTACGCCCACCGATCGCGCCTGCCCTCGAATGGAGCCAATAACTGTAGCCCATGGCTACGCCCGGGGACGTAGGGCCGAGCCGCGCTCGGCCCCATTCTCCCTCACCTTTAATCTCGATCTGGCCGATGTGGGCGAGTGTGGGTGCCCGGCCCCGTAGTGATGGGCCGCGGGTCGGCCGCCCGTCGAGTGTGGATTTCTCGCGAGCTTTTGGAACGACGGGGGCTAAGCCCCGCCGTTGCTGAGCCTTCCGACTACTGCCCTGCCCGGTGCTCCTTACAGCCGGTTTGGGCGTGCGCAGCTTTAGAGTGCGGCCGGCTGCGGCTGCTTTTGGGCCGCGGAGTCTCAGCGCTACCCTGCCCTATTGTGGATAACCCGCCAATCCCCGCTAATGCGTGCTGATGCCCCAATAGCGCTTTGCCATGAATCGAACAACTTAGTTTATTTTCAATTACTTACGTGCAAAACGTCTTTCCTAAAATTTGTTTTCAATAACTTACGCAGGACCGACTCATAGGGTCACCGACCTTTTGTCCGTGCGGTCTTTCCCTAGCCCCAACCCCTATCCCCTGTTTTTCCCGTCCCCTGCTCCTCGCGAAGAGCGCCGGGAGTGTCAGCGCCGGGATAAAAGGGAGCCGAAATCGTCAGTCTGAGGGGAGCCAGGTTTTGAGAGCCTCATCGGCGGGGACGCGGTAAGAACTCTATAGCCGACTCTACAGATCTCTAGGAAGCGGGTCACTCCGAATAGAGTCGCAAACACATTGGCGCGGCTGACATCAGACTGGAACTCGCAACGCGGGCGTCAGAGCCGGCAGACTGCATGGCATAACTCGCTGTTTCGGGCGATTTGCCCGAGGGTGAAATCGCCAACCAGAATCCCCGCTCAGCCACGCGAAATGAGGGCATAATACCTTGCGCCATCGGCGACGCATCGTAGGGCGTCCGGTGTGTAGGGGACTCTCATGGACGCAAAACCATCGAACACCGCGGGCGCCGCGAAATCGAAGTTCGATATCGCCGTGCTCGCGATACCCGCCTTGATCAAAGTGGCTCTGCATCTCGTGACTTATAAAGGGTTCGGCTTCTTCAGTGATGAGTTCTATTGCATAGCCTGTAGCAAGCGGCTCGCTTGGGGGTACGTAGACCATCCTCCCCTTTCCATCCTGCTGCTGCGTCTGGATCGCCGGTTGTTTGGCGATTCCCTGCTTTCGATCCGGCTGTTGCCGGCGCTCGCCGGAGGTGCCACCGTGCTCCTCACCGGACTGCTGGCCCGGCGCTTGGGGGCAGGGAGGTTTGGCCAGTGGCTCGCCCAGTTTTGCGTGCTGATTGCCCCCGTCTATCTGGCCTTCGGCCACACCTTCTCCATGAATGCCTTTGATGTGCTCTTCTGGCTCGCCGCCTTCTACATTCTGGTGCTGATCTTCGACGGAGGAAGCCCCAAGCTTTGGATCGCTTTCGGCCTGGTTGCGGGACTGGGGCTACAGAACAAGATCACCCTGCTTTCCCTCGGGTTCGGACTGGTGGTGGGGCTGGTGCTGACTCGCGAGCGCCGCCATTTCCTGAGCGGGTGGTTCTGGTTGGGAGGGGCGCTCGCCGGCCTGATCTTTCTGCCGTACGTATGGTGGCAGATACCGAACGGGTGGCCAACTCTCGAGTTCATGCACAACGCACGCCTCTACAAGATGGCGAAGCTTTCCTTCCGCGCCTACTTCTCCGGCCAGATCATGCAGATGCACCCCTTCACATTTCCCGTCTGGCTGGCAGGACTCGGTCTGCTTGTGCTTAGCAAGGCGTATCGAAAATACCAAGCCCTCGGCTGGTGCTACCTGGCAGCCCTCGTCCTCTTTGTGGTGACGGGTGGAAAGACCTACTACCTGGCCCCCGCTTACACGATGCTCCTGGCGTTCGGCGCCCTCTGGTTCGAGAAAACGGTTTCCCGCCAGGCCCTGCGGGTGGCGATCATGACGCTGCTCGTTGCCGGCGGACTCGTCACGCTTCCCGTCGCCCTGCCGATCCTTCCCGTCGAGGCGCATATCCGGTACTCGGCGGCGCTGGGATTGAAGCCCAACGCCGGAGGAGAGCGTCATCGCGTCGGCAGGCTGTCCCAGTATTACGCCTCCATGTTTGGCTGGGAGCACCTGGTGGGAGAGGTTGCGCGCGTGTATAGTTCGCTACCTCCCGAGGATCGCGCCAAGTGCGGCATCTTCTGCATGGATTACCACCAGGCGGGGGCCATCGATTTCCTGGGAGAGAAGTACGGGCTGCCCGATGCCGCGTCCGGGCACAACAACTACTGGCTATGGGGCCCCCGCAGCTCGTGGGAAGTGGAAATCGTGATCAACCGCGGGCCCGACGACCTCGCGAATGCCTTCGAGGAGGTCTCGCAGGAAGGTTTCATCCACGACGAAACCGGCTACGTTCAGCCCTCAGAAAACGATCTGGCGGTGTATGTCGTCCGAAAGCCGAAAAAGCCCCTTGTGTGGGCTGCGGTCAAACACTACGATTGAGTCGGCGGGTCAACCTCGGATTCTCTGCACTGTCAACTGCGGTGGAACCCTTTCCTGACCCGCGACGATTCTTCTTGCCGTTTGATCATCATCTGCGGGAAAGGGATTATACATCGGTATTTTCAATAGTGTAGGGGACAGGATGTAGCGGCGGGTTTACCCCGCCAATTTTGAATCGTGAATCTGCAATCTCCAATTCCGCGCGCCGAGCCCCTTACCCCGAGCCCCTAATCCCTGCTGAAGGTTGTGCGATGGTTTCGGAGGTCGTCTTCAAATCCGTTCCACCACTTCTCGCCACGATCGTCGGGCGTGGCCAGCCAGGAATCGAGCCACTTGAGCAACTTCCGATTCTGGGGGCGCAGGCGAGCAGGCGGCCGGCCGACGCCAGACGCCGCCTGCTTGGATTGCTGCCTCCGCACGGTTGGGGTATTCGCCATGGAGTTTCCTCAGTCAGGTGATAGCACAAACCGATCCTGGCATCGCGAGACGTCATGCCGAGGGTAGTCGCTCGATGCATTGGGCCGCCAGCCCGCAAACCCCCAGTCCCCAGCCTCTAGCCGCTGCTCTAGCGACCTCGGACTCCGGACGCCGGACTGTCTTCCTCGCCACAATCCACTTGCCACTGTCCTTTACTTTCCCATTCTCGATGCGACCCAGGTGAAGAGACGCTCAACCTGTTTGGCCAGGTTCGCCGCCTCCGCCGGTGAGAACATGCGCTCCTCATACTCCACCTGATTCTTCTTTGTCAGGATAATCCCCAGGCGATTCGCCTGATGCCGAGCTTCCTCATCAGCAAAAAGCTCCGCCAGCAGCCGGACGGCATCGCTGTGATCCTTGCTGGAACTACGTTTCCCGTGAAAATATACGCAGAGGCTGTCGGCGGCCGATATGGCGCAATGAATTCCATTCAGGGCGGCGGCGTTGGGGCGGTCGTCAGCCAAAGCCTGGTTCATCGAATCGCGGTACTCGCCGGCTTTCCGGAAATAGTTCTTCGCCAGGGAGGAGTGAACCGCCGAGGTTTTTGACTTGGCCGTCATTTCACAAGGTCGCCTATGGGGTCACCCCGAAGTACCCAACCCTCGCTGGCGATTCTGCGAATCAGTGGATCTGCCCTTCGATAACGGGCGGCAAAAGTGGGGGCGGAGATCACGTACGGTGAAAACCGGTTCCCCGTACGGAGGTAGAATTCCGCCTGCGCTTCCTCGAGCCTGCGCACAACGCGGCTGCGACTGGATGGGCCTCGGGTTACAAAACACAGATCTACATCGCTTGCAACTTGCTCCTCGTCCCGAGCCACGCTGCCGTAACAGATCAGGCTTCGCAAGTCGCGGGGCCAGTTGAGCGGAATTTCATCGGTCACATAGTTGAGGTTGCCCGGTTCTTTCTGGAAAAGGTCGCGCAACAACCTTTCACATAGGATGTGCCGGGTGTTCAGCCGGTACAGCAAGGAGCGCCCTTTGGCCATCGAGTGGAGTACGCCGATCTTTTCCAAGCCGGCAAGAGCGAGGCTCACATTGCTGCTGGCCACCCTAATGTTGCGCGCAATCTCCCGGCCAGTAAAGATCATCTCCGGGTTGCGAGCTAAGAGGCGAAGAACCTTCACCCGAGTGGCGGTGCGGAAGAGATCGTCAAGCGGTTGGCGAAAACGCATGCTTCGATTATAAGCCATATGCTCTGAAATCGAAACACATGATTCGTTTTCAGTGCATAAGGGACTCTTCCACTGCCGGCTGATCCATTCCTGGTCTGCACTCCGCAGTATATCGCCCAGCCGCCAAGTCATGGCGCAACGGGCGCGGACAGGGTCGTTGCCCGCCAGAGGGCTTTGCGTGTTTGTTGTCACCCGTCACTTGTCACTCGTCACTGGTTTCCCGACCTCGGACGCCGGACTTCGGACTGTCTTTCTCGTCACTCATCACTATCCACTAACCACCGCCCTTGTGATATCTCCCGTGATATGATATTGTAATCGGCGTGAGAGTGGTTTTGGACACGGATGTGGTGGTAGCGGCGATGCGCAGCCCGGGCGGGGCGTCGGCGGCCATTCTTCGGGCGGCGCGGCAGGGCCGAGTGACGCTGCTTGCGAGCGTGCCTTTGGCTCTGGAATACGAAGCGGTCGCCAGCCGCGCGGAGCACCGCCTGGCCGCAGAGCTGACGGAAAGTGAGGTCAAGGTCTTTATCACTGCGGTGGTGGCCATGGTCGAGCCGGTGCCGACCCATTTTCTCTGGCGGCCGCAGCTTCGTGATCCCGCCGACGAAGTGGTATTGGAAGCGGCCGCGAACGGCCGAGCGGACGTCTTGGTGACCTTTAACGCTCGAGACTTTAGGCAGGTTCCAGATCGGTTCGGGGTAAAGGTCTTGCTTCCGCGCGAAGCGATTCGGAGGATTAAGCTATGAGGGTTACCAAAACTTATCCCCTGCGACTGCCTCAGTCGCTCAAGGGATCCGTGGAACGGTTGAGCCGGGAGGATGGAACAAGTATCAACCAGTTCGTGGTTACGGCGGTGGCGGAAAAGGTCTCGGCCTTACGCACGGCCCGATTTTTCGAAGACCGGAAAGCGCGGGCGGATTTCAAGGCCTTCGACAAGATCATGCGCCGCCGAAGCGGAAAGCCGCCCCGCGACGGAGATGAAATGTAGAATAAGGGCGATTGCCGCCCCAACCCCGAGCCCCTGCATTCTCGACTTCGGACTCCGGACATCGGACCGGGAGTTCTTGTTACTCGTCACTGGCTTTCCGACCTCGAACCCCGGACCTCGGACTGTTTTTGCCGCCCCTGCCTTTCCCAGCTCCCACGAGCCCCTTCGGGAATGCGTAGACCCTAAGAACCACGGCCTGCGCCAACTTGCACAGCTAGTGCTTACTTGCGTCGTCTCGGCAATGGTGGTATTTGTTTCTTCGCAAAAATGACTGTAACGCTTTTTGCGACTCCATGGGACAGGCGACACGAATCGGGCGGAGGGGGATATGGCAAGAGTAATCAGTCAACCCGGACAAATCCACCTGCGGATTATTGAAGTTATGAAGCGCTTCCCGGAAGGCATTTCGGGCGGACAGATCAGGCAAGAGCTCGAAAAAGAAGGGCTACGGCCAGAGGACCAAACCCACCTCGACCGCCGCAAGCGCGATCTTAAGAAGTGGTTCATCATCGAGAAGATTAAGTCAACCGTGATCGTGGATGGTAAGAAACGGAACGTGACACTGTACAGGTACAAGGGGAAAAGGCAGCATGTCACTGATGAGGGACAGATCAGCCAGAGACTGCGGGCTGAGGTAATTCATTCAGCTCACGGTCGGTGCCAGATGTGCGGCAAGACCATTGAAGAACACAGAATCACCCTCGTGGTAGACCATAAGAAACCGCGTGACTGGGGCGGGACCAACAACCGAGAGAATTTATGGGCGATCTGCGAAGAGTGCAACGCTGGAAAGAAGGCTTTCTTCTCTTCCCTCAACGCAGATTCCGAAATGATGAGGAAGGTTATGGCTCACGAGAGCGTGCACGTGCGCATCGGGGAATTGCTCAAAGCCGTGGGCATCGGCAACCGGACGCCATCTGCCCTTTTGGATGTTGTTGCGGACCAAGATGACTGGCAAAAGCGCCTTCGGGAACTTAGGTATCCCGTGATCGGATGGGATATCGACACCCAACTTTACAAAAGCCCTTCGGGCAAAAAAATGGCCGATTACATCCTAAGGAGCTACAAGCCGTGGCCGGAGGACCCATCAGGGACGATCAGACGCTTCGAGCAGGAGCGCGAGCACCGCAATAAAGGAGAGTAGGCCTGTCCGCGCAAGAACCTCTCCAGCCTAACGGATAAGAGTTGTACGTCGCTTACCTGGCATTCCCAAACAATCAAAACGCGCCATCCCAATGTGCGCAGCCGTTTAAGGTTTTCCGCGTCACGTTGCTGATTCCTGCGGAGTTTCGGAAGCCAGTAATCCCGTCGGGATTTTGGAATGTGGGAGTCGATACAATTTTTGTGCCGATGCCAGAAGCAACCGCGGACTTCGATTATCTTCTTTAGTCGAGAGAGGACGAGATCAGGCTTGCCTGGTAGTTCGGAAGAATGGAGTCGATATCTAAAGCCCTTCGCGTGGACTAAGCGACGCACCGTCATCTCTGGTTTCATTCCTTTACTTCTAATCCGGCGCATATTTTCGCTGCGCCGCTTTACAGAGATGGTGTCTACCACGGTCAGGAATCCATTTTACCCGGCCACTTGCACAAGCTTCCGGGAAGCAGTTAGACATGCCCTGAGGTTTTCCGCAACGGCTCGCGCGAAAGGAGGTGGAAACGCGTTTCCCACCTGCCGGTAGGCCTGCGTTTTCGAGCCTGCAAATTGCCAGTCATCTGGGAAGCCTTGTAGGCGGGCGACCATGCGCACCGTAAGCCGGGGCATCCCTTCGAATTCTCGGCCGGGTGGTTCGTTCGCGATGCCCAATCCGTCAACACCCAGCGTTGCCCACGCGCGCCTTGCTCTTGTCGGTCCAAGGTCAGGACCGCCATGCTTTAGAGAGCCTCCGACAATCGTGGGCGCAATTTCGTCGGCCTGATCCCGCCAGGATTTGGCGCCTCTCCATCCGCGAGAGGCCATTAGGTCGTATAGAACCTCACCAACACTCTTTAACGGAGCCCGCGTTTCTGGCGGCCACGAGAAGTCTTCGGTGCAGTCTTTGCGAATCGCAACGCAAACGACCCTGGGCCGTAACTGCGGCACCCCGTAGTCAGAGGCGTTCATGAGCTTCCAACCAGGTTGGTACCCAAGTTTCTTTAGCTGCCCTGCTATGTGTTGGCGGTAATCGTGAAAGAGGGCGTCAAGGATGCCGCGGACGTTCTCGATCATGATGGCCCTAGGGCGAATCTGGTCTACAAGGCGAATCATCGCCGGGAAGAGATTACGCTCATCCTCAATTCCCAGTTGCTTTCCCGCTATGGAAAATGGAGGGCAAGGTAAACCTCCCGAGATAATATCTACACCCACGAAGGCTGCCCCATCGAACTTGTTAAGGTCCCTTTCGAGTACGTTCCATCTCGGGCGATTCGAACGGAGTGTGGCACAAGCATTCTTGTCAATCTCCACCAAACCGACGTGATCAATTCCGGCTTGCTCGAAGCCGATCGCCTGGCCGCCAGCACCTGCACACAATTCAAGTGTTTTCAGTCTGCCCGTCTTTCCGCCAGGAACCACAAGCTCCGGAGCTGTCCGGGTATGCCACGGATTTTCAATCCTCCCTACTAGTCCGGGGAAGGTCCCTTGTGTTGGAAGAAAGCGCCTATTCATATTCACCGTTCAATCCTACCTTATTATCGACCAAACCTGATTTCCCCTTGAGTGAAATTAAGCGAATAAAAGGCGAAAATCAAGTGTTTTTTCTCGCGTCTGTCTTTGGAATCTCGCATCAAAATCACCAAGCTGAGCGCGGACCCTGTCATCGAGCCGCGGCTCTCATTGTTTGTGGGGCGAGACTGGCGCAGATCGGCGCATCTTTGATTCCTCGATCTGCCGAAGGGAATATCCTCTGGCACGGCGTTGTTGCGGGTATAATCTCCGCTGGAGTGCTGTTTCACGAGCTGACCGAGTTGAGCTGTCAGTTCCTGCAAACCCGATTGCAGAACCCAGGAACAACGGTCTTCCCCAGCCCGTGGAACTAACCTGCACCGGCTGACAATTTCAGGATTGGTATTGCTGGCGAGCTTAAGCGATTGGCTGATCGTGCAACTAATAAAAGTTTACATCTCAATTAAATATTGACAATAATAAGCCTTCCATACCATAACAGATAAGGACATAGAGCATGCCAGACGACCAAAACGACCAGTTAAATCCTGATGAGGTTCAAGACCAAGCAACTCTCGAAGATGAAGAAGCCACTACAGATCTACGTTATCAAATCTCGAGTTACGGTGCTGACTACCCCGTTGATGGACTGGTGAAACGGTTAGAAAACGACGATATAATACTTCCGAAGTTCCAGAGAGAGTTTGTTTGGCCCCTACCCCAGGCCTCCAAGTTCATCGAATCGCTGTTGCTTGGCCTTCCGGTGCCCGCAATCTTCTTCTCCAAAGAAGCCGAGTCTCAAAAGCTCCTAGTGATAGATGGGCAACAAAGGCTCAAGTCCCTGCTTTTCTTTTACCGGGGGCTGTTCCGCGGAAAGGAGTTTAGGCTCCAAGGAGTAAACGCGGAGTTCGAAGGCACAACTTACAAAACCCTTCCTCAGGCTGACCGTAGGAGACTTGACGACGCAATACTTCACGCAATCATCATCCGCCAGGAAGATCCCCAAAATGATGATAGTAGTGTCTTCTTGGTATTCGAACGCCTCAATACTACGAGCACGCCTCTGAGTGAGCAGGAGATCCGCGCTTGTGTTTACCATGGGGAGTTCAACGACTACCTTCAGGAAGCGAACAAGAATGCCGATTGGCGAGCCATCTTCGGTGATCCCAATCCCAGACAGAAGGATAAAGAATTAATCCTTAGGTTTTTCGCACTCCATTTCGACATCACCTCTTATGAGCGCCCAATGAAGATTTTCCTCACGAACTTCATGCGAAAGAACCGACACCTAGAACTCTACCCTCCAGAATTATTAAACACCACCTTCTCGCCGACGGTAAAGATTGCTCATGAAGCACTCGGGCGCGCAACCTTTCGGCCACAACGAGCCCTCAATGCCTCTGTTACTGATGCCATCCTCGCTGGTACAGCGAAACGGCTGGCGTTAGGGCCGATTACTGATAATGCTGCCTACAAGGCTGCGATAGAAGCAGCAATTAGTAGCGCTACCTTCGCCGACTTATACAAAGTCGGCACCACTAATAAAGACAAGGTAACGGGTAGAATCGGTCGCATCGCTGACGCGCTTCTGGGAGTCCACTGATATGCAATCCGAGCGCCGTTTGCTTGAGCAGCGGATCAATCGCTTGGTCAAACTCGTTCCCGACATTCAAGACGATGAACTCCGTGCAGAAATAACCCAACACCTCTGTGTGCTCGCGTCTGGCTTGGTTGAGGCTACTTGCCGCGATGTGTTAAATCGTTACGCAGCAAAACGATGTTCGCCTGAAATTGTCCGCGTTGTGGGAGCCCACGTCGGAGGATTCCAGAATCTCAAGGTTGGCAAGATCGCAGAGTTGCTATCCTCTTTCGACCCAATAAAGGCAACAGAATGGCGGACGCATATTTCCGAGGAGGCAGCAGCCGCAATAGACAGCATCGTCAGCAATCGACATCAGATCGCCCATGGGCGGTCTATCGGCCTGTCCTACAGTATGTTCACACGGTACTTTGCAGATGCATCTCCCGCAGTTGCAGATATTGAAAGGTTTTTCCCATCGTATTGACGCGGGTTCTGCATACCTTGCCATGGATGTATGCGCAGAAGCCGCACTCAGCGCCTCACAGTCCCTGGGCTCTTTCCCATGAGTGCCCGTGGGTAGAAGAAGAAGTTGAAGCGGCGCTGGAGAAGGAACACAAGCTTTTTGCCGTGGATCGGGGACAAACTCGCTTTGGTCCGATTTCTATTCATCATCGAAAATTCATAAGAAGCTATCGGTGGTCAGCCGTCAGTTGTAAGTTGCCAAGTTAGTGCCGCTTCCTATGCTTGACAGCCGCCTCCCCCTCCGCTACCGTGGGGCTAGGTGCAAGGAGGTTGCTGGTGACTGTCCATCTCCCCCCCGGGATCGAGCGTATCGTCAACGATGCTGTTCGCTCCGGACAATACCGCTCGGCCGAAGACGTGCTTTCGGAGGCGATCGCCGTTTGGCAGGCGCAGCAAACGGCGGCGGAGCCGACCGAAGAGGAGCGGCAGGCGGCCATTGAGAGGCTCAAGAGCTTCGGCAAGACGCACCACCTTTCCCTGGGTGGCATGACCCTCAAGCAACTCCGCGACGAGGCGCGTCCGTGAGTTGGATTGTCCTTGATGCCTCTATTACTCTCTCCTGGTGTTTTCCCGATGAGCAAACGCCCTCCGCTTTGGGCGTGCTGGATTTGCTGAAGGCCGGGGACCAAGCCCTGGTGCCTGCCTTCTGGTGTTCCGAAATTCTCAATTCGCTGCTCGTCGGCGAGAGGAAAGGGCGTATCTCCGCCGACCAAACGCGGGCATTTCTCGCAGACCTTCGCGCCTTGCGCCCCACGCTCGACGATGCTTCCCTGGAGCGGGTGTTCCAAGACACTCAGGCGCTTTGCCGCCAACATGGCCTGGCTTCCTACGATGCGCTTTATGTGGAGCTGGCCATGCGGTCGGGGAGCCCCCTGGCGACGCTGGATAAGAATCAGCGAGACGCTGCCCTGGCGGTCGGAGTGGCCTGCTTATGAGAGGGAATCCGCCATCCGGCGTTATGACAAGCTGGTGGTGATCTGCTCCGAGCCAGCGTAGCGCGGACCTGTTCTGTAGGTCCGCGGCTTTTCCTTGCAAATAGGGGGAGAGCCGCGGACCTACAGAACAGGTCCGCGCTACGCTGGCTGGTCCTCTTCCCCATCCGCCTGGACAACGCGGTCATGGACACCGACCAAGCCTGGGCCGCCAGCCTCCGCCGCACGCGCCACCTCGGCGACTTCCGCGCTTGGAAAAACCACGACCAGTACCAGAAGTCGTTCGAGCGCCTCTTGCGCGACCTCAAGGTGTAGCAGAGCCGCAAGCGGAAGGTGCCACGGCCGTCCCGGCCGTGCCCCGGCACGGGCGGGACGCCCGTGGCACAAGACGTGGCGCAGGGCCCGCTCTCCGGCCCTGCGGCTCTTCCAGCGGTGCGGGTTGTTGCCACGCCGCAAGGAAGACAATCCGAAATGTCTTTCGCCGCAACGCCAAAACGGCGACGCGGCAGCAGCGGAATTTCAGAAATTCATCGACCACCGAGGAGTGGTGATGAACTTTCCCTGGGGCGCGCTGGCCCGCCTCGGCCTTGCGCGTGCTTGCACCTTGCAAGGCGACACAGCCAAAGCCCGCGCCGCCTACCAGGATATCCTCAGCCTCGGGAAAGACGCCAACCCCGATGTTCCCATCCTGAAAGAGGCAAAGGCGGAATATGCAAAGCTGAAATGAACCCTGCGCTCCGACCCGCGCTCCAGGGCCTCCCGCGCCGCATGAACCTCCCTAACTGAAACCGCACCCCCACACCCACCTCTGCCCATCGATTCAGAGGAAATAGCTCCTCGGGTGCTCTAGTCACGAGCAACTGTAGCGCGAATCTGTCTTGTGGGTCCGCGGCCCTTGGGCACAGCCGGTGAGAGGAGTCGCCGTGAGCAATTCAGGTTGGCCAGGATTTCTCACCACGGCTCAGGAACGGCGGGGTTAGGCACGGCCGTTATGCGGCCCTCCTCACAAATTCCGCCGCTCGCCACCGCCAACAACTTACTATGCGCACGCATGAGGGCGAGTTTCGGACTGCGGGAGCTCGCTCCCGCTTTTTCTACCGCTGACTTGTCAGCGGTCGGTTATTCGCCGCGACGAGTCGCGGCGAGCAAAAGCGGCGACTAGTCGCCGCACTCCAAAAGGCCGGCTCGCATCGCCGCAGGGAGAAGTGCGGGTTAGTACTGCGGTAATTTATACGCATCCGGACAATTGCATCCTGCGCCAGTAAGGTGTATGGTATCGGTCAAGCCGGAGGTTGAATATGAGAATTCCGGCAGAGTTTTGCGATGTACCCAAAGCAGTGATCACGCACCGCAAGCCGATCTTGCGGCTCGCGGCTATCCTCGCCTGTCTCACTTTCGCTGCATCAACAAGGGCCCAAGGCCAGCAGGTCCCACCGGCTACTCCCGCACTGCCCACTTTGACCACGGCCGAGCAGATCCGCGAGCTTACCGCCGATCAAGCCAGCCGGGGGTATCCCGTCCGCTTGCGGGCCGTCATTACGTACATCGATCCGTCCAACGGGGACTTCTTTGTCCAGGACTCGACCGCCGGCATCTATATTAGCGAGCCCAGCCCAAACCTTCGCTTCCAACCTGGAGATTTACTGGAAATTGAAGGGATCACCGAGTCTGACTTTGCTCCGGAGATTACCAAGGCGCGATACCGGTTGTTGGGCCAAGCACCCCTGCCCCGGCCGCACCAGGTGCATTTGGACGATCTATTGTCGACCCGTGAGGACAGCCAGTGGGTCCAAGTCGAAGGCATCGTGCAGGGCGTCGAACCGGATCGCGATCGCCTGAAGGTAGATTTCGTCACTGAGGGCAGGCGACTGCTTGTCTACGTCATGGGCGCCACGGGCTTCGACTGGAACCGCCTGATTGACGCCACGGTGAAAGTCACCGGTGTTTGTGCCACGCTGTACAACCAGAACAACCAGTTGGTCGGGGTATGGGTGGTGGTGCCAACGCCTCAGCAGGTCAGCGTCGAGGAGCCTCCCCTGGCCGACCCCTTCTCGGCGCCGCTCCGTCCGATCAGCAGGCTTATGATCTTCACGGGGGCCAACGCCTCGGCGCACCGGGTGCGCGTGCAAGGAACCGTCACCCTCCAGCGGCCCAGGGGTGTCTTCATTCAGGACGGAGCGCAAGGGCTTTACATTCCAGGTTTGCCCAATGTGCCGCTCCAGCCCGGCGACCGCGTTGAGGCGGTCGGGTTTGCCGATATCGGCGACTATACGCCGTTCCTTCTCCACGCCCTCTTCCGGCGGATCGGTTCCGCCCCGCTTCCGCCGCCTCTCTTGGTGACTGCCCAGGCCTTGCAGGCGGGTGCCTACGATACCCTGCGGGTGCGCCTGGATGCGACCCTGCGCGAGATGAGGACGAGCGAAGGCGGTCGCACGCTGGTGCTGGAAGACGGTGACACCCTCTTTGAGGCGAGGAGCGCGGATAACAGAATCTACCGGACATGGTCCCGGCTCCTCCCGGGGAGCCGGTTGCGCCTGACGGGCGTTTGTACCGTCAACGTGGACAGGAATCGCACACCCGACACGTTCAATATCCTCGTGGATTCGCCCGAAAGCATCATCGTGCTCGCGAGGCCGTCGTGGTGGACCTTGCGAAACACCCTGGTGCTCCTGGCGTCGCTCGCCGGGCTCACCCTCGCTATCGGCGTTTGGGTGGTGGTGCTGCGCCGCCGCGTAAACGCGCAAACCGATGTCATCCGGCGCCGCCTGGAGAGTGAAGCGGCCCTGGAAAAGCGATTCCAATACGTCGCCCGCGCCATCAACGATACGATTTGGGACTGGGACCTGGTGACCCAGTCTGTTAGTTGGAATAGCGGAATCGGAACCACCTTTAAGTACACGTCGGAAAAGGTTGGGCCGGGGGCGGCCTGGCGGTCCGAGCGCGTGCACCCGGAGGACCGCGAGCGCGTGGAACAAAGCCTCGAAGCGGCCATCGCGGGCAGCGGAGAGACATGGTCAGCGGAGTGCCGATTCCTGCGGGGCGACGGGCAGTACGCCTACGTTCTGGATCGGGGCTATGTCATGCGCGACAGCTCCGGCCGGGCGGTCCGCATGATCGGCGCCATGATGGACATTACTGCCCGCAAACAGGTCGAGCGAGAAACGCAACTGGCCAAGGAGGCGGCGGAGGCAGCGAACCGGGCCAAGAGTGAGTTTGTGGCGAACATGAGCCACGAGATTCGTACCCCCATGAACGGCGTCTTGGGAATGACGGATCTCTTGCTGGGAACGGAATTGGACTCCGAACAGCGCGAATATGCGGGCATGGTCAGAACATCCGCCGAGTCGCTACTCACCATCATTAACGACGTCCTGAATTTCTCCAAGATTGAGGCGGGAAAGCTCGAACTGGAATCCATTGATTTCAAGCTGCGAGGCAGCATCGAGCCCACCCTGAAGACCCTGGCCCTGCGCGCCTACCAGAAAGGCTTGGAGTTGAATTGCAGCATCGAGCCTGACGTGCCCGACGCTTTGCTCGGCGACCCCAGCCGGCTGCGCCAGATACTGGTCAATCTACTGGGTAACTCGCTGAAATTCACCGAAAAAGGCGAGATCAACCTGACGGTCCAAAGGGAGTCCGGAGATGAGGCGGTCACAGCGCTTCACTTCAGCGTGCAGGACACGGGCATCGGCATCCCTGCGGAAGAGCAAGTCCGCGTCTTTGACGCCTTCACCCAGGCGGATGGCTCAACTACCCGACGTTTTGGGGGCACGGGTTTGGGCCTGACGATTTCCCGCCAGCTCGTGCAAATGATGGGGGGCAGGATCTGGGTCGATAGTGTACCCGGCCAAGGGAGCACCTTCCATTTCACGGCGCGCTTCGGCATTTCCAAATCTGCCGGGTTCCCGGTGACCCTGGATAAGACACAACTAAAGGGCATGAGGGTGCTGGTAGTCGATGATAATTTAACGAATCGGCGCATTCTCGAAGGCCTGCTTGCAGGCTGGGGCATGAAGCCGGCGCTCGCCGGAGACGGCCGCGAAGCGCTCGGAACCCTCACGTGGGCGATGGAAACCCACGAGCCATTCAGGCTGGTCCTGACCGATGCCAGCATGCCGGAAGTGGACGGATTCCAACTCGCCGAAGAGATCCGCAAGGATCCACAACTCTCGTCGACCACAATCCTGATGCTGACTTCGGCGGGACAGTCCGGCGACGCGGCACGGTGCCGAGCGCTGGGATTGGAAGGCTATCTCACTAAGCCCGTCAGTCAATCGGAATTACTGGAGGCGGTTTTGCGCGTGGCGGGCACGAAGCCCCCCGCGGCGAAGCCGGCGTTAGTGACCCGCCACTCTTTGCGGGAGGAGAGGAAGTCACTGCGCATTCTGCTGGCCGAGGATAACCCGGTGAACCAGCTTCTGACCTTGCGCGTGCTGGAGAAGCATGGCCACACGGTGATCACTGCCGGCAACGGACGAGCAGCGCTGGAGCGGCTCGAGAATGGCGATTTCGACCTGATCCTCATGGACATCCAAATGCCCGAGATGGATGGGCTTGAAGCCACTGCGGCTATTCGCAAGGATGAAGGGCCCGCCGGAAAGCGTCTTCCCATCATCGCCATGACCGCCCATGCCATGGATGGCGATCGCGAGCGCTGCCTTGCCGCCGGCATGGACGGCTACATCTCCAAACCCATCCGCGCCGAAGATCTGATTGACGCCATCGATAAACTCGGCTCATCTCCCGCCTTCGTCGAAGTGGCCCGAGCGGCAAAGCGCCGGGAACAGGAGCCGATCGATATCGCGTCAGCTATGGAGCGCGCGGGAGGGAACGTCGAACTGCTGAAGGAGATGATGGCGCTGTTCCTGGAGGAACTCCCCATGTTGATGACAACCCTTCGCGAGGCCGTCATGGCGGGGGATGCCAAAGCAACTGAACGCGCCGCGCACAAACTCAAGGGATGCGAGGGCAATTTCTCTGCTTACCCGGCGTCCGAGGCGGCTACGAAGTTGGAGGTCACGGGCAGGGACGGCAGCCTGTCCGGAGCTGGGCCGGTCTTGGCTAAGTTGGAAAAGGAAATCGCCCGCCTCAAATCGGCGATGGCCGACTTTAGTAGCCTGGCAGCGCGCCCCTGAGGCGGCTCTTTAAGTCGAATACTCGGCCGGTTCATTGCCGGGGAATGAGCGAAAAAAGCCCAGCGCGGCCGGACGGCTACCACACGCGACACATCTTGGGCCGAACCATGGGCTGGCCGGGCTGGCAGCCGAACGCCTGCTGGAACTGCGGCAGGTCGGAAACGATGCCGTTGACGCGATACCTGCCGGGCGAGTGCGGATCGGTCATGGCTCGCAGCCGCTGGTTTTCCGGCCGATTGTTTTCGCAGGCCCACTGCGCGTACCCGATGAAAAAGCGCTGATCGGGGCTGAATCCGTCGATGGGTTTCAGATCCTCGCCCTGGGTCGCCTTCTTCCACGCGATGTAGGCGAGCAAGGTACCGCCCAGGTCCGCCACGTCTTCGCCGCTCGTCAGCTTGCTGTTGATATGGATATCGTCAACCACAATGTATCCCGCGTACTGGTCCTGCACGCAGGCGATGCGCTCGTCGAACTGGGCGGCGTCTTCCTTGGTCCACCAGTCGCGCAGATTGCCCTTGGCATCGAACTTGCGCCCCTCATCGTCGAAGCCATGGGTTAACTCGTGGCCGATGGTCCCTCCGGTGTTGCCGTAGTTGGGCGCGTCATCCATCTTGGGATCGAACAAGGGCGGTTGCAGAACCCCGGCGGGAAAATTGATGTCGTTCATCTGCGAATCGTAATAAGCGTTCACCGTGGGCGGAGTCATTCCCCACTCGCCGCGATCGACGGGTTTGCCGATTTTCGCCAGTTGCCGCTTTGACTCGAAAATGGCTGCGCGGCGCACGTTGCCGGAGAAATCGCCGCGCACAATCTCGAGCGAGCTGTAATCGCGCCACTGGTCGGGATAGCCAATCTTGTTGACGATGGAGTGAAGCTTTTCGAGCGCCTGCTGTTTGGTTGCCGGGCCCATCTACGGCAGGTCTTTCAGGTCGTCCTCCATGGCCGCTTCGATCTCGCGCGTCATCTTTACGGTGCGGGCTTTGACGTCGGGGCCGAAGGTCTTGGCCACAAACACCTGCCCCAGCGCCTCACCCAAGTTGCGATCGACAAGGCGGACGCAGCGCTTCCACCGCGGTTCCATCACGCTCACGCCCCGCAGCGTGTGGCTGTAGAAATCAAAGTTTTCCTGTTGAAACATCATCGAAAGATACGGGGCCCAGGCGTGCGCCAGATGCCAGCGCAGGTAGGTTTTCCACTCGTCAAGGCTGGCGCTCAGGATCAACCCCTCAACTTCCCTATAGAACTCCGGCTCCGTGACGTTGAAGGTTTGGACGCCCGGCAGGCCGACTGCCGCGAGGTAATCGTCCCAGTCGAAATCCGGAGTGAGAGCTTTCAATTGGGCACGATCCATTTTGTGGAATAAGTTGTAGGGGTCACGCTTCTGCACCCGCGTAAGAGATTTTTGGGCGAGCGCCGTTTCCATCGTCATCACGGTTTTGGCTTCACCGTCAGCCGCGCCGGCCGGATCGCCCATCAACTCGAACATCTTCGCCACGTGGCCCGCGTACTGGTCGCGAATGCGCTGCGACTTGGGATCGGTCTTGGTGTAGTAATCGCGGTCGGGAAGGCCGAGTCCACCGGCGCGAGCGAAGGCAATCACCTGCGACGCGTCCGCGAAGTCCTGGTCGGAGCCGAAGCCAAATAGCGTGCCGCCTCGCAGGGCAAGATGCTCCTCGCCGAGGTACTTCCCCAGTCCGGACTTCGACTTCAGAGCGGCAATCTCTCCCATGCCCGCATCGAGAGGCGTAGCGCCGAGTTTTTCGATAGTGGGTTCATCCATGCACGCCTGAAAAAAGTCACCGATCTTCTGCTCGGAGGCATTGCGGGCGCGGCCGGAGCCGGAAGCGTCCTCCAGAATGCTCCACAGGAACTGCTGGTTTTCGTCGGCGAGTTTTGCGTATACGCTCCAGCTCGCCTGGTCGGGCGGGATGGGGTTGTTCCTCATCCAACCGCCACAGACGTACTGGTAGAAGTCGACGCAAGGCTCTGCGGTCCGGTCCATCGAGTTGAGATCAAGGCTGGGAGTGTAGGGTATGGATTTGAGCGGATGTTTCTGGCCCGTCGCGGCCCCCGTCGGCGAATTCTGAAGAGTCTCACCCCCCGTGGTCGTTGGAGGCTGGGTCTGCGCAACAACAAGTACGGCGAATGCAAGCAGGGCAAGCCGCAGTCGGAATCGAGTCATGGAACCTCCCTGGATTCAAAATGCCTTGGTCCCGCGTTGGGCCGGGCTAGTTACGCCCGCTCGGGTGGAACAGCCTTTAATTCAAATTGCACTTGCTGCTTGCCGAGTTGCGGGTGCGTGGCCGTGAGCGTCACCGTTCCCGGTTGTTCCTGAGCGCGAATCCAGACGGCGCCCGTGCCGCCAACCAGCGCGAAGGGATTGTCTCCGATGATTTCCGCCGGCCCCTCGATCTCCAGCTTAATCGCGTCATTGGCAAACGGCCGTACGGCGCCGAATTCGTCGGTCACGCGCAGGACGAGGCGCGTGGTATCAGCCCCGTCGGCGGTTAGTTGCGTGTCGTCCGGAAGCAGGATGAATTTCCGGTCGACTCCCCTTCCCGACATAGTTTTGGAGATCACCTGCTTGCCTTGAATGAAACCATCAATGCGCAAGTCTCCCCACTCGAAATCGATCTTGGAGAAATCCGCGAAGAACGGCGCATAGCGGAGATGCACGAAGGTCTTCCTGTCGGGACCGACTTCCGTCACCAGCTTGCCACCAACATAAAACTTCAGGTGGTCGCAGTTGGACGAAACATACGCCTTGGAGAATCCGATGGACGCATCGCCTCGCGCCCAGTGGAAAGCCGGTTCCAGCACGACTTCCTCGGCGGGGTCGCACTGCGACTTGTAGAACCCGGCGGCGGGCTTAGGCTCGCGGAAAATATCGGTCACGCCGTGATAGCAGATGCGGTCCCCCGCGCCGAAGTCGGCATGCGTGTTGTAATCGAACGCGCACCAGCCGATGCCGCCGGCATATTGCGGGTTGGACGCAAGCTGGTCGTGAATGCGCGCGTGGCGCAGAGTATGCTCCGTGAGACGTTCCACCTGGTCGATGGTTTTGGTGGGGTAGGTGTGGCCGACGAATTCCGTGTTGAGATAGCGCGGATGGTTGGGCGGCTTCAGCGGGAACCCGAAGTCATTCATGGTGAAAACATCTTCGAGAAACTCGGATGACTGGAAGTAGCGGATGCCTCCCGTCTGGCGAGTGGAATCGAGACGATGCGCCAGGGCGTTGGTGCGCACGTAGAAGCTGTGGTCATCCTTGGACTCGTTGATGCGCACTCCCCACAGGATGATGCTGGGATGATTCCAGTCGCGGCGAATCATGCGGCCGACGTTGTCGATGGCGATCAATTTCCAGGGTTCGTCCCCAATGTGCTGCCAGCCGGGAATCTCTTCTAGCACCAGAAGGCCGTATTCGTCGCAGGCATCAAGAAAATGGCGGGATTGCGGATAGTGTGAGGTGCGGACGATATTGCAATGGAGGTTGCGGCGCAGCACATACGCATCGCGGCGCTGCACGCGGCCCGGCATGGCTTGTCCGACAAAGGGAAAGGTTTGATGGCGGTCCAGGCCGTGCAGCTTGATGACCTTGCCGTTGAGCACGAAACCGTGATCGGTGAATTGCGCTTCGCGAAAGCCCACAGTGCGCTTGTCGCGATCCACCAACTCGGCCCCGCGCATGAGGCGAACGTGCACGGAATATAGATTGGGATTCGCGAGGTCCCAGAGTTTAATGGCGCCGAGATTGTCCAGGTGGACACTGTGAACCACAGGTTCGGGGCCGGCTTCTGAGGGCGGGATGGGCAGTGAGCCATGGGCCACAACCTGATCGCCGTCGCGCAGATCGACCTCCAGCGTGAGCGCCTCCTTTGAGGCTTCCAAGGGCATGAGGGAACAGTCGACGTCAAGCGACGGATGCGGGGTAAGCACATCTCTGGCTTTGGCAAAAATGTTTTCGATGAAGGTCCCGGGAACGATGCGGAGTGAAACCTCGCGATAGATGCCGCCGAAGGTGAGGTAATCGATTTGGTAACCGAAAGGCGGGATATCGGGCCGCTCGGTGGAATCCACGTCGACCGCCAGAACGTTTTCCCCATCGAAGTCGAGGTTAGGAGTGAGGTCAAAGGAAAAAGGCGTGTAGCCACCCTTGTACTCGCCCAGACGCACACCATTGATCCACACGGTGGACGCGGTCATCACCCCTTCGAAATCAATGAAGACGTGCTTGCCCTTGGCCTCGGCCGGCAGTCGGAACCGCCGGCGGTAAAGCGAGACGAACTCGTACGATTTGTCGTCGAAGCTGTGCCAGGGCAGACGAATATTAGTGTGCGGAATCACCACACGCTCAAAAGCGGAGTCGTCGAACTCGCGCCCGTGCCCCCCTTCCACAAACGATTTGTTGTATCGCCAATTGCGGTTGAGGGGAAGAACCAAACGTCCGTCGGACGTGGAGTCGGATGGAAGAGGAGAATTGCTGGCCCGCGCTCGGGGAGCCAGAGTGGCGCCAGCGAACACAGTGGTCGTTGCCTTAAGAAAATCGCGTCGTTGCATGCCTTTTCCTTTCGCGTAGGGAAGAATGACCGGGTCAATCGATTCCGGAAGATGCCCGCCTCACTGCGGCGGCGCGGGACAATCATACAGCGCCAAAGACGAGATGACCAGAAGGGTGGTGAGATTTTGGGTTAGTAATCCTGCGGCAGCTTTTGCAATTGCTCCATGGTAAACACGGGGCCTTCTTTGCAGACGTAGACGGGGCCGGCGTTGCAGCGTCCGCACTTGCCGACGCCACACTTCATCCGGTTTTCGAGGCTGGTGTAAACAGACTCCGCGCCAATGCCGAGCTTTTCCAGGATCGGCAGGGTGTTCTTAATCATGATAGGCGGGCCGATGACGAGCACCACGGAATTCTCCGCCTCGACCTTGGCGCGTTCAAAAACAGTGGGCACGAACCCCACTTCACCCTTCCAATCCGTGGTTTGGCCGCCGGGATCAACGCACTGGATCACCCGCACGCCGCCGCGCCGGGCCCACTCCTCCAACTCATTCACATACACCAAGTCCGCCACGGTGCGCGCGCCGTAGACAATCGTGATGTCTCCGTACTTTCGCCGGTTTTCCAGCGCATACCAGACGGCGCAGCGGATGGGAGGCATGGCAATTCCGCCGCCCAGGAATATCAGGTTCTTCCCTTCCCACTTCTCCATGGGATAGCCATTGCCGTAAGGGCCGCGGAAACCCAGGGTGTCGCCCTGCTCCACCCGCCACAACGCTTCCGTGACACGGCCGACTTTGCGGAAACAGAACTCCAGAGAATCCTTCCAGTTCGAACTGGAACAAATGTTGAAAGTCGATTCGCCAAATCCAAAGGCGGAAAAGATTCCGAACTGCCCGACGCGGAAATCAAAATGGCTGGTGCGCTCCGGGCTCTGAAAGCGGATGCGCACGGATTTTACGTCGGGCGTGTGCTGCTGGACGCCCACCACTTCCATCAGGTCGGGTGTGTAAATATCAGGCATGATCGATCCCCGTCAGCAACGTCAGCATTCCCTGTCCCTCGGGACAATTCCGCGTGCAGTTTCCGCAGCCGGTGCAAAGAATCTCGCCGAACTTATCAGGGTAAATGGAGAACTTATGCAACACACGCTGCCGCTGGCGCGATCCCTGATCAGGCCGGGGATTGTGCCCGGAGGCGTGCAGGGTGAATTGCGAGAACTGGCAGGAGTCCCAGTTGCGCACGCGTTCGCCGCGGCAGGTATTTCCCTCGTCGACGATGTCAAAGCAATGGCACGTTGGGCAAGTGTAGGCGCAGGCTCCACAACCGAGGCACGCGAGTGTCGCGTCTTGCCAGTAAGGGTTCGAGAACTGTTCATCAACAAATTGTTTGACGTGCTCGGGACTGAACCGTGGCTGAGGGCCCAGGTTGGGCGGCGCAGTCCGTTCGGAGGTTTGCGTTGTTCCGGTGAACAAGGCTCGCCCTTTGCCCGTGAGGCAGCGCACCTCATACTCATCACCAAGGTCGAGCAACATCGCGTCGCTGCCGCGCTCCGCCTGGGGGCTGAGGCCCACAGACGTGCAGAAACACGATTCGTCGTGCGCCGCGCAGGCAAGCGTAACCACCGTGGTCGCCTCGCGCCGGCGATTGTACGACTCGTCGCGACAGTCCCAATTGAAAACATAGTCGAGGATGGGAAAGGCCGCGGCGTCACAGGGCCGGACAGCGAGCAGAATTTGCGGCGCGCCATCCGCTCCGCCATTCGTCAAATCCACCCGATTGCCCTCCGCATGATAGCGGCAGAGCAAATCGTGCCGGGGAAACACGAACTCCTTGGCGGAATTCGCCGGCCGCACGAATCCTTCTAACACGATGTCATCAGCGGACCCCAGCGGCGCGTACAAAACCAGTCCAGGCTTGGTTTGTACAGGCCCCGCAACCACCTTGCCCTGTGCGATCCACTCATTGGCGAGTTCCCGCAGGGCGGATTTCGCGAGGATTTCGCTCATCGGATAAAGTCCTCCTTATCCGTAAGCGCGTAGGAGCCGATCAAAGGCTCGGCGTTCGGGTCCATGCCCGCTTGATATCCAAAGTGTTTCTCCGCGGCGCGGTCTAAGGTGAGATTGAGCAACCCCAGGGGTATGCCCGCGGGACAGGCGCGGGTGCACTCGCCGCATCCTACGCAGCGGCCCGCCAGATGGAAGGCTCGCGTGATGTGCCAGGCAAAGTTTCCCTTGGGCGTGGCGGAGGTATCGATGGCCACTGGCCGGTTCTTGTCCGCAATGCAGCGCTCGCAGTAGCAGAGCGGACACACCTGACGGCAGGCGTAACACTTCACGCAGCGTTCAAATTCCTGCGCCCAAAACGACATGCGTTCGGCGGGAGACATCTGCATCAAGGCGTCCAGCGCGACGGCGTGCGGGGCCTGGGGCGGGAGTGCGGCGGCCTTCCCAATAATCTCATCCGCGAAGCGTGGCTGGCGCACATTGCAGTCATCACATTTGGACTGCCCCATGCCGTCGCAGGCCATGCCGATTACGCGCAGGGTGGCGCGATCGATTTGCGATTCCTTCTCCAGAATCACCAATCCGCGCTCGTCGCAGCCTTTCACCACGATCGCCGCTTTGCCCAGGCGCTTGACCTCCTTGCGCTTGAGGTAAGTTGTTAGGTTCGCTTGGCAGTCCGAATTCCAAACCAGCTTGCCCACGTCATCAGTCCGGCGAATAAACACAGGCCCACCGGCGCCATACCCGATCACCACCTGCACGGTTCCATCGGTAAGCAGCCTCGTGCAAGTCTCGCGCAGTTGCTGCTCCTGGGCGGCCATAGCGGATTTGGCGGGTTCCTGAGGCTTTGGTGGTGGCGGTGGCGGGGCGGGACGCCGGAAGCCATTCTTCTGGTACAGCTCTCGATACGGTCCAAGCTCGCGGGTTTGCTCCGTGATGCGCGTAATCTCTTCCTGCCACTTCCTTCCCTCGGCCGCGGAAATCCAGGTGAAATGAATGCGCCGCAGGTCGAAGCCCAGCGTGTCCAGAAGGTCGCGGAACAGCATCCAGCGCCGGCGCGCGTGGTAGTTGCCCGCAGTATAGTGGCAATCGCCGGGATGGCATCCGGACACCAATACGGCGTCAGCGCCAACCTCGAAAGCCTTAATCAACAGGTTGAAATCGATCCGGCCTGTGCAAGGCAGCCGGACAATGCGAACGTTCGAGGGGTATTCCAGGCGCGTGGTGCCGGCGAGGTCCGCCCCCAGGTAGGTGCACCAATTGCAAACGTAAGCGATGATCTTTGGTTCGAATTCGGTCACTTCACTCATGCCACACTCTTTGTAACGTCGATCTCCGATCGACGGCGGCGGTCGGAGACCGCCGCTACAGCCTATGGCGGGGGAAGCCCGCCGCTACGCCAAACTCTCGACCATCGAGTAAATCTGCTGCTCGGTAAAGCCTTCCAGTTCCGCGCTCTTCGACGGGCACGCCGCAACGCACGTGCCGCACCCCATGCACAGTCCGGGATTCACGCGGGCCGTCTTCTTGACGAACACGCCGCGCGGGGTACGAACTTCCGCCTGCTCGATGGCGTGGTAGGGGCACGTTCGGTAACACGCATAACAGGCCGCACACGTCTGCTCGTTGATCTGGGCAATCTCCGGCTCGCGCGTCAGCTCCTCGGCGGCAAACAGTATTTGCGTTTTGGCCGCCGCGGCGGAGGCCTGCGCTACGGATTCGGGAATGTCCTTGGGGCTGTGGCACGCGCCACAAATGAAAACACCTGCCGCGTTGGTCTCTACCGGGCGCAGCTTAGGGTGGGACTCGAGCAGGAACCCGTGCTCGTCGTACCCCACGTTCAACATGCGCGCGAGGTCCGTAACGCCCGGCGCCGGGCGCATGGCCGCGGCCAGCACCACCAGGTCAGCCTCAATCGTAACAGGCGTGCCCGCCAGCGTATCCGCGCCGCGCACGATGAGCTTGCCGTTTTGCTCGGTGATTTTTGAAACCCGGCCGCGATAGTATTTGGCGCCGTCCTGCTCGATGGCACGGCGCACAAATTCCTCGTATCCCTTACCCCCTGAGCGGATATCCATGTAGAAAACATGCGCCTGCCCGTCATGCACCTTATGCTTGTAGAGCATCGTGTGCTTGGCAGTATACATGCAGCAGATCTTGGAGCAGTAAGACAGGCCCTTGGCGTTGTCGCGCGACCCGACACAACTGATGAACACCACGTTCTTGGGCTCTTTCCCATCCGAGGGGCGTTTGATCGCGCCATTCGTGGGTCCCGAGGCGGAAACCAGCCGCTCGAATTGCAGCGAATCGATGACGTCCTTGTACTTGCCGTAACCGTACTCACCGTAGCCCACCAGTTTTCCGTTCTGCTTTTTGCCGATGCCGTAGAGCTGGAAACCTGTGGCCACGACGACAGCGCCGATCTTCTCTTCCACCACCCTGTCGGTATCCTTAAAGTTGATGGCGCCCGCCTGGCATTTCTTTTCGCAAAGCCCGCAGCCGTTGCGGATCAGCTTGGCGCAGGTTTTGCTATCGATGACCGGCCGCGCGGGAACCGCCTGCGGAAAAGGCACGTAAATCGCTGGGCGCATGCCCATTTTAAAATCGAATTCACTGGGATTGCGTTTCAGCGGGCACACGTTCCAACACTCGCCGCAGCCCGTACACTTGCTGATATCGACGTAGCGCGCTTTCTGCCGGATTTTCGCCGTGAAGTTCCCGACGAAGCCGTCAACGGCCTCGACCTCCGAGTAGGAGTAGAGCTTGATGCGGGGGTGCTGGCCCACCTCCACCATGCGCGGAGTCAGGATGCATTGCGAGCAGTCGAGGGTGGGAAAGGTCTCGGAGAGCCCCGCCATCTTCCCTCCGATCGAGGGTTCGCGCTCGACCATCACCACTTCGTAACCCGCGTCAGCAATGTCGAGCGCCGCCTGGATTCCCGCCACTCCGCCGCCAATCACTAGCGCGCGCCGCGTCACAGGGACGCGGATGGCCTGGAGCGCGTGGTTCTGGCGCACCTTTTCCACCGACATGCGGATGATTTCCGCGGCCTTGGCCGTCGCCTCGCCGCGCTGGTGATGGACCCACGAACAATGCTCGCGGATGTTGGCCATCTCTACCAGGTAGGGATTGAGGCCGGCTCTTTGCGCCGTCTTGCGGAAGGTCTTCAGATGCATGTGGGGCGAGCAGGAGGCCACAACCACGGCGTCCAATTTCTCTGACTCAATCTTCTCGCGGATCATCGCCTGGCCGGGATCCGAGCACATATATTTGTAGTGCACGGAGCACCGCACGCCGGGAATCTTGGCCGCAGCGCTCGCGACTTCCGCCACGTCAACCGTCCGCGCGATGTTCTCGCCACACCAGCAGACGAAAACTCCAATCCTTGACATAGGTTTTGCTTTCTTACGTAGCGCCGGGCTTTCGCCCGGCATGTGCCGCCCTAAAGGACGGCGCTACACTCCCCGGTATCGCCAGGATGGCGGCACTCCATCACTGGGGCTGCTTCACAAAGTGCCGGTCAATCCCCAGTTCCTCCGAGCTAAGTCCTAAAGCCAGGCCCACCACGTCCGTCAGGTAATAGATGGGCAGGCCAAAGCGGGTGCCGTATCGCTGTTCAATGTCGCCCTGCTTCATGTCCAGATTCACGTGGCACATGGGGCAGGCCGTCACCAGGCAGTTGGCTCCGTGCTCGCGGGCGTCAGCCAGAATGCGCTGGCTCAATTCCAAAACCGTCGCTTCCTTCGCCATGGTCATGCCGGCACCGCAGCACTCGGTTCGATAGTTCCAGTCGACCGGTTTTGCTCCCAGCATCGCCATGATGGCTTCCATGGAACTCGGTTGCTCGGGATCGTCGAATTTCACGACGTCCGGCGGGCGCGTTAGGAGGCACCCGTAATAGCACGCGGGTTTGAGATCAGCGAGAGGCTTCTTCACGGCGGGCTTAATGCGATCAAGGCCAATGCGTTGGAAGACTTGGATGAGGTTCAGAACCTGGAGGCGCCCGCTCGCTTCCACCTCGATCACCGACGAGATTTCGCGTCGCAGACCCGCATCCTCATCCATCAGTTTGGCAGCCTTCAACAACTGCATCGAGCACATCGGGCAGGGCGCGAGCATATCCTCGAACCCTTGCTGTTCGGCCAGCGCCAGGTTGCGCGCGGGCAGCGCAATGGACAGCTTGTGGTTCAACGCATGGGCCGCCGTGGCGCCACAACAAATCCACTCCTTGATTTCCTGTGGCTCAACCTCAAGTTTTCCCAAGCAAGCGCGCAGCGATTGCTCGTAATCATTCGAGGAACCGTGCAGCGCACATCCGGGATAATAAGCCAGCTTCATCCGTGTTTACCGTCCCCGCAACGTTCGAAGATGCGGCGCACGATAGGGCGGTCTTTGACTTTTTCGCCGCGCAGGTGCAGCTTCCGCCGCATCTGTAACTGCGGGGCCAAGCTCGCATCCTTGAATAGGAATCCGAGGTTGCGCTCAGAGGGCAAGGCGCGCAGTTTGAATTCCGCGATCAGTTCAATTTCATCTAACCGGCCATTGCGCCGGATGTTATTCAGAAATGCCTGTTGGAAGGCCACCACGGTTTTTTGCGCAGGTGACGCGAGGCCACGCTCGAGGGAAACTTCACGCAAAGCGTCCATGATGCCGGCGCAATCGACCGACTGCGGACAGCGCGTCGAGCACGTCTGGCACGATACACACGCCCAAATAGTATCCGAAGCCATCGCGATTTCGAAGTTACCGAGCTGAAGCGCCCGCACAACCTGATTCGGCGTCATGTCCACGGCAGCGGCCACAGGACAGCCTGCCGTGCATTTCCCACACTGGTAACAGTCCGTCCAATGGGTGGGTGCCAGGATTTTAGTTAGCACATTACAGGAAGCGTTTTCCGGGGCCGGGAGTTCCACAGGGACCGTAGTTTCTGTAGGAGTCGCGAAGGCAAGTGCAAGACAGCAGGCCGTGGAGAACACAACGCGCGAGCCAATCGTGATCGTCCGTACAGGAGATAGTGACACCAGCGGCCGAGGATGTCGAGAGCCATAAGGTCCCAGCGCCATATTGTCGCCATTCGGAAACCATAACGGCAGGACTTCTAGCAACGCACGATAAGGCCAACCGGCGGTGACTGAATGCCGCTACGATGCATTGGGGGCAACAACTATGGACTTACTGCGATTCAGACAGTAAGAAACCAGGCTGGGCGGCCGACCAGCGCTCGGTCTGTCAACAGGTCTATCCGATCCGCCCGCACGGCTCTTGACGGCCTTTCCGACGGCCAGTTGTCCACCT
>Ga0187868_1000247_pt1 | contig 47332 bp, 40 predicted proteins | sample June2016WEW_13_4_FD_133014 | JGI IMG/M metagenome (GOLD analysis project Ga0187868, IMG submission 133014) | Peatland microbial communities from SPRUCE experiment site at the Marcell Experimental Forest, Minnesota, USA - June2016WEW_13_40 | ecosystem: Environmental > Terrestrial > Soil >... | reverse complement strand
CGCCATCCAGCGTTTCCTTGACGCCTGGAACGAGCGCAAACATCCTTTCGTCTGGGTGAAGTCCCCAGCTCAGGTTCTACGCTCTTACAACCGCGAAGCTATTTCCGTGTCAGTGCACTAGCACGCGGACCCGGCCAGGCTGAGCCCCGGCGAGGCGGCCTGGGCCGGCGACGACGTGACCGCGAACAGCGTCTCGGGGTCGCCGCTCGGAAAGGGCACCGCGGTGTCGGCCCAGACGAAGGCATAGAAGGGCCCGGCGATGACCGACCCGCCCGGAAGGGTCGACGACGCCCCGGTGCAGCGGTCGACGAGCTCCAGGCTGAAGCTGACGGTCATGGGCGCCTGCTGAGGAGCGAGGTCGACGTTGACCTGGACCTTGCACGAGCCGCCGGCGGCGACCGCGCACCCGTCCGGACCCTCGGGGGTCACGCTGAGCCCGACCACGGCTCCGGCCGTCGCCGGGGCGGGCGGCGTCGCTCCGACGAGGGGTGACGCCGCCGGAGACGGCGGCGCGGACGGCGGCGCGGACGGTGGCAGGGTCGGGGACGGCGCCGGGGAGGCGGAGGGGGGCAGCGTGGTGGCCACGCCGGCGCCGTGACGGCCGCTGAGGATGACGGCGGCGGCGGCAACCAGGGCGATCACAGCAACCGCAGCGACCCAGGCGGCGATCGCCCGGCGGGAGGGATGGCGCCATCGCGGGGTCGGAGGCACGGGCCACGTCCGCCGGGAGCCCCTCCTGGCCCAGCGATCGCCGATCACGGAGGCGGCCCGCCCCCGCAACCACCGGAGGCCCCGGAGCACCCCTCCTCCGAGCCGGCCCAGCCCGGCCCTGATCCTCCGCCACCCGGCCCCGTGCCCGGCGACGGCAGTCGCCGCCCGTTCTCGCGCCCGTCGCGCGGGCTCCGCCCGCCGCACCGCCTGGGCTGCTGGCGCCACCAACGCCTGGGCTTCGGGCGCCACCACCGCCGCCGGTTCGGGCATCGCGGCCCTGGCCGGTCGCACCATCCGAGGCGGGCGCGCACGGTCCGGCGCCGAGCGGGGGGGCAAGGCCAGCGCGGGGGTCACGACCGGCCGTGTCGCACGGAGCGGGGTGACCAGGGCGACGATCTCGCGCCGGACCCGGGCGTCCGGCGCGCCGGCGGCGCGGTACAGCGCCTCGCGGGCGGCGCGCGCAGACCTGGCCCCCTTGAAGGCCGGCTCGGGACCGCCGAGGACGGCGTCGAGCGCAGCGAGCCCCTCGGGGTGCCGATGCCTGCCGGAGCCGGGGGCGCCGTGCCGGAATTGTGCCGTCGCGATCCGGAGCGCGGCCGCGGCGGCCTCGATGTCGCTCGCGCGCCGGTCGCCCGCCGGAGCGGCGCCGGCGCGGAGCCCCATGTCGGCGATCCGCGCTTGACCGTCGAGCCCCACCAGGATGTTCCCCGCGTGGAGTGCGCCATGGGTGGTCCCCGCGGCATGCAGCGCCGCGAGCCCGTCGAGGACGTCCCCTCCGATGGCGGCGATGTGGCGCGGACCGAGGCGCGCCACGGCCGCGAGCCGGCGCAGACTGACCCCGGGGTCGTGGGGCCGGATCACCCAGACGGTGCTCTCGTCCGCCCAGGCGGCGTCCACCAGCAGCAGGGCGGGGTGGCTCAGCTGTCCCGGCCGGGCAAGTCCGGACAGGATGGAGGCCCGCTCCTCCTCGGCGCAGCCACTGACCCGGCGAGCCACGTGCAGACCGTCGCCCGCGTCGCCCGCCAGCCAGGTCCGCGACCTCTGCGCCGTCCCCAGCAGGCCGAGGAGGATCAGCCCGTGCCCGTCGACCTCCACCTGGTCCCGCTCGCGCAGACCCTCGCTCACCCGAGCTTCCCCTGCGGCGTCCGAAGGTGGATGATCAAAGCCTGGGGCGCCGCGGCAGCAGCCGGCGGTGCCCACGAGGAGCCGGCGGAGCTGGGGCGGCAGACGATGTTCTCGTCGCGTTTCGGGATCGACCTCGGGACGGCGAACACCGTGGTCTGCCGTCCGGGCCGCCGAATAGTCCTCAACGAGCCGTCGGTGATGGCCGTCCGGGTCAATGGCCATCCCGGCCCGCCGGTGCGGGTGGGCCACGAGGCGCGCGAGCTGGTCGGCAGGACGCCGGTCGGGCTCGTCACCGTCCGCCCCATCCGCGACGGTGTCATCACCGACCTGCAGTCCGCCCGCGCCTTCATCGTGGCGATCCTCCGCCAGGTCCTCCGGTATCCCTGGGAGCGCATCCGGCCGTGCGCGGCGGTGGGAGTGCCGGCCGGAGCGACCTCCCTGGAGCGCCGGGCGCTGATCGAGGCGGTCGAGGAGGCCGGGGTGAGCCGCGTCGAGCTGGTGCCCGAACCGATCGCTGGCGCCATCGGCTGCGGGATCGACCCCCTCCAACCCCGCGCCCACATGGTCGTCGACGTCGGCGGTGGGACCGCCGAGGTCTCCGCCTTCTGCTTCGGGGGGATCCTGGCCACGCGCTCATGCCGGGTCGCGGGCGACGAGATGACCATGGCGCTGCACCAGTACCTTCGCCAGGAGCACCAGCTCGTGGTCGGTGAGCTCACCGCCGAGGACATCAAGATCCGCCTCCGCGACGCCGCCGCCGAGGGCCAGCCCCTCGTGGTCGAGGGTCGGGATGTGCTGAGCTCGCGCCCCCGGCTGATGACGCTTGACCCCAAGGAGGTCGCCGCGGCACTGCGCCCGACCGTCGACGGCATCATCGAAGCCCTCACCGGGTGCCTCGAGGACCTGCCCCCGCAGGCGGTCGGAGACATCATGCACGAGGGGGTCATCGCCTTCGGCGGGGGGTCGCTCCTCGCCGGTTTCGAACAGCGGCTGGAGGAGGAGTTCGGCTTCTCGGTCCAGCACGCCGAGCGACCGCTGACCTGCGTGGCCGAGGGGGCAGCCCTGGTCATCTCCATGCCGGCGGTCATCGCCGCTTTCTCCGGGCACTAGCCTCGGCGGCGGCGGTCCCGACGGTCAGGTCGCCAGGGTCCGTGCTGGAGCCGGACCGAACCCCGGCGGTGGCGTGAGACGTGAGCGCGATCGCCGGCGACGGCCACGCTGCGCCAGCCAGCTCCGGCTGCGGCATCGAGCCGGTGGGCGCCACGGGGGTGGTCGACATGATCGCGGCCTGGTTGGCCGAGAAGTACTGGAGCAGCTCGTCGACCGAGGGCTCGCAGTCGTAGTAGCCCTGACCGCCTCCATGGACGGCGCAGAGGACCACGACCTCGGGGTCCTGGGCGGGGTAGACGGCGTCGTACCAGGCGTCGGGTCCGCCATGGGGCGCGGAGGGGTCCTGGGCCGTGCCGGTCTTGCCGCCGGCAGCTTGCGGGAGGTTCTGGAGCATGTTCCCGGTCCCCTCGCTCACCTCCAGCGCCAGGCCCTGGTCCACGGGCCCGAGCTGGGAGGCGAAGGGGAGAGCCTCCGGCGACGGATGGCTGAGCGCCGTCGTGCCGGCGGCGCCGGAGACGTCGAGCCCGAGGTAGGGGGTCACGAGGTCACCGGTCGCGACGGCGTCCAGCCACCGGATGTCCTGGATCGGGGTCACCGCCGTGTACCCCTGGCCGATCCCCATCATGGGGGTCACCCCCGGATACCAGGTGTCGCCGGCGGGCATGTGCCCCGGGTAGTAGAACTGGCCCGGGCTCTGCTCGCCCGAGGGCAGGTCGATGCCGCTGACGCTGCCCACCCCGAGCTCGGTGGCAGCCGCGGCCAGGCGCTCCGGCCCGAGGGCCAGCGCCAGCTGGTAGAAGTAGACGTCGTTCGACCAGGCGATGGCCTCGGGAAGGGCCTGGGGCGGCAGGCACTCCCAGTTGGCGTACTGGACGCCGTCGTACGCGTAGGAGCATCCCGTCGGGATGACCTCCGACGGCGGGATCGCGTTGTCGGCGATGTCGGCTGCGGCGGTCACCAGCTTGAACGTCGACCCCGGCGGCATCTCCGCCTCGACGGCATTGGCGGCGCCGTCCAGGCCCTGGCCGGCCATGGCCAGGATGGCCCCCGTCTGGGCGTCCATGACGATCATCGATCCCCAGTCTCCCGATTGGCTCTGCGGGTAGGCGCCCGCCATCGACGGCTGGAGAAGGGCGGCCGCCTGCTCCTGGAGGCCGAGATCGATGCTCAGCTGGAGGGTGTCACCGGCGGTCGAGGCGGTCGCGCTGCTCAACGCGACGGCACTGCCGAAGGGGTTCACGAGGACCCGCTGGTCGCCGTCCTGGCCCTGCAGGTAGCTGTCGTACACCTCTTCCAGCCCCGAATGGCCGACCACGTCTCCCGCCGGAAGCCGGCCCATCTGGGCAACCTGGTCCGCCCACTCGGCGCCGGTGGAGCCGAGGAGCGATGCCAGGAGGCTGCCCTGCGGGTAACTCATCTGATACGAGGGGTCGAGGATGACCCCGGTGAGGCCGGCGGCGCTGATCCGCGCGCCCACCGCCGGGCTCACCGTCCCCGGCAGAACCACCGACAGCTCGGAGCCCGCCGTCGCGATCTCCCGGTCGAGCTGGGCGGGCGTCTCTCCGACGAGCCGCGCCAGCCTGGTCAGGGCACCGCCCTGTCCCTGGAGCAGGCCCGGGATCACCACCACCTGCCAGGCGTCCTCCTCGACGGCGAGGGGGACCCCGTGGCGGTCGACGATCTCGCCGCGGGGCGCGAGCAGGTCGATGCTCCGCGTCACCTCGGCCAGCGCCTCGGCGCGCAGGACGGTGCCGCTCTGGGTCTGGATGTCGAGCGCCACCGCTCCCGTCCCGGCCAGGGCCAGGCCGAGCCCGGCGGCGCTGAGCCGCACCAGCCGGGGCATCCGGCGCAGGCCTCGGGGGGGACGCCAGAGGATCCGCGCCCGCGAGTCGCGGGCGATCCCGCGGGCGGCGCCCACCGCCCCGAGGTGGGCCAGCGCGCTCGATCCGCCGGCGCTGATCAGGGGACAGGGGACACCGGCGAGGGGGATCAGGCCGATTCCACCCGCCGCAGAGATCGCCACCTCCGATCCGAGCAGGACGGCGAGACCACCGGACACCAGTCCCGCCGCCTCGGTGCGCGCTCCCCGGGTGATGGACAGCAGGCGCCACATCACCAGGGCGGTGCAGGCGAAGACGGCGGCGCCGGCCAGCAGACCGCGCTGCTCCACCAGGCTGACCAGGGCCAGATCGGTCTCGCGGGCGGGGAGGTACTGGGAGAGGAGCCCGTACGGCACCACCGAGCCACGCCCGAGCAGCGTGGCGGAGGCGATCGCGATGTGGGCCTGGAGGACGGTCCACCCCGAACCGAGAGCGCTGGCGCCACCGCTCAGGAAGGCCTGGAGGCGCTGCAGCTGATACGGATGCAGCAGGCCCAGGCCGGCCGGCGCGAGCACGGTGAGGCCCGCGGCGGTGGCGAGCAGGCTGCGCACGCGCACCCGGGCCTGGATGGCGACCGCCGTGGCGATGATCAGGAGCAGCATTGCGGTGCTGAGATCGGGCTCGATCAGCGTGAGACCGATGGGGAGCGCCGCGGCCGCGAGGGCGAGCAGGTAGCGGTGCTTGCGGGCGGGGTTGCCGAGGATGTCGGCGAGCACCAGCAGAAGACCGATCTTCGCGAACTCGGAGGGTTGGAAGAGCTGGCTGCCCACCTCCAACCAGCGCCGGCCTCCTTCGGCACCGCTGCTTCCCGCCAGCACGACCGCGCCGAGGAGCAGCACGGCGCCGGCATAGACGAGCCGGCCCAGCACGACCCACACCCGCATGCGCAACCGCGTGAGCGCCGCCGCGACGCCGACACCCACCAGCACCATGAGGAGCTGATGCGCGGCCTCACCCGGATCACCGAGGCCGACGAGATTGGCGATGCCGAGAGCGGCGAGCCCGCCGATGCCGAGCCAGAGCAGCGGGTCAGCCCGGCCGATCCGGCGCCAGCCCCGCTGCGCGGAGGGGTCGACGTGGCGGTCGGAGGGGGTCGGGTCCCATGGATGACGCCGCATCCATTGCCCTCGGAACTCTCAGCGGCGACCGAACAGCGGTCGAGGCGGTGCGCTCCACCACTACTCGCGCACCCTGTCGCCCCATCCAATCGTACTCGCGGGGCCTGGATGGCGAGAGATCCCGGATCGCCCACCAGATCACCGGGGCGGCCGTCATTGCGGCCGGCGACGGATCCGCGAAAACGCATGCCGTCAACCCCGCCCGCTACCATCTCCGGCCGATGACCGAAGCCGCCGATGCCGCGGGGCCGTCGCCGCTCACCATCGCGGTCCCCCGGGAGCGCCAGGCCGGCGAGCGGCGCGTGGCGCTGGTGCCCGCCGCCCTCCGCCCCCTGCTCCGCGCCGGGCTCGCGGTGAGGGTGGAGGCGGGCGCCGGGGAGCTGGCCGGGTATCACGACGCGGCCTACGCTGAGGCCGGAGCCAGCATCGCGGCCACCCTGGCCCAGCTGCTCCAGGGCGCGGACGTCGTGCTCCACGTCGGCCCGCCGTCGGACGAGGAGATCAAACGGGTGCGCGCCGGCACGACCCTGGTGGGCCTGCTGCGGGCGACCTCCAACCTCCCCCTCCTCGAACGCCTGGCCACGGCCGGGGTCGACGTCCACAGCCTGGAGCTGCTGCCCCGGATCACCCGCGCCCAGGAGATGGACGTCCTTTCCTCGATGGCCACCGCCGCCGGCTACCACGCGGTGCTGATGGCGGCGGTCCGGCTGCCACGGTTCATGCCGCTGCTCATGACCGCCGCCGGGACGGTCCGCCCGGCACGGGTGCTGGTGGTCGGCGCCGGGGTCGCCGGTCTGCAGGCGATCGCCACCGCCCGCCGCCTCGGCGCCGTCGTCGAGGCCTTCGACGTCCGTCCCGTGGTCCGCGAGCAGGTGGAGAGCCTGGGTGCGCGGTTCGTCGATGTTGGGGTCGAGGCCGCTGAGACCGGGACCGGCTACGCCGCCCAGCTGAGCGGCGAAGCCGAGGAGCGAGAGCGCGAGGTCCTGGCTCGCCACGTCGCCGACGCCGACTGCGTGATCACCACCGCGCTGATCGCCGGCCGGGACGCTCCACGCCTGATCAGCGCCGAGATGGTGGCGGCGATGAAGCCGGGCTCGGTGATCGTCGACCTCGCCGCCGAGGGGGGCGGCAACTGCGAGCTGACCAAGCCCGGCGAGGAGGTCGAGGTCTCGGGCGTGCTGATCTGCGGGCAGACCGACCTGGCCAGCCGCATGGCCGGCGACACCAGCCTCCTCTATGCCAACAACATCGTCCGTTTCGTCCTGCACCTGGTCCGCGACGGGAAGGTGCGCGACGACCTCGACGACGAGATCCTGGGGGCCACCTGCGTGGTCCACGGGGGCTCGCTGCGCGGCGCCGCCGCGCCGCATCCGGAACCGGTCGCCTAGGAGCCCAGATCCCGTGTCCACCAACGACCTCGTGCTCATCGGCTTCTTCATCTTCGTGGTCGCCGTCTTCCTCGGCCTGGAGCTGATCACCAAGGTCCCGTCGCTGCTCCACACACCGCTGATGTCGGGCACCAACTTCATCCATGGCATCGTGGTGATCGGGGCGATCACCATCGCCGCCACCGTGAACAACACCCTAGCCGGGGTGATCGCGGTGATCGCGGTCTTCCTGGGGACGTTGAACGTCGTCGGCGGCTGGGTGGTCACCGACCGCATGTTGAGCATGTTCCGCAGCGGCGGCCGGCCACCGGCGCGCGTCTCCGAGGAGAAGGCGGCAGGAGCAGCAGCGGGAGCCGCCGCCTCTTCCGCTGAGGTCAAGTCCTGATGATCGCCGCCACCGCGTCCACCGCCGCCTCGCTCCCGCCCGCGTGGGCTCTGCTCGGTTACATCCTGGCGGTCGCGCTCTTCGCCCGGGGCATCAAGATGCTGACCTCGCCGCGGACGGCGCACCTCGGCAACCGCGTCGCCGGGCTGGGGATGCTGGTCGCCATCGGCGTCACCCTGGGCCAGTTCCACGCCGGCTGGCAGTACATCGTCCCGGCCGCCGTGGTCGGCGCCCTCGTCGGATCGGTCTGGGCGCTCAGGGTGCCGATGACCGCGATGCCCCAGATGGTGGCGATGTTCAACGGCATGGGAGGCGGCGCCGCCGCCCTCATCGCCCTGGGCGACTTCCACCGCCTCACCGGCGGTGGGCTGAGCCTCGGCCCGATCAACGCCGTGACCATCCTGCTCAGCTGCCTGATCGGAAGCATCAGCTTCGCCGGCAGCATGATCGCCTTCGCCAAGCTCCAGGAGATCATGACCGGCACCCCGATCACCTGGCCGCTGCAGCACGAGATCAACGGGGTGCTGCTGCTCGCCCTGGTCGGCGTCGGCATCGCCATCACCGTCACCGGCGGGGGTGGCGGTCTCATGATCGCCTTCTTCATCGGCGCCCTGGCCCTCGGCGTGATGGGCGTCCTGCCGGTGGGCGGCGCCGACATGCCGGTGATCATCTCGCTGCTGAACTCCTTCACCGGGATCGCCGCGGCGGTTACCGGCTTCGTGCTCGGCAACTACTCGCTGGTGGTCGCCGGTGCCCTGGTCGGCGCCTCCGGATCCATCCTCACCGTGCTCATGAGCAAGGCGATGAACCGGCCGATCACCAACGTCCTCTTCGGCGCCTTCGGCAAGGTCGATGACACCGTCGCCGGTGTAGCCGCGGCGGTGGGGCACACGGTCCGGGCGACCAGCGCCGAGGACCTGGCGGTGCTCCTCGCTTACTCCCAGCAGGTGATCTTCGTCCCCGGGTACGGCCTGGCGGTGGCCAGAGCCCAGCACGAGGTGAAGGAGCTCGCCGACCAGCTCAAGATGCGCGGGGTCCGGGTCCTCTACGCCATACACCCGGTGGCCGGCCGGATGCCGGGACACATGAACGTCCTCCTCGCGGAGGCCGACGTCCCCTACGACGAGCTCAAGGAGATGGACCAGGTGAACCCCGAGTTCCCCCGCACCGATGTCGCGGTGGTGATCGGGGCCAACGACGTCGTCAACCCGGCCGCGCTCAACGACCCCAAGAGCCCGATCTGGGGGATGCCCATCCTGCGTGCCGACCAGGCCAAGACAGTGGTGGTTCTCAAGCGCAGCATGCGCCCCGGATTCGCGGGCATCGAGAACGAGCTCTTCTACCACGACAACACCCTGATGCTGTTCGGGGACGCCAAGGACTCCCTCGTCAAGCTGATCGCCGAGGTCAAGCTGCAGGAGGCGGCCTAGACAGCGGGGGGCCCGCCCGATGGACCGCGGCGTCTGCGTCATCACCGGAGGCGGCCGCGGGATCGGCGCCGCGACCGCACGGCGCGTGGCGCGCGCGGGCTGGCGGGTCTGCCTCTCCTGGCACACCGACCGGGCCGCGGCGGAGTCGGTGGCCGCCGAGGTCGGGGGGCGCGCGGTGCGCGCCGACGTCGCCGCCGAAGCGGATGTGGTGGCCCTGTTCGCCGCCGCGGACGAGATGGGCCGGCTCACCGCCGCCATCGCCAACGCCGGCATCGTCCACCGTCGCTCCCGCCTCGACGGGATGGACGCCGAGCGGATGGGCCGGCTGCTCGAGGTGAACGTCCTGGGAGTCCTGCTCACCGCCCGCGAGGCGGTCCGGCGCATGTCGCCGCGTCACGGAGGCGGTGGAGGAGCCATCGTCACCGTCTCCTCCGCGGCCAGCCGTCTGGGCTCCGCCGGCGAGTACGTGGACTACGCGGCGAGCAAGGGCGCGTCGACAGCCTCACCCTCGGCCTGGCCCGCGAGGTCGCCGCCGAGGGGATCCGGGTCAACGCCGTCCGTCCCGGCCTGGTGGACGCCGCGATCCACGCGAGCGGCGGCCAGCCGGACCGCGTGGCGCGGCTCGCACCCACGGTCCCGATGCAGCGCGTGGGTCGCGCCGAGGAGGTGGCCGCCGCCATCGTCTGGCTGCTCGGCGACGAGTCCTCCTACACCACGGGCGCCATCCTCGACGTCAGCGGCGGGCGCTGAGCCCGGCCGGCGCGGTCAGCGCCAGACGGCGGCGGCGCTTCCTCCGACGATCAGCGCACGCTCCGCCTCGCCGATCCCGGCGGCGTCCAGGGCACGGCGATAGCGGCTCATCCCGAGCAGCGGGAAGTCGGTGCCGAGGACGAGGCGGTCGGCACCCACCAGGGTCACCACCGCGCGGAGCGCGCTGGGGCGGTAGAGGTGGGGCACCGCGGCGGTGTCGAACCAGATGCGCGCGCACAGCTCGCGGACCTCGGGCATGTGCGCGTAGAAGGGCAGGCCACCGCCGAGGTGCGCCGCGACCAGCCGCAGACCGGGGGAGCGCTCCACGAAGCGCACCAGCCGGTCCGGTGTCGCCGTTCCCTTGCCCGCGTAGGCATGACCGACCGGCTCGCTGCAGTGCAGGGTCCAGGGCAGATCGAGCTCGACCGAGAGCTGGGCCAGCCGTGCCAGCTCGTCCCCGGCAAGATCGAATCCCTGGGCGTCCGCGTTCAGCTCGCCGATGCCGCGCAGGCCCAGGCGGGCGCAGCGGCGCAGCTCGGACACGGCCTCGGGAGCCGCCGGCTGGACGACGCCGCACCCGACCACGCGGGCGGGGTGGCGGCGCTGCAGCGCGGCCACGAAGTCGTTGGCCTCGGCGCAGAGGCGCGGGTCGGCAAACGGCCAGGTGAAGACCACGGCGCGGTCGACACCCTCCGAGTCGAGGTGTTCGAGCAGGTCGGCCTCGCCGGCCAGCCTCCGCCTCCCCGCGTGACAGGCGGCAAACCAGGGATCGAGCGCAGCCACCCGGGCGGGGTCGCGCCGCACCCGCTCCGGCATGACGTGCACGTGGGCGTCCACCGCCGGAGCGCTCATGAGAAGGCGCGCACGTCGTAGACGGTGGTGCCTGGGGCGGCTGCGGTCACCGTGAGCTGCTGCGCCGCCCACCAGGTGACCCCGGTCGCCGGGAAGGTCTGGTTCACCTCGACGTAGCTGACGTGGTAGCGGCGCAGCACCTGGAGGATCGGCTGGCATTGGGTGAGGGGGGTGGCACCGCAGCCCTGCATCGCGAGCTCGACGTCGGCCTCGCGCTGCCCGTAGTCCAGCCCGTAGCTCCACAGCCAGGGGTAGAAGTCGAGCACCACCGGCCGCCCGGTGAGCATCGGGACGGGGTCGAAGAAGTCGTCCGGGTTGGCCGAGATCAGAAAGACCGCAGTGGGCGCGGTCGCCGCGTCGAGGACCGCCGCCATCTGCTGGTCGGCCGCCGAAGCCACCACGTAGGGGCCCGTCACGGAGGCCGCCGCCGGGGTGAAGGGCAGGAGCCGCAGCAGCGCCAGCGTCCCGGTGGCCAGCACGCTGCCGGCGAGCAGGACGGCCAGCGCCCGCCGCCACCATCCCGCCCAGAGACGAACGGTGATCGCCGACACCGCCAGGGCGACCCCCAGATACCAGTAGGCGAGCAGCTTGCTGTTGTCCCAGTCCCAGCTCTGGAAGACCACGACGTTGCAGAGGAGAAAGACGGGGATGCAGGCGAGGAAGAAGCGCACCAGGGCCGGCGGAAAGGCGCCCAGGATCCGGGCGGCGGCCCCACCCAGCCACCGCCCTCCGAACCTCCGCGCGACCGCCAGCAGCACCACCGCCAGGCTGAGCGGCACCGCCACGCCGAGGTTGACCAGCCAGAACTCCCAGAAGGTGCCGCGGAAGGGAAGGCTCAGGGTGTCGCCCAGCACCGGGCCGGCTGCGGACAGGGTGACCGCGTGACCGAGAGAGGCGCTGATCACCGCTCCCGACATCCAGCCCGGCTCGAACCAGGGGTAGTTGTTGTCGAGGGTGGCGGACCCGTGGGGGGCGAGCAGGAGCTGGATCACCCGGGGGGCGGCGACCACCGCCGCCACCGCGGCGAAGAGCAGCCAGGCGCGGCGCCAGCGGAGCGCCGCGAGCCCGGCGGCGATGATGCCGATGGCGAAGAGGCTCTGGACGTGGATCACGGGGAGGAGCCCGACCAGGAGGCCGGCCAGGGCGACATCGAAGAGGCGTGCCCGGGCGCGCTCGAAGGCGGCGAGGAGGAGCACCAGGGCTGCCACCACCACGTCGAACCCCTCCATCAGGGTCCGTTGGGGCAGCCACCAGGCGAAGAGCGGCGTGTACCACTCCTGGTTGGAGAAGACGGGGGTCCCTGAGTTCGGCGCCGAGGTCATGCCGTCGAAGCTGGTGGGCTGGTCCGCGACCAGCCCGGGGAGGGCGTAAAGGGTCCGGGCGGTGATCTCCACGCCGGTCACCGGATTGCTGACCACATAGCCGGCGCTGCACTCGGCGGACGGGTACCCGGCGTCGGTGCAGGCGTCATGGAAGGCGCCGACGAAGCCGAGGCCTCCGCCCAGGAAGCAGATCACGACCGCGAGCACCCCCACCGACTTGCGCGCGCCGAGCCGCTCGGCGAGGCTGACCACCAGCACCGCCAGCGCAACCGCGAGGATCACCTGGGGCAACCAGAGCGACGGCCCGTCGGCGACCCCGAGGCGCATCAGCATCCCGGAGGTGAAGTCGGGGAGGAACGGGTAGAAGAGCGGGGTTCCGCTCATGATCGGGTCCTGGGGCGGGAAGTTCTGGGCGGTGCTGAAGGACGAGGCGGTGATCAGGTGCTGGGCCCAGTCCGGGATCCAGTAGCCGGTGATCAGGTTCCCGGCGGCGTCCTGGGACATCACCCGGGCGAAGAGGAGGGCAAAGACGACGGTCGCGACCGCAGCCACCACCGCAAGCGTCAGGGTGCCGCGCGCCTGACCGCGCGCCTCGTCCAGCGACGCCTGCCAGGTGGCGACGGTATCGACCCCGAGGCGGCGTGCCAGCAGCAGCGCGGCCCCGGTCACGAGCGCCGGCGCCAGGATGATCGATCCCGGGCCGAGGCCCAGGCCGAGGCTCAGCAGGAAGCAGACGGCGGCGTCGACGGCGAAGGCGGCGACGACGGCGATGGCGATCCGCTCCCCGAGCCCAAGCGGCGTGGCCACCGTGCCCAGGAGGGCGAAGCCGGAGGCGGCGACCAGGAGCGCCAGCAGCCAGAGGAGCAGGACGCTCCCCGCTCCGGTCACCCGGTGACCATCAGCGGCGGCCGGAGCGCTGGGCTCCCGGCGCCCGCCACGGGCTCACCAGGCCGCCACCCACAGACGCATCGCCTGATCCGGAGCGGTCAGGGGGACGGCGGTCCAGATCGGGTAGAAGAAGATGAAGGTGGCCACCACCACCGCGATCCCCCCGTAGGCGAGCGGCGCCAGTGACCACCATCGCCCGGCTGCGAAGAACCGCACCCCGCGCAGGGCGGTGAGCGCGTAGGCGAGGGCCAGGGCGAGGAACAGCAGCATCCCGAGAGCGTGGTAGTAGAAGAGGACACGGAGCTTGTTCCCCGGCACCCACATCATCCACGAGGTGACGTAGCCGAGGACGATGAAGGCGGGCACGAAGCGGCGGGAGACGACCGCGAAGACGGCGGCGCAGGCGCAGAAGAGGCCCATCCCCCCCAGTAAGGCGAGCGTGAAGAGTGGGCTGACGGGACCGATGGGCCCGGGTTGGGTGCCGGTCACCGGATCGATCCCGGGCTCGGCGGCATGGAAGGTGAGGATCATGGTGGTGAGCGACACCACCATCAGCACGCCCACGCCGGCGCGGAGCCACATGGGCCCCGCCGTCATCCGCCAGACGCAGAAGAGCAGGGCGAAGATGCCCAGCCACCAGATCGCGGGGTTGCCCATGTTGGTGATCACCCCGGTGCCGGTGTAGCTGGGCGCGTCGAGCAAGGGGCCGCTCTGGTAGTACATCAGCACCGGGTGCTCCACGATCGGCCACGTGTACCACCGGGAGGCGTAGGGATGGCCGTGGCACTCGAGCTCCTGGTAGGTGAGGCTGGCCTCGTTGATGGCGATGATGTTGGAGATCGCCTGCACCGGGTTGGGAAGGGTGACGCCGTCCACCTTCACGACCGGGACCGGCAGGTACTTGACGTCATTGGGATAGGGCGCGGTGGTCAGGCCCTGGACGTTGGGGTTGCAGGAGACGAACTGGTAGACGTCGTCGTGGGAGATGGTCAGGTAGCGCGAGAAGCTGGCGCCGAAGATCGCCACCACCACCAGCATCCCGACGGCATAGTGGAGCCACGCCCTCGACCCCGCCGCCTCCCTCCAGAGCACCGTCTCGTAACGGCGCGGCCCCGCCAGCCGCCGCAGCGGGGGGAAGGCCGCGGCCGCATAGGGGGCCAGCCCTCGGAAGACGACCAGGGCGGCGATCACCGCCAGCGGTGCCAGCGCGGTCAGCTTGGCGGCGAACGCGAGGCCGAGCCCGGCGGCCAGCACATAGAGGGTCAGCCGCCACTGACGTTTGGTCCGCGCCTGCCAGTGGAGCAGGAACAGGTACCAGGCCAGGGCCGTGAAGAAGATGGCGGGCATGTCGATGAGCCCGAGCCGGGACTCGACGAAGGCCAGCCCGTCGAGGCAGACGAGCAGCGACGCGAGGATGGCGAAGAAGCGATCGCGGCGCAGCCGGAGCGCGATCAGGTACATCAGGCCGCACAGCAGGCTGCCGGTCAGCAGCGGGGTCATCCGCCAGCCCAGGGTGGTGAAGCCGAAGAAGGCGATCGACGGCGTCATCAGCAGCTTGACCAGCGGGGGCTCGGGGTCGAAGTAGCTGATCGCCGGGGAGTGGAGATCGTCGGCAGCGTCGGTCGGGAAGTACACCTCGTCGAAGATCTGGCCGCACGCCTTGATGACCTTGTTGCCGTACGGCACCTCCTCGCAGGCGCTCGGGTCGTTGTTGTAGGCATGGCCCACCCCGAGGATCTCGATCGCCGGCGCCGAGGGTGCGCTGCCGCCCAGGAAGTTGGGCACGATCGGGCTGGCGAAGCGCAGCAGGAAGGCGAGCAGGATCAGGCCGATCACCAGGGCGACGTCGACCCGGGTGAGGTCGAGGAGGCCGCGCAGCCCCGCCCTCACCAGGGGGGGGTCGTCGGTCGACCGGAGCCGCGGGGCCGGGGCCGGTTCGGCCGGCTCCTCGTCAGAGGGCTCCGGCGGCTCGCCGGCCGCGGGAGGGAGCGGGGACCCGACCGCCGGGGTCTCCCCGGCCGGCTCCTGGGCGGAGGGCTCGGAGGAGGCAGCCCCGGCCGGGAGGTCGGGGGGCACGCCGGCCGGGAGCTCCTCGGTCATCGCCGCCGGTTCCTCCGCCGGGGCGGAGCGGGACGGGTGTCGTCCTCCCGGACGTACCGGTGGGGGTTGAGCGCCGCCTCGATCTGGCGCTGAAGGGTGGCGGCGTTGCCCAGCGGCAGCACCAGCTCGTCCCCGAAGACGCAGCGGCGGGTGAGCACCCGGCGGAGCCGTCCCTCGTCGGGGTGGCGGAGGCGGAGGACCAGCGCGTCGGCGTCCGCCAGGCTCCGGCGTGTCTTCCCCCGGCGCTGGAGGGCGGCGACCAGCTTCGCGACCCGCGCCCGGCGGATCTCGTCCAGGTCGATCCTGACCGTGACCGTCAGGTACCGGAAGAAGAGCTGGTCGCCGTCGAGCCGCGCGTAGCTGTAGCGCTGCCGCATCCATATCGACATGGACAGCCCGAGGCCGACCGCCGCCAGCAGCAGCCAGCCGTTCGCCGTGGCGGTGTCGTTCCGGCTCTCGAATACGGCCCCCGCCACCACACCCACCACGCCCATGGCCAGCAGCGGGTAACCATACCGGCGCCAGCGGTCACGGTCGTAGAGGTTGGGAAAGCGTTCCGGCATCGGTTCGGCGCCGAGCATAGCGGGGCCGAGCCCCTTGCCACCGGCGCCGATCCCGCCCTATGCCGCGTCCAGGACCCGCTGGCGGACCAGTGCCACCCCGCCGAGGACCTCGGCCCGCTCCCCGAGCTCGCCGGCGAGCACCTGCACCGAGTCGGCCACCGCCGGGGCGGCGTGGCGGTCGATGGTCTCGCGGATCCCGGCCATCACCGGAGGTCCGGCTGCGCCGAGGCTGCCGTCGACCAGCACCGCGGCCGGGTCGAGCATGGTGCAGAGATCGGCGAGCGGACGGCCCACGGTGCGACCGAGGTCGGCGAACACCCGGCGCACGCCGGGGTCGCGGTCGGCCGCCAGGGAGAGAACCTGGGCCACGCTCAGGCGCTCGGCGTAGGCCCGCCCGACGAAGTCGCTCAGGGACGGGCCGATGACGCGGGCCAGGCATCCCCGGCCCCCGCAGATGCAGAGTGGGCCGTCCTCCTGCTCCCGCACCTGCACGTGGGCCAGCTCGCCGGCGAAACCGGCCGCCCCCCGGTGCAGCCGGCCTCCGAAGACGAGGCCGGCGCCCACCCCGTGGCCGAGCATCACGTAGATGAAGCCGTCCAGCCCGCGGCCCGCCCCGAAGGTGGCCTCGCCCAGCGCGCCGAGGTTGGCGTCGTTCTCCACCAGGACGGGGACACCCACCCGCTCCTCGAGGGCGGCGACGGAGTGGATCTGCGCCTGGGGGCGGGCCACGCTCAGCACCACCGCCACCAGCCGCTGTCTGGAGACCTCCGCATCCCGCAGGACGGCGAGCAGCATCGTCGTCGCCGGCTCGAGCAGGGAGCCCAGGTCGTGGCCTCGCGGGGTGACGGCCTCGCTCCGGTCGGTCAGGACCTCCCCGGCCGCGTTCGCCAGGGTGGCGCGGAGGCCGCCGTCCCGCAGCCCGACGACGGCGACGACGCGCGGGGGGCCGGCCAGCTCGAGCGCCCGGGGCGGACGCCCCGCCCGGTGCGGCCCCGGTTCCGCTGCGACCTCGTTCACGCGGCGGCTCCGGAGCAGCTCCTTGACCGCGCCGGCCACGGTGGTCGGGGGCAGGCCGGCGAGACCGGCCAGCTCCGCCCGGGTGAGCGGTCCCGAGACCTCCAGGAGAGCCAGCAGATGGCGCTGGGTGGTCCGCACCGGGGAGGAGGGCTGCACACCGCCAATGTACCATATTCCAACTGATTAGTTCGAATATGGGAGGAGAGGTCTCCGTGGTACGGTTCGAGCGGTAATCTGAGACCCAGCAAATTATTGCGAATCAATGAGTATCCCCCCGCATCAACCGCCCCTGGGTCGGGCCTTCGGCTCGTTGCGCGCCCCGGCGTTCCGCTGGTGGTTCGCCAGCCAGGTCCTCTCGGCCTCGGGGAGCATGACCCAGGGGGTCGCCCAGTCCTGGCTGGTGCTGAAGCTGACCGGGAGCGGCCTCGACCTCGGCCTCCTCGGCTCCTGCTACATGCTCCCCGTCCTGGTCGGCGGGCCATGGGCGGGAGCGCTGGCGGATCGGATCGACCGGCGCCGGCTCCTGATCGCGACCCAGAGCATCTTCATCGTCTGCGCCGGCCTGGTGGCGGCGCTCATCTGGAGCGGGGCGGTGCAGGTCTGGATGCTCTTCGCCATCGCCTTCGTCACCGGCGCGGTGAGCGCGCCCGATGCCGCCGCCCGCCAGGTCTACGTTCTCGACCTGGTCGGCGGGCACGAGCTCGCCAGCGCCATCAGTCTCAACGAGGTCGTTCTCAACGTCTCCCGGGTCGTCGGCCCGGCGTTGGGTGGGATCTTCCTGGCCACCCTCGGCATCGCGGTCTGCTATGTCGCCAACGCGGTGTCGTTCCTGCCTCCGCTCCTCGTCCTGCTGGTCCTCCACCGGCAGCGAAGGCTCGCCGCCACCCACCATGCGGCGGGAACGCGCCTCTCGGGCGCCACCCACGAGCCTGCCGGCGGCACCGGCCGGGGAGCTCGCCCGCGGGGACAGGTCAGGGCGGGCCTCCGCTACGTCTGGAGCACGCCGGTGCTCCGGTACACCGTGCTGATGGCGGCCGCGTCGGGGATGCTCTTCAACCTCGGGGTGGCCCTGCCCCTGCTGGCCACGCGCGTCTTCCACCTCGGCGGGGGGGGCTACGGGCTGATGATGGCCACATTCGGCCTCGGGGGGGTCGCCGGAGCCTTCATGGCCGCCTCGGCGCGGGCTCAGCCCCGGGGCCGCGAGGTCCGGCTGCTCGGCGCGCTCACCGGCGTCGCCATCCTGGCGACCGCGGTCGCCCCCGGCGCCGGCCTGGCCTTCGCCGGCATGGTGGTGACCGGTGCCCTCTCCATCTGGTTCATCGCCCGGGCCAACACCCTGGCCCAGCTCCGCGCCGATCCCGCCATGCGGGGGCGGGTCATGGGGATCTGGACCATGGCGCTGCCCGGCACCTCCCTGGTCACCGGCCCGACGATCGGCCTGGTGGCCGAGACGGCCGGGGCGCGGGCCGGTTTCGGCCTGGCCGGCGTCGCCCTGCTGGTCACCGCCGGGGTCGGCTGGCGGGCGCTGGCCGACGAGGGCCCCACGCGCGCCCAGGTCGCCCTGGAAAGCGACCGCCACCCCGCCCTGTCGTAGATCTCGTTCCAGCCAGGGGGACACGCCGGCGCGGTCAAGCGGCGCCGCTCGATGAGCGTAATCCTGCCGTCTGCGCAGAATCGCGGAGTCGCGTGATCGATCCGCTGCGGGAGGGGGCGGCCAACCCGCTCGCCACCCCCCAACCGGATCAGGGCTCCTGCTTCAGCCCGATGAAGTTGCCGTCGCGGTCCTTGACGTAGGCGATCAGCATGCCGCCGCCGACGTCCCTGGGCTCGCCGTGCGCCGTGGCACCGACCTCCTCCAGTTCGCTGATGGTGCGCTTCACATCGTCGACGACCCAGAACCCCACCGGACCGGTGAGGCCCAGCTTGTGGCCGTTGGGGTCCAGGCCGATCTCCTGGTCACCGACGCGAAACCCGACGTAGTACGGCGCATCCGCGTAGGGATCCACCCCGAGCAGCCGGCGGAACAGCTCCTTGGCACCCTCGAGGTCGCTCACCGGGTAGTTCAGTTGCTTTACTGTCCGGCTCATCGGTCCGCCCTCCTCTGGGGGTCACATCGACCCCGTCCCATCCATCACCACTATGACGGCTGACCGCGGGAGAGTGTGACTGTGGGAACGACCGGGTGGCATGCGGAGCTCTTTGAGGAGAACCGACCGCGGCTGCGCGCCGTCGCGTATCGGGTGCTCGGCTCCGCCAGCGATGCGGACGACGCCGTCCAGGAGACCTGGCTTCGACTCCGCCGCACCGACTGCGAGGGCATCGACAACCTCGCCGGCTGGCTGACCACCGTGGTTGCCCGGGTGTCGCTCGACATGCTGCGAGCACGGCGGTCGAAGCGGGAGGAGCCGGGGGGACTGCGCCCGGCGGAAGCGGCCGGCGAGGGCGATCCGGAGCGGGAGGCGATGCTGGCCAGCTCCGTGGGCGTGGCGGTGCTGGTGGTGCTCGAGCGACTCGCGCCCGCAGAGCGTGTCGCGTTCGTCCTCCATGACATGTTCGGGGTGCCATTCGACGAGATCGCCCCCATCGTGGGGCGGTCTCCGGCCGCCACCCGTCAGCTGGCAAGCCGCGCCCGCCGGCGCGTTCGCGGGTCCGCCGCGGCCGATGGCGGTGTCCCAGCAGACCGCCAGCACGTCGTCGACGCGTTCCTCACCGCCTCGCGGGACGGTGACCTGGAGGCGCTGGTCGAGCTGCTAGATCCTGACGTGGTGCTCCGGGCCGACGCGGCGGCCGCCGCCATGGGCGCCGACGAGGTTCGTGGCTCCGCCGCCGTCGCGCGGACCTTTGCGGGACGCGCGAAGGCAGCTCAGCCGGCGCTGCTGGACGGCAGCGAGGGTCTGGTGTGGGTCCAGCGTGGCGCGGTCAAGGTCGCCTTCCTGCTCACGATCAGCGATGGGCGCATCGCCGCCATCGACCTGGTGGCCGACTCGGGGCGGCTTCAGGCCCTTGAGGTCGACATCATCCGCGCCTAGTCAGCAGGGAAGCGGCCCGGACCTAACGAAGGGCCGGCGCAACGTGCTAGGCGGCGACGGCAACCATCCGGTCCAGGGCATGGCGAGCCCGCGACGCGATGTCCTCGGGTACGACGACCCGGGGCTCCATCCGCTCCAGGCAGGCGGCGACCTTCCCGAGGGTGATCTTCTTCATGTAGGGGCAGACCGCATCCTCGGAGGCGGGCAGGAAGCGCTTGGCCGGGGCCAGCTGATTCAGCCTGTGGAGGATGCCCACCTCGGTCGCCACGATGAAGGTCGTGGCGGGCGACTCCACCGCCCTGCGGACCATCCCCTCGGTGGAGGCCACCACGCAGCTCGACCCGTGGAGGTCGCCCCGGCCGAGCCGGTAGAGGGTCGCGGAGGTGCAGCCGCACTCAGGATGCACGAGCAGCTCGGCGCCGGGGTGGCGCCGCCGCGCGGCCTCGAGGTCGTCGGGGCCGATGCCGGCGTGGACATGGCACTCGCCCATCCAGACGTGCATCCGGCGCCCGGTGACCCGCTCCAGGTGGGCGCCCAGGAACATGTCCGGGCAGAAGAGGATCTCGCTCCCCTCGGGGATCGCCCGGATCACCGCCTCGGCGTTGCCGGAGGTGCAGCAGTAGTCGGACTCCGCCTTCACCTCGGCCGAGGTGTTGACGTAGGAGACCACCACCGCCCCCGGGTGCTGGGCCTTCCAGTCGCGAAGCTGGTCGGCGGTGATGGTGTCGGCAAGCGAGCACCCCGCCTCCAGGTCGGGGAGGAGAACCGTCTTCTCCGGGGAGAGGATGGCCGCGGTCTCGGCCATGAAGTGGACCCCGCAGAAGACGATCACGTCGGCGTCGGTCTGGGCGGCCTGCCGCGAGAGGTTGAGCGAATCACCGACGTAGTCGGCGATGTCCTGGACCTCAGGCAGCTGGTAGTTGTGGGCCAGGATCACCGCCCTGCGCTGGCGGCGCAAGCGCTCGATCCGCGGGATCAGCTCCCGAATGGCGGGGGGGGCGTCGGCGACGGCGAGGGCCACGGAAGGATCTCCTGGGGGCTCCGTGCGGGGACCCCGCGGCTCCAGGGGGAGCCGTTCGAGGTTTAGGTCAGAATTACCTTATCAGTATAGCGCATCGCCCTCCGGGCGGTGCAAGGCGCCGTCCGATCTGCCGCCGGCCTCAGTACGTGTCTACGGTGATGCGGCTCGCGCCGCCCTCCACCACGAGCTCGTAGCGGTCGGCGGCGGTCTCGTACCCGGAGCTGTCGAGCACCGCCCCGCTGCCGGCGGACCCCAGCCGCCTGGCGTCCAGCGTCAACCTGCTCAGGCCACCACTCACCCGCACCCTCACCGGGACGCCGGCAGGCCGGCGGATGCTCACCCGGCTGGCCCCCCCCCGGATGCGCAGCGGCACCGTGCCCACCGGGCGGGAGAGCCGGAGGTCGATGCGGCTGGCGCCTCCGGTCATGGTCATCTCGGAGAGGGCGAGCCCCGAGAGCTCGAGGTCCATCTCGGAGGCGCCGCCCCGGATGTCCAGCGCCCAGGGGATGGTCGCGTTGAGGGTCACCAGGCCCCGGCCCGCTCCGGCGTGCCAGAGCCCTGGGAAGGTGAAGCTCACCGTGCCCCCGCTGACGCGGATCCGGGGAGGGTGCCGGTCGAAGCTGGCCCGGTAGAGATCGGGCATCCCGGCATCGCCGCCGACCCTCATCCGGGCGACGCTGGCGATGATCTCCAGGCGGCCGGCGGTCACGCGTCCGAGCGGTGCCGACAGCTCCCCGTCCACCGCCTCGCCCGCACCGCGCTCGCCGGTGCGCATCTCGGCGGTGATCCGGCGGGTCAGCTCCGCGCTGCGCTCCGCGTGCTCGACGAGAAGACGGAGCTGCGCCTCGTCGTAGCCCGCGTAGATCTCCTGGACGCCGGCACCGACGGCGTCGAAGGCCACCCGCACCCGCTCCATCCCCGCGGGAACCAGCCGCGCGACCACCCGGCGGCGGTCGGCGGGGTCGGCCTCGCGGCGGACCAGGCCGGCTCGCTCCAAGCGGTCGAGGACCCCGGTCACGGCGCCGGTGGTGAGCCCCATCAGCTCCGCCAGCCGGCCCGCGGTCATCGGTCCCTCGATGTCCAGAAGGTTGACGCAGTGGAGATCGGTCACCCCCATCCCCAGGCGATCGGCGATCGCCTGGTTGTGCAGGACCGTCCAGGCCACCTGGCGGCGAACCGCCAGGACCAGCCGGCGGACGAGGTCGGCGCGCTCGGGGGTTGACACTGGCTTGGCCATCTGCTTAGTATACAGTTTACTTAGCTACTAAGATATCATCCTGGGAGACCAATCGTGCACGACAAGTATGGCAGCCCTGGGTCGGCCGCCCCGCCGGTTCGCGAAGGAGAGCCCGCATGAATGACCACGACCACGACGACGACCCCCTCAGCCTCTTCACCCGCTGGTACAGCTTCGGCTCGCCGGTCGGACTCGCCATCCTGCTGGTCGGCCTGGGCGCCTTCCTCGTCCTCCTGGGCGAGGCGATCGCGCTGCCCCTGGGACTCTTCCAATGAGCGCCACGCCGCGCAAGCGCTTCCAGCTGCCGGAGATGGAGGGGCGGATGGCGCGCTGGTACGCGCGCACGCGCGGCTCGGCGAGCCAGCTCGCGGAGTGCCGGCGCCAGGCGGCGCGGCTCACCGCCGGCCTGCCCGACGGGGCCCGGGTGCTCGAGGTGGCGCCCGGCCCCGGCTACCACGCGGTCGAGATGGCCCGGGCGGGAAGACTCCAGGTGACGGGGCTGGACATCAGCCGCACCATGGTGGAGATCGCCACCGACAACGCGCGCCAGGCGGGGGTGAGCGTCGACTTCCGCCGGGGCGACGTCTCGGCCATGCCCTTCGCGGCGGACACCTTCGACCTGCTCGTCTGCCAGGCCGCCTTCAAGAACTTCAAGCAGCCGGTGAGGGCCCTCGACGAGATGCACCGCGTGCTCCGTCCGGGGGGGACGGCGGTGATCCAGGACATGAATCGGGATGCCTCGAGCGCCGAGATCGCACGGGAGGTGAGGGGGATGCGGCTCAACCCGTTCAACGCCTTCATGACCCGGCTGATCCTCTCCACCCTCCTCCGGCGCCGCGCCTACTCGCCGCTCCGCTTCGAGCGCCTGGTCGCCCAGACCGCCTTCGGCGCGTGCGACGTCGGCACCGCGGGGATCGGCCTCGAGGTGCGTCTGACCAAGGCGGCGGCGTAGGCCGCAACGCCGTGGCGGAGATGCCGGTCGCGGAGCCGGCGCGCGCGTGCGCGGTGCGGGCGACCGCACTGCGCAAGGCGTTCCCCTCCAAGGGAGGACGGGTGGAGGCCCTGCGCGGCATCGACCTCTCCATCGCCGCGGGCCAGATCTACGGCTTCCTGGGGCCGAACGGGGCCGGGAAGACGACCACACTGCGGATCCTCACCACCCTGCTCGCCGCCGACTCCGGCGAGGCGTTCGTCGCCGGTGTCGACGTCCGGCGACACCCCGGTGAGGTGCGCCGACGGATCGGCTACGTCGGCCAGCTCGGCGGTGCCGACCGCGAGGCGACCGGGCGCGAGAACCTCGTCCTCCAGGGACGCCTCTACGGGATGGGCGCCGCGGAGACCGGGCGCCGCGCCGGCGAGCTCATCGAGCTGCTCGACCTCGGCGCCTTCAGCCACCGCATCGCGCGCACCTACTCCGGCGGCCAGCGGCGAAGGCTCGAGGTGGCCCTGGGGATCATGCACCGGCCCGCGGTCCTCTTCCTCGACGAGCCCACCCTCGGCCTGGATCCGCAGAACCGCGCCAACCTCTGGGAGCAGCTGCGCGTCCTCCGCGACGCGGGCACCAGCATCCTGCTCACCACCCACTACCTGGACGAGGCCGACCAGCTGAGCGACCGGCTCGCGATCATCGACCACGGCCGGGTGGTGGCGGAGGGGACACCCCAGGAGCTCAAGCAGCGGTATCCCGCGGAGGTGACCATCACGCCGAGGCCGGGGGCGGCCGAGCTGGATTCGCTCGCCTCCCGCCTCCAGGGCGATCCGCTGGTGGGCGCGGTGCGCATCGACGCCGGGACGATCCGGGCGCGTGTCCCGGATCCCACCGCCGGTCTGGCCGCGGTCTTTGATCGCCTGCGCGCCGGCGGTGTCGGGGTGCTGCGGGTGAGCCTCCAGGAACCGTCCCTGGACGATGTCTTCCTCCACGAGACGGGACGCTCGCTGCGTGACGCGGGGGATCCGGTCGCGGGGGAGGCGGAGGCCGGCTCATGACCTTCCTGATGCAGACGGCGCTGCTCAGCCGGCGGCGGCTGCTGGAGACCCTCCGGCAGCCGATCTGGGTGTTCATGGGGCTCAGCGTGCCCCTCCTCTACCTCGCCCTGTTCGCCCCGCTGCTCACCTCGCTCGCCGGCGGCCCCGGCTTCCCGGCGGGCGGCGTGCTCGACGTCTTCGTGCCGGGCATCCTCGCCCTGATGGCCTTCGGAGCGGGGATGGGCGCCGGATGGATCGTGATCTCCGAGCTGGACACCGGCGTCATCGAGAGGCTCCGGGTGACACCGGCAAGCCGGCTGGCACTGGTGCTGGGTACCGTGGTCCGCGACGTCGTCACCTTCGCGGTGCCCGCGGTCATCGTGGTGGTCGTCGCCCTCCCCTTCGGCTTCCACGCCCGCTGGGGCGGGGTGGCCCTGCTGGTGCTGCTGATGGCGCTGCTCACCGCCGCGTGCTCGGCCGGCTCGGCGGCCCTGGGCATCACCCTCCAGCAGATCGGCAGCCTGGCGGCGGTGGTCACCGGGCTCCAGCTGCCGCTCACACTCCTCTCCGGGGTGCTGCTCCCCCTCTCGCTGGGCCCGGGCTGGCTCCAGGGGCTGGGCCACGCCAACCCCATGTACTACGCGGTGGAGGCGGCCAGGCAGCTGGCCGCGGGGACCCTGGGCACGGGGACCGTGGCCCTGGGCTTCGGGGTGACGGCCGCGACCGCGCTGCTCGCCGTCTGGTGGGCGACCCGCTGCTACCGGCGCGCCATGGCCTGAGGCGCGAGGGCGACAGGCCGCGCACCCCCTCCCGCGCGAGTTCTCTCGTCCCTGGCTGGCTACTCGGCCCTGCCGAAGGCCTGGATCTCCGCCTGCTCCTGAGCTGAGAGCCCGCGCGGCAGCTGTCCCCGGGAGAGCTTCTCGCTCTGCACGTGGTGCTTGATCTGCTCCACCACCTCGGGATTGGCCAGGGTGGTGATGTCGCCCACGTCGCTGAAGTTGGAGATGCCGGCGATCACCCGGCGCATGATCTTCCCGGAGCGTGTCTTGGGCATGTCGGGGACGATCCAGACGTTCTTGGGGCGGGCGATCTTGCCGATCTCGACCTCGATCGCCCTGCTCACCTTCTCCTCCAGCTCCCGGCTCGGTGTGAAGCCGGGCCTGAGCGACACGTAGATCTCGACCGCCTTGCCGCGCAGCTCGTCGACGACCGGGACCGCCGCCGCCTCCGCCACCTCGTCGACGGTGATGCTCGCCGACTCCAGCTCCTTGGTGCCCAGACGGTGGCCGGCGACGTTGATGACGTCGTCGACCCGCCCCAGGATCCGGAAGTAACCGTCGGCCGCCTGGACCGCCCCGTCGCCGGCGAAGTAGGGCCAGTCGTGCCAGTCCTTGCTCTTCGGGTCTCTGCAGTACTTCTGGTAGTAGACCTGGACGAAGCGCTCCGGCTGTCCCCAGATCGTCTGCATGATGCCGGGCCAGGGGTTGCGGATGCAGATGTTGCCGGCCCGGCCGCTGCCGGGCTCGACCACGTTGCGCTCCTCGTCATAGATCACCGGGTAGATGCCGAGCGCGGCCGGTCCGCAGCTCCCCGGCTTCATCCCCTGGAGACCTGGAAGCGTGGAGCCCAGGAAGCCGCCGGTCTCGGTCTGCCACCAGGTGTCGACAATGACCGCCTCGCCCTTGCCCACCGCCCGGTGGTACCAGCGCCAGACGTCGGGCTCGATGGGCTCGCCGACCGTGGTCATGTGCTTGAAGCGGTAGTCGTACTTCGCCGGCTCCTCCGGCCCCAGCTTGCGCAGCATCCGGATCGAGGTCGGAGCGGTGTGGAAGATGGTGACCCCGAGGCGCTCCGCGATGCGCCAGGGCCGTCCGGGGTCGGGATGGGTGGGGACACCCTCGTAGAGCACGCTGGTGGTGCCCAGCGCCAGCGGCCCGTACACGATGTACGAATGCCCGGTGATCCAGCCGATGTCGGCCATGCACCAGTAGGTGTCCTCGGGGTGGATGTCCTGGTAGTACTTGGCGGTGCCGGCGACGTAGGCGAGGTAGCCGCCGGTGGAGTGCTGGGCACCCTTGGGACGGCCGGTGGTGCCGCTCGTGTACATGAGGAAGAGGGGGGCCTCCGCGGGCATCGAGGTCGGAGGCACGACGGCGCGCTGGAACTGACCGACGACATCATCGACGAACACGTCGCGGCCCTCGACCATCGGGGTCTGCGACGCGTACTCGCCGGCATGGCGCCGGAAGACCAGCACCCTGTCGACCTCCTGGCCCAGCGACGCGGCCCGGGCCACCGCCTCGTCGGCCTTGACCTTGTGATCGACCAGGTCGCCGTTCCGGTAGTAGCCGTCGATGGTGACCAGGACCCGGCTCTGGGAGTCGGCGATCCGCTCCCCGCAGGCGTTGCCGCTGAAGCCGCCGAAGACCTCGGAGTGGACGATCCCGAGGCGGGCGCAGGCCAGCATCGCCACCGGTAGCTCGGGGACCATGGGCATGTGGAGGGTGATCCGATCGCCCGCGTGGAGGCCGCAGAGGTCGCGGAGCAGGGCGGCGAACGCGTTGACCCGGCGGTACAGCTCACGGTAGGTGGTCGTCTGGGTGAGCTCGCCCTCGGGCTCGGGCACCCAGATCAGCGCCGCCTGGTTGGCCCGCGTCTCCAGGTGCCGGTCGACGCAGTTGTAGCTGGCGTTGAGCCGGCCGCCCACGAACCACTTCCAGAACGGCGGGTTGCTGCTGTCCAGGGTGGTGTGCCAGTACTGGTCCCAGCTCAAGAGGTCGGCGTACTCCCGGAAGCACTCCGGGAAGTTCTCTTCGCGGAAGCGCTCCAGGATCGCCGGGTCGTGCGCGTTGGCCTGGCCGACGAACCGCGGCGGGGGCAGGATGTACTCCTCCTCCCGCCAGTGCACGGCGATCTGGGCTTCCGAGATCTCCGGCTCTTCCCCAATGGCCATGGCTCGTCCTCCGCTCCTGCGGCTGGTCGGCGAGCGCCGTCGTGCCGCACCCGTCTGGAGCGCTCGGCCCATCTTGGAACGGGGTGCTCCGGGGGGTCAAGCAGGTGACCCCACCTCACCGCAGCGGCGGCCCCGGCGGGCGGTGGCCGGCGTGGGTCAGCGGCGCGCGATCGCCGCCGTGATCGCCGCCACCGTGCCGGAGGGGTCGTCGACGCCGATCACGAGCTTGGCGTAGTGCTCGTCGTGGAGACGGATGCCGATCGCCCGATCCGGGTCGTGGACGTCCCAGAACGCCCACTCGCCCTGCTGGAGGAAGCGTCCCGCCGTGATCACGCCGGGAAGATTGCTGCCCCCCATCTTCAATCCATGCCAGACCTGGTGCGCCTCGGGCGCTGCTGTCTCCGCCCCGGCGATGTGCGCCAGCGGCACCTCGAGCTGGCTCTTGAGGGCGAAGAACTTGTCGGTGCCCCGGATGTGGACGACCAGGTTGTCGGGGGTGATCTCGATATCCGCCATGCCCGCAGGATAGCCCGGGCGGAGGACGGCGGGGTCAGAGGCCAAGGCGCGAGCGACCACCTCCGCGGGATGCCGCATGGGGGGCTGTCATGTATAGTTGACGTAGATGGCAGAGTCTCCGCCACCCCCCTACCGTGCTTCGACGGCCCCCGCTGACCAGGCCGTGCACGCCGTCATGGAGGCGATCGACGCGCTGCCGGTGGATGACCGGCTGCTGGCGCTGCGCTCCATCGCTGGTCTGGTCGGGAGCCGCCGCGCCGGCACCGTCCTGGCCGCCCGGCGCCAGGGGATGAGCTGGGGGGAGATCGCCGACCGGCTGGGGATGTCCCGTCAGGCGGTGTGGCACCGCTACGGCCCCGAGGATGTCGACGCGCCGGCCCCCGCGACCCGCCGAAACTCCCGCTCTCCACGCTCCCCGCGCACCTACTCCAGCTGCGCCTCCTACAAGGCCGTGACCACCCGCCCACCCGTGGAGCTCGCACCATGATCGATGCCGTCACCGACGCCAGCTTCGACGCCGAGGTGGTCGCCTCCTCCCTGCCCGTGCTGGTCGAGTTCGGAGCCTCTTGGTGCCCGCCCTGCCGAGCGATGGCACCCGTGCTCGCCGAGATCGCCGGGAAGCTGCGCGGGCGGCTCCGTGTGGTCGCGGTGGATTCCGACGCCAACCCCTCCACCGCCGGACACCTCGGGGTGATGGCGGTCCCGACGCTCATCCTCTTCGCGGGCGGGCGGCCGATCCGCCGGGTGACCGGCTACGCCTCGAGGCCGAAGCTGCTCCGCATCGTCGACGAGGCGCTCGCGGAGGTCGTCCCCGCCCCCTGATCGCGTGGCCTGAGGAGTCCGGGCGCCGTCCTGGGGTACCTTCGGGCGCACTCACGCCCCTCATCAGCGGAGGCCCTCGATGACGACGCAGCCCACCGCCGCGGAGCACCTCCCCGCGGACCACTACCGGCGCTTCCTGAAGCCCTACGAGCACCTGGCCCACCCGTTCGGCTCGGGTGACTTCGGGCGGGGGGCGGAATCCTTCGCCCGCTTCTTCGGTACCCCCACCTTCCTGGTCGGGCAGACGGTGCTGGTGGCCGCCTGGATCGCGGTCAACGTGGTGGCCATCTTCCGCTGGGACCCGTATCCGTTCATCCTCCTCAACCTCATGTTCAGCCTGCAGGCCGCCTACGCGGCGCCCCTGATCCTGCTGGCCCAGACCCGCCAGGCCGACCGCGACAAGGCCCAGGCTGACGCCGACGCCCACCACCGCGAGACCGTCGCGGCCTCGACGCTCGAGCGGCAGCAGACGGCCCAGGAGGGCATCGAGCTGCTGCGCCAGCTCATCGACGAGAACACCCACCTCACCCGGCAGATCGAGGAGCTCACCCAGCAGATCCACGGCAAAGTGGTCGTGGCAGCCGGCTGAGCGCGCCCGGCGGAGCTGGGCCCTCCGGAACGTGCCGGCCGGTCGGGCGCCTCCTGCCGCGGGAGAATATCCGGGTGCAGGCGATGGACGGGCGAGACGCGCTGAGCGCCCTGACGGAGACATATCGAGCCGTCACCGCCGCCGTGTCATCGCTCTCCGAGGACGACTGGGCGCGACCCAGCCGCTGCCGCGGCTGGAATGTGCGCGATGTCGTCTTCCACCTCCTCCTGGACCCGCAGCGGGCCCTGGTCGCGTTCGCCAGCCCGACGACCGAGGACCCGACGAGCGACTTCATGACCTACTGGCATCCTTACAAGCCGGGCACCGAGGCGGCGCAGCGACACGCCGAGTTCGTCCGCCGCGTCGCGGCCGCCTACCCCCGCCCGTCGGGCCTGGCTGAGCTGTGGACCGAGACCTCGGAGGCGGCACTGCGCGCAGCGGCGGTGGTATCGCCCACCGGCCGGGTCGAGACTCAGCATCTGGTCATCGCCGTGCCGGACTTCCTGGCAACGCTCACCGTCGAGGCGGCACTGCACCACCTCGACCTCACCGTGAAGCTGGACCACCCACCCCCAGTGCCGCCGGCCGCCCTCGAGATCGTGCGCATGACCCTCGACGGCCTCCTCGGAATGGCGCTGCCGATGGCATGGGATGGCGCAACCTACGCACTCAAGGGCTCCGGCCGGATGGAGCTGGACGGGAACGATCGCGTCCGGCTGGGCCCGCTCCTGGAGCGCTTCCCACTCCTGGGCTGACGCGGCTGCGCGGCGTCCCGACCCGGGCACGCTCAACGCGCTGCGGCTCTATCCTTCGCACGCATGGCCGAACGGTCGCCGCGCCACGTGCCCCACCTCTCGGTGGTCATCCCCACCCGCAATGAGGCGGAGAGCCTGGGGGCGCTCTGGGCACGCCTGGAGGCGGCCCTGGCCGGGGTCGACGCGGAGGTCTGCTTCGTCGACGACAGCGACGACTCGACGCCCGCGGAGCTGGCGGCCCTCCAGTCGTCGCACCCCGAGGTCCGCTGCCTGCTGCGCCAGGGCGGGGAGCGGGCCGGTGGTCTGAGCACCGCGGTGGTCGCCGGTCTCCACCTGGCGCGCGGCGATCTCGTCTGCGTCATGGACGCCGACCTCCAGCATCCCCCCGAGCTCATCCCCGAGATGCTGGCCGCTGCCCAGGGGGGCGCCGACCTGGTGGTAGCGAGCCGCTACGTCTCCGGGGGGAGCACCGGCGGTCTGGCTGGCGTGTCTCGCCACCTGGTGAGCCGCGGAGCCGGCATAACCGCACGGATCCTCTTCCACGAGGCCCGACAGAGCACCGATCCCCTCTCCGGATTCTTCCTCTGCCGGCGGCGACTCATCGACGGCATCGAGTTCCGCCCGGTCGGTTTCAAGATCCTCCTGGAGCTGCTGGTCTGCGTGCCGCAGCTCCGCGTCGTGGACGTGCCCCTGCGCTTCCAGCCGCGGGCGGCCGGCTCCAGCAAGGCGAGCGCCCGCCAGGGGATCCTCTTCCTGCGTCACCTGACCTCGCTCTTCCTCCGGGTCGACGGATCGGCGCGGATCTGGAAGTTCGGCCTGGTGGGGACGTCCGGGCTCGCCCTCTTCCTGCCCACCCTGTGGGCGCTCGCCGCTCCGGGGGGCCTGCCCCCGCTGGTCGCCTTCCTGCCGGCCTTCGCGCTCAGCTTCACCTGGAACGCGTTCTGGAACCGGACCTGGACCTTCGCCGACCAGCGACGGCGCCCCCGGCAGGGCGACGTGCGCAGGTTCCTCTCCCGCGCCCTCCTCGCCAACCTCCTGGTCATGTACCCGGTCTTCGCCCTGCTCAGCCTGACCAGCCTGCCGGTGATCGCCGCGGGGGCGCTGGCCGCCGCCGCGGGGATGGTGGCCAACGGGCTGGTCAACCGGCGGAGCACCCGGCTGGCGCCGACCATCTGGGGCCAGGTCGCCGTCGACGCCGGGGTGCGGCTCGGGCTCAGCCGGCTGGCCCGCGCGGTTGCGGCCGATCGCGCCGTGGCGCTGCCGCCGGACGCCGCCGCGACCAGCGCCAGCGTGCCCGCCGAGCTGCTCACCCGGGTGCGCCGGAGCCACCGGGGGGCGATCTGGACCGAGAGCGTCTCGCACCGACCGCAGCGCCGCCGGGGCATCGACCTCACCTCGTACCTCCTGCTACCGGTGGTCGACGACCGGGGCCTGGCCGGGATCGTGGTCTGCGAGCGGCGGGCGGCGCGCCCCTTCGACGCCCCCGACCTCGAGACGGGGCTCCATGCCGTCGACGACCTGGTGGCGGCCCTGGCCGGGGCCGGCCTCGCCCATCCGATCGGACCCGCCCCGCAGACGGCGGAGGCGGAGGGGCGGGCGGCCGCCGGCATCTGAGACCGGGCGCCGCGCTCAGCGGGCGGGCGTCAGAGCAGCGCCCGCGGCGCCCTCAGCCAACCCTCGAGCTCGGTGATCCAGCGCACCCCGGGCAGGCCCATGCCCGCGCCGGGCACCCCGAGACGCTGGAGCACGGTCCGGCGGGGCCCCATGCGGACCACCCGCCGGTGGGGCAGGCCGGCCAGCCGCTGCGCCTCCCGGAGCGCCCCCTCCTCGTCATCGCAGACGGCGTCGACCAGGCCCAGGCCCACCGCCTCGACGCCGAGCCAGACCTCCCCGGTGGTCACCCGGGTCAGCTGGGGGGCGGCGAGGCCGCGCCCCGCGGCGACGGCGGCGGTGAAGCGGTGGAAGATGGCATCGACGAGGGCCCGCTCCTTGGCCAGGTCATCCTCGGTCGGCTCCCGCCACGGCGCGCCGAGGTCCTTGAACGGCCCGGTCTTGGTCACCTGGACGGAGGCGCCCAGCCGGCGCAGGGCCTCGACCGCGAGGGGACGGACCGAGATCACCCCGATGGAGCCGACGATCGCCGAGGGGAAAGCCAGGATGCGGCTGGCTCCGCAGGCCGCGAAGTAGGCGCCCGACGCCCCGGTGCTGCGGATCCAGGCGACCACCGGCTTGTCGCGGGCCAGCCGGCGGACGCCGAGGTAGAGCGCCTCCGACTCGGTGGCGGTGCCACCCGGGGAGTCGATCTCGAGGAGGACGGCGCGCACCGCCTGGTTGCGCCGGGCCTCGCCCAGGGTCCGGAGCAGGTCGCCGGTCCTGACCGCCCCGCCGATCACACCGCGCAGCGGGATGACGGCGATGCGCCGGCGGTCGGCGGTGGCGGCGATCCGGCGCACGCCCGATGGCTCCTCGGACATCGTCCCGATCCTACGCCGCGGGGATGGCCGGGGCCGCTGCCGGGTCAGCCCCTCATCAGGGTCAGGAAGACCCCCGCCGTGGCCACCACGACCAGGAGCGCGAGGATGGCGACCTGAAGCCCGGTCCGGGACCACCGGCGCGGAGGCGCCGCGGCGGGCGCGGCCGGACAGGCGTTTTCGGGATTGGCCCCGCCGGCTCCGTACATCACCGACCCCGGCACCCAGGCTGAGGCGGGAGCCGGCCTCTGCTCGCGGACACCCCAGCCGCGCCCGCCGCCCCGATCGTCGGCCTCCCCTGGCACGCGCGGTGCGCCGCCCGCGGGGAACGCCGCCGGCGAGCCGAGGGCGCCCGGCGCGGGAGCGGGGGCCGAACCTGCCCCCACGTCGAGGTGGAAGGCGAGGGGCGCCCGGGGGGCGGGTACCGCGGCGGGAGCCGGCGCCGGCGCCGCAGACATCAGGCTGTCACGCCGGAGTGGTGCCGGAGGTGGCCCCCAGGGCGGGGGGTCGGCCCCTCCGGGCTTTGGCGCCTGCGACCTCGGCACGCCGGTCCATCCACCCGCCGCCCAGGTCTGAAAACGGCTCGGCGTGAGCCGGTCCGCCGGCCAACCGCTCTCCTCGCCGGCGGCGCCCCGAGGGCCCGCCTCGTAGGCGAGGGGGGGCGGTGGCACCGCGGGCGCCGGGGCAGGAGCGTGGCCGGCGCCGCCGAAGACCCGGAAACCATCCGCGGGAGCCGGGGCAGGAGCATGGCCGTTGCCGCCGAAGACCCGGAATCCATCGGCGGGCGCCGGGATGGCCGGCTGACCGCTGCCGCTGAAGACCTTGAATCCATCCGAGGTGGCGATGGGCAGCACCCGCTGCTCGAGGGGGACGGAGCAGCTGCGGCAGACGGTCGCGAAAGTGGAATTGGCGGTCGCGCACGACGGGCAGATCTGCTGGGACACCACTGTCAAGCCTCCTCCCCGGGACGGGTGAGCTGCCCTGTCAGGCTACCGATGGCCGAAAGCACGGACCGCTCCCATCGGAGCAATGAGGCCACTGCGTTACCCGTGTGAGACATGGCTCCGGAGGCCCGCAACAGCCGCTGGACGGAGCCCGTAGGGCCCGCCGTCAGTGGTAGTCGTGAGACGCGGGCGGCCATGCCGGCGGGTCACCGGCCGGGCGCGTGGAGGTGGTCGGATGGCCATCGCCGTCGAGGGCGGTGACCGAGATGACCACCAGGTTGCACCGCCCCGCGCTCACCTCCAGGGTCCCCTCGACCATCAGCAGGGGGTGGGCGTTGGCGACCGCGCGGGTGTGGCGTGCCACCTCCGGCCGGAAGACGAGGTCGAGGTGGGCACCCTCGTCGGCGAGCGTGAAGAAACGGAAGCCCCGGGCCGAGACCGGGGCCTGGCGGGCGATCACCAGCCCGGCGACGGTGATGCGGGATCCGTCGCCGAGATGACCGACCCGCTCCAGCGGGATGCAGCCGAGCGCGTCCAGGACGGGTCTCAGCAGGCGGACCAGGTGCGGGCCGGTGCTCACCCCCAGGACCGCGTAGTCAGCGGCGACCCGGTCCCGCTCCCCCATCGGCGGCAGCGCGGGGGCCGGGGCGGGCAGTTCCAGGAGCGGTCCGGGCGGCGGGGCGGGGGGCGCGGGCAGGGCGGCGACGTGCCCGCGTCCGCGGGGCGGACCGGGCGCTGCCGCCGGAGGCTGGCCGGCCGCGGATCGGCGACGGCGCGGGAGCGAGCTCTCCGCCGCGGCCAGCTCCCAGAGCAGCTCCCGGCGGGGTCGCCCGGGATGGACCCGGTCGAAGGCCCCACAGCGGACCAGCTGCTCCATCTGCGGCCGGGTGAGCCCGGTGTGCCGCCAGAACTCCGCGACCGACTGGGTGGCGCCGGCATCGACGGCCGCCGCGCAGGCGGCCCGTCCGGCCGGGCCGAGCCGGGCGACGTAGTTGAACCCGAGACGCACGCCCCACGGCTGGACCGTCGCCGCCCGCGCTGCGGTCACCGCGGCGTGCTCCGCCTCGGTGAGCGAGGGGTCGCCGGGAAGCACACGCTCCACGGTGCAGCGGGCCCGGCTCCGGGTGACGTCGACGGGGAGGGCGGGGATGCCGTGGCGCTTGCCGTCGTCCACCAGCACCGAGGGATGGTAGAAGCCCATCGGCTGGGCGTTGAGCAGGGCGCAGAGCCAGTGGGTGGGGTACTCCAGGCGCAGCCAGGCGGTCTCGTAGACGGTCCGCGCGAAGGCGGCGGCGTGCGACTTGCAGAAGCCGAACTCGGCGAAGCCGGCGACGCTGCGGAAGAGCTCCTCGGCGACACCCTGGTCGAGACCGCCGTGCTCGCCGCAGCGGCGCACGAAGTCGTCGTGCAGCGACTGCATCTCCAGCCGGGAGCGGTGCCGGTTCATCGCCCGCCGGAAGCGGTCGGCCTCCCCGGCGCTGTAGCCGGCGAGCTCCATGACGATGCGCAGGATCTGCTCCTGGTAGAGGATGACCCCCTTCGTTTCCGACAGAATTGGCTCTAAGCTGGGATGGAGATAGGTGACCGGCTCCAGCCCCTGGCGGCGGCGCAGGTAGGGATGCACGGCGTCACCCTGGATGGGACCGGGGCGGATGATGGCGACCTGGACCACCAGGTCGTTGAAATCCCGTGGCTGGGACTGGTAGAGCGCCTGCTGCTGGGCTCTCGACTCGATCTGGAAGAGGCCGATGGTGTCGACCGCGCAGATCATGTCGTAGACGCGCGGATCGTCGAGGGGCAGGCCGTCAAGGTCGGGGCGGGCGCCGTGGGTCCTCTCGATCAGCTCCAGGCACTCGGCGACCGCGGAGAGGGTGCGCAGGCCCAGCAGGTCCATCTTGATGAGGCCGAGGTCCTCGACGTCGTCCTTGTTGAATTGGACCACCACCCGGCCCTCCATGGTGGCGCGCTCCACCGGGACCACGTCGACGAGCGGCTCGCCGGTGACCAGCATCCCGCCGACGTGGATGGAGAGGTGCCGGGGGGTGCCCTCGATGGCGCGCAGGATGTCGAGGAACTGCCGCCACGGCAGGGCCCCGCTGGCGGCGTGCGCCTGCAGGCCGGCCGCCTCCAGGGCGTCCTCCACCCCTCCCTCGCGCCAGCCGTCGATGGACGTGGCGAGCCGGTCGATGATCGGCTCGGGGAAGCCCATCGCCTTGCCGACCTCGCGCACCGCGAGACGGGGCTGGAAGGTGACCACGTTGGCGACCATCCCGGTCCGCTCCGCCCCGTACTTCTCGTACACGTGCTGGATCACCTGCTCGCGGTGGTCGGTGGAGAAATCGATGTCGATGTCCGGCGTCCCCTGGTGGTCGACGTGGAGGAAGCGCTCGAAGAGCAGGTTGTGGGCGATCGGGTCCACCCGGGTGATGCCGAGCAGGTAGGCGACGATGGAGTCGGCGGCGCTGCCCCGCCCCTGGCCGGGGACGCCGTGCTCGCGGGCCCAGACCATGATCTCGTGGACGATCAGGAAGAACTCGGCGAGATTGGTCCTCTGGATGACGTCGAGCTCCATCTGCAGCCTCCGGGCCACCTCGGGGGTGAGCGGCCGGTACCTGCGCCGGACCTGGTCCTGGCAGAGCCCGTAGAGGACCGAGAAGGGGGTCTCGCCCGCAGGGACCGGGAAGCCGGGGAAGCGGACATCGGTGAAGTCGAGGTCGAGGCTGCACTGGGCGGCGATGCGGGCGGCATGGTCGAAGGCGCCGGGGAAGCCGGGGAGCCGCCGGCGCAGGACAACCTCGGAAAGCAGGCGGTGCTCGCAGTTGGGCAGGAGCAGCCCGTGCGCGGCGGCGCGTTCGAGCGTGGTGCGGTGGCGGATCGCGGTGAGGATGTCGAGCAGCGGCTTGTCGTCGCGGGTGGCATGCGCGGGGGTGGCGCTGGCAACGAGCGGAAGGCCGGCCCGCTCCGCCAGCTCGGCGACCTCGGCGGCCAGCCAGCGGTCGGCGGGATGGAGGTGGTTGGTGAGCAGGAGGGCGGCGCGGTCCTGGCCGAAGCATTCGCGCAACCGCTCGGCCAGACGCTGGGCTTCGCGCCGGTCGCCGGCGACGAGGGCGGCGACCACGGCGCTCTCCGGTCCCCCCGCGAGGGCGATGCAGTCGTCGAGGTCAGCGGGGTCCACCACCGCCGGCGGGCCCTCCACCCGATCCCGGGTCGAGGGCAGCGACGGCCAGCTCTCGGGGAACGGCCCGGCGGTGGGCCGGAGCGCGGCCGGGCGCGATGGCGGGGGGATGGTGGGTCGCTGACGGCGGGGGCGTGGGGGTGGTGCTTCGCTGCGGTCCGGGCGTCCGATCGCCCTGACTGGCGATCGGCCCCCTTGCCTCGGCAGCATTGCATCTGCTGCCTGCGGCAAACCTTCGCTCAGCACGCACCCCCACGCCTCCTCTCCCGCAGGTCCACTCTCGTATCCCCCGGCTTCGACCACCGACGCCTCCTCCACCAGCCCGGCGATACGCAGCCGGGGCTGGCCCTTGACGCCGGCCAGTTGGGCGGCGCTGACAGCCCGGCAGAGCTGGCGGTAGCCGCGCCGGCCACGGGCGAGGAGGCGGAGGCGGCCGGCGTCGACCAGGTCCAGCTCGACGCCCACCACCGGCCGGATGCCGGCCCCGCGGGCGGCCTCGATGAAGGCGACGGCGCCGTAGAGCCCGTTGCGGTCGCAGAGACCGAGGCTCCCGATCTCCAGCCGGGCCGCCACCTCGACGAGGTCGCCGGGCGAGGCCGAGCCCTCCAGGAAGGAGAAGTGGGAGCGGGCCGCCAGCTCGGCGAAGGGCGTGCTTGACATCATCCACTAATCTGTGTAACTATGCGGAGCAGTCGTTCTGCGACAGGACGCGTGAGGGAGGCAACCAGCAATCCCGCATGGGCCGCCGGTGCCCCTCGACCGGCGGCCCTCCACTTCCCCACCTGCGCTGCCTTGAGACTGCATCTGATGTAGCATCAGCATCAATGGGGGTTCGACGGACCACGGTGGCAGCCCAGGATGACGATCTCGCGGTGATCGCCAACGACGCCCGCCTGCGCGGCATCTCGCTCGGCCGCGCGTTGGGAGAGCTGGTTGCGTCGCGTGCCGAGGAGCTGCGACGGCGTCGCCGGCCGAGGGTGGCGATGTTCAGCGTCGACTTCAGCATCGCCGATGCGATGGACCGCGAGGACGAGAACCCGGCCGCGCAACCCTTCCGTTCCTGATGGCACTGGTCCTCGACACCGGACCGATCGTCGCAGCCGTGAACCGCGGGGATCCCAACCATCGACGTTGCGCGGCGGTACTGGCAGGCAATGAGGACTTCGTCGTACCCAGCCCCGTCCTGGTCGAGGTCGACTACTGGCTCGGAAAGCTCATTGGCCCCCAGGCCTGGGCGGACTTCGTCGACGATGTCGTCATCGGAGCCTATCGGGTGATCCACCCGTCGGAGGCCGACCTGGCACGGGCCGCCGAGCTGGAGCTTGCCTATGCCGACCTCCGTCTCGGCCTCGTCGATGCGGCGGTGATCGCTCTCTGTGAACGCCTGGGCGAGACCAGGGTCGCCACCCTCGACCACCGCCACTTCTCGGTTGTCCGCCCCCGTCACTGCCCGCACCTCACCCTGCTGCCAGGCTGAGAAGGGCTCGCGCGAGGCCATCGCTTCCTCAGTCATAGCGGCGGGACCAGTGCCACGCGCCGGTCTCCAGGTCGCGGTAGAGCTCGACGCATTCGCCCGTGGGCTCCCGCCGGGCCACCGCTCCGGGGCCGGTGGCCTGGCGGCCACCTCCCCGGCCCTCGAGGAGAAGGCGGACATAGTGGCGCCGTACCGGGATGCGCCACCAATCGGTCTCGACCAGCCATTGGTTGGCGATCCGGCTCACCGTTGACCAGCGGCCGTCCAGGCGCACGGCGCAGACGCTTCCCGAGGCGTCGACCCGGACCTCCGCGGCTCCGCTGAGGAGCTCGGTCATCGCCGCAGCGCCGGCATCGACGCGACCGGCGCCCTGGGTGCCGCCGGCTCGCGCCGCGGCCCCGCCGGCGCCTCCTGCCTCCCCTCCGCGGGTGTGGGTCCCGTCGCCCGGGAGCCGCGGCCCTCCCCGCCAGCCTCCGCCTCGGCCGCCACCGGCTCGGCCCAGCGGAAGCGCCGCTCGGGAAGGTCGCCGGGATCGACGGTCAGCTCCGCTCGCCGCACCGCCGCCCGGCCAAAGCGAGCGCGCAGCCGCGCGGCGGCCCCGCCGATCTCCTCGCCGGCGGCATCGCCTCCCCGCCAGAGGTCGATCTGGCGTCCCGCTCCCGGCTCCAGTCCCTCGACCTCCAGGCGGACCGCGGTCACCGGCGCGGTGAGGCGCAGGCCGGCGAGCAGCTCCAGGGCCACCGGCCAGAGCTCCGCGCCGCTTCCCGGCGGCTGCAGCGGGGCGATGCGCAGACCCGACGGCTCCGCATCCTCCCGCTCGCAGACCAGGGTGACCGCCGCCGCCCGGCAGCCACGCTGGCGCAGCCGGTCGCCCAGCTCCAGGGCGGAGCGGTGGACGGCGAAGCGCAGCACCTCCAGGTCCCCGGTGGCCCCCTCGAGGACGAGCCGCTCGCCGAGCCGCCGGGGCGGGCCGGAGAGGCCGAGCCCGTGCCCGGGCTGCCACTCCCCCACCCCATCCCCGCCGCGGGCCTGATGCCAGAGGTCCATCCCCGCCGGCCCGAACTGGCGCTGCAGGTCGGCGGCGGAGAGGTTGGCCACCGCTCCGATGCAGTCGAGGCCGAGCGCCGCGAGCCGGGCGGCGACGGCCGGGTCCATGGGGAGGACGCTGAGCGGGAGCGGGGCGAGGAAGGCAGCCTCCTCCCCGGGAGCGACCCGGTGGATGCGGCGAGGCCCCGCCTGCCGGGCGGCGATCCCGGCCACCAGGCGCGACGCGGCGACGCCGACGGCGATGCCGTCGTCATCGACCAGCTCCTTGATGCTGCGGGCGATGGCGACCGCCCAGCCGGTGCCGTCGGCATGGGCGGCATGCCGGCCGCTGAGGTCGCACCAGGCGATCTCATCCCCCACCTCGACGGTGGGGGCGAGCCGGTAGAGCAGGGCGAGCAGCTCCTCGCGGAGCCGGGTCACCGCGGCCTCGTCGATGGCAACGAAGGCGGCGCCGGGACAGCGCTGCTGGGCCTCGCGCAGCGGCTGGCCGGGGAGCACACCGGAGGCACGCGCCGCCACCGACGCGGCGAGGACGGGCAGGCGGAGCTCCGGGGCCCCACCGACGACGACGGGCTCGGACCTCAGCTCGGGATGGCAGCGCCAGGCGGCCACCAGGGCGAGGTGGGAGAAGCGCGCGCAGAGGAAGCGGGACTCGGCCACCTCACCCCGCCGCCACCACCCCACGCGGCAGGCCGCGTGGGGTCCCCCCTGTTCTCACAGGGGCTCGCCGCCCCTCGGCGCCGCGGCGAAGCCGCGCGCGCCTCACCCCGCCACCTCCAGCGAGACATCAGCGGTGGCCTCGGTCGTGAGGGTCAGATCGACCACCGCCGGCCGGCCCACCGCCTCGGCAGCGGCGAAGGGCCGAGGATAGCGGAGCAGCAGGGCCGCCGTCTCCCCCGGCGCGCTCACCTTGCTCTTGATCACGGTGAGGCGGGTGCGCAGGCCGAGCACGTCGCCGTGGGCCTCCTCCCAGCCGTCCGCCGCGCACTCCAGGGTGAGGGAGGCGGCGTGGCCCAGGGCCGGCGGCAGCGGGGCGGTGGCGGAGACCAGGCAGACAGCCCGGCGAGCGGAGACCGATTCGACCAGGGTGGAGAGGCGGTGCTCCCATCCGGAATCGGGGCGCGGGCGCGCCTTTCTGGCCGCGCGAGGGCTCTCCCCGGCTCCCGGGGGGACGGCGAGGGAGGCCTCCGGAGCGGCGGTCCCCGGGGTGGCACTCGGCTCCGCCGCCGGAGGCGCAGCGCCTGACCCCGCCGGGGACGGGGCACCCGCCGCCGGGAGCGCAACGGCGAGCCAGGGGGCTCCGGCCACCACCAGGCTCCGGGCCATGGAGAACCCCTCGCCCCAGCGACCCGACGGCGGCCGGACCACCAGCAGGGACGTGAGGTCAGCCCCGAGGTCGGCGAGGAACCCTGGGTCGAGGCTGCCCACCAGGTCGAGGTAGACGGCGACCCGCTCCCGGCTGGCGATGGCGGTCAGCGCCTGGAGCAGGGTGAGCCGGCCGCTCGCCCCTGGAGCGGCGGCCAGGAGGCTGACCCTACCGACCGGCAGTCCGCCGGGGTTGAGCCGGTGGTCCAGGATCGGCAGGCCGGTGGGCCAGGCCTCGACGCCGCTCAGGGTGTCGCCGGACCGGATCACGGCGTCGCCATAGCGCCGTCGCAGCGTCGCCAGAGCCTGGGACAGCGGGGTGGACATCGCTCCTTCGCCTTCGTGGTCCCCGGCCAGGGGGGATGACGGGACGGGAGCGAGGCCGGGAGTCCGAGTATAGCGAACTCATGTTTGGATTACGTACATCTGTTCGCCATACTCCCAGCATGTGTTCCAGCGGTGGCGAGACCACAGTCGGGACAAGAGACGCAGGCGCCCCCACGGCGACACGAGGACGAGCTGACCCGCCGGATCGATGCCACGTGCGACGAGGCGCCCCGCGACGACCTCACCGCCGTCGCCCGCGCCGACCTGATCGACACCGGAGCCTGGGAGTGGTAGCTCGGGGAGAGGTCCGGTGGGTCGACTTCGGCGCCCCGATCGGGAGTGAACCGGCCAAGCGCTGGCCAGCGGTCGTGGTGTCGGATGACCGGTTCATCGGTCGTCAACGTCACCCAGATCGCGACCATCGACCGGCAGCGACTGGTGGGCCGCGCCGGCACCCTGCGGAGAGCCGACCTGGCACGCGTGGATGACGGCCTCCGCTTGGCGCGCACCTGTGACGGGCTCCTCATCTGCGGATTGACGGGACAGCGCTCGGTCGCCGGACGCTCTCCTTCGCGATAGGCCTCAGGCGCTCCGACGAGATCACTCTTGCCCATCCCAGGTCCCCTTGCCCTCACTTGAGAGTCGCCTCGAGCAGACGGGACCGTCTCGGGCTACGAACCGGCCCCGGGATAGGGTGTGGGGGCGTCAGGGGCCTCCTGCGACGCCTCCTCCATGCGCGGTGGCCGCAAGGTGCGGTTACACCCGTAGCTGCCCGTCAGCAGCCCTGGCACGGGTTCCCGGTGTTGACCGGCGGCGACAGCCGATCGATGACGCTCTCGAATCCGCCGTAGAAGCTCGGGTTGCCGCCCTCGAACGCGCCGATCCTTCCGTTGTCCAGGGTCTGACAACCGCCGGTCCTGTACCACAGGCCGACGTCAACCCTGCCTGGATACGAGAACCCGATGACCGCCACAGCACCGAAGTCGATCGGGCAATGGAAGACTCCGGACGGGGCGGCCAGGTCGATCCGCTGGATCACGGTCGCCAGTTGTTGGGCTTCAGTCCCCCCGAGGCGAGTCGAGCTCACCAGAAGGCCGCGACCGCTGCCGTTGGGACCGAGTCCCATGCCGGGACCGTACCTGCAGATGAGCCCGGCGCTCGGGTCCGCCGGGACCAGCGGAGGCCCGGGGAATGTGTTGACCACGTCCGCGTAGCCGGTGTCCGATTTGGGACACCCTGCCGCGACACTGACGTTCAGTTTGGGGCTGCTCGGTTTGAACCAGGTGCCGGTGCTGCCTGTACCGGCGCTGCCATCGGTCGCCATGACGGCCAAGGCCGCGCCAACCGCGGCGGCGACTACGGCGACGGCCACCGCCGCCCACAGGGATCGGCGCGGGAGCGTTGGCCACCGCAAGGGCCTCTCGGCAACCGGATCACGGACTGGCCCCTGGTCCTCCCCACTGATACCGCCACGCTCAACGCGCATTCGAGTGCTCCAGTCGCCGCGCTGCGGAGATAGCAGCCGAGAATGGCCGACCGTAGCCGGTGTGACACATATACAACGCTGAGGGGCTGGGCGTGGTTCCCGTGCCGTCTGGAGGATGGCGGCCCTCAAATGTCATACCCCAACACTGGACCAGGCGAGACTGCTCTCACGCTCGCCCGGCCCGGAGTTGGACGCTTGGTTGGTCATCTACAGATCTCTCCCTTGATCGAGCTTTATGCAGGTGGTCAGTGGACGGCAGCAGCAAGCCCGATTCTCGGCGGCCCCGGCGGCCTGAGCGGCGTGAGCTGCGCCAGCGCCGATGAGTGTTGGGCGGTCGGGCACAGCGGCTTCGAACCCACAGACCAGCCTCTCATCGAAGAGGAGCTTGCCGGTTCCTGGTCCGTCGTGAGCAGCCCCCACATCGACGCCTCCAATGGAGCGGCGTTACTGAGCATCGCGTGTCCGCAGCCCGCCAGTTGCTGGGCGGTCGGCGGGACGCTCCCGGGGGTCTTGATCGCCGAGAGCACCTCATAGCCGCTTCTTTGGACGGAAGCCGTCCCGACGCTGAGCCAGATTGTCGCGTTCCGGCCGGGCGGCGGTGATCATCGTGTTCTTCGCCACTCTGGACAGACCGCGCGTCAAGGGACATACCCCAACACTGGGCCAGGCGAGTGTGCTGTGTCCCGTCACTCGAGCTGAACTGGATCGGCCCTACAAACAGTCTGCGGCGGCAGGGACAGGGCTGCCGGCCGGACGGCATAGGCGGTGCGCACGCGAATCAGCTGGGCTGGCAGTCCCCGGCCCCCTCCAGTGGGCCGGCGGCAGCCGCGGGGAGCAGCGCGCTCATAGCTGTCCGGAGTATTGCTCGGTCCAGGTCTGCCCACCGTCAGCTGTGGTCAGGATCTCAGATGTGGCGCTCCCGCAGCCGCCGCCGGAAGCGGGCGACGTAAACCCGGCGCCCACCACCCAGCCGACCGCGGAGTTTATGAAGGCCGCGCTGCTGACCAGGTTGAGCGGCACGCTCAGCCTCGGGGACAGCGTGGTGCCTCCGTTGCTGGCCACCATCAAGGCCACACCACCGCAGCCTTCCGGAGGTGTCCAGCCGAGGAATACGGCGGTGCTCGGTGAGACGACGCTGTAGGGACCCGGATAGGAGCCCGGACCCTCAGGGACGCTCATCCCCCAACGCTCGCTCTCGGTATAGGGCTCGTCAAGCACCACCTGCCAATGCCGGCCATCCACGCTCGCCACGCCCGCATAGCCCTGGTGGGAGAGGGCCGCGCCCCGACTGTGGAAGTACACCCATACCGAGGGCGGACTGGCACACTCCACGAACGTGTCCTCGGCACTCGGGACCCCGTCCACCTCCGGCTCCGCGAAGGCTTGCGTCCAGGAGGCTCCCCCGTCGGTGCTCCGGTAGACAGCCCCCGGCACCCCGAGCCAACCCTGGCTGGCGTTTGCGAAGCACACCGACTCGACATTGGAGGGTCCGTTCAGCTCGTGCCAGGTCTCACCGCCGTCGGTGGTCATGACCAGCTGGCCGTCGGCAGGCGGAGCGTCAAAGCCGTTCTCCTCCGGGCTCCAGATGACATCGTTGTCACCGATGACCCCCCAGCCAATCAGGGGGCTGACGAAGTGGACCGACCAGAGCGGCAGCGAGGGTTCGCCGAGGGCCTGCCAGCTCGCCCCGCCGTTGTCGGTGCGGAAGAGGGTCGAGATCCCGACGACCCAACCATGTTGAGCGTCAAGAAAGTCGGAACCCAACAACGTCTGGTGGGGATCAAGCTGCACCTCCCAATCTCGCCCGCCGGTGATGGTGCCGAGGACGAAGTCCGGGCCCACCACCCATCCCGTCTCCGCCGAGACGAACTCGATGCCGGTGTCTCCTCCGAGGCATGGATAGAACACCCCGTACTCGGCGCAGGACTCCACCTCGGGGGTGGGGAAGGCGCCTGGGCTGCCACTCGGGCTTGGACTGGAGGAGGGGGTTGGGAGGCCGGAGGGAGTCGCCGACGGCGAGACCACCGAGAAGGAGGGAGAGGCCGACGGCGTGCGCGTAAGTGGGCTTCCGCTGGAGGCACCGGGATGAGAGCACGCAGCCAGGGTTGAGGCCACGATCATCGCAAGGAGACCGCCCACGGCCAACCGGGGAGCTCCCGCCACGCTGGTCACGCCTATCACCTCCGGGCGGCCCAGGCGGCCTCCCGTCTGGCTGCCCATGCCCCCAGTAGTAATACGAGGCATCGGCGCTCGACGTTGCGCAGCCGATCTGATTGCCTGGCTCGTGCCGGGTGGGCTGAGAGGGAGCCGGCGAGAGCCGTGCAGTAGCGAATCCGGTCAAGCGTCATTCCCGAACACTGGGCCGGGTCATGGCGCTGTCTCCTGCCACTCGAGCATCAGCCGCAAGCGCGGCGGACGCACCGACCGCGTAGGGGCCACCCGGCAGGATCACAATCTGGGACGCTGAACACCAGGGACAGCGTTGACTCGGTGACGCTCAGGTGATGTCATTCCCGGATACTCGGCCAGCCCAGAATGGTCTACGTTCACCTCGGGTCCGAGCCCAGCGGCTGCGCCCAGGCGGGTGGGGACCCGCTAATGGTGACTGCGCAGCTCCTCCGGGCTGAAGCCATGACCCTCTCGGGCGTCGTTCGCTGCGGAGTGCCGCCGTGCTCTGCGCCAACGACGCCATCCCACGGCAAGGCTCGCCGCGGCTGCCAGGAAGGGCGCGAGCACGAAGGTCGCGTCGAAGAGGCGCGTGGAAAGCTTGTCTTCAGCGGCGATGACGGGATCGCTGGGATCCAGGTACACCGTCACCTTCTGTGGCGGCGCGTCCTGGGGGCGATCGTGTGCCTCGAATGTGTACGACACCCCGTGGTACTGGTAATTCACGGTGCCGCCCAGATCCAGCCCGCGCACCGCATGTCCCGTCCAGAGGAGAAAGCTGGGGGACAGAACCTCTGTGCACACCGCCAAGACGCCGACCAACACGAGGACTACCGCGCAACCGCCGAGCCAGCCAGTGACGCTGGCCAGCCGCTCCGCCCAGGTCTTCAGCTTCCTGGCCGCAAGGTGGGCGAGACTCAAGTTCAGCGCGACCTCATCACGAAGAGGTGAACCCTCCGGGCGTCTGACAGTCTTGGTCGATGACACCCGGCAGCCCACTGGGCTGCATGCTGTCCGGGAAGGCGGTGCCGGCGAAACGGTCGGCGATCCACTGCACCATGTCGGGGGTGGACGGGGTGATCACCTCGGCGTGGCCTTCCCCCGGGTAGAGCCAGCGCTGGACCTCCTCGCCGATGCCGCAGAGATGGGTCGCGAGCTGCTGGGTGGTCGTGACCGGGACGAGGTCGTCGTCAGCGCCCTGGATGATGAGCAGGGGCACGTTGCTCCCGGAAGTGAACTGCCCAGGGTCATTCGCGAGCAGGAGCGCCGCCCACTGGGGGACGGACATGGGGTCGTGGCTCAGCAGAGCGCTGGCCGGGTAGCGGTTAACGGCCAGCTGGATGGCATTCAGGCAGTCTTCTCGAAGGATCGGCAGAAGGTCCATTCCCTTCTCCGTCAGCACACTTGAGAGCGGCGCCTGGGCGTCGCCGTACGCTTCGTTCACGCCCGCCACGATCATGATTACAAAGAAGAGGTTCGAGCCGCCCTCCAGCCCCGGGAGCAGGGTGGCGAACTGGGACGGCGGTGCCCCGGCCACCGCCCCGGCGAGGTGCAGCTCAGGGGCGTAAGCGGGGCCGAGCTCCCAAGCGAACATCGCCGCCTGCCCTCCCTCGGAGTGGCCCCAGACCACGTAGGTGGTGCTGGCGCGGGCGGCGGGGATCTGTTGCGCCGCCCGCACCAGGTCGATGGTGTCCCAGGCGGCGACGTTGCCGACGAGGGACGCGAGCAGCCCGGGCGGGGTGCCCTCCCCCTGGTAGTCGGTGCTGGCGAACTCCCAGCCGTGGTCGAGGATGTCGTTGACAGAGGCGAGTGAGGGGACAGCAGTGCCCGGGTCGAGGGATGGAGTACAGGGGTCGCCCATGCCATTGGTGCCGTGGGCCCAGGCGACAACCGGGAAGCCGCCGGCAGGCGGCGGCGCCCGCGGGACGTAGAGCACACCCGTGACCGCCACAACCTTGTCCTGCTCGTCCTGGGACGTGTACATGACCAGGTAGGCGCTGGCGTTGATGTGCTCAGTGGTGACGGTGACCGGCGTGTCCTTGATCAGCGCCCCCGGCTGCTGAGGGAGCGTGCTGGGTACCGTGTAGAAGGCGGGCAGGGCGAAGGGGGTAGGAGCCGAGCTGCTCGGCATCGGCTGGCCGCTGGTCGGGGCGGCGGTGGATGACCCGCAGGCGCCGAGCCCCAGAGCCATGGCGACAACCGCCCCGACCCGGGCCAGCTTGGGGTGGTTCTGCCGACCGGCCCTGGGAACCCGGACGGCGCTTGGCGGTTCCTCCATCCACCGCCTCGTAGCGGTGCGACCGAAGAGAATCCTTTCGCACGGTGAGGGTAGGACCTGCCAGAGGCGCCACAAGGGCCGGCTTGCCCAGGCGGCAGTGGGGCCCTCGGCCTACTCCGCGCTCAGAGCTCTGATCGCTCCCGGCCGACCGCCCAGGCGGCTCTCGATCCCGACCGCCGCACCACGCTGATCGACCCGCGAGCCCCGGTGCTCTGGCAACGCGGGTCCGGAGCGCGGCGATACCGGCGAGTCGTCGAGTGTCATTTCCCCACACTGGGGCCAGCCCAGTGTGCTCTGTCCTCTTGCTCTCGCTCATCGTCGTCTGGGCCCTCGCGTCCGGGGTGGCCATTCTGGCCACCGCGTTCACGCACCATCGGACGTCGACGTCGTCGGGGGCCTGGTGGGAGGCGAGACCCGCCAGCGCGGCCTGGTACGGCGTGGCCTTCCCCGTCGCCCCTGCATCGGGGTTCACCCTCGGCTACAGCATGCTGCAGGCCCATCCGGGCCCAGATCCGAATCTAGTGCTTCTGGACGTGCTCGCCCCAGTCGTCCTGGTGGTCGCCGCGCTGCCGACCGCCGTATGCCTTCTCCTCGCCCGGGCCCGCTCCAATCGCGACGTGAAGCGCACCATCCAGGCTGGTCTGGCCCGCCCTACTGGGTGACACACCATTCCTGCTGGTGGTGGGACAGCGCGGAGTGGCGCAAGACGGCCGACGCCGTTCCCAATGACGCCCTGCGCTCGCCGGACAGGGATCACTGGTGGACGGGGCGAACGTGGCTCCCCGTTCCGCCTTGCCCCCGCCAAGACCCCGCCCAGGGCCGGTCGACGGCGGCCCTCCGTCGGCCCCGGAACTCTAAGCACCCTCCGGACCCTGGCAACCGTCGAGTGACATTCCCCAACACCGGGCCAGCGCAAGGTGCTCTCACTCACACTTGAGCAGAGCTAGGGGACTAGCAGGGTGCTGAAGTAGGGTCCCTGCGCCTGCCGACCGCCGGGTCGGGTGGTCGGAGGTGGGTGCCGGTGCAGCGGCAGCGGTACTCGGTGCGACTCCGACCTCCTGACGGGCTGCCTT